>Ga0310345_10000406_pt1 | contig 68024 bp, 67 predicted proteins | sample HC15DNA20500_MG_FD_204667 | JGI IMG/M metagenome (GOLD analysis project Ga0310345, IMG submission 204667) | Marine microbial communities from station ALOHA, North Pacific Subtropical Gyre - HC15-DNA-20-500_MG | ecosystem: Environmental > Aquatic > Marine > Oceanic | place: Pacific Ocean: North...
CCACCCGGCCACCCATAGAATACTGCCGTTGGGTGGCCGGGTGGGGGAGCGGGCTGGCACCGCGAAATGCGCGATCAGCGCATTTCCAAACAAACCCCTAGATCCGCTCGCCGCTCAACCGTTGGCAGAGCATGTCGAGCTGATCGAGCGTCGAATAGTGCAGCACCAGCCGCCCACCGGGATAGCTATGGATAACCTCCACGGCGATCCCAAGCAGATCGGCCAATTGCGTCTCCAACGCCTGGATGTCGTCGCTTTGATGGTAGCCCGGCGGAAACGGTTCCGCGCGGCCCGATTTCGCGCCTTTCGCAAGCTTCTCGGTCTCGCGGACCGACAGCCCCTTGGCGACGACGCGCTCGGCGAGCGCCTCGACATCCTTCGCGCCGATCAGCGCGCGCGCATGGCCCATGGTCAGTTCGCCCGCCACCACCCGCGCTTGCACCGGCTTGGGCAGATCGAGCAGGCGCAGCAGGTTGGTGATGTGGCTGCGCGATTTGTTGACCAGCTTGCCCAGCGCCTCATGGCCATGGCCATATTCGGTGATCAGCCGGGCATAGGCCTCGGCCTCCTCGATCGCATTCAGATCCTGGCGCTGGACATTCTCGATCAGCGCGATCTCCAACGTCTCCGCGTCGGAGAAATCGCGAATGATTACCGGTACTTCGTGCAACCGCGCCCGCTGTGCGGCGCGCCAGCGACGTTCGCCGGCGACGATCTGATAGCCCCGGCCTTGTGGACGGACGACGATCGGCTGGATCACCCCGCGCGCTGCGATCGACTGAGCAAGCTCGTCGAGCGCGTTCTCGTCGAAATGGCGACGTGGCTGACCGGGGTGCGGCGCCAGCGCGCCGACGGGGAGCAACCGCACCCCATCTGAAGCCCCTGCTTCGGCGCCCGGCGCGGCGATAGGGGTTTCACGTGAAACCTCGCCCATCAACGCAGAAAGGCCGCGGCCCAGTCCGGGGCGCGGTTTACGAGCGGCATCGGTCATGCGGCAACCTTATTGGCATTGGGCAGGCGTTGAAGCAGTTCGCGGGCAAGCGCGATATAGGCCTCTGACCCAGGGCAGCGGTGATCGTAGATCAGCGCCGGCAAGCCGTGGCTCGGCGCCTCCGAAAGCCGCACGTTGCGCGGTATCACGGTATCGAACACGACCTTGCCCAGAACCGCGCGGACATCGTCGGAGACCTGGTCGGTCAGGCGGTTGCGCCGATCATACATGGTAAGCGCCACACCGATGATGCCAAGGCTGGGATTGAACCGGCTGCGGATACGCTCGACAGTGGTGAGCAATTGGCTCAGCCCTTCTAGCGCGAAGAACTCGCACTGTAGCGGCACGAGCAGGGAATCGGCGGCGACCATCGCGTTGATCGTCAACAGTCCCAGGGAGGGGGGACAATCGATCAGGATGATGTCCCAGCGCGCGCGATCGGCCTCCACCGCGCGCGCCAGGCGATGGGTGCGGTCGGTGAACTCGACGAGTTCGATCTCCGCGCCAGACAGATCGACCGTTGCCGGCACGATATCCAGCCGAGGTACCTTCGTCGCAAGCGCGGCATCGACCAAGGTGATATCGCCCACCAGCATGTCGTAGGAAGAAAGCTCGCGCTGCGCCCGGGCGATGCCGAGCCCGGTGGAAGCGTTGCCCTGCGGATCGAGATCGATGATCAGCACGCGCTTACCCGTCGCCGCCATCGCGGTGCCGAGGTTTATCGCGGTGGTGGTCTTCCCCACGCCGCCCTTCTGATTGGCGATGGTGATGCAAGTCATCGGCGTTCCACAGCCTCTGCCACAACGATGAGCGAGTCGGAGTCGGTAATGCTCCGTTTCACGTGAAACACTCCATGCCATGCCCGGCGCGCCGCCGCCACTTCTTCCCGTGCCGTACGCCCCTTGGGAAAGATGAACCGCGTTTTTGGTGTGGATAAGGGAGCGGATAATTGAAGCAGTGTCGGTAAGGGCGCCACCGCCCGAGCCGAGACGATCGCTGCTTTTAAGCTGATCTGTTCGACTTTCCGGGCATAGACGGTGACTCGGTCCGCCGCCCCCAAATCCACGACGGCGCGTTCAAGAAATTCGGCGCGCTTTCGTCGCGGCTCGATCAGCGCGACCGGACGATCGGTCAGCAGCGCGACGACCATGCCGGGAAAGCCAGCGCCGCTACCGATATCCGCCCACAACCCTTCCTCGCGAGCAAGATCGATCAGCTGCGCCGAATCAACGATATGACGCGCCCACATCGTAGCGAGCGTCGCCGCCGAAACCAGATTTTGCTGTGCCTGTTCCTGGATCACGAGCTCGGCGAAGCGCAGACACGCCGTTTCACGTGAAACATAGCGCGAGCGGAACCAAGCGCGTGCCTCGTCCTCGGTCATGCCGCGCGTTTTCGCGCATGAAGCAGGATCGCCGACAGCGCGGCCGGGGTGATTCCCCGAATTCGCCCAGCGGCGGCGAGCGTGGCGGGTGCGGCTTTGCTCAGCTTTTCAACCATTTCACCAGAAAGGCCCGGAATCGCGGTATAGTCGAGATCTGCTGGCAGCGGGAGCTGCTCCTCCCGACGCAGCGCCGCGACCTCCGCCGCTTGCCGCTCCAAATAAGGGGCGTAGCGCGCATCCTCCACCAACTCGGCGAGCACTTCAGCCGGCGCCTGGCGCCGCAAGTCAGGCGCGACCTGATCGAGCGTTACTGTCGGGAAGCGCAGCCATTCCCAAGCGCTCCGCCGGCCAGCGTCCAGCGCGATATCGGCGCCGCGGGCGCGAAGCTCGGCGGCGGTAAGCGAAGCCGATAGACGTTCGCGAATCGCCACGCGGGCGGTATCCCGGGCGGCATAGCGGGCACGACGGGCCGTGCCGAGGCATCCCAAAGCCCCGGCCACCGGACCAAGCCGCGTCTCGGCGTTGTCCGCCCGCAGGCTCAAACGGAACTCGGCGCGCGCGGTGAGCATACGATAGGGCTCGGTTACGCCGTGCAGCACCAGATCGTCGAGCATCACGCCGAGATAGCTGGACGCGCGATCGAGCAGCGCCGGTGCCAAACCAAGCGCGTGCGCGGCCGCATTGAGCCCTCCAATCAGTCCCTGCGCGGCGGCCTCCTCATAGCCGGTCGTCCCGTTGATCTGCCCGGCGCAAAACAGGCCGGGCAGCGCGCGCAACGCGAGCGACAGGTCGAGTGCGCGCGGATCGATATGATCATATTCCACGGCATAGCCAGGCTGGGCGATCACGGCTCGCTCCAACCCCTCGATTGAAGCAATCATCGCTGATTGCACATCCACCGGCAGCGAGGTGGAGATGCCGTTGGGGTAGATGAGCGGGTCATCAAGCCCTTCCGGCTCGAGGAAAATCTGGTGACCGTCGCGATCACCGAAGCGGTGGATCTTGTCCTCGACCGAGGGGCAATAGCGCGGCCCTTGCGCATCGATCGCGCCGGTGAACAGCGGCGAGCGATGGAGTCCAGCGCGGATGATGTCGTGCGTTCGCGCGTTTGTCCGCGTGACCGCGCAAAACAGCTGCGGCAGCGCCCGCGCGGACGTGGCGGGGGACAAGGTCCAAGGCTCGTCATCGGAGCGCTGCTCGGCAAGCTTCGCCCAGTCGATTGTTCGGCCATCAAGCCGGGGCGGGGTTCCGGTCTTCAGTCGTGCCATTGGCAAACCGAGCGCGCGGAGTTGCTGGCCGAGTCGAGTCGCCGCCCGCTCGCCGACGCGGCCGCCCTCGGCGCGCTCCTCGCCGCGGAACAGCCGCGCGCCCAGGAATGTGCCGGTCGCCAACACCACCGCCGGGGCTCGCAATTCGCGACCATCGGCAAGCGCCACTCCAGCCAAGGCGCCTTGTTCAAGCAGCAAGGCGTCAGCCTCACCCTCGACGATGTCCAGCCCGGGCTGCTCTGCGAGCATCGCCTGAATCGCCGCCGCGTAGCGCTTGCGATCCGCCTGCACGCGCGGACCTTGGACGGCGGTGCCCTTGCTGCGGTTGAGCATTCGATAATGGATGCCCGCCGCATCCGCCGCCCGCGCGATCAAGCCGTCAAAGGCGTCGACTTCGCGCACCAAATGCCCTTTGCCGAGCCCGCCAATCGCCGGGTTGCAGGACATGGCACCGATCTTGGTGCGATCGAAACTCACCAAGGCGGTGCGCGCGCCGCGCCGGGCGGCAGCGGCCGCCGCCTCGGTGCCGGCGTGGCCGCCGCCGATCACGATCACATCAAAACGCATGGCGCGCCGCTACACCCGCACGAGCGAGGGGTCAAAACTGTTTCACGTGGAACAGCTCATTTGCCGATGCAGAAGCGGCCGAACAGCGCGTCGAGCATTTCTTCGGTTCCCGTTACGCCGGTGATCGCGTCAAGCGATCGGCGGGCCAGGCGGCAATGTTCGGCGACGAGCAGAAGATCGGTCTCCACCGCTGCCGCGCGCAGCGCCGTTTCCGCCGCCGCCACATGCGCCCGCTGGCGCGCGTTCAATGCGAGCTGATCGGCGCGCGGCAGTAGCGCGGCGGCGCGTTCGGCAAGCGCCGTCCACAGCCTGGCCATGCCATCCCCAGTTCGTGCCGAAACAGCGATGCGTCCAGCCGGGGCAGGGGGCCGCGCATCGGCGCGCGGATAGAGCCAAAGCGCCCCCTCGGCCGGCGGTGCGTCGTCCAGCCATAGCAGGATGTCGGCCTCGGCCGCGGCGGCTCGCGCCCGAGCGATGCCGATCGCCTCGATCGGATCGTCGGTCGACTCGGTGAGCCCCGCCGTGTCGATCAACAGATAAGCGACGCCATCACGCACTACCGGCACCTCGATCCGGTCGCGCGTCGTGCCGGCGATGGGGGAGACGATGGCCGCCTCACGCTCGGCGAGCGCGTTGAGTAGCGTCGACTTGCCGGCATTGGGCGGCCCGGCGAGCACCACCCGCACGCCATCACGCAACCGTTCGACCGGAGGCGCCGCGAGCGTGGCCGCCATCTCCGCCCCCAGGCTTGAAAGGTCATCGACGAGCGAGGGCGGCAGAGCGCCGACATCGTCCTCATCGGAAAAATCGAGCGCAGCCTCGATCAGCGCGGAGGCACCGAGCAATCGCGCGCTCCATCGGGCGACGCTGCGACTCACCGCGCCCTCGGCATTGGCGAGCGCGGCGCGGCGGGCGGCTTCGGTTTCCGCCATCAGCAGATCGCCCAAGCCTTCCGCCTCGGCGAGATCGATCCGGCCATTGGCGAGCGCGCGGCGGGTGAATTCGCCTGGTTTAGCGCTGCGCGCACCGAGCGCCAGCAGCGCCCCACCGACCGCCGCCGCTACGGCGCGGCCGCCATGAAGGTGGAGTTCGACCAGATCCTCGCCACTCGCGCTGCGGGGTCCGGGAAAGGTCAGCACCAATGCCCGATCGAGCAGGCCGTCATCCTGCCCCCGCAGTGCCCGCAAGCTCGCGCGGCGCGGCGGCGGCAGCGGTCCAGCGAGCGCGGTCGCCATCGCGAAGGCTTGAGGGCCGCTCACCCGCATCACCGCGATCGCGGCGGGCGGAGGCCCGCTCGCGACGGCGAAGATCGTGTCACTTGCGCGTGGCGGCATCGAATAGCTGGCGCCAGAAGGTCATCCCCGCTTCGCCCATCGGCGCCCAGCTGCGCATCATCGCCTCGATCGCCTCGGGGCGGACCTGGCCGTCCATCATCTCCAGCATCGTCGCGACATATTTTTCGTGCACCGGGGTAAGATCGGGCAGGCCCATCGCGCGGCGCGCTTCTTCGGGCGTGCATTCGACTTCGACATTGATCTTCACGCGCGTCTCCGCTTGAGCGCCGGCTGAGGGCAGGGCATAGCAGCGCCATGTATGCGCGCGATACCGGCGGAATCGCAACGCCGATCGGCCCGGTATCGATCGAGATCGAGCAGGGCGCGGTCGCGCGCGTGATTCTGGGCGGCGCGATCGCGCCCGCCGGCAGCACCGCGGCGCGCGAAGCGCTCCACCAGCTCGAAGCCTATTTCGCCGGCGAGCGCCGCGATTTCGATCTGCCGCTCGCGCCCGCCAGGACGATGCGTGGCTCCGAACTGCGCGCGGGGTTGATCGCGGTCGGCTATGGCGAGACGCTGAGCTATGGCGCGCTCGCCCGCCGCCTCGGTTCCGCCCCACGCGCGATTGGACAGCTCTGCGCGCGCAACCCGCTGCCGATCATTGTGCCCTGCCACCGCGTGCTCGGCGCGGGCGGCGCGTTCGGCGCTTATTCCGCCGGTGACGGCCCTACGACCAAGGCCTGGCTTCTCGCTCATGAAAAGGAACGCTTATGCTGATCGATACGCTGGAGCATGACGGCCAATTCAACGCTTATGTCGCCGAGCCTGCCGGCACGCCGCGTGGCGCGATCGTGGTGATCCAGGAGATTTTCGGGGTGAACCCGGGCATCCGCAATAAATGCGACAAGCTGGCGGCGGAGGGTTATCTGGCGATCGCGCCCGATCTGTTCTGGCGGATCGAACCGGGCGTGGAGCTCGACGCCGACGTGCCCGAGCAGTTCCAGCAAGCGCTGGCGCTGATGGGCAAGTTCGATCAGAATCTAGGGGTTCGCGACCTGGAAGCGACGATCCGCGCAGCGCGTGCCCGGCTGGGTACCGGCGGCAAGGTCGGCGTCGTCGGCTATTGCCTGGGCGGGCGGCTCGCATTTCTGGTGGCTGCGCGCACCGATGCCGATGCCTCGGTCGGCTATTATGCGGTCGGCGTACCAGGGCTGTTGGGAGAGAAGCATGCGATCGCCAAGCCGCTGCTGCTTCACATCGCCGGTGAGGACGGTTTCGTGCCCCAGGACGCGCAGGCCGCGATGCACGAAGGGCTCGATGATCACCCCCGCGTGACGCTATACGACTATCCGGGCGAGGACCATGGCTTCGCCGCCGATGGCGGCAAGCGCCGTTCCGAAGCGGCCGCGCGGCTGGCGGACGAGCGGACAATGGCCTTCTTCGCCGAGCATTTGGGCTGAACGAGCATCCTCCCCGTTAACGGGTAGGATTTAGAAGAGCGTCATGATCCCTACGTCCGGGTCCATCACGCCATCGTAGATCATCCGGCCGGCTACGTAGAGAATCACGACCAGTCCAATATACGCGATCCAGCGATAGCGGCCGATCACTCGGGCGATGAAATTCGCCGCGAGCCCCATCAGCGCGACCGAGAGCAACAGGCCGATCACCAGGATGCCGGGATGCTCGCGCGCCGCGCCGGCTACCGCGAGCACATTGTCCAGGCTCATCGAAACATCGGCGATGGCGACCGCCCAGGCGGCAGCGGCGAAGCTCTTCGCGGGTTTGAGCGGGTTGGCGTCATCCCCATGGCCCGGCGCGTCCTCGCGCAACTCGCGCCAGAATTTCCACGCGACCCACAACAACAGTAAGCCGCCGGCAAAGACCAGGCCGACCAGTTGCAGCAGCTGCGTCACGATCAGCGCGAAGATCACGCGCAGCACCAGCGCGGCGCCGATGCCGATCAGAATCACGCGCCGGCGCTGGTCCGCTGGCAAGCCCGCCGCGAGCGCGCCGACGACGATCGCGTTGTCGCCCGCCAGCATCACGTCGATCGCCAGCACTTGAACAAAGGCCGCGAGCGCGCTCGGCGAGCCGAGATTGCTGAAATCGGCGACGAGATGCCCCCACATCGAAGCCATGGCGAGGACGGAGATCATGGCCTTGCCAACGCTCCGCGGTGCTTACTGGTTCATCGAATCGAAGAAGTCTTCGTTGGTCTTCGAATCCTTCATCTTATCGAGCAGGAACTCCATCGCGTCGATTGTGCCCATCTGCATCAGGATACGGCGCAGCACCCACATCTTGCTGAGCTTGGCCTTATCGACCAGCAATTCTTCCTTGCGCGTGCCCGACTTGCCGACGTCGAGCGCCGGGAAGATACGCTTGTCCGCCACCTTGCGATCGAGCACGATTTCGCTGTTGCCGGTGCCCTTGAATTCTTCGAAGATCACTTCGTCCATACGGCTGCCGGTATCGATCAAAGCAGTGGCGATGATCGAGAGCGAACCGCCTTCCTCGATATTGCGCGCGGCGCCGAAGAAGCGCTTCGGCCGCTGCAGCGCGTTCGCATCGACACCGCCGGTAAGCACCTTGCCCGAGCTCGGCACCACCGTGTTGTAGGCGCGACCCAGGCGGGTGATCGAATCGAGCAGGATCACCACATCCTTCTTGTGCTCGACCAGGCGCTTGGCCTTCTCGATCACCATCTCCGCGACCTGGACGTGGCGGCTCGCGGGCTCGTCGAAGGTGGAGCTGATCACCTCGCCCTTCACGCTGCGCTGCATGTCGGTGACTTCCTCCGGCCGCTCGTCGATCAGCAGCACGATCAGGAAGACTTCGGGGTGATTGTCGGTGATCGCCTTGGCGATGTTCTGGAGCAGCACCGTCTTGCCGACGCGCGGCGGAGCGACGATCAGCGCGCGCTGGCCCTTGCCCTGGGGGCTGACGATATCGATCACCCGCGCGCTCTTGTCCTTCACCGTCGGATCGGCGGGATCGAGCCGCAGCTTCTCGTCCGGGTAAAGCGGCGTGAGGTTGTCGAAATTGACCCGGTGACGCAGCGCCTCGGGATCATCGAAATTGACCGAGGTGAGGCGAGTGAGCGCGAAATAGCGCTCGCCATCCTTGGGCCCACGAATCTCGCCTTCCACCGTGTCGCCGGTGCGCAGGCCGAATTTGCGGACCTGGTTGGGCGAGACATAGATGTCATCGGGGCCGGCGAGGTAATTCGCCTCGGGGCTGCGCAGGAAGCCGAAGCCATCGGGCAGCACTTCGATCGTGCCAAGGCCCATGATCTGCTCGGCGCGGTCGGCGAGCACTTTCAGGATGCCGAACATCAGGTCTTGCTTGCGCATGGTCGAGGCGCCCTCGACGCCAAGCCCTTCGGCCATTTCGACCAATTCGGCGGGGGTTTTCTTCTTAAGGTCGGCGAGATGCATGGGATGTCCAGCGATTTGGGGAAGCGCGAGGCCGAACGCGGCCCGAGGCGCGAAGAGGCGGGTCGGCGCCAACGGACGCCGCACGTTTGGCGATAGGTGGGGCGCGGCGTGGCGTCAAGCAAGGGGCATTACGGTTCGTCGCGGTAAGACCTGCGACCAACCAATCCTCCCCATAAACGGGGAGGATTTTGGCCTAAAAAGGCTGCACGATCACCAGGATCACGATCAGCGCGACCATCACGCCGGGGATTTCGTTGATCAGCCGCAGCGTCCGCCCAGCCAGTCGCGCCTCGCCACGCGCGAGGCGCCGGGCATAGCCCACCGCCCAGCCGTGGAAGCCGCTCAGCACCACCACCAGCGCGATCTTGGCGTGGAGCCAGCCCAGGCCGCTCGCGCCGCTGAACAGCCCCAGATTGGCCGCTAGCATCAGCCCCAGCACCCACACGATCACCAAAGCGGGGTTGAGGATGATGTTCTTCAGCTTGGTCTCGCGCTCGATCCAGCGCTCGGCCTGCGGGCCGCTAAGCCCATCCTCCTGGTGATAAACGAAAAAGCGCGGCAGCATGAACAGCCCCGCCATCCAGAAGATCACGAAGATGAGATGCGCCGCCTTCACCCAGGGGTAAGCGCTGCCGAGCCAACCGATCATGCGTCCCCTCTTACCCGCGCGACCAAGGCTTGCACATGCTCGATCGGCGTCTGCTGCAGGATGCCATGGCCAAGATTGAACACATGCGGTCGATCGGCGAAGGCGGCGAGGATACGGTCCACCGCCCGCTCGAGCGCCGTACCACCCGCGAGGAGCGCCAGCGGATCGAGATTGCCCTGCACCGGCATCGCTTCCGGCAGCACGGCGTGCGCCCATTCGGGATCGACCGTCTCGTCCAGCCCCAGCGCATCGACGCCTGTTTCCACGGCATAGGCCGGCAGCTTGCCGCCCGCGCCCTTGGGGAAACCGATGATCACCGCCTGCGGCACGCGCGCGCGCAAACGGCGGACGATCTCCGCATTCGGCGCGATCACCCAGCGTTCGAACTGCGCGGGCGAGAGGCTGCCCGCCCAACTGTCGAACAGCTGCACCGCCTCGACCCCGGCGGCGAATTGTTCGGCGAGGTAATCGACCGTCAGCTCGATCACGCGATCGATGATCGCCTCGAACGCCACCGGATCACGATAAGCGAAGCTTCGCGTCTCGCTCTGGTCGCGGCTGCCCCGCCCGGCGACCATATAGGTCGCGACGGTCCAGGGGCTGCCGGCAAAGCCCAGGAAGGTCGTCGTGGGATCGAGCGCGGCGGCGACGCGGCGGACCGTCTCGTACACCGGCTCCAGCCGTTCAGGAGCGGGCGTCAGCCGATCGAGCGCGTGATCGACCAACGCCGGCGAGAGCTCCGGCCCTTCGCCCGCGCCGAAGCGCAGATCCTGACCGAGCGCCCAGGGGACCATCAGAATGTCCGAGAACAGGATTGCCGCGTCGAAACCGAAACGGCGGAGCGGCTGTAGCGTCACTTCGGCGGCTGCTTCGGGATCAATGGCGAGATCGAGGAAACCGCCCTTCTCGGCTCGCAGCGCGCGATATTCGGGGAGATAACGCCCCGCCTGGCGCATGAGCCATAAGGGCGGGCGCGGCTGCCGTTCGCCTTTCAGCGCCGTCAGCAGTTTCTTGGTCACGGCTCTCCCCCTTCAATTAAGTAAATTTTAAAGAAAGGTTGTTGTGGTGATAGGTGGTGTCGAACCCGGGGCTTAAGCGCTCTACCCGGACTTGCCAACAGCTTGACCTGACGGTCCCGAGGGGAAGGAAGCGGAGTCGGCATCGGCCGCTCCCGCGACTCACAGGCTGTGGATGCTTTGCGGCCCTGTGCGCGGGGCTGTGGATGGCGCCCTAGCTTGTCCACGCCGGCGCCAGGCTTTGCGCGGGCGGCGAGTTACGCTAGCCTTTGTCCGGCATGTTATCCCCAGAACCGCCCCGCTGATGCGGCTGCACCTCCATCTCCTGTCCGATTCCACCGGCGAGACGCTGGAGACGATCGCCAAGGCGGCGCTCGCCCAATATGACGATGTCGAGACGATCCGCCATTTCTGGCCGATGGTGCGCAGCGAAGCGCATCTGCAACGCATCCTGCATGAGATCGCGCAGAATCCGGGGCTGGTATTGTTCACGTTGGTAAATCCGGAGACACGGCGCACGCTGGAGCAGCAATGCCGCGCGCTCGGCCTGCCGGCGATCGCCCCGCTCGATGCGGTGACCGACGCGCTTTCGGGGCTGCTCGGCCAGACGGCGAAAGCGCGCCCGGGGCGGCAGCACATGCTTGACGCCGCCTATTTCGCCCGGGTGGACGCGATCCAATACACCATCGCGCATGATGACGGCATCGCGCCCGAGGATTGGGAGGAAGCCGATATCCTGCTCGCCGGCGTCTCGCGCTCGTCGAAGACGCCGACCTCGATCTACCTCGCCAATCGCGGCTATAAGACGGCGAATATCCCGATCGTGATCGAAGTGCCGCCACCGCCGGCCTTGTTCAGCCTAAAGCGGCCGCTCGTCGTGGGGCTGACGACGAGTGCCGAACGGCTGGTGCAGGTGCGGCGCAACCGGCTCTTGTCGCTCAACCAGGCGCCGGAGACGGCCTATGTCGATCAGGAGTCGGTTACGCGCGAGGTGGCTTATGCGCGGCGGCTGTTCACCGATCGCGGCTGGCCGGTGATCGACGTGACGCGCCGTTCGATCGAGGAAACCGCGGCGGCGATCATCGCGCTTTGCCAGGAACGGCGCGGGCAACGATGAAGCTGGTCCTCGCCTCGCAAAGCGCGAGCCGTCGCGCCATGCTGAGCGCGGCCGGCGTGCCGCACGAAGCGATCGCCGCGCCGGTGGACGAAGCTGGCGTCAAGGCGGCGATGGCCGGTGCGAGCCCGCGCGACCTGGCCGATACGCTCGCCGAGCTGAAGGCGCTCAAAGGCAGCGCGCTTCGCCCGGACGCACTGGTGGTGGGGAGCGACTCGATCGTCGTGCTCGCCGATGGCCGGCTGCTCGACAAGCCGGAGAGCCGGGAGGAGGCGGCCGAGCATCTCAACGCCATGTCCGGCACCATGATCACGCTGCTGAGCGCCGCGGTGGCCGCCGAGCAGGGGCACGCGGTTTGGCGTCATGTCGCCGAGGCGCGGCTGATCGTGCGGGCGCTGTCGCCCCGCTTCATCGCCGCCTATCTTGATGCCGAATGGCCGGCGATCGCGGGTTGCGTCGGCTGTTTCCGCCTCGAGGGGCCGGGCGTGCAGCTCTTTGCCGAGGTGAAGGGCGACCATTTCACGATCCTCGGGATGCCGCTCCTGCCCCTGCTCGACTATTGCCGCACGCGCGGGGTTTTGCCGTCATGAGCTATGCTGAAGTCATTGGCGATCCGATCGCCCACAGCAAATCGCCGCTGATCCACGGTTTTTGGCTGGAGGCGCTGGGAGTCGACGCCAGCTATCGCGCGACGCGGGTGGCGCCCGAGGAACTAGGCGACTTCATCGCCGGGCGCGCCGCCGATCCGGAATGGCGTGGCTGCAACGTTACCATCCCGCACAAGCTCGCCGTGCTGGCGCATGTCGGCGATCCCGGTGGCGTGGGCGACTCGATCGGCGCGGCGAACACCATCGCGCGCGGGCCGGAAGGCTTGTTCGCGACCAACACCGATGCGGCCGGCTTCTACGCGCCGCTCGCGGAGCTCGATCTGGCGGGCGCGCCGGTGATTGTGATCGGCGCGGGCGGCGCGGCGCGCGCGGTGCTGTTCGCGCTGGGCAAGATCGGCGTCGGCAAGGTGAGTCTGCTCAATCGCAGCCCGTTGAAGGGCGCCGCTTTGCTCGCGAAATTCGGCCTGAAGGGAGAGGCGCTGCCGCTCACCGCGCCGCTGCCGCCCGCGCGGCTGGTGGTGAATGCGAGCCCGCTCGGCATGGCGGGCCAGCCGCCGCTGGCCATCGATCTGGCGCCGCTGCCCGAGGAGGCGATCGTTTATGATCTGGTCTATGCGCCGCTCGAGACGCCACTGCTTCAGACGGCGGACGCGCGCGGGCTGGAGACGATCGACGGGCTCGACATGTTGATCGGCCAGGCGGCGCTCGCCTTCGAGCTGTTCTTCGGCGCCGCCCCACCGCGCGAGCGTGATGAGGAACTGCGGGCGCTGCTCACCGCATGATCAAGCTCGGCCTCACCGGCTCGATCGGGATGGGTAAATCGGCGGTCGCGGCGATGTTCCTCGAGGCGGGGGTGCCGGTGTTCGATGCCGACGCGGCGGTCCACCGGCTCCAAGGGCCGGGCGGGCGGCTGGTATCGGCGATCGAAGCGGCGTTCCCCGGCACCACCGACGGGCAAGGCGTCGATCGCGCCGCCCTTGGCCGCGCGGTGCTCCAGGATGACGCCGCGATGCGCCGGCTGGAGGCGATCGTCCATCCCGCCGTCGCCGCCGAGCGCGCGGCCTTCCTCGCGGCCAATGTCGATTGTCCGCTGATCGTGTTCGACGTGCCGCTGCTGTTCGAAACCGGTGGGGATAAGGCGGTGGATAAGGTGTTGGTTGTCTCCGCCGCGCCCGAGATTCAGCGCGCCCGCGTGCTCGCCCGGCCGGGGATGAGCGCGGAGAAGTTCGAAGCGATCCTCGCCCGCCAGCTGCCCGATGCCGAGAAGCGCGCCCGCGCCGATTATGTCATCGCGACCGACGTGCCGCTCGCCGAAACCCGTGCCGCGGTGGATCGGCTGATCGCTTGCTTGGGCGGCTGATCCGCGACATTATTATGACGATGCGCGAAATCGTCTTCGATACCGAAACCACCGGCCTCAGCTTTTCAGGGGGCGACCGGCTGGTCGAGATCGGGTGCGTCGAGCTGATCAACCGCGTGCCCAGCGGCCGCCGCTTCCACGCTTATTTCAATCCCGAACGCGCCATGCCGGCGGAGGCACAGGCGGTGCACGGGCTGAGCGACGCCTTCCTGGCGGACAAGCCGCTGTTCCACGCGCGCTGCGGCGAGCTGCTCGATTTCCTGGAGGACAGTCCGCTCGTCGCGCACAATGCGAGCTTCGACTTCGGCTTCCTGAACGGCGAGCTCGCGCGCTGCGGCCGGGCGACGATCGCGGCCGAGCGCATGGTCGATACGCTCCCGCTCGCCCGCGCCCGGCATCCCGGCGCGAAGCACAGCCTCGATGCGCTCTGCACCCGCTATGGGATCGATCGCAGCGCGCGGGTGTTCCACGGCGCGCTGCTCGATGCCGAACTGCTCGCCCAGGTCTATGTCGAGCTCACCGGCGGGCGCCAGATCGGGCTCGGCCTGGTTGCGGAAGCCGCGGCGGCCGAGACGTTGGTGATCGTCGAGACCAGCCCGCGCAAGGTCCGCCCGGTCCGCCATTTCGCTCCCAGCCCCGCCGAACTGGCGGCGCATGCCCGCTTCGTCGAGACGATCACCGAACCGCTTTGGCTCGGCTGACGTGGCGCGCGGGAACGTCCGCGCGGCCTAGAATGGAGGTTGCACATGGATATTCGGCTCTCCGGGCATCAGGTCGAAACGGGTGACGCGTTCAAGGACCACGCGACCGAGCGACTGCAGGGGATCGCCGAGAAATATTTCGCCCGCGCGCTTTCCGCGCAGGTGACGCTCGGCAAAGGTCCGCGCGACAATGGCTTCACCTGCGACATCGTTTGCCATGTGATGCAGGGCGTGATCCTGAAGGGCACGCATGGCGCGATGGACGCGCATCTGGCGTTCGACGGCGCGGCGGAAAAGATCGAGAAGCAGCTGCGCCGCTATGTCCGCCGGCTGAAGGATCGCACCCCGATCGTCGCCGAGGAAGCTGGCTACACCCTGCTGCTCGAATCCGAGCCCGAGGAGGAACCGGCGGGCGATTTCCCGCCGGTGATCGCGGAGACTCGGGTAGATGTGCCCGATGCAAGCGTGTCCGACGCGGTGATGATGCTGGATCTGCGCAACACCAACGCGCTGCTGTTCCGCAATACGGGGAGCGGCATCTACAACATGGTCTATCGCCGCGGCGACGGCACGATCGGCTGGGTGGAGCCCAAGCGCGCGGGGTGACGCGCAAATCCTCGCCGAGGCTGGAGAGGATTGCTGGGTTGGTGCCCCATTTGCGCCCCCGCGCGCTTGCGGCTAAGGCGCCGCGCGGGGGCCTTCGGACGTCACGATGATCGATTTCAGTGCGTTGCTTCAGCCGAACTGCGTCGTCGCGGGTGTTCCCGCCGCGAACAAGAAGGCGCTGCTGACGCACCTCGCCGGGCTGATTGCCGCCACTCATCAGCTTGACGCCAAGACGGTTGCCACCGCGCTGCTCGATCGCGAGAAGATCGGCTCGACGGGATTTGGCGCCGGCGTCGCCATCCCGCATGGCAAGCTGGAAGGACTGCCCGCGGTGACCGGGTTGTTCGCGCGACTCGCCCAGCCGATCGATTTCCAGGCGATCGATCAATTGCCGGTCGATCTGGTGTTCGTGATGCTCTCGCCGCCCCAGGCAGGGGCCGATCATCTGAAGGCGCTGGCCGGCGTCTCGCGGCGGCTGCGCGATCAGGCGTTCGTCGCCAAGCTGCGCGGCGCCGGCTCGCCCGACGCGCTCTACGCGCTGTGGACCGAGGACGGGCGTGAGCTTGGCTGAGCCCGCCGGCGCCGCCGCGCACCATCGCGCGCTCGAATCGCTTTACGCCGCCGCCCCGATCAACCAGCTGTTCGATTCGCGGCTGACGATCACCGCGCCGGGCGAGTCGCGGATCGAATTCCAGCTCGACGCGCGCTATTTCCACGCCGGCGGAGCCGTCCACGGCACCGCTTATTTCAAGATGCTCGACGATGCGGCCTTCTACGCGGCGAACACGCTCGTCACCGATCGCTTCCTGCTCACCACCCAGTTCAACCTGCTGTTCACCCGCCCCTTGTCCGAAGGGCCGGCGATCGCGGCGGGGCGCTGGGTGAGCGGCCAGCGCCGGGTGCTGATCGCCGAGGCCTGGCTGATCGACGCGCGCGGCGAGGAAGTGGCGCGCGGCACCGGCACCTTCATGCGCTCGCGCCTGCCGCTCGCCAGCCTGCCCGGCTACCGCCCCGCATGAGCGGCCGCCTGCCGACGCATCTGCGAGTCGGCGCGCTGCTCCGCCGGGTGAACGACTCGGGCGGGATGGGCATGGTGCTGGCCAAAGGCGAGCCGCAGGGCGGCGCGGTGCTGCTGATCGTCACTGAAAAGGGCCTTGATCCCAGATGTTTGGAGCGTGGCATCGGCGCCGACGGCGCCCCCGGACTGATCGACTCCGGGCCAAGGGACGCCGATCCGGCCGCGATTGCCGCTTATTGGCAAAGGCGGCGCGCGCGCGACCCCGATTTGTGGGTGATCGAACTAGACGTCGCGTCCCGATCACGGTTCACCGCTGAAACGACCGACTTTTATTGACCTGTTAAGTCGGTGGGCGCCTAAGGGCCCCGCCTAATGCAACGCGTAGGCCGGCAGGGGGTGCGATACCAGCCGGCAACGTAGTCGGGGGGCCACCCGGAATCGGCGTTTGAGCGCATTTTCGCGGCTCAGCGGCGGTTTTCGCGTACCCACCGCCCATTGATGACGGTTGATGCACTTCTCTTTCCGGCAGGCCGCCGCCACGCTGCTGCTCTGCTCCTTGACCTTCACCGCCGCCGGCAAGCCCGGTCTGGCGCTCATGCTCGACAAGCCCGCCACCGCGCCGCTTGCGACCACCAATCTTCCGGCCGCGCCGTCGGTTCCCGCGCAAGATGCGCTCACGCCGCAAATTTCCGCGAGCGACGATGCCGAAGCGCCGGTGCGCTACGCTTCGCTCGCCGAGGCGATTGACGCGCAAAGCCCGCCCGAGGCGCCCGATGAGGAGCTGCGCTGCCTGGCCGGCGCGATTTATTTCGAGGCCAAGGGCGAGCCGCTCACCGGCCAGCTCGGCGTGGCGCAGGTGATTCTCAACCGCACCAAGTCCGGCCGCTTCCCGCGCACCATCTGCTCGGTGGTGAAGCAGCGCGGCCAGTTCGCGTTCCTGGAAGCCGGCGAGATGCCCGCCATCCCCGACAATGGCCATTACCGCACCGCGCTCGGCGTGGCGCAGGTGGCGCTGCAGGGCGCTTGGGAAAGCCCGGTCGCCGATGCGCTGTTCTTCCATGCGAGCCGGGTGTCGCCCAGCTGGGGCAAGCGGCGCGTGGCGGCGATCGGCGGACACGTCTTCTACCGCTGAGGGCGTAGTTCCCGCGCCTGCTTTATTTTGTTCGATAGATGTTCTAGTTCGGAGGGATGCTCGATACGCCCCCCGATCTGCTCGTCGCGCGCGATGTGCTGCGCGGCGTTTGCCGTTTGCTGCTACGCCACGATCTGACGCCCGTCGCCGAAGTGCCGCTGGAAGGCGGGCGGCGGGCCGACATCATGGCGATCGATCCGCGCGGGCAGATCACCATCGTCGAGATCAAGGTAAGCCGCGCCGATCTGCTCGGCGACGGTAAATGGCTGGATTATCTGGCGCATTGCGATCGCTTCTTCTGGGCGATGCCGGCGGGGTTCGACTTGACTCCGCTGTCGCGCGAGGGGTTCCTGCCCGAGCGCACCGGGATCATCGTCGCCGATCGTTATGACGCGATGATCGTCCGCGAGGCGCACAGCGTCCCGCTCCCCGCCCCCTCCCGCCGCCGCGAAACGCTCGCCTTCGCCAGGCGCGCGGCGCGACGCCTGGCGCTCGCGCTTGATCCGGAGGCGGAAGCGGGGCTGATAGACTAGCTGAAATCCTGCCCGTTCACGGGGAGGGGGACCGCGCGCGAAGCGCGTGGTGGAGGGGATGCAGCCAGACAGCAGCCCCCCTCCGTCAGCGCTACGCGCTGACACCTCCCCGTGAACGGGGAGGATTTAGTGGCGGTAATCCTTCTAGCGCTTCCCCGATATTGATAGTCACTCGCAAAAGACGTATCTGGCGAGTCATGCTCGCCCCCGCGCTCACGCTGGAACAATTGCCGCCGCGCGCGCCCGCGCTGATCGCGGCGATCGATTGGGCGCGACTCGCCGAGCCCGAGGCGAAGCGCTTGCGCGAACTCGGCTTCGACGAGGGTGTCGGGGTCGAGATGTTGCACCGCGCGACTTTATGGGGCGGCCCCGTCGCCTGCCGGATCGGGCGGATGACGGTCGCGCTGCGCCGGCCGGTCGCCGCGGCGATTCGGGTGACGCAGACCGGCTGATGCACGCCGCCCCGCTGGTCGCGCTGGTCGGCAATCCCAATGCCGGCAAGAGCGCGCTGTTCAACGCGCTCACCGGCGCCCGTCAGAAAGTGGGCAATTATCCCGGGGTCACGGTCGAGCGCCGCTCGGGCCGCGCGACGCTGCCCGATGGCCGCCCGCTCGAGCTGGTCGATCTGCCGGGCGCCTACAGCCTCGATCCGCTCTCGCCCGACGAGCGGGTGACGCGCGACGTGCTGCTCGGCACGCAAGCCGGCGAGCGGCTGCCCGACGCGCTGGTGATCGTGCTCGACGCAGGGAATCTCGACAATCACCTGCGCTTTGCCCTCCAACTGATCGCGCTGGGCACGCCGGTGGTGGTGGCGCTCAACATGGTCGATCTCGCCGAGCGCGACGGGCTGGTGCTCTCGGCCGAGGCGCTCGCCGCGGAACTCGGCGTGCCGGTGGTCCCGACCGTCGCGGTGCGCAAGCGCGGGCTCGATGCGCTGAAGGCGGCGCTCGCGGGGGCGATCGGGACGAGCGGCGCGGTGCGGCTGCGCGGCACCAGCGGCGCGCCTCCGAGCGACTTGCGCGCGCTCCAGCAGCGCGCCCGCGCGATCGCCCGCGCGAGCGTGGTGAGCGAAACGCCGACGCGGCGCATCACTCATGCGCTCGACGCGGTCGCGCTGCATCCCGTTTGGGGCACGCTGCTGCTGCTGACGATCCTGTTCCTGATGTTCCAGGCGGTGTTCAGCTGGGCGACCGTGCCGCAGGACGCGCTCGACGCGCTGTTCGCCGATGCCGGGCGCGCGGTTTCCACGACGTTGCCCGAGGGGTTTCTTCGCGGGCTGATCGCCGATGGAATCATCGCCGGGGTCGGCGCGGTGATCGTGTTCCTGCCGCAGATCCTGATCCTGTTCCTGTTCATCCTGCTCTTGGAGGCGAGCGGCTATATGGTCCGCGCCGCCTTCCTGATGGACCGGCTGATGGCGGCGGCGGGGCTTTCGGGGCGCGCGTTCATCCCGCTGCTCTCTAGCTTCGCCTGCGCGGTGCCGGGGATCATGGCGACGCGCACGATCGAGGACGAGAAGGACCGGCTGACGACGATCCTGATCGCGCCCTTGATGACCTGTTCGGCGCGGCTGCCCGTCTACACGCTGGTGATCGGCGCGCTGATCCCGAACGCGCGGGTGATCCCCGGCGTCGGCCTGCAAGGGCTGGTGATGTTCGCGCTCTACATCCTCGGCATCGTCGGCGCTTTCGTGGCCGCGCTGGTGCTGCGGCGAACGGTGACCAAGGGCGCCTCCTCGGGATTCATGATGGAGCTGCCCAAATATCAGCTGCCGCGCGCGCGCGACGTGGCGCTGGGGCTGTGGCAGCGCGCCTACAGCTTCCTGCGCCGGGCGGGGACGATCATCCTGGGGACGACCATCCTGCTGTGGCTGCTGCTCAGCTATCCCAAGCCGCCGGCGGGGAGCGACGTGAACCCGGTGGATTATTCGATCGCCGGGCGGATCGCCAATGCGGGCGCGGTGGTGACCAAGCCGATCGGCTTCGATCGCGACATCACCCTCGCGCTGATCCCGGCGATCGCCGCACGCGAGATTTCGGTCGCGGCGCTCGGCACGGTTTACGCCGTAAGCGCCGATCAGGGGACGGCGGCGGGGCAGGCGGCGATCACCGATGCGCTCAAGCGCCGCTGGTCGCTCCCCACCGCGCTCGCTTTCCTGATGTGGTTCGTCTTCGCCCCGCAATGCATCTCGACCATCGCGGTCACCCGGCGCGAGACCAATGGGTGGCGATGGCCCGCTTTCATGGTTGGCTATTTGTTCGCGCTGGCCTACGCCTTTTCCGGCGCGACCTATTGGCTGGCGGTCGCTTCAGGGCTTTGAGAGGGTGTTATGGCGGGCAGCGTCAACAAGGTGATCCTGGTCGGCAATCTGGGGCGCGACCCCGAGACCAAGAGCTTCCAGAACGGCGGCAAGGTGGTGAACCTGCGCATCGCCACGTCCGAGACCTGGAAAGACCGCAATTCGGGCGAGCGCAAGGAGCGCACCGAATGGCATTCGGTCGCGATCTTCAACGAGAATCTGGCCGGCGTCGCCGAGCGCTATCTGCGCAAGGGCAGCAAGGTGTATATCGAGGGCCAGCTGGAAACGCGCAAATGGCAGGACGCGAACGGGCAGGATCGCTATTCGACCGAAGTGGTGCTGCGCCCCTATAACGGCACGCTGACGATGCTCGACGGCGCCCCGGGCGGCGGCGGGGGCCGTTCGAGCGGCGGCGACGATTATGGCGACGATTTCGGCGGCGGTCGCTCGGGCGGCGGTCGCGGCTTCAGCGAGGATCGCGGTGGGTTCGGTGGCGGCTCGGGTGGGGGACGGAGCGGCGGCGGCTCCAGCGGTGGTTTTGGCGGGGGCGGCGGGTTCCCGGATGATCTGGATGATGACGTGCCGTTTTGAGCGGCAACTTGTCGCCGTCTGATCTCGCCAGTATATCCCTGACATATGCATGGAGCGAGCGATGGCGCGGCAGCGATCGGCGAAACGCGAAGCGAAGCTTTTTCGTAACAACCGCAGCCAAGCCGTGCGCATTCCGGCCGAGTTCGAATTCCCCGGTAACCGCGTGCTGCTGCACAAGGAAGGCGACCGCCTAATCATCGAGCCTGCGCCCCGACCCAGCCTGCTCGACGTGCTGAAGACCTTGGAGCCTCTGCCGCCCGAGGATCAGTTCCCCGAGGACATCGACTCGGATCTGCTCCCACTCAAGGACATCGATCTTTGACGGGTGATCGCTATTTACTCGACACCAACATCATCTCCGCCCTGCTTCGTCATCCACCCGATCGTCTGCTTGCCAGGATCGCCGCCGTTGAGGCCGGCGCCTTGGCCGTGAGTGTCGTCGCGGTCGGCGAACTGCATTTTGGCAGCGCGAAAAGGCAATCCGTACGGTTGGCGCAGCAGATCGACGCGATCCTTGCGGCCCTTGAGATTCTCCCACTCACATCCCCCGTTGCGGTGGAATATGGAGCGATCCGCGCGGGTCTGGAAGCGAGTGGCAGGCCGATCGGCCCCAATGATATATGGCTCGCCGCGCATGCCCGTGCGCTGGACGCGATCCTGGTGACTGCCAATGTTCGCGAGTTCAGCCGCGTGTCAGGATTGAAGATCGAGAACTGGCTCGCCTGAGCCTACCCCCGCACCAAAAACACCGCATGTTCGGCGAACCAATTCGCCCCCGCCGCGCGGCAGGCCTGGTCGCCCGCCAGGAACCACGCCTGCTCCACCGTCACCCCCTGCGTGGCGACGAACGCGCGGAAATCCTCGATCGTCAGATGGTGGATGTTGGGCGTGTCGTACCAGCGCTCCGGCAGCAGCCGCGTCACCGGCATCCGGCCGGTCGTCAGCAGCGACAGCCGCACCCGCCAATGGGCGAAGTTGGGGAAGGAGATGAACGCGCGGCGGCCGATCCGCAGCAGCTCCGCCAGCACCTTGTCGGGCGCGCGCGTCGTCTGCAGCGTCTGGCTCAGGATCGCATAGTCGAAGCTCGCTTCAGGGTAAGCGCTCAGATCGCGGTCGGCATCGCCCTGTACCACCGCAAGCCCGCGCGCGACCGCCGCCGCGACATTGCCGGCGTCCAGCTCCAGCCCGCGCGCGTCCACCCCGCGCGTGTCACGCAAGGCGGCCATCAGCGCGCCGTCGCCGCAGCCCACATCGAGCACCCGCGCGCCCGGCGCGACGTTCGCCGCGATGATCGCGAGATCGGGGCGCAGACTCATGGCACGTCGCGCAGCTGCGCGGCGAAGCCGGGGGAAAGCCGCTCCATATAGCGTTCGGGCCGCAGCGGGGCGTGGAAACCGAGTTCCGCGTAAACGCCGTGCGCGTCCGCCGTCACCAGCGCGAAGCGGCGCACGGCCGCATAATCGGGATGATCGAGGAACCAGCGCACCAGCCGCCGGCCGATCCCTTGGCCTCGCGCTTCTTCCGCCACCCACACATCGGCGATCCAGGCGAAGCTCGCCCGGTCGCTGATCGCGCGCGCGAAGCCGATCTGCACGCCGCCGGCATAGGCGCCCAGGCAATGCGAACCAGCGATCTGCCGCTCCAGCTGGTGGCGGTCGATCCCGGGCGTCCAATAGCTGGAGGCCAGCCAGGCGTGGATCAGCGGTACGTCCAACCGCGCCGGATCGTCGCTCAGGTGGATCACGCCATCCCCCCCAGAAAGCCGCTCACCACTCGGTTGAGCTCGGGCGAATCGAGCAGGAAGGCGTCATGCCCGAACGGGCTGGAGAGCTCGACGAAGCTCACCGGCGCGCCGGCCGCGTTGAGCGCTTGCACGATCAGCCGCGATTCGGCCGTCGGGTAAAGCCAATCGGTATCGAAGCTCACCACGCAGAACCGTGTCGCGCGGGCGGCCGCGAAGGCGCGGGCGAGCTGGCCCGCGTGCGGCTCGGCCAGGTCGAAATAGTCCATCGCGCGGGTGATGTAGAGATAGGAGTTCGCGTCGAACCGATCGACGAAGCTCAGCCCCTGGTGGCGCAGATAGCTTTCCACCTGGAAATCGGCGTCGAAGCCGAAGCTCTTCGCGTCGCGCGCCTGCAGCCGGCGCCCGAATTTCTCGGTCAGCCCGGCTTCGGAGAGATAAGTGATGTGCGCCGCCATCCGCGCGACCGCGAGCCCGGCGGCCGGGCTTCGCGCCCCATAATAATCGCCGCCCTGCCAGTTGGGATCGGCCATGATCGCCTGGCGGCCGACTTCGTGAAAGGCGATGTTCTGCGCGGTGTGGCGCGCGGTGGTGGCGATCGCGACGCAGGCCCGCACGCGTTCCGGATAAAGCGCCGCCCAGCTTAGCGCCTGCATCCCGCCCATCGATCCGCCGACCACCGCCGCGAGCCGCGCGATCCCCAGATGATCGAGCAGCAGCGCCTGCGCGCGCACCATATCGGGAATCGTGATCACCGGAAAACGCATCGCATAGCGCGCGCCATCGGGCGCGAGGCTCGCCGGGCCGGTCGAGCCGAGACAGCCCCCGAGCACGTTCGCGCAGAGGATCAGGTGCCGCGCGGGATCGATCGGCTTGCCCGGGCCGATCATGCGGTGCCACCAGCCCGGCTTGCCGGTGATCGGGTGCGTGCTCGCGACATGCTGGTCGCCGGTCAGCGCGTGACAGACGAGGATGGCGTTGTCGCCCGCGGCGTTCAACGTGCCATAGGTCTCATAAGCGATCTCGAGCGGCGCGAGGCTGCTCCCCGCGTCGAGCGGTAGCGGCCCGGCAAGAGTCACCCGGCGGGCAAGGCCGAAACGTTCATCGCTCATCGCTCGGCGGCTAGGGGGCTGGCGCCCGGCTTGTCAATCGCGCTAGGGGCGCGCCCATGAGCAAGCCCCAAGCCAAGCCCTGGGTGATGGCGATCGCCCCTTATGTTCCCGGCAAGTCCAAGGTCGATGGCGTGGCGGTGAAGGCCAAGCTGTCGTCCAACGAAAACCCGCTCGGCACGCCGGAGGGCGCGCGGGCGGCACTCGCCGAGGCGCGGGGGAGCCTGGATCGCTATCCCGATCCCGGCGCGACCGTCCTCCGCGAGGCGGTGGCGGCGAAATATGGGCTCGATCCGGCGCGGGTGATCTATGGCACCGGATCGGACGATATCCTCCACCTCGCCGCCGGCGCGTTCGCCGGGCCGGGCGATGAAGTGGTGTTCGTCCGCTACGGCTTCGCGGTGTACGAGATCGCCGCGCGCCGGGTGGGGGCGACGCCGGTGGTGGCGCCCGACGCCGATTATGCGACCGATATCGACGCCGTGCTCGCCAGCATCACCGAGCGGACGCGCGTCGTGTTCCTCGCCAACCCCAACAACCCCACCGGTACTTTCGTCCCCCGTGGCGAGATCGCCCGGCTGCACGCGGCACTGCCCGGCGATGTGTTGCTGGTGCTCGACCAAGCTTATGCCGAATATCTCGCGCCCGAGGAGGATGATCACGGTCTGGAATTGGCCAAGAGCGCGCCGAATGTGCTGGTGACGCGCACCTTCTCCAAGATTTACGGCCTCGCCGCCGAGCGGATCGGCTGGGGCTATGCGAGCGCCGAGGTGATCGAGGCGCTGCACCGCATCCGCCTGCCGTTCAACGTGACGAGCGCCGGGCAGCACGCGGCGGTGGCGGCGCTGGCGGACGATGGCTTCGTGGCGCACGCTCGCGCGCACAACGCCCGGTGGCGCGCCTGGTTCGCGGAGCAGATCGCGGCGCTCGGCAATAAGGGCCTGCGCGCGATCCCGAGCAAGGCCAATTTCGTGCTGGTGCTGTTCGAGGGCGCGGTGGGTGCGGAAGCCGCGTATCACGGCCTGCTCGAGCGCGGCTATATCGTCCGCTGGCTGCCCGGCCAGGGCCTGCCCCACGGGCTACGGATGACGATCGGCACCGAGGAGGAAACGCGCGGGCTGATCGCGGCGCTGCGCGAGATTGTGGGGGGCTGAGAGCCTCACGCGAAGCCGCGAAGAAGACCGTCTCGAATTATTTCCTTCCTCTTCCCCGGCGAAGGCCGGGGCCCCGTCGCGGAGCGGTGGAAATGGTACGCATCCGTTGCGGTTGGGCGTGAGGCTGGGCCCCGGCCTTCGCCGGGGAAGAGCATGGCGGCGGAACTTTTTTGGCCCTCTTCGCGCCTTGGGCCCTTCGCGTGCGACCCAAAACCCTCAATGCCGGAAGTGCCGCACCCCGGTGAAGACCATCGCCACCCCGTGCGCGTCCGCCGCCGCGATCACTTCCTCGTCGCGGATCGAGCCGCCCGGCTGGATCACCGCGCTCGCCCCCGCCTCGATCGCCGCGAGCAGCCCGTCGGCGAAGGGGAAGAACGCGTCGGAGGCGACCGCCGACCCTTGCGTCCGCGGCGCCGGCCAGCCCGCCTTGGCCGCCGCGTCCTGCGCCTTCCACGCGGCGATGCGCGCCGATTCGAGCCGGTTCATCTGCCCGGCGCCGATCCCCGCGGTCGCGCCGTCCTTGGCATAGACGATCGCGTTCGATTTCACATGCTTGGCGACCGTCCAGGCGAACAGGCAGTCGGCGCGTTCCTGCGGGCTGGGCTGGCGCTTGGTCACAACCTTCAGCGCCGCCGGATCGACCGCGCCATTATCGCGCGATTGCACCAGCCAGCCGCCGGTGATCGACTTGATCGCGAGCCCCGGCCGCTTGGGCTCGGGCAGGTCGCCGGTCAGCAACAGGCGCAGATTCTTCTTCGCCGCGAAGAGCGCGAGTGCCTCCTCATCGGCGTCCGGCGCCACCACGACTTCGGTGAAGATGCCGGTGATCGCCGCCGCCGTCGCCGCGTCGAGCGGACGGTTGACCGCGATGATCCCGCCGAACGCGGAAACGGGATCGCACGCCAGCGCCTCGGCATAAGCGAGATCGAGCCGGGGCGCGCGCGCGACGCCGCACGGGTTGGCGTGCTTGACGATCACGACCGCCGGATCGTCATGCTTGAACTCGCTCACCAGCTCGAGCGCGGCGTCGGCGTCGTTGTAATTGTTGTAGCTCAGCTCCTTGCCCTGCACCTGGCGCGCCTGGCCGATGCCGCGCGCGCCCGGACCGCGATGAGCGTAAAAGGCCGCGTGCTGGTGCGGATTTTCGCCATAGCGCAGCACCGCCGGCGCCTGGAGGATCAGCGGCAAGGTGGGCGGGAAGGCCTCGCCCTGATCGGCGAAAGCGAACCAGCTGGCGATCATCGCGTCATAGGCGGCGGTGGCGGCATAAGCGCGCGCGGCGAGGCGGCGGCGGGTATCGAGCGTGGTCGCGCCCGCGTTCGCGTCGAGTTCGTCGATCAGCGCGGGATAATCGGCTGGATCGGTCAGAATCGCGACGAAGCCGTGGTTCTTCGCCGCCGAGCGGACCATCGCCGGGCCGCCGATATCGATATTCTCGATGATCTCGGCCCGCTCGGCGCCCTTCGCCACCGTCGCTTCGAAGGGGTAGAGATTGACGACGACGAGATCGATCGGGGCGATGCGGTGCTCGGCCATCGACGCCTGGTGGGCGGGATCGTCGCGCAGCGCGAGCAGCCCGCCATGGACCTTCGGATGAAGCGTCTTCACCCGCCCGTCCATCATCTCGGGGAAGCCGGTCAGCTCGGCGACTTCGGTGACGGCGAGCCCCGCCTCGCGCAGCGCCCGCGCCGTGCCGCCGGTCGAGACCAATTCGACCCCGTGGCGGGCGAGCGCCTGGGCGAGATCGACCAGTCCGGTCTTGTCCGACACCGACAGCAGCGCGCGGGTGAGCTTGATGGGGGACAATGGGGCCTCCGTGGGTGTGACGCTCGGCTGATAGCGCGGGCGTGGGGCGGGGGCTAGATTTGGTTCACGCGGAGACGCCGAGGGGGATTGGCTTAGGGGTAGCGCTTGAAGCGACGGGGTTCGCGCAGGAGCGCAGAGAAGGCCCCGGTTCAGTGCGTCGCCCCAGCGAAGGCTGGGGCCTTTATGAGTTGTGGCGCTCCAGTGGCTTGAGGCCCCAGCTTTCGCTGGGGCGACGACCAAAATCTCCGCGACCTTCCCCTGCGTCCTCTGCGCCTCTGCGCGAACTAAAACCTTGTTCTTCTCGCCGTCTCCGCGTGAACCCGCTACAACAACCCGTGCTCGATCCGCGGCAGCACATGCCGCGCGACCAGATCGGCCTCGGCGGCGTGCGGATAGCCCGAGAGGATGAACGCCTCGATCCCCATCGCCCGGTAATCGTTGAGCTTCGCGACCACCTGATCGGGATCGCCGACGATCGCGGCGCCGCAGCCGGAGCGCGCGCGGCCGATGCCGGTCCACAAATTGGCCTCGGCATAGCCGTCGGCATCGGCGCCCTCACGCAGCGCCGCCTGTGCCGCGACCCCGGCGGAGGCGGCGTCGAGCGACTTCGCCCGGATCGCCGCGCCTTGCGCCGCATCGAGCTTGGAGAGCAGCCGCGTGGCATAAGCCCGCGCCTCGTCCTCGGTATCGCGCACGATCATGTGGACGCGGTAGCCGAATTTCAGCGTCCGTCCATATTTGGCGGCGCGCGCGCGCATGTCGGCGATGATCGCCTCGACCGCCTCGCGCTTGTCGGGCCACATCAGATAGACGTCGCAACCCTTGGCCGCCGCCTCGCGCGCATCCTCGCTCAGCCCGCCGAAATAAAGCTGCGGCGCCTTGCCCGAAAGCGTGCCGATGCGCGGCGGATCGAGCTTCAGCTGCCAGAACTCGCCCTGATGATCGAGCGGCTCGCCATTCAGCAGCGTCTTCAGGATGTGCATCGCCTCCACCGTCCGCCGGTAGCGCGGCGCCGAAGCGAGCGTCTCGCCCGGCATTTCGGACGAGATGATGTTCACTTTCAGCCGCCCGCCCAGCATCCGGTCGATCGTCGCGATCTGGCGGGCGAGCTGGGGCGGCCAGCTCTCGCCGACGCGCACCGCCATCAGCAGCGCGAGCCGGCGGAGCATCGGCGCGATGCCGGCGGCGAAAGCGGTGGTGTCGATCCCCAACGCATAGCCCGAAGGGAGCAGGATGTTGTCGAACCCGCCGGTTTCGGCCTGGAGCACGATGTCGCGGCAATGGTCCCAGCTGGATTTCAGCAGCGGGTCGGGCTGGCCGAGAAATTCATAGTCATCGTCGCACAGCGCCGAGAACCAGCTGATTTCGCAGGGTGGTAACGTCATGGCAGTCTTTCCCCGCGCGCGGCGACGAGCACGTCGTACCAGCTCCGGCGCGTCCAGCTGATCTTGAAGGCGTCAGGGATTTCGGCGATCCGCGCGGCATTCTGCGTGCCGACGATCGGGATCGCGCGGGCGGGGTGGGCCATCACCCAGCCATAAGCGGCGGCGGCGCGGCTGACGCCATGTTCCACCGCGATGGCATCCAAGGCGGCGCAGACGGCGTGGGCGCGGCTATCCTGGGGATCGCCGATCCGTCCGCCGCCGAGCGGTGACCAGGCGAGCACCGCCAGATCCTCGGCCATCGCGTGATCGAGCAGCCCGGCGGTGATCGGCTCGAGGTGCAGCGGCGAGAATTCGGGCTGGGTGCTGGCGAGCGGCACCGTCAGGAAGCGCGCCAGCGCCTGGTGCTGGGCGAGCGTATAGTTGCTCACCCCGATCGCCGCGACCTTGCCGCTCGCCACCATCGCCTCGAGCGCGCGGGCGACTTCCTGGGGATGGGCAAGGATGTCCGGTCGGTGGATCTGGTAGAGCTCCACCCGCTCCACCCCCATCCGCTTCAGCGAGGCGTCGAGCGCTTCGGCAAGATAGCGTGGGCTGCTGTTGTAGGGCACCGGCGGGGTGATCCCGCCCTTCGTCGCCAGCACCAGGCGATCGCGCAGGCCCGGGCTTTCGGCGAAGATGCGGCCGAGCAGCGCCTCGGCATCGCCGAACCCCGCCGCGCCGTCAAAGCCGTAAATATCGGCGGTGTCGAACAGCGTCACGCCCGCTTCGAGCGCGGCTTCGATCAGCGCGCGCCCTTCTGTTACAGTTGCGTGACCAAAGCGCCACATGCCCCAGGCAATCGGCGATACGGCGATTCCGCTCTTGCCGAGCGGGCGTGGATCGGGTGTAACCCGCCAGCGATCAGACATCGTTGTCATAAGCCCGAGCATAGAGACCAAAGCGTTGGTAGAGCAAGTGAGATACGGCCTGGTCGGCACCGGCATGATGGGGGTGGAGCATCTGCGCAACCTGGCGATCACGCCGGGTGCGGTGGTGACCGCGATCGCCGATCCGGTGGCGACCTCGCTTGATTGGGCACGGGGGGCGCTGGGGGACAAGGCAGCGGGGGTGCAGGCGTTCGAGACGGTGCAAGCCCTTGCGAAATCCGGGCTTTGCGACGCGGTGATCGTCGCGAGCCCGAATCACACCCATCGCGAGGTGCTGGTGCCGCTGTTCGACGCGGGCTTGCATATCCTGTGCGAAAAGCCGCTCGCGACGACGATCGAGGATGCGCGCTGGATCGCGGAAAATGCCGCCAAAACGGACCGGATTTTCTGGACAGCGATGGAATATCGCTACATGCCGCCGGCGGCCGAATTCATCGCCGAGATCGGCCGCGGCGCGATCGGCGCGCTCAGGATGCTCTCGATCCGCGAGCATCGCTTCCCCTTCCTGGTGAAGGTGGGCGACTGGAACCGTTTCTCCCGCAACACCGGCGGCACGATGGTGGAGAAATGCTGCCATTTCTTCGATCTGATGCGGCTGATCGTCCAATCGGAGCCGGTGCGCGTCTATTGCTCGGGCGCGATGGACGTGAACCATCTCGACGAACTTTACGCGGGCGAGCGGCCCGATATCATCGATAACAGCTACACGACGGTCGATTTCGCGAACGGCGTACGGGCGATGCTCGATCTCTCGATGTTCGCCGAAGGCGCGGCGAACCAGGAGGAGATCACCGCGGTCGGCGACGCGGCGCGGCTCGACGTGCTGATCCCCGAAGGCGCGCTGGTCCACGCGCCGCGCACCGGCTTCGGCAGCCCCAAACAGGTCAGCCGCCGCGTGATCGAGGTCGATCCGGCGGCGCTCGCGGCGGGATCGCACCATGGCTCCACCTTCTACGAGCATCAGAAATTCATCGCGGCGGTGCGCGGCGAAGGGGCGGTGGAGGTGACCGCCCAGGATGGGCTGCGCGCGGTGGCGATGGGGGTGGCGGCCGAGCTTTCCGCGCGCGAGAAGCGCGTGGTGACGATGGCCGAACTGGGATTTTGAGCGGAAGGCACAAGCAAAAGTTTCAACCGCCAAGGTACAAACAAGCTGGCGCCCCAGGCCCGGGCAAGAACAATGGGCCGACTAGGGAGGGATGGATGAGCAAGACCTATTTGTTGGGCGGCGCCGCGCTGCTGGCGCTGATCGCGAGCCCCGCCGCCGCGCAGCAGGCACCCCAGCCGGCGCCCGCCGCGACCGACGCGGCGGACGAGGCGCCGGCCGATATCGTCGTCACCGCGCAGAAGCGCAGCGAGCGGCTGCAGGACGTGCCGGTCGCGGTCTCGGTGGTGAGCGGCGAGCAGCTGACGCGCGCGGGCGTGCTCAATATCGAGAACGCGCAATATCTGGTGCCGTCGCTCAATTTCCGGAAGTCGGGCACCGCGCTCAACCAGTCGCTGTTCCTGCGCGGCGTGGGCACTTCCACTTTCTCGATCGCCGGCGAACCCTCGATCACCACGGTGGTCGACGGCGTGGTCTATCAGCGCTCGGGAGAGGCGTTCAACGATCTGATCGACATCGATCGGCTGGAAGTGCTGCGCGGGCCGCAGGGCACCTTGTTCGGCAAGAACAGCTCGGCGGGCGTGATCAACATCGTCACCAAGCGCCCGGGCGAGACGTTCGGCGGCTATGGCGAGGCGGGCTATTTCTTTGACAATGGCACCGAATATCGTGTGCGCGGCGCGCTCGATCTGCCGATCGTCAGCGACAAGCTGGCGCTGCGACTGACCAGCGCCTACACCAATTATGACGGCAATATCCGCAACACCGCCGTTAACCGCCGGGTGAACGGCTATGAGCATTTCGGCATTCGCGGCGTCCTCGTCGCCAAACCCGTCGAGGATCTGACGCTCACGCTCATCGCCGATTATCATACCAACACCGATAATTGCTGTGGCGAGGTGATCGGCACGCCGCCGGTGGTGAGCGCGGCCAACACCTATGCCGCGCAGATCGCGGCCGTGCTGCCGCCGCAGCTGGGCGACCGCACCCGCGCGCTGGCGCAGAACCTCGTCACCTCGACGCTCGAGGATGGCTGGGGCGTCTCGCTCCAGGCCGATGTCGATCTGAAGGGCGGTACGCTCACCTCGATCACATCCTACCGCAAGTGGAACAATACCGAGGTTCGCGACGGCGATTTCCTGCCGCAGGCCTATGTTGGCGGCGGGCTGAACCAGCTGCACGATTTCGGGCCGCAGCGCACCGATACCGTCACCCAGGAGCTGCGCATCGCCTCCGAAAAGGGCAAGCTGATCGACTATGTCGTCGGCGCTTTCTATTCGCGCGCTTATTCCGAGCGCCAGTTCAGCCGTTCGGACCTGGTCTGCACGCTGACTCCGGCGCCCGCCGCGCTCACCCCGTGCACCACGCCGGGGGTGACGGTGACGCAGCCCTTCGGCACGGCGTTCTTCGGCTCGACCTTCCAGAACGCGGCGGTGTTCGGCCAGGCGACCCTCAACCTGACGCGCAATTTCCGCCTGATCGGCGGCGCCCGTTACACCTATGACTCGCTCGCCGTGTTCCACAGCCGGCAGACGACGCTCGCCGGGCCGGGCATCCAGCCCAATTTCGATCAGGGCGTGTTCAACGGCACCGGATCGAACGGGGTGCCGTTCCGCACCTCGACCACGGCGGACAATGTTTCGGGCCGGGTCGGCTTCCAATATGAAGCCTCGCGCGCGGTGACCGCCTATTTCACTTATTCGCGCGGCTATAAGGGCCCCGCCTATAACGTGTTCTTCAACCTCACCGCGACCGGCACCAATGTGATCGCGGCGGAAACGTCCAACGCTTATGAAGTCGGGCTGAAGAACACGCTGCTCGATGGCAAGCTGATCCTGAACATCGCCGGCTATTACGCGCAATATCAGAACTTCCAGGCGAACAACCCCGATCTGGTGGCGGGCGTGCTCGTCACCCGCTTCACCAACGCCGGCGACGTTTCGACCCGCGGCGTCGAGGTCGATGCGCTCTACCGGCCGACGCGCGATCTTAGCTTCAACGGCGGCTTCGCCTATACCGACGCGCGGGTGGATAATTTCCGCGTGCCGACGAACGGCGTCGTCACCGGGGTGATCCCCAACGGCACGCCGCTCGCTTACGCGCCGAAGGTAAAGGCCAATCTGGGGGTCAATTACCGTTGGCGCACCCAGGGGCCGGTCGATCTCGAATTCGGCGCGCAAGGGTCTTACCAGTCGAGCCAATTGTCGCAGTTCGACGCGAGCGCGGCGATCCGCGCGGCGACGACGATCCGCGCCTATTCGCTGATCGATCTGCAGGCGGCGATCGTCGATCCCAAGGATAAGTTCCGCATCACTTTCCTGGTGAAGAACGTGGCTGACGAAAGCTTCGCGGCGGCGATCACCAGCGGCGGGCCCTATGGCAGCTTCCGCTACCTGATACCGCGCGAGGCGAACCGCTATTTCGGGGTGCAGGGGCGGTTCAACTTCTAAGGGGACGCGCCTGCGCTACTCGAGAGTGTGATCATCCTGCTTTGCTCCTCCTCCCCTTCAGGGGAGGAGGTTGGGAGGTGGGGGCTCTCCACAAGGGGAAACGCTCGTTGAACGCCCCCACCCCAACCCCTCCCCTAAAGGGGAGGGGCTTTTCCGTGCTACGGACCACCGTGATCGTGCTCGGGGCGAATGACGGAGAAACTGCCTCCCCCTACCCCTCCAGCGCGTTGATCGCGGCGTGGACCTGCGCCTCGATCGCCTCGCGGCTGAGCCCCGGAGCGATCGGCGCGCCGAAGCGGAACGTCACCACCCCCGCGCTCTTCGCGCCCTTTTTCGGCCACACCCGCCCCGAATCGATCGCGATCGGCACCACCGGAAGATCGAGCGCGCGGTAGAGCCCGGCGAAGCCGGAGCGCAACGGCGGCGTCGCGCCCGTCGGCACGCGCGTGCCTTCGGGGAAGATCAGCACCGATCGCCCCGCCGCCTTCGCCGCCTTGGCGCTCGCCATCATCGCGCGCAACGCCTTGGCGGAGGCTTCGCGATCGACCACGATCACGCCATAGCGTCGCGCGGCTCGGCCCCAGAGCGGGATCGCCATCAGTTCCTGCTTGAGCACCGCCACCGGATCGCCGAGCGCGAGCACCAGCTCGAACGTCTCGTAGAAAGCATGGTGCTTCGCCGCGTAAAGATATTGGCCCGGCGGCGGCACGTTCTCGAACCGGCTGACGATCCCGAGCAGCCAGCGGCAACACGCGCGGTGGAAAGCGCACCAGAGATGGACGTTGCCGAGGAACACCCGGTCGCCCAGCGCCATCGTCAGCGGCGTCGCCAGCACGAACGGCACCGAGCCGAGATAGAAGACGAGCAGGAACGCCCAGGTCCGCAGCCGCGCCATCAGCCGCCCAGCCCCAGCCAGATCGCGCCGCGCCGCACCAGGAACTTGTTATATTCGGCGAGCAGCAGCGGCGCCTTGGGATGGCCCGGCACGCCATCGCCGAGCACCGTGACATCGCCATCGAGCGCGGCTTCCAGCTCCATCGTCGCGCGGCGCAGATGCCAGTCGGAGGTAACCAGGCGCACGCTCTTATAGCCATGCGCGCGCAGCCAGGCGCTCGTTTCCTCGGCGTTGGAGCGGGTGTCGACCGCTTCATGCCCCAGATCGACGCAGCAGGCGAACAACGCCGGGGAGGCGCGGTTGCTGCGCGCGAGATCGATCGGCCGCACCGCGGTGCCGACGCCGGTGACGAGCAGCCGCTTCGCCGCGCCGGCCTTCAGCAGATCGAGCCCGCGATCGAGCCGCCCCGCGCCGCCGGTGAGCACCACGATCGCATCGGTTCGGCGATCGTCGGCCGGCCCCGGCAAAGCGAGCATGAACCAGCCGAACCCCAGCGTCCAGCCAAGCGCGAGCAGCGCGAGCAGGCGGCGGATCACAAGATGCGCCCCAGCACGCGCTCCACCGAAAAGCGCGCGGCGAGCGTCGCCAGCAGCGCGAAGACCAAAGGCAGCGCAATCAGCGCGGCCCAGTCGCGCAAGGCGAAGCGCACCCCGCTCACCAATTCGGCACCCAACCCCGCGATCTCCCCGCCGATCGCCGCGACCAGCACCAGCGCCAGCACCGTCCCGGCGAGCCCGCCGTAAAGCGTTTCGAGCGCGATCCGGCGTTGGAACAGCCGCGCGATCTGCGCGTCGGTCGTCCCCAGCAGATGAAGCATCGCGATCGTCTCGCGATGCGCGTCGAGCCCGGCGCGCGCGGCCAGCACCACCACGGTCGCGGTCGCCGCCGCCATCACCATCACCAGCGCCGCGGCGAGCGCGACCATGGTGCGCATGAACCGCGCGACGGGTGACATCCACGCCTCATAACGGTCGATCCGCGCGGCGGGGGCGACGCGGCGGAGCGCCGCCATCACCACCGGCGCGGCATCGGGCGTGCGCAGCTGCACGTCGATCATCGCCGGGATCGGTAGATCGGGGTCCGCGCCGTCCGCGCCGAGCCAGGGGCGCAACAGCGTGGCGAGCGCCGCGCGATCGACCGGCGTCGCCGACGTCACCATCGGCGCGCGCCGCAGCGCCGCCAGCGCCCGCGCCGCCGCCGCTTCCCGATCGCGCGCATTGGCCTCGACGATCTGAACGGTGAGCTTGCCCGCCAATTGCCGATCGAGCGTCGCCGCCGCCGCCAGCGCGCCCAGCCCGAACGCGCCGGCAAGCACGGTCAGGAACAGCATCACCGCCATGATCCAGCGCAGCGTGCGCGTCTCCCCCGCGCTATCGAGCAGCGCGCGATCGGCGGCGGTCGCGATCAGGCGCAGCTTCACGGCCGCGCCTCGACGCGGGTCGGCGGGAAGCGCAGCGAGCCGGTGGGATCGAGCAGCCGGCCCTTCTCGATCCGCATCATATGCGCGCCCTGGATGCGGCCGAGCAGGTGGAAATCATGGGTCGCGACCACCACCGTCGTGCCCAGGCGGTGAGGCTGTCGAACAGGTGCAGCAGCCGCTCGGCCATGTCGGGATCGACATTGCCGGTCGGCTCGTCGGCGACAAGGATGTCCGGCCGGCCGATCACCGCGCGGGCGATCGCGACGCGCTGCTGCTCGCCGCCCGACAGCGTCTGCGGACGCGCGGTCGCGCGCTCGGCGAGCCCCACCCAGGCGAGCATCTCGCGCACCGGGGCGGCGATATCGGCCTCCGGCACGCCGGCGACGCGCAAGGGCAGCGCGATATTATCGAACGCGCTCAGATGCGGCAGCAGCCGGAAATCCTGGAACACCACGCCGATCCGGCGACGGAAACCGGGCAAGCGCGCGCGCGGCAGCTGGGCGGTATCCTCATCGAACAGCCGGATCTGCCCGCGCGTCGGCCGCTGGGCGAGGTAAAGCAGCTTGAGCAGCGAGGTCTTGCCCGCGCCCGAGGCGCCGGTGAGGAAGTAGAAGGCGCCGCGCGACAAGGTGAAGCTGATGTCGCTCAGCGTCTCCTCGCCGGTGCCGTAGCGCAGCCCCACATTCTCGAACTGCACGATATTCGCCATGCCGGCGCGATTAATCCCTTGGTTGCCCGTCCCGGTGCCATCGCACGCGGGGGCCCCGCGCTCAAGCGGGTGGGGGCGGTTCGATGGAGAAGAGCGTGGTTCACGCGGAGACGCGGAGAGAAGAAGATTTTGTTCGCGCAGAGGCGCAGAGGCGGAGAGAAGGCGACCAGAGTCCGCGCGAAGCGCCTTATCAGCGGGATATAGAGCACCTGCGGTGCGATTTAAGCGCCGCCCTCCGCGTCCTCCTCTGCGCCTCTGCGCGAACCAATCCCTTCTCCCCACCCCCGGTCCGGGGCACTCCGCCGCCCGAGAGCGCGCCCCGTGCTGCCCCGTCTTGCCAGCGCGCGACTCGCGTGCGACAATTAAGCATTGGGCAACAATTACGTGTCCGCGTCAGCAGTGATTAGCCCGTCATGATCCTCGAATGCAGCGAATGCCAGACCCGCTACCTCGTCCCCGACAGCGCGATCGGGCCAGAGGGGCGGACGGTGCGCTGCGCCAATTGCAAGCATAGCTGGTTTCAGGAAGGGGCGAGCGGCGCGGCGCTCGCGGCGACGGTCGGGGCGATCGTCGCGCCGCCCGAACCGGTGGCGCCCGCGCCGGCTTCGACCCCCGAGAGCGTGGCGGAGGCTCCAGCGAGCGCGCCGGCGAATGATTTCGATGCCTTCGGCTATCAGCCGCCCTTCCGCCCGCGGCGCAACCCCGCGCGGCGCTACACGATCGCGGCGGTGGCCACGTCGCTGGTGCTGCTCGCCGGTATCGGCGCGCTCAGCGCGACCAGCAGCCAGGGCCTCGCCGCGCAACTGGGGCTCGCCGCGCCCTCCGCCACCTTGCTGCGGGTGGAGGCCGATCCGATCCGGCGCGAGGCGCAGCGCAACGGCTCCGAACTCTTCGCGGTTAGCGGACGCATCGTGAACCCCAGCGATCGGCCGCAGCCGGTGCCCGACATTCTGGCCGAGCTGCGCGATTCGCATCGCCGGGTGGTGTTCAGCTGGACGATCGAGCCCGAGCACCGCACCCTGCGCCCCGGCGCGAGCCTGCGCTTCAACAGCGCCCAGCTCGACGTGCCGAGCAATTCGCGCGATCTGCGCTTCAGCTTCGCCCGCCCGCGGGTGAGCTGAGTTACCGCTTGTGCGGCCGGCGCGGCTTTGCTAGGGCGCGCGCCTCTACCGGCTGGGGAAGCCCTTCCCACAGCAAGGCACGTGCGGTCGTGGCGGAACTGGTAGACGCGCAACGTTGAGGTCGTTGTGTCCGAAAGGACGTGGAAGTTCGAGTCTTCTCGACCGCACCAGCCCCTAAAGAACCTTCGAAAAAGCGCGGCACCGATGCTCGCGGCGATGCGTCGTTGGCCGGTGCGTGCGAGCAAGCATGGCTATCGTTCGATCGAGCGCGGGCCGGCCCGGCGGCGCGCAGGCGGCAGCCCGCCGATCCGGCCGTTACTGTGCCGGCATCGAGGAATAGTGGCATAACGCAAATATCGTGCATTACCGCTGCCGATAGCGTCCCGATCGCCGAGTTGTTCCGTCCTGCCATCCCCTTGATCGCTCGGCGATTACTTATCTGATCGCCCGCTTTTGGCCGTTCGTTGACCCGGCTCGTCCGATACCCGCTATTGCAAACGATTGCAATCATGCTATGGACCGGGCCAACGCCAGCGATGACTGGCGAGATGGGAGAGCTAGGATGAAGGGCAGCGCTTTGCTTTGGGCCGTTTCGACGCTTGCCATGGCCGCCCCGGCCATCGCGCAGCAAACCGCGCCGGCCGATCCGCCGGCGCCGGCGCCGTCGCAGCAGGACGCGGCGGCGGAACAAGCACCGGACGTGGTCGTCACCGCCGTGGCGCGGGGCCAGAACCGGCTCGACAGCGCGGTTTCGGTCAGCTCCATCGATCAGCAGCAGATCCAGAAAGTCGCGCCGCGCTCGGTCGCCGAGCTGTTCCGCAACATTCCCGGTATCCGCTCCGAAAGCTCGGGCGGCGAAGGCAACGCCAATATCGCGGTGCGCGGCTTGCCGGTCGCCTCGGGCGGCGCCAAGTTCCTGCAATTGCAGGAAGACGGTCTGCCGATCCTGGAATATGGCGACATCACCTTCGGCAATGCCGACATCTTCCTGCGCGCCGATCTGAACGTGGCGCGGGTGGAGGCCGTGCGCGGCGGCTCGGCCTCCACCTTCGCTTCCAATTCCCCGGGCGGCGTGATCAACCTGATCTCCAAGACCGGCGAGACGCCGGGGGGCTCGGTCCTGGGCACCGTCGGGCTCGATTATGGCGAATATCGCATCGATGGCGATTATGGCGGGCGGCTGTCGCCCTCGCTGCGCTACCATATCGGCGGTTTCTACCGCCAAGGCGAGGGGCCGCGCCGGGCGGGCTATGACGGCAATCTCGGCGGCCAGATCAAGGCGAACATCACCAAGGAATTCTCGGACGGCTATCTGCGCGTCAATCTGAAATATCTGAACGACCGCGCGATCGGCTATCTGCCCAACCCGGTGCTCGTCACCGGCACCAACGCCAACCCCAATTACCAGAATCTGCCGGGGTTCAGCATCAACGAGGATACGCTCCATTCGCGCTATTTCACGCGCAACGTGACGCTGGGATCGGACAATCAGCTCACCAGCAGCGATATTCGCGACGGTCAGCACCCGGTCGTCTTCGGCATCGGGTTCGAGCTGCAAAAGGGCCTGGGCGACGGCTGGTCGATCACCAACCGCTTCCGCTATTCGGATATCTCGGGCCGGTTCATCTCGAATTTCCCGGCGGCGGTGGATACCAGCGCCAATACGGCGGCGGCGTTGGGCGGCGCGGGGGCGACCGCGCGTTATTTCAACGGCCCCAATGCCGGCCAGGCCGTCGCGCCGGGGCAGCTCGTCGCGCAGATCGTGGTGTTCGATACGCAGCTGAACGCGCTCGACAACATCACCAATGATTTCCGCCTGAACAAGCAGCTGAACTTCGCTGGCGGCACGATCGATCTGCTCGCCGGCTTCTATGCCTCGCGCCAGCGGATCGACACGAGCTGGCTATGGACCTCGGCGCTGCTCGAAGTGCGCGGCGGCGGCGACGCGGCGCTGGTCGACGTGCGCGGGCCGGCCGGGCAAGTGGTGACGCAGCAGGGTTTTTACGGCTATGGCGCGCGCTTCTTCGGCAATTGCTGCCGGCGCCGCTACGATTTGCAATATGATACTTATGCGCCGTTCGGCTCGCTCTCCTACAAGCGCGGCGGGCTCACCTTCGATGCGTCGCTGCGCTATGATTTCGGCAATGCGAGCGGCCGGGTGTTCGGCTCCGACTTGGGGGGCGGCCGGGTGGGGATCACGACGGTGGACGTCAATCGCGACGGGGTGATCGCCCCGCCCGAAACCCAGGTCGGCACCATTCCTTACGGCCAGCCGAGCCCGGTCGATTATGGCTGGAACTATATCAGCTATTCGTTCGGCCTGAACTATCGGCTGCAAGACGATCTGTCGCTGTTCGCCCGCTATAGCCGGGGCGCGCGGACCAATGCCGATCGCCTGCTGTTCGGCCCCTCGGTCAATCCGGTGACGGGCGGGCTGGTCAATCGTGACGCGGCGGTCGATTTCGTCGATCAAGCCGAAGGCGGCTTCAAGTTCCGCCGGGGCGGCGCCGCGCTCTATGTCACCGGTTTCTGGGCGGAGACCGAGGAGCAGAATTTCGAGGCGACGACCCAGCGCTTCTTCGATCGCAACTACCGTGCCTATGGCGTGGAGATCGAAGGGCAGATCCGGCGCGGGCCCTTCTCGCTTTCGGCGGGCGGCACTTATACCAGCGCCGAGATCACCCGCGACGCGATCAATCCGGCGGTGGTGGGCAACACGCCGCGCCGCCAGGCCGAGTTCATCTATCAGGTGACGCCGCAGTTCGAAGTGAAGCGCTTCACCCTGGGCGCCAATATCGTCGGCACCACCGACAGCTTCACCCAGGACAATAACCAGCTGAAGCTGCCCGGCTTCACCCAGGTGAACGCCTTCGCGCAGTTCCGCCTGATCGATCGGCTGCAATTCTCGGTGAACGCGAACAATGTGTTCAACGTGCGCGGCTTTACCGAGGCCGAGGAGGGGGCGATTCCGGCCAATGGCATCGTCCGCGCGCGATCGATCAACGGGCGGACGGTTTCGGCGAGCTTGCGCTACGACTTTTGATGCCGGTTCGTGCCACGGCGGGGAAGCGTAGATGACCATGTTTCGCTGGACGCCCGAACAGGTGGCGGCGATCGGCCGGGGGCCGCACCCGGTCGCGCCGCGTTTCGCGGCGGACCAGGCGCCGCGTGTCACGCCCGGGCTCGATCTGTGGGATCATTGGCCCGTGCTTACCCCCGAGGGGGCGCTGGCCGAGGTCGCGGGCGGGCTGCTTGTCGTGGCGCTCACCGCGCCGATCTTCGCCGATCCGGAGGAGCGCCACGGCCACGCCCGGCTGCGGCTGCTCCACCGGGCCGGCGCGGGGTGGCGGGACCTGGGCGATCTGCTGCCCGACGGGCTTTCGCCGGGCAGCCGCGAATGGGCCGGCTCGACGATCCTCGAGCGTGATGGCCGGCTGACGCTCTACTTCACCGCCGCGGGCCAGCGCGGCGAGCCGGTAGCGAGCTTCGATCAGCGGCTGTTCGCCTGCACCATCGCGCTCGATACCGCCGCGCGGCCGATCGATTGGAGCCCTCTTACGGAACTCGTCGCGCCCGATGGCGCGGTTTACGAAGCCGCGATGGCGGGTGGCGGGGCGGTCGGCACGATCAAGGCGTTCCGCGATCCCTGCTATTTGCAGGACGGCGACGATGAATGGCTGCTGTTCGCCGCCTCCCGCGCCGGCTCGAGGAGCCCTTGGAACGGCCTCGTCGGCGCGGCGCGACGAAGCGGCGGGGCGTGGCGGCTGGAAGAGCCTTGGGTCGACGCGACCGGGGTCAACAACGAACTCGAACGTCCCCACGCGTTGCGCCACCGGGGGGCGCTCTACCTGTTCTGGTCGACCCAGCGCAAAGTCTTCGCGCCGGAACTTCGCCATGCCCCGACCGGGCTCTACGGCGTCGTGCGCCTGCCGGGCACGGCGGCGTGGCGACCGATCAACGGATCGGGCCTGGTGTTCGCCAACCCAGCGGAGGCGCCGGCCCAGGCCTATAGCTGGCAGGTGCTGCCCGATCTCACCGTGTGGAGCTTCGCCGATCGGATCGCGCCGGCAGGCGGCGAGCGCGCGGCCCCCAGCTTCGCCGGCGCGCCGGCGCCTGTGCTGTCGCTTCGGCTGGAAGGCGACCGGGCCAGCCTGTGACGCGCAACCCGGCCGGGCGACAATCTCCGTCCAGCCCGGTTGACGCTTTCCGGTGCGCGTTCCAAGAGCGCCGCCATGCGCTTCTTCTCCGACAACGCCGCCCCCGCCTGCCCCGAAGTGCTCGCCGCGCTGGCGCAAGCGAATGTGCTCGATACCGCTTATGATGGCGACCAGTGGAGCAAGCGGCTCGACGGCGTGGTCTCCGATCTGTTCGAAACGCCGGTGCGCGCCTTGTGGGTCGCCTCCGGCACCGCGGCCAACTGCCTGGCGCTCGCCGCGCTGTGCCCGCCGCATGGCGCGGTGATCTGCCATCGCGAGGCGCATATCCAGAATGACGAATGCGGCGCGCCCGAATTCTACACCCACGGCGCCAAGCTGCTGCTGGCGGAAGGGGCGGGCGCCAAGCTGGCGCCTGACAGTGTAAAGGCGGTGCTGGATGCGACGCGCAAGGACGTGCACCAAGTGCAGCCCCACGCGCTCTCGATTACCCAGGCGACCGAAAATGGCCGCGTCTATAGCGCCGCCGAGGTCGCGGCGCTGGGCGAGGTCGCCCGCGCGCATGGGCTGGGGCTGCATATGGACGGTGCGCGCTTCGCCAACGCCGTCGCGCATCTCGGCTGCGCGCCGGCGGAGATCACCTGGCGCGCGGGCGTGGACGCGCTGTCGTTCGGCTTCATCAAGAATGGCGGGATGATGGCCGAGCTGCTGGTGTTCTTTCGCACCGAGCTCGCCGACGCGACGCTCTATCGGCGCAAGCGCGCGGGGCTGCTCGCCTCCAAGGGCCGCTATCTCGCCGCGCAGATCCTGGCGATGCTGGAGGGCGACACTTGGCTGCGCAACGCCCGCGCGGCGAATGCCGGCGCCACGCTGCTCGCCCGGGCGGCCGGCGATCGGCTGATCCACCCGGTCGAGGCGAACGAGGTTTTTCTGCGGGTGAGCGCGGACGAAGCCTCCCGGCTGCGCGCGGCGGGCTTCGATTTCTACGATTGGGGACCGGGCGAGGCGCGGCTGGTCGTCTCCTGGCATCAGGGGGTGGACGAAATACAACCGCTCGCTGCCGCGATCGCCGCGCTGTGAGCGGGGCGGACCGGCCGCAATCGACGCGGCTGGCGATCCTGATCCCCTTCGCCATCGTCACGCTGATCTGGGGATCGACCTGGATCGTGATCCGAGACCAGCTGGGCACCGTGCCGCCGAGCTGGTCGGTGACCTACCGCTTCCTCGTGGCGGGCGTGGCGATGCTGCTTTACGCCGCGGCACGGGGCGAGCGGCCCTGGTTCGACGCGCGCGGCTTCGGCTTCGCGGCGCTGCTCGGGCTGCTGCAATTCTGCCTGAACTTCAATTTCGTCTACCGCGCCGAAGGCCATATCACCTCGGGCGTGGTGGCGGTGGTGTTCGCGCTGCTGCTGGTGCCGAACGCGCTGTTCGGGCGGCTGTTCCTGGGGCAAAAGCTCGGGCGGCAGCTGCTGATCGGTTCGGGCTTGGCGATGGCGGGGGTGACCTTGCTGTTCGTGCACGAGGCGCGGAGCGATCCGCACGGGCCGGGCGAGGCGGTGTTCGGCGTCACGCTGACGCTCGCGGGCGTGCTCGCCGCCTCGCTCGCCAACATCATGCAGGCGACGAGCACCGCCCGCGCTTATCCGATGGCGGCGATGCTGGGGGTGGCGATGCTGATCGGCGCCGCGCTCGACGCGGGCGTCGCCTATGGCTTCACCGGGGCGCCGGTGATCGAGTGGCGCGCGAGCTATATCATCGGTATCCTCTATCTCGGGCTGATCGCCTCGGCGGTCGCCTTTACGCTGTACTTTTCGATCCTGCGGGTGATCGGCCCGGCGAAGGCGGCCTATTCCAGCGTGATCGTGCCGGTGATCGCGATGCTGCTGTCCACCCTGTTCGAGGGCTATCGCTGGTCGCTGCTCGCGGGGGCGGGCGCGGTGCTGGCGCTCGCCGGGCTGGTGATCGCGCTGAGGGCGCGAAGGCCCAACCGGTAATCGGCGTAGAGCGGCCGCCAGCCGAGGACGCGCTTGGCCTTGCCGTTCGCGACACGGCGATTCTCGGCATAGAAGGCGCGCGCCATTGGCGAGAGCGCTGCTTCGTCCAGCGACTGAAGCGGCGGCAGCGGCCGGCCGAGCAGGCGGCAGGCGAGCGCGATCACGTCATTCTGGGGCGCCGGCAGATCGTCCGCCAGATTATAGGCGCCCGGCGGCCCGTCCAACCCCGCGAGCACGCCTGTCGCGAGATCGGCGACATGGATGCGGCTGAATATCTGCGCCGGCAGATCGATCCGGTGCGCTTCGCCCGCCGCCACCCGATCGAGCGCGGAGCGGCCGGGTCCGTAGATGCCGGGCAAGCGGAACACGCGGGCGCCCCGCGCGAGCCAGGTCTGGTCGGCGGCGTTGCGCGCCGGTCGGCGCCCGGCGATCGCCGCGCTTTCATCCACCCAGGCGCCGGCGGCGTCGCCATAGACGCCGGTCGAGGAGAGATAGCCGAGGCATTTGCCGTTCAGCGCGGCGCCATAGGCCGTGAGCACGGGATCGCCCGCGCCATCGGGCGGCACGCTGCTCAGCACGGCGCCGGCCGCCGCGAGCGCGGCGCCGACCGCCGGCGCGTCATCGAAGCGCAGCGTACCCTCGCGCCCGTCGCGCGTCGTCCCGATCACCTGCCAGCCACGCGCGCGGGCGGCGGCGGCGATGAAGCCGGCGCTATAGCCCATCCCGAAAATCAGCAGTTTCACGGGGCCCTCCCGATTTATGTTGGCGCGCCCTTAACCGAGCGCCTATTTCGGCTCCATGCTCGACGTCCAAGCCCAAGCCCAGCCCGCCGTCACGCACCGCGAAGCGTATCGGCCGCCCGTCTGGCTGGTGCCGGAGGTCGCGCTCGATGTCGATCTCGATCCCACCGCCACCCGCGTTCGCGCGCGGCTGAGCGTCACGCGGCAGGCGGAAGGGCCGCTGCGGCTCGATGGCGGGGGGCAGCTGCCGATCGCGGTGGCGGTGGACGGGGTTCAGATCAACGATTGGCGGCTGGACGAGGGCGCGCTGGTGATCGATCTGCCCGGCGACGCGCATGTGATCGAAACCGAGTGCGAGATCGCGCCCGATCGCAACACCCAGCTGATGGGGCTCTATGCCTCGGCCGGGCTGCTCTGCACTCAGTGCGAGGCGGAAGGCTTTCGCCGCATCACTTTCTTCCCCGATCGCCCCGATATCTTGAGCGTTTACCGCGTGCGGATGAGCGCGGACAAGGCGCGCTTTCCGGTGCTGCTGGCGAACGGCGATCCGGTCGCGCAGGGTGATCTGGAGGGCGGGCGCCACTGGGCCGAATGGCACGATCCCTATCCCAAGCCCTGCTATCTGTTCGCGCTGGTGGCGGGCGATCTCGTCGCCAATCGGGATCAGTTCGTTACCGCCTCGGGCAGGCGGGTGGAGCTGGGCATCTGGGTGCGCCCGAGCGATCTCGCCAAGACCCAGCACGCGCTCGATGCGCTGAAGACCGCGATGGCGTGGGACGAGCGCGTCTATGGCCGCGAATATGATCTCGACGTGTTCAACATCGTCGCGGTCGATGATTTCAACTTCGGGGCAATGGAGAATAAGGGCCTCAACATCTTCAATTCGCGCTATATCCTGGCCGATCCCGATACCGCGACCGATTATGATTATGACGCGATCGCCGCTGTGGTGGCGCATGAATATTTCCACAATTGGTCGGGCAACCGCGTCACCTGCCGCGACTGGTTCCAGCTCTCGCTGAAGGAGGGCTTCACCGTCTTCCGTGATCAGAGCTTTTCGGCCGATCAGGGTTCGGCCGCGGTCAAGCGGATCGAGGATGTGCGCACCTTGCGCGCGGCGCAATTCCCGGAGGATGCCGGGCCGCTCGCCCACCCGATCCGCCCCGAAAGCTATATCGAAATCTCGAACTTCTACACCGCGACCGTCTACAACAAGGGCGCCGAGGTGATCCGGATGATGGCGACGATCCTGGGCGCCGAGAAATTCCGCGCCGGGACCGATCTCTATTTCGATCGCTTCGACGGGACCGCCGCGACCTGCGAGGATTTCGTCGCGAGCCTGGAGGAAGCCTCGGGCGTCGATCTCACCCAATTCCGCTTGTGGTATAGCCAGGCCGGGACGCCCCGAGTGACGGCGCGGCTCGAGCCGCGGGCGGACGGCACCGCGCTGGTCCATCTCGCCCAGCGCGTGCCGCCGACGCCGGGCCAGCCGGACAAGGCGCCGATGGTGCTGCCGTTGCGGCTGAAGCTGTTCGGCGCGGGCACCGGCGCCGCGCTCACCGACGAGCAATTGGTGCTGCTCACCGAGCCGAGCACGACTTTGCGCTTCGAAGGACTCGCCGAGCCGCCTCTGCTCTCGATCAACCGCGGTTTCTCGACGCCGGTGATCGTCGAGACCAATCGCGACGCGGCCGATCTCGCCCGGCTGTCGGCGCATGACGATGATCCGTTCGCCCGGTACGAGGCGATGCAGCAGCTGATGCTCGACACGCTCGTCGCCGGCGTGCGCAGCGGGCGCGGCGATCATGCGCCGGTGATCGCGGCGGTGGGTGAGACGCTCGCCAATCCCGCGCTCGATGCCGCGTTCATCGCGGAAGCCGTGCTGCTGCCGTCCGAAGCGTTCATCGGCGATCAGCTGCCCTTGGTCGATCCCGAAAGCGTGTTCCGCGCGCGCGAATCGCTGCGTCGCGATCTCGGCCGCGCGCTGGAGGGGCGCTGGCGCGAGGCCTATGCCCGCGCCGGCGGCCGGCCCTTCGCTTACACGCCGGAGGCCAAGGGATTGCGCCGGTTGCGCACGGTGGCGCTCGGCTATCTCGCGGCGAGCGGCGCGGCGGACGCGGCGCGACTGGCGTTCGATCAGTTCCAGCACGCGGACAATATGTCCGATCGGCAAGGGGCGCTGGCAACGCTGGCGCATGGCGATGACGATCTGCGCGTGGCCGCGCTCGACATCTTCTACAACCGCTATTCGGATAACGCGCTGGTGCTGGACAAATGGTTCTCCACCCAGGCGCTGTCGTCGCGTGACGATACGGTGGACATGGTGGTCGAACTCGCCCGCCACCGCGATTTCACGCTCGCCAACCCCAATCGCGCGCGCGCGCTGATCGGCGCCTTCGGGGTGAACCAGCGCGCCTTCCACGCGGCGGACGGGCGCGGCTATCGCTTCGTCGCGGACCAGCTGATCGCGCTGGACAAGCTCAACCCGCAAACGGCGGCGAAGCTGCTGCCGCCGCTCGGCCGGTGGAAGCGCTTCACGCCCGATCGCGCGGCGCTGATGCGCGCCGAGCTGGAGCGCATCCTGGCGACGCCCGGCCTGTCGCGCGATACCTTCGAACAGGCATCGAAGAGCTTGGAAGACTGAGGGTTTCGCCGGTTGACGCCCTGGGCGGTGCGCTTCACAACGCGGCCTTCCGGGGCAGGGAAAGGGCGATGGTGCGGGACAGCCGCATGCCGATCTGGCGCAATCGACCGTGGCTCGCTTATGGCTTCGCGATCGTCGCGGTCGTGGCGGCGGTCGCGGTACGGCGTGTCGCCAATGGGGTGCTGCCCATGGGCTATCCCTATATCACCTTCTTTCCCGCGATCGTGACCACCGCTTTCCTCGCCGGGACCGGGCCGGGCCTCCTGGCGGCCGTGCTCAGCTTTTTCGCCTCCTGGTATTTCTTCGTGCCGCCGACCTATAGTTTCGCCGTCACCCCGCGCACCATTGCGGCGCAAAGCTTCTTCATCGGCGTGGCCGGGATCGAGCTCGCGTTGATCGACGCGATGCACCGCGCTTATGCGCGGCTCGCCGACGCGCGCGAGCGGATGGCGGCACTCTATGACCAGCAGAAGACGCTGTTCCGCGAGCTGCAGCACCGCACGGCCAACAATATGAGCTTCATCGCCTCGATCCTGCACTTCCAGAAGCGCGCGATCGCCGCCGATCCGGCGCGGGCCGAGCGCGCGCTGGACGAGGCACAGGGCCGGATCGCGATCATGGGCCGGGTCCATCGCCGGCTCTATGATCCGGAAGCGCTGGAGCGGCCGTTGACGGAGCATTTCGCCGCGCTGGTGCGGGACGTCATCGCCGGGTCCGATCGGCCCGACATCGTCTATCAGGCAGAGATCGCCGAGGCGCGGCTGGACCTGACCCAACTCATCGCGCTGTCGCTGTTCGTCAGCGAGGTCGTCACCAACAGCTTGAAACATGCCTTCGCCGATCGGCCCGGGGGCAGCGTCACGCTGCGCCTCCTGGCCGTGGACACGGGCCTGACGCTCGAGATCGGCGACGATGGTCGCGGCTTGCCGCCCGGCTTCGATCCGGCGGCGGATGGCGGCCTCGGCACGCGGATCGTACACGGTCTGGCCGAGCAGCTGCGCGGCACGCTGACGATCGAGAGCCCGGCGGGCGGTGGCGCGCTGGTGCGGCTGGTTTTCCCCAACGCCAGCCCGGCTTCAGAATAACCGTCCCCCATTCGGCACCGGCACGCTCGGGCGCACCAGCACCACCCGCCCTTGCGCGTCCGGAAAGCCGAGCGTCAGCACTTCGGACAGGAATTTGCCGATCTGGCGCGGCGGGAAATTGACGACCGCCGCCACCTGCGTGCCGGGCAGCTCCTCAAGCGTATAATGTTCGGTGATCTGGGCCGAGCTTTTGCGCCGGCCGATCGCCGGGCCGAAATCGATCAGCAGCTTATAGGCCGGCTTGCGCGCTTCGGGAAAGGCGTGCGCCTCGATGATGGTGCCGACGCGGATGTCGACGCGGAGCCAATCATCGAAGGCGATCGGGGCGGCGGCGGCGGCCGAGGGATCGGGCACCAAGTGCATCAGAAATCGACGTTGTCGTAATGGCTCGGCGGCGGGATGCTCTCCATCCGTTCTGAGAGCAGCGGGCGGAAGCTCGGCCGGCTCTTGAACCCGCGATACCAGCGCGCGGTCTGCTCGTGGTTCTGCCAGTCGATCCCGCCCAGATAATCGGCGACCGAAATCTGCGCGGCGGCGGCGAGATCGGCGAGGGTCATCGTCGCCCCGCCGATCCAGGTGCGGTGATCGAGCAGATAATCGACATAATCGAGATGCCCCATCGCCGCTTTCATCGCCTCGCGCAGCGCCCGCGCATCGGGGGTGGTGCGATGGACGAGGCGCTTGATCATCCGCTCATGCAGCAGCTGCGCGGTCACGTCCCGGTAGAAATGCTGATCGAACCAGGCAACCAGCCGGCGCGTTTCCGCGCGATTGGCGGCGGTGCCGTTGATCAGCGCCGCCTTGTCCACCGTTTCCTCGAAATATTCGCAGATGGCGAGCGAATCGATCAGCGTCACGCCGCGCTCGCTATCCACCATCACCGGGGTCTGCCCGGCGGGGTTGAGATCGACGAACTCGTCGCGCCGCACCCAAGGCGATTCGCGGACCAGGTCATAGCCCACGCCCTTCTCGCCCAGCAGCAAGCGGACCTTGCGGGAGAAAGGACAAAGCGGGAATTGATAGAGCTGCCACATGGCACAGGCGATAAGCGAAGCCGCGGGCGGCGGGAAGGCTTTGCGTGGGCGCCGCGACTCAGCCGGCGCCCATGCGCGCCGCCAGCGCTTCGTGCGTGCGCCGCAGCTCGTCCGCGAGCCAATCGACAAACTGTTCCACCGCGCCGGTGGGGCGGCGATGCTCGGGCACCAGGATGTGATAGCTCCAATCGCTGACGATCGGATCGCCCACCGCGACCAGTTCGCCCGCGAGGATGCGATCGGCCAGGATCACGACATCGATCAGCCCGATGCCGCCGCCGCCGAGCACCGCGTTGATCACCAGTTCGCGGCTGGTGACGGTCAAATCGCGGTCGAACGGCGCGAGCGCGGGCCAGTCGCGCCACGCATGGGCGAGCCCCTCTTGCACGATCCGCGATCGCGGGCGGACGTCGCGCTTGTCCACCCGCACCAGCGGCGCCAGCCGTTGGCGGATCAGCGGCCGTGCCGTTACCCCGGGCCAGCCGCCGGGGCCGAGCCGGATCGCGCAATCGACCATCTCGCGATCGAGATCGATCAGCCGCGCCGTGGCCGCCAGCCGCACGTCGATATCAGGGCACAGCGCGTCGAACCGGCGCATCCGGGGCAGCAGCCAATGCGCGGTGAAGGTGTCGTGGGCGCTGATCGTGAGCACGGCGCGCGCGCGGCGCGCCTCGGCCACGGCGCGGTCGATCTCGGCAAAGGGGCCGGTGAGTTGGGTGGCGAGCGCCGCACCGGCGGTGGTGACGACCAGGTGCCGCCCGCGCCGTTCGAACAGTGGCGCCGCCGTCACCCGCTCGAGCGCTTTCAATTGCTGGCTGACGGCGGAGACCGTTAACCCCAGCTCGGCGGCCGCTGGCGCCAGCCCGCGCAGCCGCGCCACCGCTTCAAAGGTGCGCAGGCCGGGCAGCGAAACCGAGAGCGAGGCACGCCGCGTCATTGTTCAGTTCGGCTAAACTGTTTCATCGAAGCTCGCGATAGTGGAACGCGCGTTTTCGAACAATGCGGACGGCATGAACCGCTCCCCGATCCTGCGCCGCCGCCGTGTGCGCGCCGCGTCGTTCCTGCTCGGCGCGGTGGCGCTGGCCGCCGGCGCCCCCGCGCGGGCCCAGCGCGCGAGCGAGAACGCGCTCCGTGCCGCCGACGATGCCTTCGGCACCACCATCGGCCGCGAGACGATCGGCCTCTACGGCCCCAGTGACGTGCGCGGCTTCTCCGCGGTCGATGCCGGCAATGCGCGGCTGGAGGAGCTGTATTTCGATCCCGTCACGCTCCCCTCCTCGCTGCTGCGCGCGACGACGACGATCCGGGTGGGGATCGCTGCGCAAGGCTTCGCCTTTCCGGCGCCGACCGGCGTCGTCGATATCAGGCTGCGCCGTCCGGGCGAGCGCGATCGGCTGAGCCTGTTCGCCTCGGGCGACAGCTATGGCTTCCTCGTTGGGGAGGCGACCGCCGATCTGCGCCTCGGCGAAAGGCTGGGTGCCGCGATCGGGGTGGGCGGCTACCGCGAAAGCTATGTCAATGGCACGACCGACCAGATCGCGGCGGGCAGCGCCACGCTCGATTGGCGGCCCTCGCCGCGCCTCTCGATCACGCCCTTCTTCAGTTACGCCGCGGTCCGTGCCTCGATCGCGCCGCCGGTTTACGTCACGGCGGGCGATTTCCTGCCGCCGCCGATCCCGCGCCGGCGGTTCGCGGGGCCGGCATGGGCGGCGAACGCGCGCGATCGCTACAATTTCGGCGTCGTCGCGGCGTGGAACAGCGGACCCTGGCAGCTGCGGCTGGGCGTGTTCCGATCGATCTCCAACGCACCGGCGACCTTCGCCAATCTCTATCTCGACGTCCGGCCCGATGGCACCGCGCGGCAGCTGATCGTCGCCGATCCGCCCGCCCGCAGTGGCTCGACCAGCGGCGAGCTCCGGCTCGATCGGCGCTTCACCGACGGGCCGCGTACGCATCTGCTTACCCTCACGCTGCGCGGGCGGGATCGGGTACGCCGCTTCGCTGGCAGCGACGTGATCGATCTGGGGCCGATCGCGATCGGCGCGCCGCAACCCGCGCCCGCGCCCGCCTTCGCCTTTGGCGCCACCGATCTCGACACGATCCGGCAGGGCACGATCGGTATCGCTTACGACCTGCGCTGGCGCGGCGTGGGGGAGCTCTCGGTCAGCGCGCAGCAGACCAGCTATACCAAGCGGACGGTGCCCGGCGCCGGTGCGCCCCAGACCGAGCAAGCGCGACCGTTGCTGCTGAGCGCCGCCGGCTCGCTGCGCCTCACCGATCGACTCTCCTTGTTCGGGAGCTATGCGGAAGGGCTGGAGGATAGCGGCGCGGCGCCGGGCAGCGCGACCAACCGCAACGCGCCGCTGCCGGCGAGCGATACCCGGCAATATGATCTCGGCCTGCGCTGGCGGCTGGGCGCCGATCTGCGGCTGGTGATCGGCGCCTATCAGTTGCGGCGGCCCTATTTCCAGTTCGATGCCGATGGCCTCTACGCCCGGCTGGGCGATACCCTCACCCGCGGGATCGAGGCGAGCCTTTCGGGCGCGGTGACGCCGCGGCTCAATCTGCTCGCGGGTGCGCTGATCGGGGAGTCGCGCGTGGAAGGCGCGGCGGTGCGCGCGGGGCTGGTCGGCCCGCGCACGGTCGGCCGCCCCGATGGGCGCGCCAATCTCGCGCTCGATTGGCGGCTGCCCCGGTTGCCCGGTGTGACGCTGAACGGCGCGGTCAACTACATGTCTTCGGTGGTGGCCACCAACAGCAACGCGGTGCGCGCCGGTGCGCGGACGACGATAGACCTCGGCGCGCGCTATGCCTTCAAGCTCGGCGCGGCGCCCGCGCAATTGCGGCTGAGCGTGACCAATTTGACCGATGTCGCCGGGTTCGACGTGTATGGCAGCGGCGTCTATGACATCATCCCCGGCCGCGTCGCGCAGCTCAGCCTGGGGGTGGATCTTTGAGCGTTCATCCCCCGTCCGCCAGGGCCTCGCGCAGGAAATCGATCATTACCCGCACCTTGGCGGGCAGGAAAGCGCGGCTGGGATAGATCGCCCAAGCGCCGGTATCGAAGCTGGTCGCGGTCGCCCGCCAGGCGGGCAGGCAATCGACCAGCCGCCCCTCGGCGAGGTCGCCCGCGATCATCCAATCGGCGAGCAGCGCCGGCCCCAGCCCGGCGAGCGCCGCGTCCTGGATGGCGAGCGCGCTGGAGAGGAGCAGCGGCCCATCGACGCGCACGCCGGTCACGCCGCCGGCCGCGTCCCGGAACAGCCAGCGGTCGCGAAAGCCGGGCAAGGTGAAGCGCAGCACCGGCACCGCGCCGAGCGCTTCGGGCGTGGCGATCGGGTTCGCCGCCAGCCAATCGGGCGCGGCGACGACGTGATAGCGGGTGTCGATCAGCTTGGTGGCGATCAGATTGGCTTCGGTGAGCGGCGCCAGCCGCACCGCGAGATCGACGCCTTCGCGCACCAGATCGATCGGGGCGTCGCTCATCAACAGCTCGATCGAGAGCGCGGGGTAGCGCGCCCGCAGCGTGCCCAGCAGTGGCACGATCCGCAGCAACCCGAAGGCGACCGACACCGAAAGCCGCAAGGTGCCGGTGGGGCCACGGCCGATCGCGCGCACGTCTGCCGCCGCTTCGTCGAGTTGCGCGACCAGCGGCTCGACCCGCGAGAGATACAACGCGCCAGCCTCGGTAAGGCTGAGCTTACGGGTCGTGCGGTGGAAAAGCCGCTCGCCGAGTTCGCTCTCGACCCCGGCGATGACGCGCGAGATCGACGAGGGTTCGACCTGCCGCGCGCGGGCGACGGCAGAGAAACTGCCTTGGCGCGCGACCGCGACGAAGATCTTCAGAGCGTCGGTTTCCATCCACTTATCTTTGCACGCGACGCAAAACTCTAGCGCCCATAGGCCAGTTTAACAACTTGGCTCGGGGGAATAGCCGGTCGCGACCACGCCCTTCAGGAAGGATCACGCCCATGTCCACCCCGTCCCGTATCGATCTTACCGGACAAACCGCTTTCGTCACCGGCGCCAATCGCGGCATCGGCGCGGCGATCGCGGCCCGGCTCGCCCAAGCGGGCGCGGATGTGGTGGTGAGCGGCCGCGATGTCGCGAGCGCCGCCCGTGTCGCGGAGGCGATCCGCGCGACCGGCGGATCGGCGGCGGCGCTCGGGTGCGATGTCACCGATCATGCCGCCGTCACCGCCGCGATCGAGCGGGTCGTGGCGCGGCATGGCCGGCTCGACATCGTCGTCGCCAATGCCGGCACCATCGAGCCGATCGCGCGGCTGGCGGAGAGCGATCCGGTCGCCTGGGGGGCGGTGGTCGATGTCAATCTGAAAGGGGTCTATCACAGCTTCCGCGCGGCGGTGCCGGCGATGCTGCGGCACGGCGGCGGCACGCTGATCGCGATGAATTCGGGCGCCGCCAACGCGCCGATGGACGGGTGGAGCCATTATTGCGCCACCAAGGCGGCGGTGCAGATGCTTACCCGCCAGCTGCATAAGGAATATGCCGCGCAGGGCATCCGCTCGATCGGCCTTTCGCCCGGCCCGGTCGCGGGGGAAATGCAGGCGGCGATCAGGGCATCGGGGTTGAATCCGGTCAGCCGGTTGACCGACGCCGACTATATCCCCGCCGATTGGGCGGCGGCGGCCGTCGCCTGGCTCTGCACCTCCGCCGCCGATCCGTTCCTCGGCACCGATTTTTCGATCAAGACCGAGGAGGGGCGGCGGCTGGTCGGCCTCGGCATCCCAAAGTCATGATCGATCGGGACCAGCCAAGATTTCCGGAGGCGCAGCCCGCTTCGAACCGCGCCGCTCAGCCTTCCGCGTCTAGCCCATAGGCCGTGTGCAGCACGCGGACGGCGAGTTCGGTCTCGTCCTCGTCGATCAGCACGCTTACCTTGATCTCGCTGGTGGTGATCGCCTGGATATTGATCCCGCGCGCCCCGAGCGTCTTGAACATCGTCGCGGCGACGCCGGCATGGCTGCGCATTCCGACGCCCACCACGGTGACCTTGGCGACGCGGGTATCGTGCATCAGCCGCTCATAGCCGATCGCCTCGCGCGCCTTGCCGAGCGCGTCGAGCGAGCGGGCGAGATCGACCGCGGGCACGGTGAAGGTCACGTCGGTCGATCCGGTGGAATGCGCGACATTCTGGACGATCATGTCGACGTTGATCCCGGCTTCCGCCAGCGGGCCGAAGATCGCCGCGACCGCGCCGGGCTTGTCGGGCACGCTCGTCAGCGTGATCTTCGCCTCGTTCTTGTCGTGCGCGATGCCGGTGATCAGCTGGCGTTCCATATCGAGTTCCTCTTCGCTCACGATCAGCGTGCCGACATCGTCGCCGCCCGGCACGAAGGAAGAGAGGACGCGCACCCGCACGCCTTCCTTCATCGCCAGGCCGACCGAGCGGGTTTGCAGCACTTTCGCCCCGACCGAGGCGAGTTCGAGCATTTCTTCATACGTCACCCGCCGCAACTTGCGCGCGCGGGGAACGATGCGCGGATCGGTGGTATAGACCCCGTCGACATCGGTGTAGATGTCGCAGCGATCGGCCTTCATCGCCGCCGCCACCGCGACCGCGCTGGTATCGGAACCACCCCGGCCGAGCGTCGAGACGCGCCCTTCCGCGACGCCCTGGAAGCCGGGGATCACCGCGACTTCGCCCTGCGCCAGCGCCGCATCGAGCCCGGCGGTATCGATCCGCTCGATCCGCGCCGCGCCGTGCGCCGTATCGGTGTTGATCGGCAGCTGCCAGCCAAGCCAACTGCGCGCCGGCACGCCGATCGCCTGCAGCGCGATCGCGAGCAGCCCGCTCGTCACCTGCTCGCCACTCGCGACGACCACGTCATATTCGCGGCGATCGTAGAGCGGCGAGGCCTCGCGGCAGAAATTGACCAGCCTATCGGTCTCCCCCGCCATCGCCGAGACGACGACCGCGACCTGATGGCCGGCGGCCACTTCGAGCTTCACCCGCTCCGCGACGAGGCGGATGCGCTCGATCCCGGCCATCGAGGTGCCGCCGAACTTCATCACGATCCGCGCCATGGGGAAGCGAAAATTCCTTCAGCTTGAAAGCCGCGCCTGATAATTGCGCGGCCGGGCCATGGCAAGCGGCGGGCCCAAGGAGGAAGCATGGCGAGCCAATCGACGATCAACCCGGCGGAGGCGCAGCATTTCGGCCGGCTCGCCGCCGATTGGTGGAACCCCAAGGGCTCCTCGGCGATGCTCCACCGGCTGAACCCGGTGCGGCTCGGCTATCTGCGCCAATTGGCCGACGCGCATTGGGGCGGCGATCCGGCGAGCTTCACGCCGCTGTCGGGCAAGCGCGCGCTCGATATCGGCTGCGGCGCGGGGCTGCTTTGCGAGCCGCTCGCCCGGCTCGGCGCGCAGGTGAGCGGGATCGACGCCGCGCCCGAGAACATCCACGCCGCCCGTGCGCACGCGATGCAATCGGGCTTGCGGATCGATTACCGTGTCGGCGGGATCGAGGCGATCGGTGAGGAGCGCTTCGATCTGGTGACGAGCCTGGAAGTGATCGAGCATGTCGCCAATCCGGCCGGGTTCGTCGCCGGCCTCGCGCGGGTGCTGGCGCCGGGCGGGCTGCTGCTGCTCTCCACACCGAACCGCACCTGGCTATCGCGGCTCGCGCTGATCACGCTTGGCGAGGGGCTGGGGCAGATCCCGCGCGGCACGCATGACTGGCAGCAATTCCTGCCGCCCGCCGATCTCACCCAATTGGTGATCGACGCCGGGCTGCGGCTGATCGAGACCAAGGGCCTGAGCTTCTCGCCTACCCGCGGCTTCCAGCTGAGCGACGATCTACGCCTCGATTATTTCGTCGCGGCGACGACGGCCTGAGCGCGCGCCGGCGCTACCAGCCGAGCGACTCGCGCTGGAGCAGAATATCGAGCGCGCCCCCGGCGGCGGTAAGCGCTGCTTGCACCTCCGGCCGCTGCGCCACCTTTTCCCGTCGCACCTGGCGGGGATCGCTGGGCGCGCCGGGCAGCGGGGCGGGATAGCGTGCCAGTTCCTTGAGCGCGGTCGGGCGCAGCTTGGGGTCCCCCAACCGCCTGACATAAGAGGCCGCCGCCCCCGCCTCATCGCCGGTGCAGAGCAGCAGATCGCTCACCGTCGCGGGATCATCGGCTTCATGCGCCTGGGCGTCGCGGAGCGTGGCCTGGGCTTCCGCCGTCTTGCCCGAAAGCGCGAACGCACAGCCGCGCACCGACAGCGCCTGCATGCGGCCAAAGGGGCTCATGTCACGCTTCAAGAAGGCGGTGTCGACCGTCTTCAGCGCCTCGTCGAACTTGCCGAAGGCGACTTGCTGCGATCCCAGATTGATCACTTGGCTGACATTGAGCGCCTCGCCCTCCTTCACGGCGGCGCCGCTGGAGAAAGCGGCAAGCATCGCCGCATAATCGCCGGCGTCGCTATGGGCGTAAGCGAGCTCGTTCCACCACCAGGGCAATATGTCGTCCTGATCGGCGAAGGCCGGTCCGTTCGTGATTCGCGCGCGTGCCTGCTCCAGCGCGGCAATGGCCTCGGCGGGGCGCCCGAGCTGCCGCAGCGAATTCGCCTCGGCCACGAAGGCGCTCAATGAGTCCGGATAGCGGATTTTCAACTCGCGCCGCAGCGCCAGATCGGCGGTCGCCGCCGCGCGCAGATCGGGCATTGAACTGGTTAAACGGCGCAAATCGGCATTGAACGCCAGATCGGTGAGCGCGGAGACGCTTGCCAGCCCCGCGACCAGCTTCGCGGCACCCTCCCGATCGCCTTCGGCGAGCAGCTTTCCGGCAAGGAGCGCCTGCGCGCTGCCACGCCCGTCTTGCAGCAGATAACGGACATCCACCGGTTCGAAGGAAGGCGCGATCATGATCGCCAACAGGCGCTTGTCGAGCGCGTCCAGCTTGGCCTTGTCCAAATCGCGGTGCAGGCCCCAGAGCGAGTGCAGATCGAGCTGGTTGAGCGCGCGACCGCGGCCCTGCGTCATCGCCTCGAGCGTTTCGATCGCTTGCGGATAGCGCCGCGACTCATAGTCGGCGAAGAAGCGCAATAGCCACGCAAGATCGGACGCGCTCTGCAAAGCGGTCGCCCGGCGGGCGAATTCTCCCGCTTTCGCCATATCGTCGAGCCGCGCGCTGCAGCCGATCGCCAGGTCATAGCCGGCGGCCAAGGCGGTTTCCGATAAAGGCGTGGTATCGCCATCGAGGACCGGCACGACTTCCTTCAACGTGGTTCGACAGTCATTGCGTTGCGCCGCTAACGCTCCGGCGCGAAGATGGGCGAGCGCGCCATCGGCCTTGCTTGTATTGGGCGTCCTGTTTTCGTTTGGCGCGGCGGTCAGCGCCAGCAATCCAAGCAAAATCGCCTTCATCAAACGCCCTTTCTCTCGCCATCCGCAAGATTAGCCAAGTAATGACGATGAGCAACGCATTTTCTCGTGCAGGCTCGTGATGATGGCCAGCTATATCGCCGCGGAAAACGGCCTAACTTAGCTCAGCGCCAGCGCCGCGCAGAGCAGCGCGCCGAACACCGCCAGGAGCTGCACCAGCGCCCAGTCGATCGCACTCACCCGGTCCGGATGCGTCCGTCGGCGCCGGGCGCGATCGCGGGCGTAAGCGATCAGCCCGAGCGCGACGAACAGTGCGGCAGCCGTCCATAGCCCTGCTTGCATCGCGCGCCGCTCCTCGCCACAACCGCCGCGTTTCGCTTTGGCCGAAGGAATGATCATGCGCTACCGTCTTGCCGCTTTCGCCACGTTCGCCACGGCCGCCGCGCTGGTCGCCGCCGCGCCCGCCGTCGATCCCGCGCTCACCGCCGCGATCAAGGCGCCGAGCCGCACCCCGGCCAATGTCGCGCGCGACACATATCGCCACCCGGCGGAAACGCTGACCTTCTTCGGCGTGAAGCCGAACCAGACCGTCGTCGAAATCTGGCCGGCGGCGGGCTGGTACACCGAAATCCTGGCGCCTTATCTGCGTGACAAGGGGGCCTATTACGCCGCGGTGCCGACCGACAAGGCGCGCGCCGGCATGCAAAAGCTGATCGACGGCAACGCCGCCGCCTATGGCAAAATAAAGCTCGCCGCTTTTCCAACCCCGGTGCCGACGCTTGGAGTGCCGGCCGGGAGCGCCGACGTCGTGCTGACGTTCCGCAACGTGCACAACTGGATGGGCGCGGGGGCCGGGCAGACGGCGTTCGACCAGATGTTCGCGATGCTGAAGCCGGGCGGGGTGCTCGGCGTGGTCGAGCATCGCCTGCCCGAGGACGCCAAGGGCATCACCGAGGCGGAGAGCGGCTATGTGAAGCGCTCGACGGTGATCGCGCTCGCGACCAAGGCGGGATTCAAGCTGGCCGGCGAGAGCCAGGTCAACGCCAACCCCAAGGACACGCATGATTATCCCAAGGGCGTGTGGACGCTGCCGCCCAATTATGCCGAGGGCGACAAGGACCGCGCCAAATATGCCGCGATCGGCGAAAGCGACCGGATGACGCTGAAGTTCGTCAAGCCCGCGCGTTGAGCTTGCGATCAGCCCCTCCCCCTTGGGGAGGGGTTGGGGTGGGGGCTTCGGCGCGGGGCGCTGCTGCATCGACCCACCCCAACCCCTCCCTTTCAGGAAGGGGCTTATCGCTGCTGATCAAAGCGTTGCCCCATCGTCGTCCCGCTGCCGCCGGTCCAACGGCTCAATCCATGTCCGCGTCGTCCAACTCCATCCGTCGCGCGCGGATCGCCTTCCAGGCGGGATCGGGGCGATCATTCTTGATCAGGATCGCCTCCACCTCCTCGAACTCCTCGAGGCCCAGCGCTTCAGTGATTCCCATCGGGAAATAGACATTCTCGTCGGTATCGGCACGGATGGCGAAGGCGCCGCGGCCTTCTTCGCTATTGGTGATGATGCACTTCGCAACGACTGCCATTTTAGGTCCCTGAATTTGATAAATTAATGATATTTCAGCCTAGTTTTTCGATCTTCGCCTGCAGCTCGGCCAGCTGCTGCTTCAGCTCGGTGATTTCTTCGTCCTTGGTCTTTTCCTGCTTGCGGGGGTTGAACGCCGAGGTCGCCGCCTCGAACATCTCCATGTTGCGCTTGGCGATCTCGGCGAAGGGCGAATGGGCGAAGGCGCCTTCCACCGCCGATTTGAACTGCGCCTGATTGCGGCGGAACCCCTCCATCGAGGCTTCCAGATAGCCCGGCACCATCGCCTGCATCGAATCCCCGTACATCGCGATCAGCTGGCGCAGGAAGCTGACCGGCAGCATCGTCTGGCCGCGGCTTTCCTCCTCCATGATGATCTGGGTGAGGACATTATGGGTGATATCCTCGTCGCTTTTCGCGTCGACCACTTTGAAATCGCGCCCCGCCCGCGTCATCGCGGCGAGATGCTCAAGGGTGATATAAGTGCTGCTTTCGGTGTTATAGAGGCGGCGGTTCGCGTATTTTTTGATGATCACGACGCCGTCTTCGGACTTGGTCTTCATGGGAAATGGGCCTTTGCGTGGTTGCACCCACCTTAACAGCATCGCTTGACGCACCGCAACACGGGCCCCGCCCGTTGCCGCTGTTTCTGGAAATGCTGCGCAGCGAAACCGAAGGCGCGAGCGAACGCCGCGCCGCCGCGCTCGCCGGGCTCGCCGCGTTCCAGGCGGCGCCGCGCCCCGCCGCGCGCGATCTGCCCGCGCCGGTGGATGCCGAGGGGCGGGTGTTGCTGCGCGATTATGGCGGCGCGGGCGTGCCGGTTGTGTTCGTCCCCTCGCTGATCAATCCGCCCTATATTCTCGATCTGGACGCCGAGACCTCGCTGCTGCGCTGGTTGCGGGGCGAAGGGTTTCGCGTGCTGCTGGTCGATTGGGGGAGCCCGGCACCCGGCGCGGCGGAGGATATCGCCGGCCATGTCGCCGTGCTGCTCGCGCCGCTGCTCGCGCGGCTGCCGCCGGCGGTGCTGGTCGGCTATTGCCTGGGCGGGACGATCGCCGCCGCCGCCGCCTGTCTTGTCGAGGCGCGCGGGCTGGCGATGATCGCCGCGCCCTGGCGCTTCCACGGCTTCCCGGCCCCGGCGCGCGCGCGCATCGCCGCGCTCTGGGCGAACGCCGAGCCGATGTGCTCGCGGCTCGGGCTGGTGCCGATGGAGGTACTGCAGGCGGGCTTCTGGCAGCTCGATCCCGCGCGCACCATCGCCAAGTACGAACGCTTCGCGGCGCTCGATCCCGCCAGCCCCGCCGCCGCCGCCTTCGTCGCGCTGGAGGATTGGGCCAATGCCGGCGCGCCGCTGACCTATGCCGCCGGCGCCGAACTGTTCGCCTTCTTCCACGAGGACGCGCCCGGGCGGGGGGCGTGGCAGGTCGCGGGGCGCGCGGTCGATCCGCGCGCGCTCGCCATCCCGCGCATCGATTTCGTCTCGCTGAACGACCGGATCGTCCCAGCCGCGTCCGCCGCCGGTTTCGCGGATCGGCATGAAGCGCGCGCGGGCCATGTCGGCATGGTGGTGGGCTCAGGCCGGCACGACGCGTTGTGGCACCCGTTGCGCGATTGGCTGCGCCACCTCGTGTGAACGCTTCAACCCGGCGCGAAACTCGCCTAGACCCGTTGCCAGACCAGAAACCCGCGAGGAGTCTCCCCATGACCGAGATCGTCATCACCGCCGCCAAGCGCACCCCCGTGGGCAGCTTCAACGGCGCCTTCGCCAGCGTGCCCGCGCATGAACTGGGCCGCGTCGCGATCGAGGCCGCGCTGGCCGAGGCCGGCATCGCGCGCGAGGATGTCTCGGAAGTCATCATGGGCCAGGTGCTCACCGCCGCCCAGGGACAGAACCCGGCGCGCCAGGCGGCCTTGAACGCCGGCATCCCCAAGGAAGTCCCCGCCTGGGGGGTGAACCAAGTGTGCGGCTCGGGCCTGCGCGCGGTGGCGCTTGGCTATCAAGCGCTGATGAACGGCGACGCGAGCGTGATCGTCGCCGGCGGGCAGGAGAATATGTCACTCAGCCCGCACGCCCAATATCTGCGCGCCGGGCAGAAGATGGGCGATCTCCAGCTGATCGACACGATGCTGAAGGACGGCTTGATCGACGTGTTCAACGGCTATCACATGGGGATCACCGCCGAGAATCTCGCCGAGCGCTACCAGATCACCCGCGACGATCAGGACGCCTATGCGGTCGCCAGCCAGAACAAGGCGGAAGCGGCGCGGGCGGCGGGCAAGTTCCAGGGCGAGATCGCGCCCGTCACCGTCAAAGGCCGCAAGGGCGACACGGTGGTCGACCAGGACGAATATATCCGCAGCGGCGCCACGATCGAGGGCGTGCAGGGCCTGAAGCCCGCTTTCAAGAAGGACGGCACCGTCACCGCCGCCAACGCGAGCGGCATCAATGACGGCGCCGCGGCCTTGGTGCTGACGACGCGCGAGGAGGCCGAGCGGCGCGGCCTGCCGGTGCTGGCGCGGATCGCCAGCTGGGCCTCGGCGGGGGTCGATCCCGCCTATATGGGCATCGGCCCGGTGCCCTCGGTCAAGCGCGCGCTGGAGAAGGCGGGCTGGACGATCGACCAGCTTGACCTGATCGAATCGAACGAGGCGTTCGCCGCGCAGTGCATGTCGGTGAACAAGGAACTCGGCTGGGATCTGGAGAAGGTGAACGTGAACGGCGGCGCCATCGCGATCGGCCATCCGATCGGCGCCTCTGGCGCGCGGCTGCTGACGACCCTGCTCCACGAAATGGCACGGCGCGACGCGAAGAAGGGCCTCGCGACGTTGTGCATCGGTGGTGGCATGGGGATCGCGCTCTGCGTTGAGCGCTGAGTCGCGCGAGCGATCGCGCGCGGGGCGGCGTCGGGAAACCGGCGCCGCTTTTTTGCGCGCCGCCATATGACGTTAATGTCGCAACGCTGCAACAGGATGGCGGTTTTGTGCACAAAGGGTGACGAAGCCGCAATTATTGCTTGTGCCCAACACCCGTTTGGACTTTTTAGCGTGCGAGCCCTTGGGGAAAAGGGCCATTCAAAACCTATGGGGGTCCCTGAATGAAATTTTCGAAGCTTCTCGCCGCGACCGCGCTCGCCACGGCGTTTGGTCTGGCGCCCGCCGCCGCCCTGGCGCAGGACCAGGGGAAGAGCCAGTCCACGCCGACCAAAGAGGCCGATGAATCGGATGCCAACGGCACCGACGTCATCGTCACCGGCTCGCGCATCGCGCGTCCGGCGCTGCAGTCGCCGTCGCCGATCACCTCGGTGTCGGGCGGCGAGCTGCTCTCGCGCGGCACGATCAGCGTCGGTGACGCGCTGAACGATCTGCCGCAGCTGCGCTCGACCTTCAGCCAGGCGAACTCGACCCGCTTCATCGGCACCTCGGGCCTCAACCTGCTCGATCTGCGCGGCCTCGGCTCGCTGCGCACGCTGGTGGTGGTCAATGGTCGTCGTCACATCGGCGCCGTGCCGGGCGATTATCGCGTCGACACCAACACCATCCCCGCCGACCTGCTGGAGCGCGTCGACATCGTGACCGGCGGTAACTCGGCGGTCTACGGTTCGGACGCGATCGCGGGCGTCGTCAACTTCGTGCTGCGGCGCGATTTCCAGGGCATCCGTCTCGCCGGCCAGGGCGGCATCACCGACAAGGGTGATCGCGGCTCCTATTTCGGCTCGATCACCGCCGGCCAGAATTTCAGCGAAGGCCGCGGTAACATCGCGTTCTCGGCGGAATATGCCCGCTCGAACCCGCTTTATTTCGTCGATCGTCCCGATCAGACGGGTGCGTTCGACGGTCGCTCGCAGTTCAACCTGGCGCAAGACACGCGCGGCGAGCCGCAGGCGGGTGACGGCGTTCCCGACAACCAGTTCTTCACCGGCGTGCGCAACGGCACCATCTTCGACGGTGGCGGTCTGAACGCGGTGTGCGGTGCGGCGAACGTCAACGATCTCACCCGCTGCCGCAACTCGGCGCTGACGGCGACGACCGCCAATCGTGGCCAGCGTTATGCCTTCCTGCCGGGCGGCAACCTCGTGCTCAGCAACCCGGCGATCGACTTCCGCGACATCAGCGGCGGCGGCAGCCCCAACACCGTTGGCGGCCTGGGTTCGACGCTGCGCAACACCGGGCAGCTCAACCCGCTCAACGAGCGCTACACCTTCAACCTGCTCAGCCATTACGAGTTCTCGCCTGCGTTCGAGACCTTCTTCGAAGGCAAATATGTTCGCGTGCGAGTGAACCAGGAAGGGCAACCGAGCTTCTCGACGGGCGTTGGCGGCAACGGCCAGAATCTGAGCTGCGGTAACGCCTTCCTCAACAACCAGGCGCGCGCGACGCTGCAGGCGATCGGCTATTGCAACACCGCCGCCGGCGCGTTCAACCCGGCGGGGACCTTCGGCATCAACCGCTTCAACGTCGATTTCGGCGGTCGTGGCGAAAACCAGATCCGGGAAACCTGGCGCCTCGTCGGCGGCGTGCGTGGTCGCTTCAACGATGACTGGAACTATGAATTCGCGGTCAACTATGGCGAATTCACGTCGGACAACACCTCCATCAATAACCTGAAGCTGTTCGATCTTCAGGGCAACCCGGACGGGTATCTGCTCGCGGTCGACGCGGTGAACGCGCCGGCGAATTTCGGCGGCACCAACTTCGTCACCGGCCCGAACGGCAACCGCGTGATCTGCGCGGTCAACGCCGGCGCCGCCGGCAACGTCCGCCCGGACTGCGTGCCGATCAATCTGTTCGGCGTCGGGGCGCCCTCGGCGGCGGCGCTGGCCTTCGTCAATACCACCGCGCGTCGGCGGGAAAAGGCGACGCAGCTCGACATCACCTTCAACCTGACCGGCGATTCGTCGCAGCTCTTCTCGTTGCAGGGCGGCCCGGTGAAGTTCAACGTCGGCACCGAGTATCGCCGCGAAACCGCTCGTTCGGTTTGGGACCCGCTCACCGCTTCGGGTGGCACCTTCCTGAACGCAATCCAGCCGTTCCTGCCGCCGGCGCTCGAATCGATCGAAGGCTTCGGCGAAATCCAGATTCCGGTGTTGAAGAACCTGCCGTTCGCCCGGGAATTGTCGCTCAGCGGCGCGGGCCGCTATTCGAGCTACAACACCTCGGCCGGCGGCGTGTGGTCGTATAACGCCGGTTTCGTCTATGCGCCGATCAATGGGTTCCGCGTCCGCGGCAGCTACGGCCGCTCGGTTCGCGTGCCGACCCAGAGCGATCTGTTCTCGCCCTTCTCGCAGAACTTCGCTTTCGTGACCGATCCGTGCGACGTGCTGCAGATCAACAACGGCACCACCAACCGTCCGCGGAACTGCGCGGCGGCGGGTGTCCCGGCGGGCTTCGTCAACGCTCCGTTCCGCGCGCAGACGGCGGCCTTCCAATCGGGCGGCAACCCCCAATTGCGGGCGGAAACGTCGGACTCCTATACGGTGGGCTTCGTCGTGCAGCCCGGGTTCGTGCCTGGCCTGTCGCTCACCGTCGACTATTACAATATCGAGGTGAACAACCAGATCGCCAATCTCGGCCTGCAGACCATCTTGAACCTCTGCTATGACTCGGCGACGCTGGCCAACCAATATTGCGGCCTGCTGGCGACGCGTCGCGCGGACAGCACCTTCCCCGAACCGGTGGGTCTGTCGGCCGGCGTCAACTTCGCCAAGCAGCGCACCTCGGGTATCGACGCCGATCTGAACTACAGCAAGCGTTGGTCCAACGGCTGGAACCTCGGCATCCGGACGCTGCTGACCTATATCTTCGAGCGCAACAACTTCGTGAACCCGACCGATCCCCGGTTCGCCACCCAGCAGCTGGGCAATGTCGGCGATCCGTTCTTCGAAGGGAACCTGCAGTTCAACCTGGCGGCGCCCTGGGGCCTGAAGTTCTTCTACCAGCTGCGCTACATTGGCGTGCAGTCGGTGACGGCCTTCGAGAATACCCACTCGGTGCAGGGCCGCCCGCCGCAGAATCCGGACGTTCTGCCGCTCGGCCAGGCGAACTATCCGGCGGTTACCTACAGCAACATCCGCCTTACCCAGGCGATCGACAAGAAGTTCGAATTCTATGTCGGCGTCGACAACCTGTTCGATCAGCTGCCGCCCTTCGGCGCGGTGGGCAACGGCGCGGGTGACGCGGTGTTCGATAACGTCGGTCGCTTCATGTATGCCGGGTTCCGCGTGACCCTGTAAGCGACGACAGACCGCTAACGATCGGGCCCCTGGCGAAAGCCAGGGGCCTTTTTTTATCCCCAAACCCGATCGAAGCGCGCGCCGAGCCCGGTGAGCAGCTCATATTGCGCGCGTCCGCTCGCCGCCGCGAGCGCGGGCAGATCGAAGTCGAAGCTTACCCAGTCGCCTTCGCCGAGTTCGGGCGCCAGGCGCAGATCGAGCGCGATGAGGTCCATCGAGACGCGCCCGATCACCGGCAGCGCGGCGCCGCGCCAGCGCGCGACGCCCTTATTCTCCAGCGCGCGCGGATAGCCGTCGGCATAGCCGAGATGGACGATGCCGACGGGCATGTCCTCGCCCGCGACGTAGAGCGCGTTATAGCCGATCGCCGCGCCGGCGGGCAGTTCGCGGCGCTGGACGATCGCCGCCTCGGGCTTGGCGACGGGGCGGATCGCGGCAAGCTCCGCGCGGGGGACGCCGCCGTAGAGGGCGAGCCCCGGCCGGACGAGATCGAAGGCATAGCCCGGCCCCAGCGCGATGCCCGCCGAATTGGCGAGGCTGCGCCGCCGCGCCGGCACCGCCCCGGCGAGCGCGGCGAAGGCGCCGCGCTGCGCTTCATTCTCGGCCACATCCTCGTCCGCGCGAGCGAGGTGGCTCATCAGCGTCTCGATCGGCAAATCCGCCGCCTGCGCCAATTCGGCCGGGGCGAGGCCGAGCCGGTTCATGCCGGTGTCGACCATCACGTCGCACGCCCCGCCGCCGCTTGCCCGCCAGCGCGCGATCTGCGCGGGCGTGTTGAGCACCGGCCGCGCGAAATCGAGCGCGCGCGCCAGCGGCAGATCGGCGTCGCGCACGCCGTGGAGCACCGACACCGGCAAGGCGAGCGGCGCGATCGCGATCGCCTCCGCCCAGGTCGCGACGAAGAAGTCCCGGCATCCCGCCTCGGCCAGCGCCCGCGCGACGCCGAGCGCGCCCAGCCCATAGCCGTCGGCCTTCACCGCCGCGCCGCAGGCGGTGCCCGCCATCCGCGCGAGCAGGCGCCAATTATCCTGGAGCGCGGCGCGATCGAGCGCCAATCGAAGCGGGGCGGTGGTCATCCCCCGCGCGTTACCGGCCGCCGCCCAGCCGCGCCAGCCCCCGTCAGACGCGGCGCGGCTTCGGGTCCTTCAGGAAGACCACCGTGACGATCAGCGCCATCGCCACCACGCCCCAGCTATACCAGAGCCCGGCATAGGGATCGCCGGTTCGCGCGACGATATATTGGCTGATGAACGGCAGGAAGCCGCCGAAATAGCCGGTGCCGATATGATAGGGGATCGACATCGAGGAATAGCGGATGCGCGGCGGGAACAGCTCCGCCAGCAACGCCGCGACCGAGCCATAGGTCATCCCCGAAAGCGCGGTGAGCAGGATGATGCACAGCAGGATCACCGCGATCCCGCCGGGGCCGGGCACCACTGGGGCGAGATCATAGCCCGAGGCGGCCAGCGCCGCGTCGAGCCCCGCCGGGCGGGTATCGGAAACCGGGCTGCCGCCGATTGTCACCACCGTCACCGGCGCGGCATGGGTGGTGTAATGCACCCCCTTCTTGGAGAAATAATCGAGCAGCTGGCCGCATTCGTCGGCCTGCTGCTTCTGGAACGGGCTGTAGGCGCAGTGCGGACCCGAAACGACGACGGGCGCGCGCTTTGCAGCTTCGGCCAAGCCCGGATTGGCCGCCTGCCCCATCACCCAGAAGATCGGGAACAGCGCGATCAGCGTCAGCGCATAGCCGATCACGATCGGCTCCTTGCGCCCCACCCGGTCCGACAGCCAGCCGAACAGCACGAACCAGCCGAGCCCCGCCGCCGCGCCCGCGCCGACGATCAGCTGCGCGGTCGTCTCCTCCACCCGCATCGTGCCCTGCAGGAACGCGAGCACGCTGAACATCGCGGTGTACCAGATCACCGTCAGCCCGGCGGCGATGCCAAACAGGGCGACGAACAGCCGCACGAGGTTGCCGGGATAGGTGAAGCTTTCGATGAACGGGTTGCGCGCGGTCTCCCCCGCCGCCTTCATCGCCTTGAACACCGGGCTTTCGGAAAGCTTCAGTCGCATCCACAGCGACACCGCGAGCAGCGCCAGGCTGAACAGGAACGGCAGCCGCCAGCCCCAGGCGTTCCACAGCGCATCGGGCAAGGCGAGCTTGGCGAGCAGCACCACCGCGAGGCTCAGGATGAACCCGCCCGCGACGCTCGCCTGGATGAAGCTGGTGAAATAGCCCGCGCGGCGCGGCGGAGCATGTTCGGCGACATAGATCGCCGCACCGCCATATTCACCGCCGAGCGCCAGGCCCTGCAGGATGCGCAGCATCAGGACGATGCCCGGCGCCCACAGCCCGATCGTCGCCGCGCCCGGCACCAGCCCGACACCGGCGGTCGCGAGGCCCATCACCGTGATGGTGACGAGGAACGTGTATTTGCGCCCCAGCCGATCGCCGAGAAAACCGAACAGCACCGCGCCCAGCGGGCGGAAGCCGAAGCCGACCGCGAAGCCCGCCCAGGCGAGCAGCGTCTGGACGATCTCGCTCCCCGCCGGGAAGAACGTGCGGCCGATGATCCCGGAGGCGGCGAGCGTGCCGTAGATGAAGAAATCATACCATTCGAACACCGTGCCGAGCGACGACGCGGTGATGATCAGCCGCATCTCGCTGGCGCTTGGCTCGGCCGCTGCCGCCACGCTCGCCATCCTACCCCCTCGTTCTGCGGGGTTCGCACCCTCACCCCGCGCTTGTCGCCGGTCCTACCCTAGTGCCCGGCCGTACAGGGGCAAGGCCCGGCGCGATGGCGATTGCCAAGGGCATCGAGTCCCCAAACCCTGCCCGCTCACGAGGAGGTGGCGGCGCGGGAGCGCCGACGGAGGGGGGTGGGGTCTCGAGCGCGACTTCCGCTCCGTGGCGCCCCCCTCGACCGCGCCTGACGCTCACGCCAGCGGCGGCTCCGGCTTTTGCGCGAGCATCCGGATGATGCCCGAGAAATCGAGCCCCGCATGGCCGGCGTCGGCAAAGGCCTGATAGAGTTCGGCCGCGCGCGCGCCCATCGGCGTCTGCGCGCCCGCGCCCAGCGCGGCTTCCTGGGCGAGCTTCAGATCTTTGAGCATCAGCGCGGCGGCGAACCCGCCCTGATAGTCGCGATCGGCGGGGGTTTCGGGGCCGACGCCGGGGACGGGGCAATAGCTCGTCATCGACCAGCTTTGGCCCGAGGAGACGCTGGCGATGTCGAAGAACTTGTCCGCCGCCAGGCCCAATTTGTCGGCGAGCAGGAACGCCTCGCAGGTGGCGACCATCGTCGCCCCCAGCAGCATGTTGTTGCAGATCTTGGCGGCCTGCCCCGCGCCGTTCGCGCCGGCATGGATCACTGCCTTGCCCATCGCCGCCAGGATCGGCTCGGCGCGTTCGAATGCCGCGTCGCCGCCGCCGACCATGAAAGTGAGCGTCCCCGCGTTCGCCGCCGCGATCCCGCCCGAGACCGGCGCGTCGACCGCGACCAGGCCCTTTGCTGCGGCGGCTTCGGCGACCCGGCGCGCGGTCGCCACGTCGATCGTCGAGCAATCGATCAGCAGCGCGCCGGGCGACGCCGCGGCGAACAGCGCTTCTTCATAAACCTGCGCGACATGGCGCCCGGCGGGGAGCATGGTGACGATCGCCTCCGCCCCCTCGGCCGCCGCCGCCGCGCCCTCGACCGGCAGGCAGCCCGCCGCCTTGGCGCGGTTCATCGCGTCGGTCGACAGGTCATAGGCGCGCACGTCATGGCCCGCCTTGGCGAGGTTCGCCGCCATCCCGCCGCCCATATTGCCCAAGCCGATGAACCCGATGCGTGCCATGATGATCTCCCTCT
>Ga0310345_10000407_pt1 | contig 67701 bp, 71 predicted proteins | sample HC15DNA20500_MG_FD_204667 | JGI IMG/M metagenome (GOLD analysis project Ga0310345, IMG submission 204667) | Marine microbial communities from station ALOHA, North Pacific Subtropical Gyre - HC15-DNA-20-500_MG | ecosystem: Environmental > Aquatic > Marine > Oceanic | place: Pacific Ocean: North...
GTGGCAGATCGCGAAGATCAGGTCCCCTTCCTGAATGTTGCGAGGAAGCGGCGTTTTCTTCGGGTCGAACGCGATCGGCAACATGTGATTCTCGTTACGGGTCTGCTGGATATAGCAGATGCCGTTGACAGGATCTGGGTTGCGAAGCACGCCGCCGACGTATCCCGAGTTCAGCATCCCATTGGGATACGAATAGGAGTCGGCGTTCTTTTTGGCGTCCATGGGCAGCATGGATGACCTCCTTGTATGGGTTGATCGGGTACGTCTACGTCTGCGCGATGGAATTATACATAACACGTACACTGAAAACAACGAGACGCAAAAACATACTGAAGGTTGTTGTCCATTCTCAAAGACGCCGCCAACACGTTCCCCATAAAAATCAAGGCATTGCGAATCGATGAATCACTGAACTCACTAAGGATTCTCACAAATCCTTGCCACATTGGGACTGTCGTATCAAAGAAAGATGCAGATTTGGGAAGATCGATTAGCCGTGGCTTCTCGTGGACTCACAAGTGGCCGTAGGTAACCCACAGCGAAACTGCGCTGGGGCCGAGGAATGCCGTGAGCACCCGGGCCTTGATGACACGATGCCGCGCAGTCTCCACAACCCAGCGCCCTATGCACCAGCACGCGAGCAGAATAGGACGAATTATCCTGCAGTGGACACCCGCATTTTGCGGGCGGCTTTGAACGTCAACGAGTCCGTGGAGAAACTGGATTCTCTGGTGACGGGATTTCGATTGCTGTAACCCCACTAGACGTGTAGGTTGCTGCAAGGAATCCGTAGCCAACGCCATTCACTCCCACTTTCGGGCACGAGCCATTTGGCAAATGAAGACAAAGTTGTTAGGAATTTGAAGTCGGCCACGCCGCCCCCCCCTACTGGCGCGCCACGCGAGTACCGCATCCCGGTCAGCCAAAGCTGCAGACTGTGACACCTCGAGCCGCTGCAGCAGTTCATGCCCAGTCGTGCGTTTCGAGACGCCGCCCGGACGGCAGGCGCAAGTTGATTTCGCCGAGTTTCGGCTGCCATGGGGCAAGCGGTATGCCTTGTTCGTGGTGCCACGGGCTCAGTTAATTTCCCGACCCGGGTCTACGACAACGCGCCAGAACTGGTAGATTGGCTCGCCGCTGAAATACTGACGCACGACGTCAAGCCCGAAGTGGAAGCCTTCGACTTATCGATGATCTTCCAGGCCGCCAACATGCAGCGGGTCGGCAAGATCGCTGGAGAACTCCACGTCCAATTCGTGATGGGCCTCAAGAACGCAATGCCCGTCGACCGAGAGGTCCTGGAGTTCTATGTGGCGACGCTGCGTAGGCTTTCCCCCAACGCGACCTGGACAGGAGCTGGTATTGGGCGAGACCAAATTACTATGGCACGATGGCCGCTCGAACTGGGTGGACATTGCCGCACAGGTCTTGAGGACAACGTTCGCCTAGACCGAGATGTTCTCGCCCCTTCAAACGCTGCCCTAGTCCGCCAAATTGAAGCGCTTTGCGAAGAGTATGAGCGTCCAGTGGCAACTATTGCCGAGGCAAGCGCCATCCTTGGATTGAACGCCCTCGCCACATAGCAATCCAGCCTGTCAAATACTGGCGGCCAGTCGTGAGATTGACTCCGAAGCGCGATTCACAAGCTCGGCGACGATCGCTCGCGCTGGCCTCGCCTCTGTCAGTAGCCCTCCTCCGACGCCACTAGGATTGCTGTGCAGGTCCCAGCGACTGGCCGCTGCTGCCGCTGCATTGAAGTCATCCATCAAGACCTTCTGGTACGGATTTGCGAGCGGCTCCAATCCAGAGTCCTCCCAAGCCTTGATCGTGGCTTTCCGGAATCCGCGCATGGGACTTCCAGAGTAGATCCGGTCACTGCGGAAATCCTCCAGCCGCCCTTCAAGAATCTGGGACTTATGTTCGCCGGGAATATTGCATTCCTCGGCAACCAGGAACGCAGTTCCCATCCAAACTCCAACGGCCCCAAACGCCAAAGATGCAGCGATGCCCCGGCCATCGCTGATGCCTCCCGCCGCAATGACGGGGACAGAAACAGAATCGATGACATCAGGAAGCAGCGCAAAATTCGGAATTCGCCCCACATGGCCGCCGGCCTCCAGTCCTTGGGCAATGAGGAGATCTGCGCCGGCGAGCGCCTAGCTTTTAGCTTGCTTCGTGCCAGTGGCTAGTCCCATAACGAGCATCCGCTTCTCGTGCGCAGGCCCCGCGATGAGCTTCAGGTCACCGACCGCCCCTGCGAAGACCTGGACATCTTCCTCTAGAACCGCGTCGATCAAGCTTCGCGTCAAGTCAGCGCGCGAGCCACGAAGGTCCGCATCTGTGCCATCTGCAGTCGCCGCGCCAGACACGGCAATGCGACCATCTAGCTCCACTAGTTCAAGTCCGAAGCCTTTTGCCAATTCACGCACGAAAGCGGCATGCTCAGGGAACTGTTCAATAATCTCTCGCCGGATCCTGTCCCTATCCAGCTCGGCCTTCGCAGCGGCTTGTGGCAATACAAGGTTGACGCCAATGGGCTTAGCCGTCAACGCGCGAGCCTCTCGGATGACTGCACGTAGCCGCGAAGGCGATAGTCCTGCGGCACCGATAACGCCCAATCCTCCGGCTTCCGACACCGCGGCGACAAGGGCCGGAGGCGTTGCACGACCTTGAGATCCCATCCCTGCGAGACAAATGGGGTAGTTGATATCGAGCAGCTCGCACAGTCGCGTCCTGAGATGAATACCTGTCATAGATGTCTCCTAGCAACCATAGATCACGAACTAGCTAGCAACTCGTCCGCATCGCTCAACTCTCCTGGGGCAACGAGGACACCGTGGTCAATTACGAGGATATCGTCGATATATACACCGTGCTCGGTACACACAGCGTCGGGATGGTTCTCTCCACCCCCTCTTCCCACCAAGGAGTGCCAAACCCAATCGCGTCATTGCCCCGCACGCGAATGTCTTCGTTGAACGATTTCCCAGTAAACCGGGCCCGGGGATGAAATCCGTGAGAGAAGTGGATAATTGAGCCGAGCCCCCCGGTACTTGCCCTTCGCAGGGCCGCTTCGAACACCTTCCGATGACTGCCCCCTCCGGCAATGCTGCGAATACGACTTCCACCTCCATGGTTAGCCTGGCTCTGCTGGCAACGCCCGGGGCTGCACGTGGGCGGCCGCACCGCGCTGGACTGGCAGGGCGTGCGACACTTCGTGGCCCTGCGCCCACGGCTCATCTTGGGGCGAGGCGCCCACCACCCTGCCGCGTTGGGTGGACGCCGTCTATGCCTATACCTACCAGGGGTGCGCGCTGTTCGATCGGCGCCTACCGGCAGATTTCGGGATCACTGCCCTGCCCGATCACCATCCGGCGGTACGGGTGTCGGTGCCCGAGCGTGCGATCCTGGAACTGGTAAGCGACTGCACCATGAGTTCGCCCGAAGGCATGCGGCTCGTCCTCGGCGCGCTGCGCACCGTCCGCCGTCCCGTCCTCGAGCGGTTGCTGACGCATTGTCACCACCTGGACATCCGCCTGGTACTCGCCACGCTGGCCGGCCAACTCGACGCGCCCTGGGCGCAGTGGGTGGAGCGACACCTTGCCGCACGGCCGCTTAGCGCGCCGTGACGGCGTGCGCCACGCCGGGGCCGCCTTGGCGCACGCCGTCACGGCGCGCAGGAAACGAAGTGGCCGAGGTGCAGGCGCGGTCGCAGGCGACTCAGGCGGAACGGTTGCAGCCATGGCGGCTCCAAGCGTCGGAGCCCGCGCGGCACGGACTGGAGACAGAACGCAGACCACAGGTATCGGCGGCAGACAAGAATTGGCCTGCAGTGGACACACCGATTTTGCAGGCCTGTGGTGGCAAAACGCCCGCATTCCCAATGTAAGTGCGCACCAAAATCGACATCATTGGATGCTATAGTCTGTGCCGGTACTTGCGGAGATTCCTATGCGTACGACGATTACGCTTGACGATGAACTGCTGGCCAAGGCCCGTGCCTATACGGGGCTGGAAGAGAAAACGGCACTTGTGCGCGAGGCGCTAAAGGCCTTGATCCAGCGTGAAGCCGCCAAACGACTCGCGAACCTTGGCGGGAGCCAACCTGGCATCGAAGGGGCACCGCGTCGCCGCAGCGACGATGACGAAAACCGGATCGGTGAGCCACCAGACGGTGGATCAGATTAAGATCATTGAGGCTCCTGTCAATGGCGACGCACCGAATACGGTTGACGAAGAGGCCAAGGTCCTTACACGTTCACTGCCAGGCGTGGAGTCGGTCGCCGACGAAGACGGCGCGATGATCATCCGGTTCAGTGACGGAACTGAGGCTACTGTCGTGCGCAGCTTTCTCGCGTGGGCGGGCGATCCGACGTTTGAGCTTTGACTCCCTCGTGATGAGCGGACGGGCATGGCGTGTTCCCCTCGACCCCGAGTTCAGGCCGATTGAATTGGCAGCAGAAGTTGCGCGCGCGCTCTTCTCGCAATTCGCTCCCAATGCCGATGAGATTACGTTCTTATTCAAGCAGGACGTCGAATTTTTCACCCCGGAGCAAATTGGTCTAGCGTGGCTTGTCCCAATTGCGATGTGGACATCGAAGACTGGTGGGTGACCAAGATGGATGATTTCGCTGTGGGCAGACTACCTGACCTGCTGGTCAAGACTGCTGCTGTCAGGCTACCGTCTCATTGAACGATCTCAGATATTTGTGGCCGACAGCATTTGGACGGCTCGTACTTGAGGCGATGAATCCGAATCTACGCACCCTATCGGGTGAGCAAGAATCGCAACTCGAAGATGCGCTCGGCTGCAAGCTTAGAGCAATCTGTGTACCTATCTAGCTCTGATGCTCTCAACCGCCCGGAGAACGCCTGCTGTAACGGTGCTGCGCGCGAGCGCCGGCGACCGAAGGCCTTCCGAGTTTTCGCGTCATTTCCATTGGAATGATGCTGCTCGCACGAACTGCACACGCGCCTCCTCGGGCAGCCATGAAAATCCAATCTCGAGCCCGTGATCACACGCATCAGAGCATTTCGAAATGTCGACGTACTGCCAATGTTCCGGACGACACGCTTCTGCCCATATCCGCTCGAAAATGGCGCGGTCGTCGGAATCATGTGAGATGTGGTCCAACACAACCGAATAGAACGTCCATGGCTTTTCCCAATCCTTGAACTGAATTGCAACCCCGATGAGGTCAAGCGTGGCCATATTGCTTTGGTCCCAAAGACTCGAAGCGGTCAACGATACCACGCTGAATGGCTGCTTTCGGGTGTGATATGAAGGGTCGGTCACGGCCCGCTCACCGAGACGCCCCCTGCGTCCCGCACAGGAACTCGGCGATTGAGTCTCGGCAACCAACGAATCGGCAAGATCCGAAGCTGCCCCCGCACGAAAATTTTGGTCCTATGCTTCGGCTCTTCGGAGCCTGCGGTGCCTTCGGGCGCGCGCTCATGACGATCAGTATCTCGCTGATCCGAGGAAGCCTCCGGCCGTCACATGCTGCAATCCCCTTCTGCCACGGAGATAAGCGATGGATGACCATACCCAGATTCTCGTCTGCAAATGCGGGGGCCCCGTCCGGATTCGCGAACTGCACTTCGAAATCGGAGGCAACCAGGCCTTGGACTGTGCGCCATGTCCGCTGTGCTACCGAAAGCTCTACCAGATGTGCGTTGAAGGGGTCGTCTCGGCCGAACTGGTTTCGGAGGTGGAGTGGGACTAGCGCCCAGCGCCCACAACTTGAGGGGCTCCGGCACAAGCGCAAAATGGGCTCCCATCAACTCTAGGAGCTAGTCATGACTACCTCCCAAACATCTGTCACCCACCACGACCCGTGGAACAAGGGAAGACTGACGGGGCAGAAACCTCCGTTGAAGCTATCCGAGATCTGGGCCATCCGTACGCGCCTTCAGCTCACCGCAAACACGAGAGACTTGGCGATGTTCAACCTCGCCATCGACAGCAAACTGCGCGCTTGCGATCTGATCCGTCTCCGCGTTCAGGATGTCAGCGTAGGAAGACAAGTTGGCATGCGTGCGACGGTCATGCAGCAAAAGACCCATCGACCGGTGCAGTTTGAGATTACTGGCCCGACTCGCGAATGCCTCCAGGCCTGGATACATGCACGGGGATTGAGCTGCGGCGACTTTCTCTTCCCCAGTCGTTTGCATTCTTCGCCCCATATATCGACCCGACAATATGCCCGATTGGTCCATCGGTGGGTAGCCTCGATCGGCCTGGACACCTCCGCTTATGGGACGCATTCAATCCGGCGAACGAAGGTCTCTTTGATCTACCGACGGACCAAGAACTTAAGAGCCGTCCAACTGCTCCTCGGTCATACCAAGCTCGAGAGCACCGTCAGGTATTTGGGCATTGAGGTTGATGACGCTTTGGAGATTGCAGAGCAAACCGAAGTCTGACCTTTACATCGGCCGGCAGGCGGTCGCTTGTCGGCCATTAGGGGCCATTTGGTTGGTAGACGTTCGTGACCGAACTCCCCTCATTCCGGACGTAGACGCCTCTGTACCTGAATCCCAACCAAGTCGGGGAGACGCCGAACAGAATCCGCCACCCTCCGCGCATCCCGTCGCACCAATTACGCACGTTGCAAGCAAATATTAGAAAGCACTGGACAAGTCAAGCCACGAGGCCAGTGATTCGCAGGATTGACGCGCAACGCGGGTCGCTTCGCAGTTCCGGCAACCTGCGGCGCGATGCATCTCGGGTGGGATGACCGCACGGTATGTTGACATGCATCCAGAGGTCGCAGCCGAAGCGGTTCTCGGCGAACAGCCTGTTGACCCCGCTTGATGCTGGCGTGGACGTCGCGATCAGGATTGCACGTGCGCATTCAAGACCCATGCCTCTGCAGGATTTCCTTGGCGATCGTGTTACGCTGGATTTCGCTGGTTCCCGTGACGATGCGGTATAGCCGGAGCCTGCGGAAGATGAACTCGACCGGATGGTTCTTCGTGACACCCACGTTGCCATGAATCTGCACGGCCTTGTCCGCGATCTGGAAGCAGGCTTCCGAGACGAAGAGCTTGCACATCGACGCCTCCATGCGGACGTCACTGCCTGCATCGGCACGGCGCGCGGCAGCCAGCACCATGCTCTCGCAGGCAAACAGGCTGGACGCCATGTCCGCCAGCATGTGCTGGATGGCCTGGAATCGCATGATCGGGCCGCCGAACTGGCGGCGCGTGTTCGCGTAGTCAATGGACAAGCGCAGCGCCTGGCGGGCCAGGCCGATCATGGTCGGGCAGTGCAATAGGCGGTTGAGGCTGATCCGGTTCATCGCAAGCCGGAAACCGTTGCCTTCGCCGCCGATGCAGTTGCAGCGTGGCACGCGGACATTGTCGAGGATGATGTCGGCGTCCACGTACTGGCCGGTGATGGGCACGCAGGCGGTATCGAGTGTCACTCCCGGGCTGTCCAGATCGATAAAGATCGCGGAGATGCCTTCGTTGCCCTTGTCGGGGTCCGTGACGCACATCGCAAGTCCAAGCCAATTCAGAGACGACTCAGGACAAGGACAGGGATCGCAAGAACTTCGCTGAGATCTTTGAAGTGGCCGGAGTTGGCACCTGACGGTTGCTGTTCCATCGGCATGGAGGCGGTGGCGTAAAAAAAAGCCGCCCGGAGGCGGCTTTTGCCAAAGTTGCTTAGGGCAGCGCTACAGCCACAAGTGCACTCATACCCAGCCCGTGAATCGTTTCCAACACAGACAACACAGACAGCTTCACGAAATCCAGAGAGTTTTTGCCCATACCTTCACCTTCGGCCTTTCCGACACCAGTTGATGTCGAGTTAATATTTGTCATACCGCGCAGCTTGACGAAGTCAAGCACCACCAGCAGGAGAAAATAAAAGACCAGGTATGAGGCACCCAGCAGGGTCGAACTGCCCGCAACCGCCCCTGACCTAAGCAACCTTGCCGTGGATTATGCCAGATCGGCCCGTGTTCTCACGCTCGGGCGTGGCGCTTCCGGTCACAGGGGCGTTTTCTCACGATTGCCAAGCTGCATGAAGGGGCGTGCAGCGAGCGCGTCAACGAAGATTTTCTGCATTGCTGCCATCCTGTCGGCCACGGGCGGCGACTCGTATGTCCATCGGCGCCCTTTACCTACAGGTAGCCGCCCACAAGGCCGCCGGCCTGGTGCAGCATTTCCCGCAGCCACGCGTCGCGGTCCAGACCCAAATTCCGGCCGTAGGGATCGTCGTTGGGGTCGGGCGCATCGCGCTGCGCCAGCGCCTCGGCAAATTCCGCGGCAGCCTGATTACCAGCGAGGTCGACAGCAGCTGCGTTGCCCAGTGCAATCCATCCGCCAGACTGGCCCATTAGAGCCTGTGCACCGTCCAGATCAATAGCCCGCAAGGCGCCGCGCGCGGTCGCGTGTGCTGTGAGTTGGTAGTCGGCCGCAGCGTCCAGCGCGGCCTGCGCCTCGGCCTCGCGCGCGCGGTAGATATCCGGATTCATAGGGACGTTTCCTTAAGCCTGCCACGAAAATCTGGTCGCAAGATACCGAACGGTCGAGTCTTGCAAATCATGCCCGACCTGTCTCATCTGCGCTGAGAACGCAGGGAGCGTCGGATCGGCAAACGGCTCGCTGACGTAGAGTTCGGCACGCGAAATCACCGGTGTACGACAGCGACCCGACAAAGAAGGCAGTGGCCCACCTGTCGTCGTCTGGCAGCGCGCCGAAACTTGGCATGGCGGTGCCGGTAACACCGTTGCTGAGCACTTGATGCAGCGCGAAGAGGCTTCGCTCCTGCGCGCGCAGATGATCGGTCAGATCGGTTGGCTTCGGATCGAGCGTCGCAGCCAGCGGCCCATCACCACGCCCCTGCGCGCCATGGCAACTTGCGCACTGCGCCTGGAACAGCTGAGCGCCCCGACTTAGATCGGGTACTTTGGCAGGCGCCACTGGAAAAGGGTACGCGCGCTGTACAGCGGCCGCGAGTTCGTGGGCGATTTGCGCCACGGCAACCGCTGTGGCCTTGTTCGCGACTGCCTCGCGCAATGACGCTGCCTGCTCGCGTAGCGATTGAGTGGCGGGACCCTGAGGCAACTCTCCCAGTTGGCGCTCCGCTGTGGCCGCAAACTCCTGCATCTCCGCATATTCGGATCCATTGAGCACCTTGCCATCGTCCACCGCACCGCCGTAGTCAACCGCGACGTAGTCCAGGAGTTGCCAAATCTGCCGGGCTTTGGCGTCGAAGGCCTCCGCGGCGTGGACAAAGTTCGTGAACAACGCGCTGATCGTCAGCAGCAGTGCAATCGGCCAACGGCTCAGAACTCGGCAAAACATGGAGGCACCCCGGATATTCATTCGGAAATGAGTGTAATTCGCATTCGCCACCACGTCCACGCCAAACGCTTCGTTCCCGCCACCCTGCGACGCATTAGTGTCCAACGATGGCGTCGTCGGCTAGGCCAAGCGAGATCCTACCGTCAAGTGAGGCCTAAGGATCGCGCCGGATCTCAATGTAATCCCCCCGACAGTTTCCGGTTAACTCCTCGTACTGAGTCCCTCGCATTGCAGACGCCGCAAAACTGACAAGTCAATGCGACGCACCGTGCTTGCTGCATTCCTTCTCGCACCTTTCGCAAATCGTGGCACACAGCGCACAGATCTCCCTTGCGTGCTGGGGCTTTCTGAGGCCACCATCGCCGCTGCGAATGCGCAGGCCTGCACGCACCCGATATCAAGTTCGATGCTGTAGCGAGGCGTCTCAATGAACGCCCGCGCAAGACACTAAACTTCGGTACGCCGGCTGAACGACTCCATCAAGCTGTTGCGTTGACCGGTTGAATCCACAGGTGAAATCCGCTGCCACGCCGCAATGCCCACGCGCATCCACGAAGAATGCGCATCCAATCGTTAAATGACGGGAATCTAACCGCCACATGACATAGTTCTTTCAGAGCGGCTTCAAGTATTACCGCATCAGAAGCGATGCAATGCTCTTAAATTTTTCAATATCCAATCCAAGCTCCAGACGTTTGCCTTTGCATTGGCGCGATCAACGCAGGAAAAGATTTGTATTCATTACCGTATGAAACTGTATCTTCAATTTCTTCCCCGCCAGTGTTACCTCGTTAACATCAATCTTTCGGGAGGATTACATTTTCGCTCTATACGGCCCGCTGCTCGGGTCCGGGAATAAAATTAAATTGAAAAGACAGTTCTCGAACGCCCCATCCGCTACTTGTAATGTCAGGATGCGAATGAAAGCAGGCATGCCACTCCTCTTGTCCGTTGGCGCAGCCATCTGCCTTGTGCCGGGACAGGTGTGGGCAATACAACTGGCATGGGTTGCCGAGACACCGACTGGACTGGGCATTGATGGCATCAAGGCCGAACGCCGCGACGACGGGGATGAGGTCCAGCTATTGGTGTTGGCGGCCAATCCCCGGCATCACTCGATGAAGCATGTTACGCCGCCGAAGGCGACGAGCCAGCCGCCGGACCGATCGACGCCGGCATCTGCACCGGACAGTCAACAGGCGGGTTGCGAAGATGACAAGAAGACAAGGTCCACTGAACCTGTTGTTCCACAACATGGTGGACCCAATGCGCCCTAGTGCAGGACCATAACCTGGAGATCTAAACGATGAAACAAAAACTGATGGTCGGAGCCTTCATTGCTGCCGTATCGCTGAGTGCGGCGGCGGTCGATATGAGCAATGTCGTTAAAACCTACGATTTGCAGGACGGCTCGAAGGTGCACGTTTTCAAGGACGGCAAGATGGGCATGGAGAACAAGTTCGGCAAGTCCATGAACATGCCGGAAGGCAAGGTCATGGAGACCAGGGATGGCACGAAAATCATCATGAAGGGCAACGAGATTTTCAGGCTCGACGAAGCCCTCAGGAAGGGCCACAGCGAAGGGGGCTGATGCTGCCAGGGCGCGTTGCGCGCCCTACTTCGCCCACTCGGGGGATGCAGAAACGAAAATCCGCAACGGCCTCGTTGCCTGCATTCTCCATTCCTGCCGTTCCCCCGCAAGCAAATGAATCGTCACGGGCTGACTATTCGCCATTGGCGTCATGGCTTCGCTCTGCGATAGCACGACAGCGACGTCGATGCTTTTTTCACCCAGGTTTCGCAAGCTGAGCGAAACCGACTCACCGGTCCGGACGGCACGGCTCGCAGGCTGGCCGTCGAGACGGTCCACCTCCACGACCCACTCCGTCGCCGGCCATGTCTTTCCCGACGCGCCCGGCGCCAGATAGGCGGCCGCGGCAGGTTGCACGTCCGGGATGGGGATGATGTGTGCGTGAGCGACAAGCCCCGATAAGCTCGCCAGCCCAACGATTCCATATCTAATTCGACGCAACGCTTGCCTCCACTGCAGTAAGATTTGAAAGCCCATCGGGTCACTTGCTTCCGCCTCGCGGCGCAAGCTGACCAGCACGGCAGCCCACCCCAGGCAGCGCTGCTGTGCGCGAGGCCCTTGCGCGGGCCTCAGGTCAGTCCGAGGCGACCATGCGGGAACGTCATGGTGAAACGGGTTTTTCCGCCGGAACAGTCCGCGGCAATTTTTCCGCCATGCGCAACCACGATCGCCTTGGTGATCGACAGTCCCAGTCCGACACTGTCCGAATCCAGTCGCGTCCTGGACTTATCTGCCCGAAAAAACCGATCAAAAATGTAAGGAAGCAGATCCGGCCGGATTTCCTCGCCCTCATTCTCCACCACGATCATGGCATCAGTTCCGTGCTCCCGTACAGACACCAGGATCTGACGACCCTCCGCGGTGTAACGCAGCGCATTGGATAAGAGGTTGCTGAGCGCCCGACGCATCATCAGACGGTCGCCCGCTAATTTGGCGTTCCCCTGCAGTTGCAGGTTGACCCCCTTGTCCTCGGCCAGCGCGTCGTAGAAGTCGAAGAGTGCCAGCACTTCATCGGCAATATCGATCGACTCCTCATTGGGCAGCGTGATGCCGTGCTCCATTTTTGCCAGATACAGCATATCCGAGACCATCCGTCCAAGACGCTGCAATTCCTCGGCGTTTGAGGTCAGCACATCGCGATACTTTGCGGCGTCACGCGGCTGGGACAGAACGACATGTGTCTGCGTCATGAGGTTGGTAATCGGGGTGCGCAACTCGTGCGCCAGATCTGACGAAAATTCCGACAACCGTTGAAAATCGTTCTGCAGACGCTCGAGCATCGCGTTCAATGTCGCCGCGAGATCCGCCATCTCGACTGGCACCGCGGCCACCGGCATGCGCGCATCCAATCGGTTCGCCGTCACATCTTTAGCGCGCGATGCCATCATGCGCAGTGGCGCCAGACCGCGGCGCGCAGCCCACCAGCCCAGCAAGCCGCTAGCGAAAGCAGCGAGCGTTGTATAGAAAGCCAAGGACCGGCGGAAGGCATGCATAAAGTGTGCATGAATCTCCGTGTCCATTCCGACGACCACTTTCAAGGCGCCCACATCCGAGCCTAAAACGGGCACCTCCGCTCGCATGCCGCGGTAGTGCTTGGTTTCCTGCTGCCACACGAAGGTGCCTTCGGAGTTCGGCCCCTCGTTCGTAGCGCTCTCCGCCGGCCTGAAATCGAAATCCCGCGTGGCAAAAATCGTCTTGCCTTGCGCGGTCTGCACCCGTGCGACAAAGCCGGGATGGTGCTCCACCAACTCCTGCAGGCGCGCAGGCAGACGTTCCACAGGAGTTTCATCCGCGACGCGTTCAATCAGACGGATGTTGTCCCCCAGCACCACAAAATCTTCGTTGGCGAAGTGCCGGTCCATCGCCAGCCAGATAAGCACGCCAAGTCCGAGCAGGACCACTGCGGAGGAAAGCGAGAACAGGATGGTCAGCCGAACAGTCAGGGACAGACGGTGCCTCATAGAGGATCCTCAGGTGCCTCGAGGACGTATCCCATGCCGCGCACAGTCTGGATCAGCTTTACTTCAAAGCCGTCATCGATTTTTGCCCGCAGGCGCCGGATCGCCACGTCGATCACGTTACTATCGCTATCGAAGTTCATGTCCCACACCTGGGAGGCAATGAGGGATCGGGGAAGCACCTCCCCCCTTCGACGCGCAAACAACTCGAGCAAGGCGAATTCCTTACTGGTCAGCGTGATGCGTCGCCCACCGCGAGACGCTCGCCGCCGGCTCAGATCCAGAATCAGATCGGCCACTTGAATCCGGTCCATCGCTAGTTGCACCGCGCCTCGACGCAGCAGCGTCCTGACCCTGGCAAGCAGCTCCGAAAAGGCAAATGGCTTGACCAGATAGTCATCCGCGCCGAGCTCGAGGCCTCGCACGCGATCGGCAACACTGTCTCGCGCCGTCAGAAACAAGACCGGGACCGCGTTCCCTGACGCGCGGATGGCATGCAGAATATGCCATCCGTCGACGTCGGGCAGCATGACATCGAGGATGATGAGATCGTAGGTTTCATTGACCGCAAAGTGTTGACCATCGAGTCCATTGGCGACCAGGTCGACCACGAACCCCGCCTCGGTCAGGCCCTGCCGGAGATACTCCCCCGTCTTGACTTCATCTTCCACTACCAGCAGTTTCATTACCCAACCTCCTCCCAACGCGATCGGCCGGGTTTTGTTAATACAAATTTTTATCTTCGGCGTAGTCTACCCAGTACGCACCGAGGTGACCCCAACCTGTCCGGAATGTAATGTTCAGGTAAGTCGTCGGTAGCCAGCATCTCGCTACTCTTTGACCTGCCGCAAAAACCGAAGCGGCCATTCAAGCGAAAAGGACTATTTTCATGCGACGTGATCGACTGTCTGGCATCTTGCTGCCCAACCTGCCACGCCGCCGTTTCGTACAAGGTTTGGCCGCCGGCGGGGTAATGGCGGGGCTGAGTGCTTTGGGCGGAACTGCGTGGGCACAATCATCGGGACTCCCCGAAAGCGCTTCATCCGGCACCGCCCCGGTATTGACGGGGACGGAGTTTGACCTTGTCATCGCCGAATCGGTTGTCAACTTTACCGGTACGCCGCGGGTGGCGACAACTATCAATGGGATGCTTCCCGGTCCGACGTTGCGCTGGCGGCAAGGCGACACCGTGACGATCCGCGTCACGAACCGCTTGCACGAGCACACGTCAATCCACTGGCACGGCATCATCCTGCCGTTCCAGATGGACGGCGTACCGGGAATCAGCTTTGCCGGTATCGCCCCCGGCGAGACATTTACCTACCAGTTCAAGGTCGAACAAACCGGCAGCTACTGGTATCACTCGCATTCCGGCTTCCAGGAAATGACCGGTGTGTATGGCGGCATCGTGATTGATCCGGCCACCGGCGTGGACGGTGTGCGAGCCGACAGGGACTACACCATTCTGCTCTCGGACTGGACCGACGAGGACCCCATGCGAGTCCTGTCGAAACTGAAGGTTCAGAGCGACTACTACAACTACATCAAGCCCACCGTCTTCGATTTTTTCCGCGACGTTTCAAACGACGGTGTGAAGAGCGCTTTCGAGAAGCGCAAGATGTGGAACGAGATGCGGATGAATCCGACCGACCTGGCGGATCTTTCCGGTGCCACACTGACCTATCTGACCAATGGCGTTACCCCCGCTGGCAATTGGACTGGCTTGTTCAAGCCCGGTGAGAAGGTACGCCTGCGGTTCATCAATGGGTCCGGGAATACGTTCTATGACGTACGTATTCCCGGCCTGAAGCTCAAGGTCATTCAAGTCGACGGCCAGAACCTGGAACCCGTAAGCGTTGACGAGTTCCGCTTTGGTCCCGGCGAGACCTACGACGTGCTGGTGGAACCGCGAGACGACGCCTATACGATCTTCTCCCAATCCATGGATCGCACTGGCTACGCCCGCGGCACACTCGCGGTGCGCGCAGGACTCAACGCCCAGGTGCCGGCCGTGGACAAGCCCGAGTGGCTCACCATGAGCGACATGATGGGTGGCATGGGTGGCATGGGTGGCATGGACCACAGCAAGATGGACATGGGCGGCATGAACCAAGGCAGCATGGCTGGCATGAACCATGGGGCCATGACCATGGACCATAGCCAGCACGCGATGGGCGGCATGGCCATGGATGCTTCGCTCAAGGTCCCCAGCACGAAGGCTCGGCACGCCAAGACCGAATATGGCGCGAACACGGACATGCGCGTGGACATGGCCAGAACGAATCTCGACGACCCTGGCATCGGTCTGCGTAACAACGGCCGCCGCGTTCTGACGCTGGCCGATCAACATACCATTGGCGGCCCCCTCGACAAGCGCGGTCCTGCTCGGGAAGTTGAACTGCACCTCACCGGCAACATGGAACGCTACTCCTGGTCAATCGATGGTGTTGAGTACGGCAAATCCACACCGGTCCGTTTCAAGTACGGTGAACGACTGCGCGTGATTCTGCACAACGACACGATGATGACTCACCCGATGCACCTGCACGGCATGTGGAGTGAGCTCGAGTCGCCTGACGGTTCGTTCCAGGCCCGGCGACATACCATTCCGGTCCAACCTGCGCAGCGGATCAGCTTCCTGGTAACCGCCGACGCATTGGGCCGCTGGGCATGGCACTGCCACCTTATGTTGCACATGGATGCCGGGATGTTCCGCGAAGTACTTGTGGCCTGATCCGACTCTCTTCAACCGACTACCAGATCCCATGTACAAGTACACACGAATTGCAGTCGCCGCCCTGCTCACTGCAGGAATGAGCGCCGCGTGGGCACAGCACTCGCATTCGCCCAACAGTTCAAACAACGATGGTGCGCCGGCAAACGAAGCAACGCCGGATTCACGCCCCCAGAAGGCGACAGCCCCAACCGCGAAGAAGCAGGGCTCAACGCCGAGCGCAGGACAAGGCTCAATGCAGGGCATGGACCACAGCAAGATGCAGGGCATGGACCAGGGCTCGATGCAGGGCATGGACCACAGCAAGATGCAAGGCATGGACCAGGGCTCAATGCAGGGCATGGACCACAGCAAGATGCAAGGCATGGACCAGGGCTCGATGCAGGGCATGGACCACAGCAAGATGCAGGGCATGGACCAGGGCTCGATGCAGGGCATGGACCACAGCAAGATGCAAGGCATGGACCAGGGCTCAATGCAGGGCATGGACCACAGCAAGATGCAAGGCATGGACCAGGGCTCAATGCAGGGCATGGACCACAGCAAAATGCAAGGCATGGACCAGGGCTCAATGCAGGGCATGGATCATGGCGCCATGCAGATGCAGGGTGGAAGCGCTCCGCCGGACGCCAGAGATCCAGATGCTTATTCCGACGGCGCAAAGCTCGGCGTCGGCCAATACGCGATTGGCCCCAGCCGGTCGCTGCATATGGCGGACGAACATATCTTCGCGTCCGTTCTCGTTGATCGCCTTGAATGGACCAAAGGCAACGAAAGCAATGCGGCATCCTACGAAGCGCAGGCGTGGATTGGGAATGCGTTCAACAAGTTCGTGATCAAGGCAGAAGGCGAGGTGGAAAAGGGCAAGGTTCCCGAAGCCCGCACCGAACTGTTGTGGGGACACGCCATTGCCACGTATTGGGACACCCAACTGGGTGTCCGGAACGACGCCGGCTATGGGCGCCCTGCACGCAACTGGCTTGCGTTCGGTGTGCAAGGGTTGGCGCCTTACTGGTTCGAAGTCGAGGCAACCGGCTATGTCGGCACCGAGGGACGAACCGCGCTGCGCCTTTCCGGTGAGTATGATTTGCTGCTGACCCAGAGGCTGATCTTGCAGCCCAGGTTGGAAGCCAGCCTGTACGGCAAGAACGACCCCGAAATCGGTATCGGCAGTGGCCTTTCCAGCGGCGCTGTCGGAGTGCGATTGCGCTATGAATTTAGCCGGCAGTTTGCGCCGTACATCGGTATCGAACGCTCGCAAAGCTTTGGCAATACCGCAAACATGGTCCGAGCCTCCGGCGGTCGCAGCGGCGAGACGCGCTTCGTCGCGGGTATTCGCATGTGGTTCTGATCGTCTTTATCCTTTCTCACCCCACCAGCAATTGGAGTTTTTCATGCAAGCATCACGCCTCACTATTCGTGCGACCCTCGCGGCTGCCGCATTGCTCGTCAGCTCCGTGGCCTTTGCGCACCCGAAGCTGCTCACATCGACACCCGCTGACAAGGCGGAAGTCGCCGCTCCCCAAAAGATCGAACTGAAGTTCTCGGAGAATCTTTCGACGCAGTTCTCAGGCGCAAATCTGCTGATGACCGGCATGCCGGGCATGGCTGACCACTCGCCGATGAAGATCGCAGCAAAGGTCGCCGGCGGCGACGATCCCAAGACCATGGTGGTCACGCCTACGCAGCCGCTCAGCCCCGGCAACTATCGTGTGGAATGGCGCGCTGTGTCGTCCGACACCCATCCGATCAACGGCAATATCACCTTCACCGTCAAGTAAGCTGCAATGGACTGGGCAACTGTCGCAGTGCGTTTCGCACTCTATCTAGATCTCGCAGCGCTGTTTGGCCTTCCGCTGTTCGCCTTGTATGCATTGCGCCAGGAGGAGCGGCGGTCACCGATCGGTGCCTCCTTTGCAACTCTTTGCAAGGTGGCCGCAACGCTCGGTATCGTCCTGTCGTTCGTGAACATCGCCGTCATGGCGAAGGGCATGACGGGCGCCGCTTCGTACACGGAACTTCAAGGCCACGTTTTCGAGATGATTGTGACCGGGACCGCGTTCGGTACGGCCTGGATTGTTCGTGTGGTTGCCCTGTTCCTGTGTCTGCTCGCCGCGCTCTTCCTGCGTAATCGGCCGCTGTCCCAGTTCAGCGCCATAACAGGCGGTGCCGCGTTCGCGCTGGCAACCTTGGCGTGGGGAGGGCACGGCGCGATGGACGACGGCGTGAAGGGCTATATCCACCTTGCATCAGACATCGCACACCTGATCGCAGCCGGCGCATGGTTCGGTGCCCTGATTGCCTTCGTTGTGTTGTCCCGCACGGCCGCAACCCCCAACAAGGTGGCGCTACTGAGCCGGACGTCCAATGGATTCGCCCAGGTCGGCACGATGGTGGTTGCCACCCTGGTGGTCACCGGCGTCGTCAACTACTGGATGATTATTGGGTTGCAACTGCCGGAACTGAGCCTGGCGTCGTACGGTGGCCTGCTGCTATTCAAGCTAGCACTCTTCGGCATCATGCTGCTGCTCGCAGCGGCCAACCGTTTCCATCTCAGCCCGCAGCTTGAACATGCGGTTCGCACCGGGGATCACGTGGTCGCCGTACGCACGCTGCAACGCAGCCTGACGATCGAGACCGGCGCCGCGACGCTGATCCTGATTCTGGTTGCATCGCTCGGCATTCTTTCCCCCATGCAAATGTAAGACCCGTCCAATTCAGAGGCTGAGTCGATCCGACTCGGCCCATCCCTAACATCCCACCACCGAGGTTCGCCATGAAGACACTCGCGCTTTCTCTCATCGCTGTGGCCTTTGTACCGTCGCTGGCGACAGCCGCCCCGAGCAATGACAGCTCGGCCACGCGCAAACCGGCTGCATCGGTCGCAGGACAACCTGGCGTTAGTGCCAAGGCCACGCGTACGGTGGACGTCACGATGAACGACACCATGCGATTCTCGCCCGACGCGATCCCGGTGAAAGCGGGTGACACCATCCGGTTTCAGGTACGCAATGCCGGGATGATCGAGCACGAGATGGTGATCGGCACGACGGCCGAACTGAAAGAGCATGCAAAAATGATGCGGGAGATGGCCGGCGAAAAGCACGCTGCCCCGAACAAGCTCACGCTCGCACCGGGCGCACAGGGAACTCTCGTCTGGCGGTTTGAAAAGCCTGGAACGGTCGATTTCGCCTGCCTGGTGCCCGGCCACTTCGAAGCCGGTATGGTCGGCAAGGTCGTTGTGAGAAAATAGCGCGGCACGCGACTAACCACTCCCGCCAAACTGACCGATGGCCTCCAACCTGTGATGACGACAGGCATGGAGGCCGTTCTTGTTTCTCGACAGGCTAGCGACCGATGTACTCGTTGGTCGCCTCGCGCTGGGCGGCCTGCATCTTCTCTGGCCAGGTGCTTTTGATGTAGGCCAGTACTGCAACGATGTCCTCGTCTGACATCGACGACTTGAAGGCCGGCATGTCGCTGACATAATTGCTCGGCGCAGAGACGCCTGGTACCAATCCATTCTTCGTGAGCGAGAACAGTATCGCGTCCGCATGGTGCCAGGTATGGCCTGACGCGTCGTGTGGTGGGGCCGGCAGCCGCCCACTTGGCAGCCTATCGCGCCAGTTCGGCTGCCCTTCCAGTTTGGCACCGTGGCACGCCGCACATGCCTGCGCATATAGCTGCCTGCCTCGCTCCACCCGCTGTAAATCCGATGTGTCGATGCGCAATTCACGCCCACTCCGTGCCCGATCGGGGATTTGCGGTGTCTCCAGATAGCGTTTGGCCTGCAGCGCGATGACCGTCGCGGCGACGGTACCTAACCCCAGGAGGCCGATGATCCTCCAGCGCGGCTTGTTGGATTCTTCCATGCAGCATTGTCTGGCGGCATTGGTGCCGCCAGCTCTGATTTCTTTAATCTTGGGAGAAGGGCTTGCCCTGGAAATCCACCGTGACCAGGCCGCCGTTCAGCTTGCCCATGCCCGGTGCGTTGGTCGGCATGCCAGGCACTGCGACGCCCTTGACTGCGCGATTGGCCACCAGTTTCTGGATAGCGGAGGCCGGCACATGCCCCTCAATGACCTGGCCGCTAGTTTCCAGCACGGCGGTGTGGCAGGAACTGAATGAGGCCGGCACCCCAAGCCGCGTCTTTACCGAGGTCACATCCGTCGAGTTGATCACCTTGGGGGGGAAGCCGGCTTGATTGATGTGCTTCACCCACTCTTCGCAACAACCGCAGTTAGGATCCTTATAGACCGTCATGGCAGGCGCCGCGGCATACGACGCGGCACTTCCTGCCAGGATGGCAGCGGCAAACAGGTATTTCATTAAAATATTCCTTGTACAGAACTTGCAACAACGATCGGCTCGCGTCAGACAGCCGTCCGCCTGAGCCTCAGCGCGTTGGAAATCACCGATGCGGAACTCAGGCTCATCGCGAGCGCCGCAATCATGGGGGACAGCAGCAACCCGGTAAACGGGTACAGGACGCCAGCGGCCAAGGGCACGCCAAGCGCGTTATAGACAAAGGCAAATGCCAGGTTTTGCTTCATGTTACGGATCGTCGCTTCCGAGAGGTTTCGGGCCCGGGCGATGCCGCGCAAATCGCCCTTGACCAGGGTAACCTGGGCGCTGTTCATTGCAACATCGGTCCCGGTGCCCATGGCGATACCCACATCGGCCTTGGCCAGTGCAGGTGCGTCATTGATCCCGTCACCCGCCATGGCCACCACGTCGCCAGCGTCCTGCAGTTGCGTCACCAACGCAAGCTTGTCGGCGGGCTTCACTTCCCCACGGAACTCGTCAATGTTCAGATTGGTGGCCACCGCTTTCGCTGTGGCGAGGCCATCACCGGTGGCCATGATCACGCGGATACCCTCGTCCCGCAGACTCTGCAACGCTTCTGGTGTCGAGTGCTTGATAGGGTCCGACACGGCAAGTAGCCCAGCCAGCGTGCCGTCAACGGACAGATACATGACGCTCGCTCCCTGTGCGCGCAGGTCCTCGGCTTGCGCACGCAACGGCTCAACCTGGACACGCTCCTCCTCCATGAGCGCCGTGTTGCCAATGGCCAGCCTTTCCCCCCCCACTTTGCCTCGAACGCCAATCCCTGTGCTTGATTCAAAATTTTCTGCCTTCTCCAGGGTCAACCCTGCATCCCGTGCGGCGGAAACCAGCGCGGCGGCTAGCGGATGCTCGCTCCCTTGGTCAAGACTTGCGGCGAGCCACAGCACCTCTTCGTCGCCATAGCCGTTGATCCCCACAGATCGCGCAAAGGCGGGTCGGCCCTCGGTCAATGTACCGGTCTTGTCCACAATCAGTGCGGTAACCTTGCGAAGGTTTTCGATCGCCGCCGCATCCCGAAATAGCACGCCGTTCGCAGCACCCTTACCGCTTGCGACCATGATGGACATCGGCGTGGCCAATCCAAGCGCGCATGGGCACGCGATAATCAGCACGGCGACCGCGTTGATCAGGCCAAATACCCAACTCGGCTCGGGGCCGAAGAGTCCCCACGCGAGAAACGTGGCCGCCGCCACACCAATGACTGCGAGCACGAATACCCCAGCAACGCGATCCGCCATGCGCTGCATCGGCGCCTTCGACCGCTGTGCCTGGGCAACCATCTGGACGATCTGGGACAACATGGTCTGCGCACCGACCTTCTCCGACCGAATGATCAGGCTGCCCGAAGTGTTGATCGTCGCGCCAATGACGTGGTCACCCGCGCGCTTTGAAACCGGCATCGGCTCGCCCGTAATCATCGATTCGTCGATGGAGCTGCTACCTTCCGTGACGACGCCGTCCACGGGTACTTTTTCGCCGGGCCGGACCCGCAACAGGTCTCCCACGTGAACGTGGGTCAGGGCCACATCCTCCTCTTGTCCGTCGGTGCCAATGCGGCGGGCAGTTTTTGGTGCCAGGCCGAGCAGAGATTTGATTGCGGCGGAGGTCTGCGAGCGCGCCTTGAGCTCAAGAAGCTGCCCGAGCAGGGTGAGCGAGATGATGACCGCGGCGGCCTCAAAATACACGCCAATACGCCCATGCGCGGCGAACGCGGGCGGGAAAACGCCCGGCGCAATCGTCGCCACCACGCTATAGATATAGGCAGCACCAGTTCCCAGCCCAATCAGGGTCCACATGTTCGGACTGCGATTGACGAACGATTGCAGGCAGCGTTCGAAAAATGGCCAGCCCGCCCACAGGACGACCGGCGTCGCCAGAACAAACTCCATCCAGCTTTGCATGTCGGGTGACATCAAGCCCAGCCGAGACCCGAACATCGCGAGTACAAAGACGACTGCGGTCAGCGGCAGCGTCCACCAGAAGCGGCGTCGAAAATCCGTCAGCTCTGGATTTTCGCCGTCCTCGATATCCGGCAACAGCGGCTCCAGCGCCATCCCGCACTTCGGGCAGTTCCCGGGACGATCCCGACGAATCTCCGGGTGCATTGGGCACGTGTAGATGGTCCCTTCCGGCGCGGCAACCGGTTCCGTGGTATCAGAGGTCTTCACCCCCACATACTTCGCCGGCTCCTGCAGAAACTTCTGATGGCAGGAGTTGCTGCAAAAGTAATACTGCTTGCCATCGTGTTCGGCTCGGAATTTTGACTCCGTCGATACGGCCATTCCACACACCGGATCTTTCAAGTCGGCCTCGGACGCGCGATTGCCATCGCATTGCGAGCTATGCCCGGCATGCGAATGGTCATGATGCGCGTCATGATCGCCTGGCGACGCTCCGCCGTGCGCAGAGTGCTCGTGTGGCGGGAGCGGGCTACGGTCATTCATTGTGCGACTCCTGTATTCCGACGCGCTGTTCGTTTGCCTCGTTACCTCTCGCCGAGGATGAATTCCGGTGACGCCCGGCGTGATGGAAATGCATCAACGGGCACAGCAACACTAGCCCAAAAGGCAACATCGATGCAAGCCGCTTCCAGTCCGAGGCAGCGAAAGCGAGCGCGACGATCGACACGGCCCCAAGAGCAAGCCCCGCAATCGCACGCCGGTTGAACCCGGTCTTCGACCCAGCATCCTGTACTACGTGGGAATCCATGACGTCACCTTTCAGACAATTAGCCAAGCCACGACCCGACAACGCTAACTCGATACACCATAATCCTTCCCGCCATGGGAAGGTCAAGTTCGCTTGCGATCGTTTTGGCGCACAGTATTCCGGGTCCGCGGTGATACACTGCCCGGCAAAAAAGTGACGCCATGACAGACACCACCCGAACCCTCATCGAACGCTGGAAATCCGATCCAAGCGGCACCTATCAAACCTGGTTCCTCTGGCCTAAACGCCTCAAGAATTTCAGATCCATCCGGCGCGGGATCGGCGCCGTCGTCGAGGAAATTCACGCAGGCACCTTTGGCAATGCGTACCGAGGATCGTCGCTGGAGACCGTTGTCGCTTCGGTTGCCGAACAGCGGCAGATCTTCAAGGGTGCCGATCACGCGTTTCTCTGGAAGCCGAAACTGCGCATTCCCGATATTTACGAGAACGCCGACAACCAGCGTGCGTTCGCAAGGTTGCTTCACACGTGCAATTGTTGCGATACCGAAGCAGAGATGCTCACCGCGATCCAGCGACTGAGCGGCGTGGGGATCAAAGGCCTCGGCCCCGCCGTCGCCAACCTGCTCTATTTTATCCACCCCACCCTGCTTCCACCGTTCAATACAGCGATCGTGAACGGCTACAACGCCCTGACCGGTGCGGCAGTCAAGCTGGGCAAGTGGGATCACTACCTTGCGATGCGCGATCGCATCCTGGCGCTCAATCATCGCTATCGTGATGTCCTTTCCAATGATCTTGGCGCGCTGGCCGGCCTGTTATTTGACGTCGGCACAGGGCGTTATCCCGCTCCGCCATGCAACGATCTGCCCGGCGAGGTCAGCGCGTGGGAAGACGATCTGGCCAAGGTCAGGGAACAGGCGTCCGCACTCGCCAAGCAGATCCAGGCAGACAAACTTGAAGATGCCACGCATACCGAAGTCCAAGGCTGGCTAAGAGATCTCGGGAAGTCGCTCGGCTACGCGGTTTGGATCGCGACCAACGACCGGGGGCGCGAATACAATGGCGAGCCCCTTAGTCTTGGGTGTTTGTCCGCCTTACCGGCGACGCTGCTCGTCTCGGGCGGTGAGACGGTCCCGCTGATCGACGCGGTCTGGCTGGATCCCGCAACCCTTGAGGTGGCCGCCGCGTTCGAGGTCGAGCATTCGACATCGATCTACTCCGGCATCGTGCGGCTGCTGGATCTTGCCCTGGGCACCAGTCAATCCGCCACCAAACATCTATTCCTCGTGGCGCCAGATAACCGCGAAGCGGAAGTCCGTGCGCAACTCAGCCGGCCGGCATTCAGCCGTGTCGCGGAACTCAACATGCGATACGTCCCATACTCCAGCCTTCGCGAGCATCGGGAGAACATCGCACGCTTTGGCATGGGCATCAAGCCGATCGAGGCGATCGCCAAATCCTTGTAGTTCGCGCTTCACGGCCGGCGGGGCTCCAGAATGCACAACGCCCATGGACGACACCGAGCCTTATTCGGTGCGCCATGGGCGCGTGCCGTCTCAGCCAGGACCTTGACGATCAAGCGCCGTCAGAGAACGTATCGCGGGTTCCGATGGAATGTCCGCCGTCGGTGAACGGGTCACGCGTGCCCATCGAATGCGCACCATCCGTGAACGGATCGCGCCCCCCCATCGAGTGGCCGCCATCAGTATAGGGATCGCGCGGGGAAGTTACCCCGGCGTTCGCGACTCCTGCCGTTCCACCAAGCGTGGCGACTGCCAGCACCAGCAGGACACTCTTCTTCAGCGTTTTCATCGCAATCTCCAAGAGGTTGGGTTCAGCGAACCGTTGATATACAGCTTACGTGACGGTTGCCGACCCCAGCCTGACCGGAACATGACAAAACAGACAGGTGCGCTGTTGGCACTGTCGCCGGGTCAACCGCCGATGTAGAGTTCGCTCTGCTCGATGTACACCCAGACGCCCTGGCCACCAGGCAATTCCGGGAAGAGCACGTTGAGGGCAACGGCCTTGTTACGGTCCAACTGCGCAAAAGCGAAAGTGATCTCGCTCGCCCCACTCTTGAACGTTACGGTCTCGCCCGAATCGACATTCACATACTTCAGGCCCGGCGCAACGTCGACGACGCGCGAGGTGCTTCCCGCCGGCGCCTCGCTGCCGAACAGGGAAGCCTCCGGACCGGGCTTGATAGCGGACAACGAAGAGAGACCGGCTCTGGCGCCATGATCATGCTGTGCAGCCACTTGAATCTGGGCCTGCTGTGACCACCCGGCTGGGTTGGTGGATTCGAGTTTGTCAGCGCTCCATGCAACGGAGGTTGCGAGAAGTGCGGCGACGCCGAGCATGAACGACGCGATCGAGGGCTTTTGAGATGTCATGATGTTCTCCTTATAAGTTTCGGGCCTAACCCTTGCCAACGATGTTAGCCATCCAGCCCATACGAACACCTTACCCACCCGTTACAACTCGGAAAGCTCCGCGAATAGCGCAACCGAGATTGTCAGCGTTGCGTTAGCCTTCCAGACGCTTACGCCAAAGCCTCGCGTCACGATGCATCGTGACCTGTTCCGACGGGCTAGTGGCACCGATGCGATGCCCATCTCAGACCGAAGGACGAGAACCTTTTTTTGCTGCTTCAACATGCTTATGGCTTGCCCCACCCCAATTTCCCTGTCACCGCCTTACGCTCTTATCGAGTGGCTGCGGTCCCTGCCATCGGCCGTTAGCCGTGAACTGCTCCAGGACGCCGTCTCGCCGATGGCTTCATACATGCCAGGCCTCCTCGGAAGTGCGGGAGAACCTGACGTCGACGCGCTGTCGAGCTGGCTACGTAGCAGCAACGACGAACTGCCTGTCGTCACCTGGTCCAAGGTCGTCGCCCTGCGAGCCCATTTGCAGTGTTTGCTGGCGGAGCGCGGCAAAGACGCGTGGTGGGCGCACAGACGCGAAGGCCTGCAGCGAGCTCTGGATGAATTGACGATCGGCAGCAAAGACGGGCATCCTGCCCGATTGCCGGCGGAGCTCCAGTTCTACCTCGCGTCGCTAGCCGCCGAGAGAAGAATCTGGGCGGATGCCATTCGCCAGTGGTACGGCCTGTGTGCGACACAGTTGTCCGACTCCGCGCTCGCGAAATGGGTAATCGCTGAAGATCGCCGCCGATTTGCAGCTCCTCGCAACGAGACCTAGTTCACCCCAAAGCTTTCTGCAGTTGTAATGGGAGGGTCATCTGTAGGTTCGGTTGGCCGGACTAGACTGACATTGTCGAATTGCTAGGGCGTATCGCGCCCCCGACCGTCGTGCCCATTGCGTTCCGGCACACGCGCAGACGATCCTTGTCCAAAGGGGGACCGGATCATATTGAATAGAACTCAACAGGAGGCAACTCATGAAACGCACCACTGCGGCCCTGTTCGCTCTCATGGTCTCGATCATCGGTATCGGCAGCGCCATTGCAGAAACCGCGCGCAATGCTGAGCGTGGACAGATTCATCGACCGAGGGATCCGTACACGGACGGCGCCAAAGCCGCGGACTTCGATGTGTACGGCGGTGGTGCAACGATTGAGCATCGCGTGGGAGAAGACATCGCGAAATAGCCCATCCAGGAATGCAGCGAAGATGCCAGCCTCGCGGCGTCTGACTTGTACGAACACAGGACACGATATCGGCCCACTCCTCCACTGGCCCTCGTCTTCGCATCGCTGGGTCCGATATCCTTGAAATCTGCCGTTCCCCCGGTGGAACCCTTAGCGGTTGCTTCGATCTGGGCAACCGCTCTTTTTTTTGCGAAACGATCCTCCAGACGACTGGGGACTGGGGACTGGGGACTGGCACAGCATCGACCTATCGACAGGTATCGCTACGAACGCCGAGCTACGAGCTGTGACCGGCAGGGGCCGCCGACACGGCCGCCCGGTTGCGCTTTCTCAAACTGTTGGACAGGTTGTGCCGCCACCTGGTCCTCGTTGACCTGCGTGCAGCCAACCCTGTTGCGGAGCTGATGTTGGCCGACCAATGGCTTCAGGACGATCCCGAGTGCCTCTACCTCTCCGAGGAAGTGGATGCACGCCTGCAGGAATTCGTACAACCACTAAGCGGCGACAACCCCACGCAACTGCGATGCCGCGCGATCGTTGCATTTTTTCTCGGCACGGGTGTCACTGCCGGCGAGGGTAGAATGACCCGCGTGCAAGACCTGCTCCCCGACGCGGCGCCCCTCTATTTGCATGTGCCGGCGAAATCCCAGAAATTGCCTCGCACCATCGACCTTGAGTCCTTTTCCGTCGCGCCGTTGTCAGCATGGCTGGCCATCCGCCGCAAGGCACCCGTCTATGGCGACCTGCTGTTCACCCTAAAGCGCACCGGCACCCCCATCACGTACATGAGTCTTGGGAAGATCGTACGCGAGGCCTTCGATGCCATCGGCTTCGACGTGGTGGATATGAGCCCGCGGATTCTACGCAACACGTACTGCCGACGCGCCCTCCTCCAGGGGCTGCGGCGTGACGAAATCACGCGACGCCTCGGACTATCGAGCAATCGGACAGCGGACCGCCTCGCCCAGACCATCCGCCGATAGCATGCTGAGCTTGCGCTTTTCGCGGATGGCGTGATCTTCCTGAATTGAGCGCGCCTGCACCGCGAAGCAACGTCAAAGGAAATCCGCGATTGGCCGCATCCTAGCGCTCGCCACCAAGCCGCTACCGGCATCGAGCTGCAAGCCGATAGGCCCAGGGGCACATTGCCGCGCCTGAGCTTAACAGGATCGTAACGCGCGCATCATGCTTGCGTGAGGCACGGGAAACTACAGTGTTCGCAGGCTGGAGAAGCCGTGCATAAGCGCGGCAAAGAAAACCATGATGATCCGACGATGCATACTAATGGCCGCTGCCGGGGCCTTGTTGGCCTCGCATGCCATGGCGCAGGCCGCCCCGGCCTCACCATACAGCTTGAGCGTGGCTGTGCTGCCGAGCAGATCCGAGGCGTGCAGCCACGTGGCGCCCCACACGGTGAAGACGTGCAGCGATGGCGCGAACGCGGGAAGATACCTGTCGTCTTCTGATGGCGCCCCGCTGTAGCCGCGCCGTGGTAACCGAATCACCGGGGCTGTGCTTCGTTATGTCATCTCTAGCTGAGATGGCAAGAGGTGACCGGCCAAGCCTGACATCCGGGCTGTCTGTCATTGAGATGCTTCGCGACTCCAGCCACACTGCCTCGTGCTCCTGCGGCGCTACGGACACATCAGCGACCAGCCGCCTCACCGCGGCATCCCGGCTATCCGGCCCGCAATAGTGGATCCGACGGATGACAAGGCAAGGAGACCTTGCCGCGCATTCACAAGCGGTGCTGATACATCGCCTTCAGCGTGATGCCCGCCGCAGGAAGGTAACTCGTGTTGTTGCCGTTACCAGCAGTTGGCTGTAGAGCGGATAGTAGTAGCAGTTCAGAAGGTTATGAATCCCGACCGCCACGATGGCATGACATATTCGTCAAGACGTTTTTAAATTCTATACCGTCAATAATTTCCGGAATACGGCAATGTCTCTATGAATGTGTACAAAAAAAGGACCACCGATATGGTGGCCTCAAGCTCTCTTGTTGTTAGCAAGGGAGTGTCGATCTTGAAGAATTCGATTAGAACTTGTGACGTACGCCGATGACCGCGCCAACCTGGTTCTTGCCCGGCGCGACACTGGTAGGTGCACCCGAAAGCGAGTTGTAGCCGTTCAGGCCGAGCTGCGAGCCATTCTTGTTCCTCGCATAGGCCACGTTCATATAGACGTCCGTGCGCTTCGAGAAGGCATAGTCGGCCGACGCCACGAACATGAGCGGATCGGCACTGGAGTTGCGCGTATCCGTGTAGTAGGCAGCGCCCGTCAGGCTCAGCGCCGGCGTCATGCTGTAGCGCAGACCGGCCCAGTACAGGTTAGCCCCGCTGGCAGCCAGCGTGCCGGCGTTACCATTGAACCAGCGATACCCCAGGAAGGCCTTCGCGGGACCGAATGCATAACTCGCACCCACCAACGCGCGACGGTCCTTTCGTTCGTCCGTTGCCACAGTCGAGCCGCGGAACTCGTCATAGACCGCGCCAACGGCGAGACCGCCGGTCTCGTACATCAGCGAGATGCCGATGTTACGATCGACTTTGAAATTTCCGGGGATCTCGCCCCCACCTGTGCGGCTGAAGCTGTACAAGGCGGTGGCGGTCAGGCCACCGAACGTTCCACGATACTTGACCGCATTGTCGGCGCGACCGGCAATAATGTCATCGCTGCGATACAGCGAATAGCGCGGTGCGAAGCCCATGGGGTCGAGTTGCAGGCCCACGTCGTAGATCGGCGTGGTTTGGCGACCCAGGGTCACCAGACCATACTTGCTGCCCAGGCCAACCAGGGCGGCCCGGTCAAACAGTCGAGGGCTGCTGCTCAGCACAGCCGTATCCAGCGAGAAGCCGCTTTCGAGTTCGAACACAGCCTTGAGACCGCCGCCGAGATCCTCGCTACCGCGTAGACCCCAGCGCGACGTCGACATATTGCCGGAACTCATGCGGACCAAGTTCGATCCATTGCTAGCAGAAGGCGCGTTGCTGAGGTACTCAATACCCGCATCCGCGACACCGTAAAGCGTCACGTTGGACTGCGCGAACGCCGTGCCCGCAATCAAACTGGCTGTCGCAGCCACGACTCCACATCGAATCTTCATTTCACATTTCTCCTTCAAAGGTAGGCCCTGCAGTGATCGGGAGAATATTAGATTGAATATTACGCATACCTTGCAGGGCGATTACTTGAACATTTTTGGTTGTTAAATGACAACGACCATCTATAAATTTATCGTTTACCACTATGCCTTGATCTCAGTATTTTTTGAATTCCTATACCGATGCGTACCTATATCATCTCCGCATCACGTCCAATTCTTTCTTACTTCCGACGATGCAATGTCAAGGGGCGCGGGAGAATGTTCCACCGAATCCGCACGCCGCACAGCCCTGACGACAACATCCATAGACCTCGTTGCATCCGAGACCCTTCGGAATGGGATACCCTCCTCATCCATCTCTCTAGCGGGGGTATAGCCCGCAACGAGATAGAGCGGCCGGCGCTTGGCTTCGTTGAACAGACGGCCCACATATTCGCCAAGGATGCCCAGGAAGAAGAGTTGCAGTCCGCCAAGCATCAACACGACGGTCATCAGGGACGGATAGCCTCGCACCGGATCGCCGAATAGCAGCGTTTTGCCAACGGTATAGAGCGCCATCCAAAACGCCGGGACAGCGACGATCAAGCCGACCGACGTGGCGATCCGCAGAGGAATTGTCGAGAATCCCGTGACGCCATCGATCGCGAGCTTCAACAAGCGGCGGTAGTTGAACTTCGTTTTTCCCGAAGCGCGCGCATCCCGGTCGTAGAGGATAGAGGTCTGTCGGTACCCAATCCACGCGTACAGACCTTTCATGAAACGGTTCTGTTCGCGGAGCTGGCCGATGGCCGCGACCGCGCGCTGGCTCATCAGACGAAAATCGCCGGTGTCGGCGGGGATGTCGATGTCACTCACCTTCCCCATCAGGCGATAGAAGCAGTGGGCCGTGGCTTTCTTCAGGAAGGATTCGCCCTCCCGGGTCCGCCGGGTCGCGTAGACGACATCGAAACCTTGCTCCCACTTGTTAATCAGGGTGGGGATCAGTTCCGGCGGATCCTGCAGATCGGCGTCGATGACGACGACGGCGTCGCCGCACGCGACATCCAATCCCGCGGTCAATGCGGCTTCCTTGCCGAAATTCCGGCTCAATTCGATGATGCCGACTTTCTCATCGGCGCCCCGTATTGTCCTGAGCACATCGAGGGTCCGATCCCGGCTTCCATCGTCCACGTAGATAACTTCCGACGTATAGGGAAGGGTTCCCAGGACGGCGCCGAGACGCGCATGGAACAGGGGCAAGACCTGCTCCTCATTGAAAATGGGAACGACCACCGATACTGTTCCCTGCAACCGCTTATCCGAACTCATCGTGACTCCCTGTTCAGGAACGTCCAATTGGCATGCAATGTGTAGTTGATGAGCATGAGGAGAAACGTGGACAGGACCTGTGCGAGAAGGTAGTGAAGCCCCGCCCGCAGTCCGATCCACATGAACGCAGCGTTAAGCCCGAAGGCGAGCACCGAGACTGCTAGGAATCTCGCAAAGCGCGACGAAGCATCCGACGCGCGCACGAACACCCACCGACTGCTCAGGAAATAATTCGTCAGGAGCCCCGCCACGCTGCCGACAATCGAACCCAACAATGCAATATCCCCCTGCCTAACAAGCAGGATCAGCACGAGGTAATGCACGCCGGTCGCGGTCGCGCCGGTGACCAGGTAGCGGAGAAATTTGGACGACACTGTCATCGCTTCTCCAAGAGCACCGTCGTGCCCCTACGCGCCACCACCAGACTCTCAGGCCCCAGGTCTGGGGACAGTTGCGCATAGGTTGCCTCGCGCATAACGGCGAGCTTGTGTCCGGGCTCGCCCCAGCGCGGCAGGAATGTCGCGTAGCTATCGATCCACCGCTGGGGCTCGACAGAATAGCCAAGATCCAGCTCGTCCCTGGCAACCACCACCTGGGGAAGCATTCCGGAGTAGAACGCCAGGCCCCTATCGATCTGCCCGACGTTGAACAGTTCGGTATCGGCGCGGCGCAATGCCTTGACGGCTAGGCCAATCGGCTTGATCGACAGGGATTCGAAGGCCATGGATGCCACGAGCCCCAGCTGAAGGCTGCCAATCGATGCAAGAGCTGCCACTGCAACGGCAATGCCACGTCGACCTGACAGGGCAAGGGCACCGGCAACCAGCCCGCCAACCACCAGGGCGCCGATGGTTAGCGTGCTCCAGAAGGAGAAATGACGAAGATCCGAGATCCCGCGCCTGAGCACCTTGTCCGATAGCTCGGGGATCCATTGCAGTCCCGCGATCAGGATGCCGAGTATGACCATCAGCGAGCATCCGACCACTACCCATCTCGTGCGCACGCGCAGGATGGCGTCACCAACGAGCACGGCGAGCGGCGGAAATGCCGGCAGGATATACAGGGGCAGCTTCGATCGCGAGACAGAGAAGAAGACAAGCACAATCAGCGTCCACACCAACAGGAATAAACGCGGGTCAAATGTCCCCGAACGCCTCGCAGGTCGGTAGCGCTGCCAGACTGTGGCGGGGATGACGCCGGCCCACGGCAGCATTCCCGCGACCAGCACCGCGGCGAAGAACCAAGCAGGCTTGTTACGGGCATGAACGGAGGAAGTGAAGCGCGCAAGGTGTTCGTGGACGAAGAAATAATTGAGAAATTCCGGATTGCGAACCGACACTGTGACGATCCACGGGAGCGCGAGGACGCACGCGAACAGCCCCCATATCCAGAAGTCGCGACGTCTGAACAGTCCGAACTGCCTGGTGAGCACGGCGTAGACCACAATGGTCGCGGCGGGCAGCACGATCGCAATCAATCCTTTGGCAAGGAAGGCCAGTCCCAACAGGCCCCAGACGAGCGGATAGAGGCGTCTATCGGCATTCCTTGCCGCCACCGCATACACAAGGATGGCGTTGCCTAGCAGTGCGGCGACGCCGATATCTGTCGTGGTCAGGTTGGAGCCTAGTATCCATAGCGGCGAGCCGGCCAGCACCAGGGTGGAGGTGAGCCCCACTCGCCGCCCGAAGAGTGCCGTCGCCGACCAACCGGCGACCAGGATGGCACTGGCCCCGATCAACGAACTCCAGAGTCTCGCGCTCCATTCACTGACGCCAAACACCGCAAACGCCGCCGCGGTCGCCCAATACTGAAGTGGCGGCTTGTCAAAGAACTTGACGCCGTTCAGCCGAGGGGTCGCCCAGTCGCCCGAGACGAACATCTCCCGGGCAACTTCGGCGTAACGCCCCTCATCCGGCTCGTAGAGCGGCCGGATCGAAAGGGTCGCGAACCATAGCAAGATGGCAATGACAATGAGCGAAAACCAGAGAACGCGAGACTTCACGAAGGCTTCCTCGCGGCGACAAGTAGGGAGCCGCCTAGCGAAAACCTCAGACCGGCAAGAATCAACTGTCGCTCGGCGGCACAGATGCCGCCGAAAATGCGGTTAAGCGTCGTGCCAATTCGGAAGCCGTCGTCCACAGCGTCCTTGGGCGGCTTGAGCCTTTGCTGCAATCTCGAGAGCGCCATCGCCGGCAGAAGCAGCGACATGAAGGAGGTGGCGTAGACGGGCTGGAATCCGGCGGCCCGCACCTTGCCAAGCAACTCACTGTATGTGTAGCGTCGCTTGTGCTTCGCCGCATCGTCAAGATGGCTCCACAGGCTAGGATGCTGGGGCACGGTAAGGATGAGGCCGCCGCCAGCGCGACAAGCCCGGTACATCTCTGCCAAGACACGCTTATCGTCGTCGACGTGTTCGATCACATCGAACGCCCCGATCACATCAAAGGCAGCGGTAAAGGGCAGCGCGCGGGCGTCCATCTGGATGAACTGGGCGTTGGACTTGTTGCGGGCCGAGGCCAGTGCCTGCAGCGACGCCTCCCCACCGCAAATGCGCGCATGCGGAAAGCGCTGCTCGATGGCCTTGAGGTTCTCGGCGGTCCCGCACCCGATGTCCATGAAGGACCTGAGTGTCGGGAAATGGCTCTGCAGGACGTCAAGAATCAGCCGCCGCCGATGAACGAACCAAAAGTGTGTGGCTTCGAGCTTTTCGTACTCCTCGAAGAGAGGTTCGTGATAGCCATCATGGTCGGCCAGCATGGCCGGCGCCATGCAGACCAATCCATCCTGACTCATCGGTTGCCAGCCGCACGCGGCGCAACTCCAGATTTCGTGCTTGATAGGGGCTCTGCACTGAATGCATGCGCGCATGGTCGTCTCCCGTTCGAGGTTCCTGCTCCACGCGTTGGCTTGCCGACGCACGGGCGAGGTTGTCCCACGGCAACGCGTCAACGCGATGACGTGGCAAGTGAATTGAGATACCTAGGTACTAGGCAGCAAGGCGTCGCAATCCGATGAGGGCGGGACTGCGATCGGGGTGAAGCCCCAATTCACACAGGAGTGGAGGGTGGACGAAGAAGCACGTCTGGAATGAAACTGGCGAGGAGCGCGGCCGTCCTGCCCGCCACCTCGAACGATTCCGGCTGCCGCAGCCAGAAGCCCGAGAACCATCCGGGGGCCTGGCTCATGGCAATGCAAGCGTCGCACGTGTGACCGTCCGCATCAGGATCCAGTTTTCCCCGCGAAGCGCTGTGCTGTGTATTGTGGTGGCACGGCTTGTCCGGGTTGGTGACTGTTTCCTCCACGTCGATCTCGAGGCCCATTGCCGCATCATTGCGCAACCGGTCATGCGCTGGGCAACCGCCGTGTACGGGCGCTCCCATCGCCTGCAGCGGCAATGCGAGGATCATGAACCACAGCAGGAGGCGGGACAGCAAGCGTCTCATTCGACGGCACAGAAAGGCGGAATTTCGTCTCAGCGTATTCTAGAGAGCCGGCCTGTCAGCAAAATGACTCACACATGACAGGGCCGCCATGCACCAGAATCAGGCGGGGCGCACGGCGCCCAGACGGACCGAATCCCTTGCGCACGACCATCGTCGGCTTTTCCGACCGATGGTCAAGTGCCGCACTTCGTGAGCGTCTTTGATCCAGGACAACCCACTGCAGACTTATTGCCGGAAGTAAAATCAAGGCTGCTAGGATTCGCCCACTTGATTCCCGGCTCATGCACGCCTCCTATCGCCGGCACTGGATTGCCGCATTCCTGTTGATTTCGTTCCTGACAGTTCAACTGGCAGCGGCCGCCTACGCCTGTGAGGGCAGCCGGTATGCGCTGAGCCTGACGGCGAGCATGACCGGGATGGCGGAATCCTGTCCGGACATGGCAATCAAGCGGGGCCATTCGCATGCAGGCCTGTGCCAGGCGCATTGCCACCAGGACAGCAAATCTGCCGATCATGCGAGCCCGCAACTGCCCGTATTCCAGGCGGCCTCGGTTAGCCCGGTAGCCACACCTGACCTGACACCGATCCTTGGCGGGTATCGGCTGGCCACGGGCAACCCCGTCCCACGACCGCCTCCCCGCCCGCTCGCGATCCTCCATTGCTGTTTCCGCATTTAGCCCGCGAAGCAACGTCCGCTATCGTGCCCTGAGTCGTCAAGACCAAGGGAGTCGTTGCTTTGTGGAGGCTTTATGTTTTTGCGTTTTCCCCTAGCGCGCGGGCGGCGGTGGTCGCTCGCCCTCTCGCTCATCGCGGCCGCCCATCCCGGATGGGCGCAATCGGCCGCACCCCTGTCGTTGCAGGAAGCCGTGGTGCTCGCCTCGGCGCATGCCTCGGACGCTGAGACGTCGCGCGCAGCAATCCAATCCGCCTTGGAAATGGCGGTTGCGGGCAGGCAACTGCCGGACCCGGTTCTCAAGGTTGGCGTCAACAACGTGCCCGCCGATGGACGGGATCGCTTCTCAATCGGCACGGAATCGATGACGATGCGCTCGATCAGCGTGATGCAGGAACTGACGCGATCAGCCAAGCGTGAAGCGCGCGCACGACGCTTCGAGGCCGAGGCCTCGTCGGCGCAGGCGCAACGCACGGCCGCGCTCGCCGCCGTACAGCGTGGCGCGGCACAGGCGTGGCTCGATCGGCTCTATGCCGAGCGGGCAACCGTCGTGCTGGCGGAACAGGCGCAGTCCATCGGGCTGATGATCGACGCTGCCCGCGCTGCCTATCGTGGCAACCGCGGCCCCCGGACCGATATCCTGACCGCTGAACTTGAGTTGCAGCAATTGCGCGACCGGGAGGACGAGGCGCGCGCCGCTGTGTCGACAGCCAGAGCAATGCTGCAGCGCTGGGTCGGTGACGCCGCCGTGCGCCCCCTGGGTGACAGTCCGACGCTTGCGATACCCGCGTGGCTCGCCAATCTCGATGGCAGCGTCGTGTCCCAGTTGCCCGATGTGGCCACCGCCGAGGCCCAGGTCGGCGTCGCGGAGGCCGAGGGCAGCGTGGCGCGGGAAAACAGGATTCCGGACGTCAGCGTGGAGTTGATGTACAGCCAGCGCGGCCCAGCGTACTCGAACATGGTTTCGGTCAACCTATCCCTGCCTTTGCCCTGGGATCGGAAGAACCGGCAAGATCGTGAGCTCGCCGCGAAGCTCTCACAGGCCGATGCAGCGCGAGCCCAAGCCGAAGCGGTTCGACGTGGGCTACAGGGCCAACTGCGCGGCAAGCGAGCCGAACTCGGCCTGAACCAGTCGCGGCTGGAACGTTATCGCGACGTCACGGTGCCGCTGGCCAGAACGCAGACAGAAGCAGCACTGACGGCGTATCGCGCCGGTGCCGGCACGCTCTCCGCAGTCGCCGACGCGAGCCGCAAAGCGCTCAATCTCTCGCTGGAACGCCTGAAGTTGGAGGCCGCGACGGCCCGGCTGTGGGCCGAGCTCAATTTCCTGATGCCGCTTGCGACTGAAGCAATGCCGGCATCCACGCAAGGGGATCAACCATGAAAACGACCGCAATCGCGCGCGTCGCGATGAGTCTCGCCGTTGCGGCGGGCCTGGGTGGCGCATATTACCTTGGACAACAGCAACGTCATCAGCAAGCTTCCGGATCCGCAACGGTCAATGGGCCCCACGACGGCCATGATCCGGCCGCGGGCGCCGAGCTCAAGACCGGCAAACGGATTCTCTACTGGCGCGACCCGATGGTACCGGGGCAGCGCTTTGACAAGCCGGGCAAATCCCCTTACATGGATATGCCGCTGATACCGGTGTATGAAGAGGAAAATGCCGACGGCGCCGCGGTGCGCATCGACGGCCGCGTGACGCAGAACCTCGGCGTCCGGACCGCGGAAGTAAAGCTCGGCCGGCTGGAGATGGCCCTGCAGGTCCCCGGCAATGTCGCCATCAACGAGCGCGGCATCGAAGTCATTCAGGCGCGAACCACCGGGTTCGTCGAACACACTTACGTGCGGACCACCATGGAAACGGTCCGCAAAGGCCAGGCGCTCGCCCAGGTCTATTCGCCAGACTGGGTGGCGGCGCAGGAAGAGTACCTGGCCGTCGCGCGCATGCCGGGTAACCCGCAGCCCGAACTGCGCGACGCCGCGGTGGCGCGCATGCGGCAGGTAGGCATGACAGACGGCCAGATCCGCGTAGTGCAGGCAAGCGGCAAGCTCCAACCGCGGCTCACGGTCAATAGCGCGGTCGACGGCATTGTCACTGAGGTCGGCGCTCGGGACGGCATGACCGTTCCCCCTGGCATGACGCTCTTTCGCATCGCCAGCCTGGCAACGGTGTGGGTGCTCGCCGAAGTGCCTGAAAGCCAGGCGGCTGCCCTGCGGCCTGGCCAGGCGGTAATGGCAAGCACCACGGCGCTGCCGAATCTGGCGCTGCCCGGCAAGGTGGACACGATCTTGCCGGACGTCAGCGCCGGTACGCGCACGATCAAGGTACGGATCGAACTGCAGAACAAGGACAGGAAACTGTTGCCGGGCATGTTCGTGTCGGTACGCATGGTGCCGGCGGGCGCAACAGAACGGCTGCTCGTGCCCAGCGAGGCACTAATCCGGACCGGAGCGCGCACCATTGCCATGGTGGCCAAAGGCGAAGGTGGATTTGATCCGGTAGAAGTCAAGGCGGGCGCAACCGCCGGTGGCCAGAGCGAGATCCTCGAGGGCCTGAAGGCGGGCCAGCAAGTCGTGGTTTCCGGACAGTTCCTCATTGATTCAGAAGCGAGCCTGCGCGGGACCGTCGCACGCATGCAGGAAACTACTTCCGGCCCCCCGGTTGACAGCGCCGCCTCCGAGGCGTCGGCCGCTGGCCCCGAGCATCGTGCAGTAGGGCGCATCCAGTCCATCGGCGAGCGCAGCCTGATCATCGCTCACGAGGCCATCCCGTCAGCCCAGTGGGGCGCCATGACAATGGAGTTTGCCGCGCCACCTGCCGGCCTTCCGCAGGGACTGAAAGCGGGCGATCGCGTCGCGTTCAGCTTCCGGTTGGATCCCCACGGCATGGCGACGCTCGTCACCGTCGCGCCGCAAGTCCAGACCGCGGGAGCCAAGCCATGATCGCCAGTCTGATCCTTGCGTCCATCCGCAACCGCTTCCTGGTCCTTCTTGCCACGGTGATGCTGACCGCGTGGGGGCTTTGGGCCGTGCGAAGTACGCCACTGGATGCCCTGCCCGACCTCTCCGACGTGCAGGTCATCATTCGCACCCCATTCCCTGGGCAGGCTCCCCAGATTGTGGAGAACCAGGTCACCTATCCGCTGACCACCACGATGCTGTCGGTGCCCGGCGCGAAGACCGTGCGCGGATACTCGTTCTTCGGCGACTCCTATGTCTACGTATTGTTCGAGGACGGCACCGACCTGTACTGGGCCCGTTCACGCGTTCTTGAGTACTTGAACCAGGTCCAGTCCCGGCTGCCGGCCGCCGCCAAGCCTGCGCTTGGTCCCGACGCTACCGGCGTGGGTTGGGTCTATGAGTACGCGCTCGTGGACAAGAGCGGACAGCATGACCTGTCACAGCTGCGCGCCCTTCAGGACTGGTTCTTGCGATTTGAGCTCAAGTCCTTGCCCAATGTCGCAGAGGTTGCCTCGTTGGGCGGGATGGTCAAGCAGTTCCAAATTGTGCTGTTGCCCGACCGGCTTCGCGCCTACAACCTGTCACAAGGGAAGGTGCTGGCCGCACTCAAGGGGGCCAATCAGGAAACCGGGGGCTCAGTATTGGAACTGGGTGAAGCCGAATACATGGTGCGCGCTACCGGGTACCTGAAGACGCTGGATGACTTTCGGCAGGTGCCGATCGTGACGAGCGACGCCGGTATTCCGGTCAGACTGGGCGATGTCGCCGTGATTCAACTGGGCCCAGAGATGCGCCGCGGCATCGCGGAGCTCAACGGCCAAGGCGAAGTCGCGGGCGGGGTCATTATCCTGCGATCGGGGAAGAACGCGCTGGAGACGATCAACGCCGTCAAGGCCAAACTGCAGACCTTGCAGAAAAGCCTGCCTGACGGCGTCGAGGTCGTCACCGTCTACGACCGGTCGGCGCTGATCAGTCGCGCAGTCGACAACCTCACCACCAAGCTGCTGGAGGAGTTTGCGGTCGTCGCAGTGGTCTGCCTGCTCTTTCTCTTTCACTTGCGCTCGGCACTGGTCGCCATCATCTCGTTGCCGCTTGGCGTGCTGGCGGCATTCCTTGTCATGCGCTATCAGGGCGTGAACGCCAACATCATGTCACTGGGGGGTATTGCAATCGCAGTCGGCGCGATGGTCGACGCCGCGGTCGTCATGATCGAGAACGCCCATAAGCACCTGGAACACTGGCACGTCAAGCATCCACAGCAAGAACTTGAGGCGCAAGAGCGATGGCGCCTTATCGGTGAGTCGGCCGCAGAGGTCGGTCCTGCCCTGTTCGTCTCATTGCTGATCATCACCCTGTCGTTCATTCCAGTCTTTACCCTGGAGGCACAGGAGGGCAGGTTGTTCTCGCCATTGGCGTTCACCAAAACCTACTCCATGGCGGCGGCGGCGGGTCTCTCCGTCACATTGATCCCCGTGCTAATGGGCTATATGATTCGTGGCAAGATCCCTTCCGAGCAAGCCAATCCTCTCAACCGCCTGCTGATCCGCGCTTATCACCCGCTGCTCAACAAGGTGCTCAGGTACCCCAAGACCACCGTGGCGCTGGCGGGCGTGCTCCTGGTTGCGACCGCCTGGCCCATCATGCGCACTGGCGGGGAATTCATGCCACCGCTGGACGAAGGCGATCTGCTCTACATGCCCTCCGCTCTGCCAGGGCTTGCGGCCGGCAAGGCGTCGCAGTTGCTGCAACAGACCGACCGGCTGATCAAGACGGTCCCTGAAGTGGCGTCCGTGTTTGGCAAAGCCGGCCGCGCCGACAGTGCGACGGACCCCGCGCCGATTGAGATGTTCGAGACGACCATTCGCTTTAAGCCGAAGGATCAGTGGCGTCCCGGCATGACAACCGACAAGCTGGTCGAAGAATTGGACCGCATTGTCAAGGTACCGGGCCTGTCCAATATCTGGGTACCGCCGATCCGCAATCGCATTGACATGCTCGCGACCGGCATCAAGAGTCCCGTGGGTATCAAGGTCGCCGGCACGGACCTCAAGGAGATCGACAGACTCGCCACACGTATTGAAGAGGCCGTCAAGACAGTCCCCGGCGTGACATCTGCGCTGGCCGAACGGCTCACGGGCGGGCGCTACATCGATGTCGACATCGACCGCGCGGCAGCAGGCCGCTACGGTCTGAACATCGAGGACGTCCAATCGATTGTTTCCTCGGCCATCGGGGGTGAAACCGTTGGTGAGGTGGTCGATGGACTCGCACGATTCCCCATCAACGTTCGGTATCCGCGCGACGATCGGGACTCCATCGATGCACTGCGGCGCCTGCCAATTGTGACCGACAGCGGCTTACAGATTGCGCTGGCCGATGTGGCCCGCATTACTGTCATGCAGGGCCCACCGATGTTGCGCAGTGAGAACGCACGTCTTTCCGGTTGGGTATATGTTGACATTCGCGGCAGAGATCTTCGGTCCACCGTGCGTGACATGCAGGCCGCCGTGGCGAAGGCCGTACCAATGCCCGCCGGGTATGCCCTCAGTTGGTCAGGCCAGTTCGAGTATCTGGAGCGTGCTACGGCCAAACTCAAGGTCGTCGTCCCCTTTACCTTGCTGATCATCTTCGTACTGCTCTATCTAGTTTTCGGCCGGCTGGATGAAGCCATGCTGATCATGGGCACGCTCCCCTTGGCCCTAATAGGCGGCTTCTGGCTGCTGTATCTGTTGCGCTACAACCTCTCTGTGGCTGGGATAGTTGGGTTCATCGCGCTTGCGGGTGTGGCCGCAGAGTTCGGCGTCATCATGCTGCTGTATCTCAAGCACGCGTGGCACGACCGGTTGGCGCGCGGTGAAGATACGCTAGATGCGTTGCTCGACGCCATCCAGGAGGGTGCGGTATTGCGCGTCCGGCCGAAGGCGATGACGGTGGCGGTCATCCTGGCGGGCCTGATTCCGATCATGTGGTCACATGGCACAGGGTCTGAGGTCATGCAACGGATTGCTGCGCCAATGGTGGGTGGCATGGTGACAGCGCCGCTGCTATCGATGTTCGTCGTGCCCGCCGTATATCTGTTGCTGCGCCGGCGCTTGTTGCCCTCGCCCTCCACCACCGCCAAGCAGGCAGAACTGGAGCGGGCCGTGTAGCAACTGTGCCTGGCGAGTCCCGGGGGCCGCCAGGCCAGTCTTCAGTGCATTGGGAACGTTCACCAGTGCGGCGCGCATCCATGAGAGGGCACCCGCCCTACGGCACTTCCCGGGCGTTTGCTCGAGGTGCCGCCACAATATCAAGACACCGCGCTGGTGAGCTCCCGCAACACGTAGGGCACCCTCCGTCGGCAAATCGCCGCGACCCACCTTCTGGACAGCTAGCACACCAGGCCCGAAAATCCCCGTATGCGTCCGCCTCCCATCCTGCATCTGCCGCCCGCGGTCGTCGCGGTAATTCTGGTCGGGCTGGTGACCATCCTCAGCTTGATTGTCCTGCTAGCCCGGCACCTGCATCGCAGCCAACCGCCGCCTCGCAAGCACCGCAGCAAGAGTCCCAAACCAGGGCGCTTGCGCAAATGACCTTGCGGACAGTGCTGCGGCCCAACAGCGGCGACGCCAAGTTGTACGAACGCGGGTAGGCCGCCGTTATTTCCGACGGCCAGAGCGAGGGCTCTTTCGGGGCCGGCCCCGGCGCGGCAGCCGCGGGCGCCCGCGACCATAGGTGCGATTCAGATAGATGACAAATGCCAGGAACGCAATGATGCAGAGCACGGCAACCAGCAATAGCGAGGACAGCACGCCATGCGGCAAATCGAAGACGTAATATCGGTTCAAGTTTCCAATCGCCCTGTGTGGCAGGCCGCCTCTCGTGCGTACTCAGTGAACGCCATCCTCAAGCGAATCGGCGCACGGCGACGATCAGCGCACCATCGCCATTGGCGAACCGCACGCCGCCCTTCTCCAATTGCCTCTCGATCATGCAGAGTCCGCCAAACATGTCATTCAGGATGGGACCACGGCGTCGATGGTCGCCAACCGCCATGGGGAACGGACGCGTCCTTTGCTTGCTCATGCTCAGCGTCATAAGCGGCAATGCCAACGTGCAGAATGTCTGGCTGTGTACGACAGTGAAACCTGCGGCATTGACCTTGCGAATCAGTGCGGGAAGCGTGTAGCGCGCTTCTGGCGCCCTCGGGGCATTGCCGCGCAGTCGTCGCGTTCGTTGATGCGGTACGGTCACGACAATACCGCCACCCTGGCGACAAGCCTTACGCAACTGGTCAAGCACTATCCCGTCTGACGCGGCATGCTGCAGGACGTCGAACGCCCCGATGACGTCAAAGGCGTCCGCGAACGGCAGGTGCATAGGATCCATCTGCAAACAGGAAAAGCCATATTCCCGGCGCACCTCGCGTAGTGCATCCACGCAACGGTCGGCCGCGACCAGCGTGGCGGCCGGATAGCATGTCCGGAAATCATCCAGGAATTTTCCCGCACCGCAGCTCAGATCCAAGAATGACTCAATCTGCGGGAACCACCGAGACAAGGCCTCGATGATCAGTCGGCGGCGATATGCAAACCAGAAGTTCCGGTCTTCAACGTGCGCAAATTCCCGCAACAGCGACGCTTGATTCCCATCGTGATCCCCGATCAGTTCGGGTGCGAGGCACACAATGCCTGATGTCGACGGCGGCTGCCAGTCGCAGGACCAGCAATGCCACCCCTGCGTGGACAATGCATTGCCACATCTCACGCACGATCGCATCGCCGGCCTCAGATTGAAATCGGAGGCCCTCCCGCAAGGGGCCCTCCATCGCTTTGCAGAATCCTCGTACTCACCCAGGCTGGCGTTGAGCCCACGCGCGATGCGGCGGCGTGCTGGCGAAGTCGTCTGGACGCGTATCCGACTCACACATCCATGCGCGCGGTCAGAAGGCTGACATTCGATTTTATGGAGATGACCTGTCGCAAACATGACGGGGAAATTACCAGGCGCCGCACCCGTTGCTATCTGCGGCAACATCGGACAACATGCACGGCGGCGCGGCCTTTTTCCAACAGATGCGAACGATGTCATGGATTCGACGCCGACAATCCACACCGCGCCTGTGGCGACTTGTGATTGCAGACTTTAGGGATTTCCTGGACAGCGCCGCGCCAGACCAGTGCGCTCAGCGTTTTCGTCAGCCCGGCCTTGGCCAACTTTGGTTTCGATCGTCGTGGGCAATGCGCCCGATCGCGAGACAGCATGACAGATTCAAAGGACACCGCACCGCTGTCGAATGACAAGCCCCCGGCAGCCCCCGTGCCGCTGCAGCGAGAATGGCTGAATCGCACCGTTGTCGGTGCCGGGCTCACGAGTGCACTAGGCGATTTCTGCTACGAGACCACCACCGTCATCCTGCCCGGCTTCCTGGCAATACTCGGGATCCCGGCGGCGGTTCTGGGACTTATCGAAGGCCTGGCCGATGCGGTGGCGAGCTTTACCAAGATGATTTCGGGTTACGTCGCCGACAAGCTCGGACATCGAAAGCTTCTGGTGCTGGTCGGCTACGCCCTGACGCCTGCGGGTCAGATCGCAATCGCATTGGCCACGGCGTGGCCAATGCTACTTGTGGGGCGAATCATTTCCTGGTTCGGAAAAGGGCTGCGCGGCCCGCTTCGCGACGCGATTGTCATCCAGGCAATCCCGCCGCGCGCGCGAGGCCGTGCCTTCGGGTTTCATCGGGCTATGGATACGATTGGCGCAGTAGTCGGACCGCTGCTTGGTGTCGCATTGCTTGGCTGGGCCCAAAGCCATCATGGGTGGAACGACCCCATCGGTCCGTTCCGTCTGGTCCTATGGCTAAGTGTCATCCCGGGGGTTCTGGCCGTCCTGGCTTTCCTCGGCTTCGTCAAGGATCCGGCATTTTCCCCAAATCCCGGGCTGCGATTTTTCCGGGCCTTGCGCGGCCTTCCGCCAAAATTCAAGCGCTATCTCGGCGCCGTCGGGTTGTTTGGCATGGGTGATTTCTCCCACAGCCTGTTGATCCTCGGCGCCACGAAATTGCTGACCCCCGCACTCGGCATCGTGCAGGCCGCGCAAATCGCCGGTGGCCTCTACGTCTGGCGAAACGTCGTGCAATCGGCGGCGTCATTTCCAGTCGGCATGCTGGCGGATCGCGTCGGTGCGCTGCGCATTCTCGTGCTTGGCTATGCGCTAGGCGCGATGACCGGCCTGCTCATGGCCATCACGTTCTGGCTCCACGTCAACACCCTCGCACTGCTCGCGGCCGTCTTCCTGCTTGCGGGCCTGTACACGGCCGTCCAGGAAGCCCTGGAGCCGACGGTGATCGCCGAGATGGTGTCGGCTGACACCTTGGCCATGAGCATCGGCGCGCTCGGCACCACGAACGGCACGGCGAAGTTCATCTCGAGCGCCGGCGTCGGTCTCATCTGGTCGGCGCTATCACCTGTCCTCGGCTTCGCATTCGCCACCATCACCATGGCGGCCGGCACAGTCATGCTGGCGAGATTACGGCACATCTAAATCTCGCCACATCGCCCGGAGATCGAGCGCAGTGCGGGAGTCCCCGCCACGAGCCATCCGCGCGGTCGTGCCGACCGTCGGGACGCCAAAGATCGCCTAGCCGTCGGCAAGCATCGCCTGTACGTCGACGGCGGGCGCATCGAGTAGCTTGACCAGCGCGTCAAAGTCGATCGGCCGGCTGAACAGGTAGCCTTGCCCCACCTCGCAGCCAAACTCCCGCAACACCGACACTTGCCAAACGTACTCGACCCCTTCGGCCACGACGCGCAGCCCAAGCATATGCGCCATGCTAATCATGGCCTGCACGATTTGCCTGTCGCTGTGCGAGCCTTGCATGTCATGGATAAAGGCGCGATCAATCTTGAGTTCGGTGACCGGTAAGTGCTTCAGACTGGACAGATTGCTGTATCCAGTCCCGAAATCGTCGATGGCAATTCCGACGCCCGCGGCGCCCAGCTCCCGCACAAATTCTAGCAGCCCTTCCTCGTGCACGAACAACGCGTTCTCCGTCAGCTCAATCTTGAAGCGCCGACAATCAACGCCAAACTGCGCGATAGTCTGCAGCACAGGCTCCTGCCTGTGCCAACTCAGTTGCAAGGGCGAGAAGTTCACCGCCACCCTGAATTCCGGATCGATCGCCAGTGCCTCGAGCTTCGCGACGTATCGACAGGATTCGCGCAATACCCAATCCCCGATCGCGCCGATTACCCCGGTCTCTTCGGCTACCGGAATGAATTCGGCCGGCGAGACGGGAACGCTGCCATCTCGCATCCAGCGGAGCAAGACTTCCGCACCGATGACCTTGCCCGTGGTGAGCGACACCTGGGGTTGCCAGGCCAGCGAAAATTCGTTGGCCTCGAGCGCGCGGTGCAGCGCGTTGGAGATGTCGAGGCGCTTGAGCACCTTCGTATGCAGGCCGCGAGAAAAAAAATGACAAGCGCCGATGCCATCCTCCTTGGCGCGGTACATCGCCGCATCGGCATTCATGATCAGCGCTTCTGCGGTCGTGCCATCGGCGGGAAATCGGCTGACCCCAATGCTCGCGGAGACGTAGCTTTGCGTACCGTTCAGGACAATCGGCTTGGCCAGTTCATCGAAGATCCGCCGCGCGATCGACTCGACCTGAGCAGGATCCGCGGTGTCGTGCAGAATGAATGTGAATTCATCGCCGCCGATACGGCCGACAAAATCCGCTTCCTTCACCAGTCGCTTGAAGCGCTCCCCGACCACCTCGAGTAGCCGATCGCCAAACGAGTGGCCCAGTGTATCGTTCACGTCCTTGAACCGGTTGAGGTCAAGGAAAAGCAGGGAAAATTCCGTACCCTTGTTCGCCGAACGTTCGATCGCATGGCCAAGCCGGTCCTGGAACAAGCGTCGATTTGGCAGACCGGTCAGGCTGTCGTAGTAGGCAAGGTGCATGTACTGGGCGCGCAGGCTTTCGCGCTGCATGATGTCCGCGAACATCGCCACGAAACTGAACACTTCGCCATGCTCGTCGTGAACCGTCTTGATCGTTACCCAGTCGGGCGCGATCGAGCCGTCCGCCCGCAATAGCCAGACCTCCCCTTCCCAGCGTCCGCCATCGCGCAGGGTTGCAAATATCTCCGCGTAGAAGCCCCGTCCATGCCGGCCAGACCGTAAGAATCCGGCCGGCCGCCCGACAATATCCGCGCCGGGATAGCCCGTCGCGGCTGTGAAGGCACGATTGATGTACTGGATGCGCAAGCGAGCGTCCGTTACCAGCACCGCGTCACTAGTTGACTCGAGCACATTGGCCGATATCTTGCGGTTTTCCAGCTCAGTACGCAATTGGCTAACCAGCGCCTCGCGTTCACGACGATTGATGTCACTGCGACAAACGAACTCGGCCAGCAAGGACGCCATGGAGACAATGCCGATGTATCGCCCTTGCGCATCGAAGACGGGTAGGTGCTCACAAGCTTCCTTACGCATGCGCTTGAGCAACTGGATCGCGCTGGCATGCCCCTGCACGGGCTCGGGTGGACGTCGTGCGATCAGATCCGCGAAAATCCGTGCTGGAAAAAGCGTCGCCTGCCGGTCCGTCACGACACCGAGAAACGTGCCGTCGTCATCGAAGACCGAGAAGACGTTCGTCGATGTCTGATTGACCCCGACCAGATCCCGATATCGCTGGTCGAGCGCAACGCGGCGTGCCGTCAGGTCGAGGCACTCCGAAACAAGCAATGTGTCCATCTGCAAGCCTTATCCCAGCTTTTGATCCACGAACAACTCGACTTCCAGCGCCAGGTGAAGGATTTCCTCGGCTCCCATGGCCGGTTTGATCTCATCCAGGATGAACGTCTTGAGCTCTGCGGCGGGGATCTTTCTGAGAATCGCCTTTCGAATGAGGATGTCAGAAATCACGTCGTCGTCGATTTCTATATGCTCGAAGGCCGTGGTTGACAGCAAACTGAGTGCTCGCCCGACCGCAACGTGTCCAATTGGCGAGGCGCGCCCTAGCACGAGCCCATCGGTAATTGGCGGAAGGACAAACTCCTTGATGTGGGCGCGCAATCGCTTCTGACGACGTTTCTCCATTCCGACACTAACCTTTCCGATCCAAGATCGAACGCGCCAAGGAAGCACCGCACGCAAATCCGGCGCAGCACGACATCCTTCGCGGGCCGTTTGTACCAGACATTCCTGCCACCGACTACCCATCAAACGTGGGCCCGCAAGAGTTGCCATGCTTTGAGTTTCTACTCCTACTAGTGAGTATCCGTGGATACCGCCTAGGGACGCATATCCTGGTAGAGCTTGAGCATGTCCTTGTATTCACCCGCCGTCTTCTGAATGGAAAACCGCATACGCACCGCATTCTCCGCAAATGCCACGCGCTCGACGTCCATCTCGACCGTATTGCCATCGATGCCGGACTGCATCGGCACCCGGTAGAGCAATGCCTCCTCCGCCGCTGACGGACGGGACTCCAAATGCCGCCGCGAAGTCGTCGCCATGCCCACAAACGCATTGCCGCTTGCCATCGCCCGTTCCAATTCGGCGCCAAAGTCGATGTCCCGCGCCTTGTAGTTCGGGGTATCCGCGTTGGCGATATTGGCTGCCAGAAACTCCAGCCGGCGAGTGCGCAGCCTGAGCGCCAGTTCATGAGCGTTTTCCGCGCTACGCGCAGCATTCTGGATAAATGCGGTTTCCATCTCGCCTCTCCAACGCATTCGGAAGAGGGCAGACTAGCCTACCCCACTCCGCGTCATTGCGAGGATAAGCGATCAATTTATCAACGTTTCAAATGACCAAGTTGCAATGATCTTGACACCGTTGTGCCGTACAGAATTCGCCTGCTTTGGACGCATTTCCCTCAGATGACCGGTTCGTAATATTCGAGTCATTCGACTGATCGTGTCGGGCCGATAGACTGTGCACACGGTGAGCGAGACAGACTCGCCAACATGACTCCGGAGAACTTTCCATGAAGAAGCTTCACACTGCCATTCTTACCGCCGCACTCTCGATCCTCGCAGGCACTGCCGTGGCCGCTCCCGCCGAGGGGCAGGTCCATCGCCCTCGCGATCCCTTCACGGACGGCGCACGCGCCGGAGCCTCAGCCAGCGACGTGTACGCCGGCGGCGCGCGCATCGACAAGCGTGACGTTTTCACCGACGGAGCACGTATTGGGGCGCGAGACGTCTTCACCGACGGCGCTCACGGGCTCTGACAGGTTGACGCCCATGCCAGTTTGACACTTGCACAAGTGTGAGGGGAGCCAGTCATCCGTCCAGGTTGACTGGCTTCCGGTGCTGCTCTTTTGCCTCTACCGTGGCACGAAGAGCTTGTGGCTTGCCTCCTACGGAGGCAAGCCATTTTCTTGGGTGCGCGTCTGGGCTAGCGCCATGCTAACGGCCATGCGGCGCATCAGAACTTGAACGGAAAGGTGCCCCCACCCACACTGTCCGGAACGACCAGTCCGGTGGAAACGCACTCCGTTCTACCGGAACGAATTTCGTCGGAACCACAGCGGGCGGCGAAGTGCTTTTCCTGGCCCCCCGTAGTGCCCCACGCGGATGCCCAGATGACTGGCTCGCTGTCAATTCTGTCGAGGTAGATTTTCCGGCGTAAGCACCGGCGTGTTGCAACTGGAACGCATCGGCAATGTGCTGCTGCGGAATCACCTGATAGATGACCCGTTTGGCATGGATGGCCGCCAGGCCGCACGAACTCTGGTTGATCATTGCGGCTGCCCCCGACCAGTCCCAGCACGCGCTGCTGACGTACGAAAAGTCTGGCCGTTGGTTCTGGACCTGCGCCACCGGTCAGCACGTCAATCATGGCAATTTTCTCGCCAACCCTTCACGCCGCGAGGGATTGTGTCAGCGCACCGGGACCGTATCCTCATGATTTGCTGCTGGCCACACGCGCCAGGCAGCGAGAAATCCGACAACAGAAACGCACGCAAGCACCACAAATGCTGCACGCATCCCGTATCGCGCCCCCACCTGCCCCGCGAGCGGATAGGCAATCAGCCAGCACGCATGCGAGAGGGAGAATTGCGCAGCAAACACTGCAGGGCGATCGGCTGAAGCCGCCGAGCGTTTCAGCAGACGTCCGCTTGGCGTCAACGTCATCGAGTACCCGATGCCGGTGGCAAACCACGTCAGCAGAAGCATGGGCCATTCGATGACTTGCCCGAACCCGGTCAGTGCTACTCCAAAAGCGAGACTGGCTGACATAAGGATGGCGCCGCCCAGCATGGCTGGACGATCAGGACGATTCGCCAACAGCCTCGGCAGTAACAGTGCCACAAGCATCGATCCGCAGCCGAAGGCCGCCAGAGCGAATGGGACATCAGACGCCGGACGCTGCAGCTTGCTTTGCACATAGACGACCGTGTTCACGATGACCATCGAGCTGGCGGCGGCCGCGGCGAGGTTCAGGGCCAGAAGCCCTCGCAAGCGGTGCGTCCGAAGGTAGATCGACATACCCCGAAACGTTTTGGCATACAGGCTCTCCTTGCGAGCTATCGCCTTGGATTGCGGCAAACGCACCGAAACGACGAACGCAGCCGACACCAGGAAGCCCACGACAGTGCCGCCGAACAGCCAGTGAAAGCCGATGACCGATAGCAACGCGGCGGCCAGCATCGGACTCACCAGACTCTCCATGTCATACGCCAGGCGCGACAGGGATAAGGCATTCGTATAGGCCTTCTCTTCAGGAAGGACGTCCGGGATGGTCGCCTGAAAAGTTGGCGTGAACGCCGCCGATGCCGACTGCAACAGGAAAATCAGGATGTAGATCTGCCAGATCTGCGTCACGAACGGCAGAGAAATTGCCACCAGCGCCCGCACGAGGTCCATCGCAACAAGGAATGCGCGACGCGGAAGCCTGTTGGCGAACGCACCCACAACCGGGGCAATGCCCACATAGGCAACCATCTTGATTGCCAGCGCGGTTCCCAGGACGCTACCCGCGTTCGCACCAGCCAGATCATAGGCGAGCAGACCCAGCGCGACCGTCGCAAGCCCGGTGCCAATCAGCGCGATCACCTGCGCACCGAACAGGTGCCGATAGGTTCGGTTCCGCAATACGTCCAGCATGCAACCTCCTAAGCTTCAGCGAGTTCGTCGCGACCCACGCCCGCGCCCCGTTTCCGGCGCACCACCATGCCGCATATCGCGGGCAACACGAAGAGCGTGAGCACGGTGGCCGTGATCAATCCACCGATCACGACCGTTGCCAGTGGCTTTTGCACCTCCGCACCCGTCCCCGTTGCGAGGGCCATGGGCACGAAGCCCAGAGATGCCACCAAGGCAGTCATGAGCACCGGTCGCACCCGTTCCATCGCGCCATCGATCACGGCCGCGTCCGGCGCCACCCCGTCTTCCAGCCGTTTGCGGATGGCCGATATCAGGACGAGACCATTGAGAACGGCCACGCCCGAGACAGCAATGAAACCCACTGCTGCGGAGATGGAGAACGGGATGCCGCGCAGCAGTAGTGCGAACACGCCTCCCGCCAGCGCCAGGGGCACAGCCGTCAGAACTGTCGCGGTCAGCATTGCATTGCCGATCGCCATATACAGCGCCGCGGCGATCAGCACGAAGCAGGCGGGCACAATCATGGCGAGTCGCTTGGTCGCGGCTTGCAGGTTCTGGAACTGGCCGCCCCATTCGATGTACATGCCGGGAGGCAACTTGACGTCCCGCGCGATCCGCGCAGCAGCATCGTCTACAAAGCTGCCGAGGTCACGCCCGCCCACATTGGCTTCCACGTACACGCGACGCTTGCCGTTGTCGCGGCTCACTTCGTTCAGGCCCTGTGTGAATCGGAACTCGACAAGCTGCCGCAATGGCACGGAAACCCGCGCCTGGTCCGAGGCGGCTGGCAGCATCACGGGCAGCGCGCCAAGCACATCGAGGTTCTCCCGCTGATTGCCTGGCAGGCGGATGACAATATCGTAGCGCCGATCGCCATCGAATATCTGGCCTGCCGGGCGGCCCGCCATCGCTGCCGAGACGGTATCGGCCACTTCCTTCACCGTCAGCCCATACCGCGCGATAGCGGCGCGATCGAATACGATGTCGAAGGTGGGAAACCCGCTGGTCAGCGGTACGCGCACATCCGTTGCTCCGGGTGTCTTGCGCAAGACGGCGGCAATGCGTTGCCCAGTGGCGGTCAGGTCGTCGAGATTCTCGCCATAGATCTTTACGGCGACATCGCTGCGCACGCCACCGATCAGTTCATTGAAGCGCATCTCAATGGGTTGGGTGACGTCGTAATTGTTGCCCACCATCGGTGCCGTCTTCTCCCGGATACGCTCGATCACCTGTTCCTTGGTGGTTACGCCATCCGGCCATTCACTCTTCGGCTTGAGGATGATGTAGTTGTCGGAGGCGTTGGGCGGCATGGGGTCAGCCGCCAGGCTGGCGGTACCCGCCTTGGAGTACACAGTCTTCACCTCAGGGAGCGAGAGCACGGCGCGTTCCAGCGGCAAATCAATCGCCACCGACTGATCGATCGATGTCGATGGAATGCGAACGGAGGACAGGTTAAGGTTCTGTTCGTCAAGCGTTGGCATGAACTCGCGACCGACAAAGGCGAACGCAACTGCAGCCAGTGCCAGCACCAGCAAGCCGGCGCCGACAAACGGAATCGGTCGCGCCACCGCCCGCTCCAGCCACGGGCGGTACCACTGCTTGGTCGCGACGATCACCCGTACTTCCTTTTCGGAAACTTCCTTGCGTAGCAGCACAGCCAGCATCGCAGGCACGAAGGTCAGGGACAGCACGAATGCGGACGCCAGCGCCAGCATGAGCGTCATCACCATCGGCGAGAACATTTTTCCCTCCACGCCCTGGAATGTCAGGCACGGCAGGAATACCAGGAAGATCACGAGTTGCCCATAGATCGTGGGGCGAAGCATTTCCCGTGACGACAGCAACACTTCGTCCAGGCGTTCCCTCAGCGTCAGTAGACGACCTTCCTGATGCTGACGCTGCGCCAATCGCCGCAGGGTATTCTCGACGATGATCACCGCACCATCGATGATCAGGCCGAAGTCCAGCGCACCCAGACTCATCAGGTTGCCGGAGATCCCAAGCTGATTCATGCCGATAGCACTGACCAGCATCGACAATGGGATGACCAGCGCTGCAATGACGGCAGCGCGCCAGTTGCCCAGCAGCAGGAACAGGATTACCACCACCAGCAAGGCGCCTTCCACCAGATTCTTGGCGACTGTCTCGATGGTGGCGGTCACCAGTTGCGATCGGTTAAGCGTAGGAACGATGACTACACCCGGCGGCAGCGTCTTCGAGATTTGTTCCAGCTTGTCGCCAACATCCTGCGCCACGGTACGGCTGTTCGCGCCAACCAGCATCAGCGCGCTGCCTATCACCGTTTCCTGGCCATTGCGGCTGGCCGCACCGGAGCGAAGTTCTCCGCCAATCTTGACGGACGCCACCTGGCCGACCGTGATCGGCACGTTCTGGCGATGGGCGATCACGGCGCGCGAGATCTCGTCCGCCGACTTGATGCGCGCATCGGCACGCACCAGGTACGATTCACCCGAACGGCGCATGAAGTTCGCACCCACCGAAAGATTGGCATCCTCCAGAGCCTGTGCGAGGTCGCCATATGAGATGCCGTAGGCGGCCATTTTTGCAGCATCAGGCTCGACCACGAACTGCTTGACATAGCCACCCAAGGAATCCACGTCGGCCACACCAGCCGTTGTCCTCAACTGAGGGCGAATGATCCAGTCCTGCACGGTTCGCAGGTATGCAAGCTTCGACACACGGTCATCAAGCCGTTCCCCGCGCTCGGTCAAGAAACTTCCATCGCGTTGCCAGCCCGGCGCCCCGTCCTTGAGCGGTGCGCCCTTGCCATCAGGGTATTGATACTCCACGCTGTAGTGGAATACCTCGCCCAGACCAGTGGAAACCGGACCCATCTGCGGCTCGGCGCCTGCGGGCAGGCTGGGACGTGCCTGCACGAGTCGCTCCGATACCTGCTGGCGCATGAAGTAGAGGTTGGCGCTCTCCTTGAAGATGACGGTGACCTGGCTGAACCCGTTGCGGGACATCGACCGCGTGTTCTCGACGCCGTTCAACCCTGAAATAGCGGTTTCGATCGGATACGTCACGCGCTTCTCGACCTCCACGGGGCTTAGGGTTGGCACCACCGTGTTGATCTGCACCTGCTTGTTCGTGATATCGGGCGTGACATCGATCGGCAGCAGCTTGAGCTGCCAGGCGCCGATTGCGGCAATCACGACCGTCAGGAACAGAACAAGCCATCGGTAGTGAATCGATCCACTGAGGACATTGCCAATCATTCGTCGTCCCCAGCTGCCTTGTTCATCTCGGCCTTCACCAGAAAGGCATTACGCGTTGCCACCTGCTCCCCGGCGCGCACACCGGAGAGAATCTGCGCCATGCCGCCACTGCGCGTACCGACCAGAACCGGCTGCGCACGGAATCCATTTTCCGTGCGCACGAATAACGCATCGGTGCCATCAATGTTCTGTACGGCATCTTCGGGAACCGACAACTCGCCATTGTTGTTTGCCTTGGCGCGCAAGCGAACCTGGACACCTTCGCCTACCACCAGGCGGTCCGAAGGTTGCTCCGGTCTCACGACGACCGTGGCCGCGCGTGCACTGCCCGATACGGTTGGCGTGACAGCCTGGATCTTCGCCGGCAACGGCGATCCGTTGGAAAGCAGAATCGCGGCTTGGCCACCCGGTGAAATACGGCCCAGATCCCCTGCAGTGACGGCGGCCTCGACCTGCACGGCGCCCAGGCCAGCCACACGGAACAGATCGGCCTGCTGCGCGACATACGCGCCCAGCGTCACCGATTGGGCAGTAATCTTGCCGGCGATGGGGCTGACCACCGCGACCGCCCGGCCATCGCTTGTCAGGTGCGCAGCCTCGGCAACCGTTGTGGCGCGCTGCGCCTCGGCCTGCGCGACCTCCAGTGCCGCTTTGGCTGATTCCATTTCCTGGCGCGGTGTCACGCCTTGCTGAAACAGACTGGCTTCACGTTCATACGTCCTGCGGGAGAGATCCGCCCTGGCTTGTGCTACCCTGCGTTCCGAAGCCATCGCTGCAGCCTCCGGACTTTCGACGGTGGCCAGCACATCACCGGCGCGCACACCCTCGCCAAGGCGACGTTGAACCCGCAGCACCGTGCCCGCCGCACGGGACACAATCACAGCCTCGCCTCCCGGTACTGCGGCGACTCAGGCAGGCGCCAGAATCTCCGAACCCACCCCAACACTGGCGACCGGCTCGACGGCGATGTTTGCCGCCGCCAGATACTGGGTCGGAATTCGAACCTCTCGTGGGCCTGCCGGTTTGGCTGCCGCTGCTTCCGATGCGGCTTGCGCGTCGGCTGCCTTCGCGGGAACGGGCCCATTCCCCGGCAACAGCACGCGCGCGACGCCGAATCCCATCAACGCTGCTACCGCAGCAACGCCTGCAACCACCGGCCAGCTTGCAGGCTGACGCTTGTTCTTCATCATTTGGTGTCCTCGAATGCCAGGTGGCCGTCCGCCTGGGCAAGCACCGCCAGTGCGCGCACGCGCGCCAGACGCGCGTCAATGGTGAGTTGCCTGGCCTCCAGCAAGGCACGCCGGACGGCAAGCAATTCCATCAGCGGCGTCTTGCCGGCGTTATAACCGACGCGGCCCATTCGATAGGCCTCTGCCGCCGCCCTTTCACCCTCCTCGGCCGCGGTGATCTGGCGATCCGTTGCGCTGACCTGCGAGATGGCGGATCGGCGCGCCGCTACGGCTTCCAGTCGCATGTTGTCGAGCCTGGCCTGCGCGGCCGCGACGCGCTCCACGGCCGCATTGATGCCGCTGCGGTTTTGATCGAACAGGGGAATCGATGCCGTCACCCCGACAACATATCCGCTGGCGTTCGTCCATCCGTATCGACGCACGCCGGCACTTACGCCCACGTCCGGAATCCAGCGCTTTCTTTCCACGCCAACTTGTGCATCCAGCGCATTGCGCTCGGCCTCTGCCGCAGCGACGGTCGGGGCCTCCTGTCCGGGGAGTGCCGCGGTCGGCACGGTGCCTTGTGTCGTTAGCAGGGAACTGGACACCGCGGTGTACGGTTCGGCAGCTCCCGTCATGGCCGACAGCCGCGCCAGTGCATGCGTGGCGTCATTGTCGGCGGCGGCCTGCGCAGCCTGAGCGGCCGCCACACTTGCCTGCGCTTGCGCGCTGCGCAGCGCTGCTTCCTTTCCGGACTGCACTAGCGCACGCGCAGCAGTGAACTCCTCGTTCGCACGTGCCAGGTTTTCCGTCGCCAGCGCCATCCGGGCGGCCATGGCCTCCGCGGCGGCATAGGCAACCGCTAGTTCTGCCGCGTAAGCAACCCGTGCCAGGCGCTCACGCGCTTGCGCTGCGGCATAGTTGCGGTCCCCCACTTCGATTCGTGCGCCCCGCTTGCCACCAACCTCAAATGGCTGGGTAATCGAGTAGGTGTTCTGGCGCTGGCTCGTGCCGTCGCTTGACGGTGCGCCGAGGTTCTCCAGGACCGTATCGATCCGTGGATTCAGCCAGGCACGTGCTTGATTGGCATCGGCATCTGCGGCGCGGACGGTGGCGGCCTGCGCCATCATCGCCGGGGCACTTGCCATCGATTGCTGCAACAGGACACTATAGGGCGGGGCTTCCGCCGCGACCCCTCGCACCGAAGCCAGGAGCCATAAGACGGCACCGATGTAGTGCACTTTGGCTGGCGTGAACAAGGTTACCTGGGTCATCTGAGAGTCGTAAGCTTTGCTACTTCTATCAATACGCGGCGCGAACGGATACACAAGTCGTCGGCACGTCGAAATCGCTCGTCGGCACATGACAGGGGCGCTGCGAGCGCCCTTTCTTCGTCAGTCGACCTTGAGCCGCCCTTTTGCTGCCAGCTTCTTCCATCCCGCCACCTCGCGAGCGATCCGTTCCTGCAGCAAGGAAGGTGTTCCGCCAGCGGCCGAAACACCATCGCGTTGCAGGTGCTCGTTGGCATCAGGCGCTTTCAGAAAGGCATTGACGGCCGAGTTCACCTTTGCGACCACCTCTTGCGAGAGGCCCTTCGGTCCGATCAGACCATGCCAGTGGGGTACGTCGAAACCGGGTATCCCCGACTCGGCAACCGTCGGAACGTTCGGCAGGGCGTTAAGGCGGGTTGGCGTTGTGACCGCTACAGCAACAAGCTTGCCGGCGCGAATGTGCGGCAAGGCAATTGCAACACTGCTGAAGTAGACGTCGCATGTGCCTGCAAGAGTGTCGGACATTGCAGGCGCGGCGCCCTTGTAGGGGATGTGCGTCATTCTGATGCCTACGCGATCCATGAAGAGTTCCGTCGCAGCGTGAGCAACCCCGCCCGCGCCGGAGGTCGCATAGTTGATCTTGTCCGGGTTGGTCTTGGCCTTCTGAATCAGGTCACCGATCGTCTTGATGTTGGTCTTCGGGTTAGCGACGATGAGCAGCGGGCCATTCGAGATCTGGACGATGGGCGTCATGTCTGCCACAGGATCGAACCCAAGGTTGTAGACCGCAGCGTTCACGCTGTAGCTCGAAGCGATGAGGGTCAGCGTGTAGCCATCGGGCGCTGAGTGCAATCCCTGCTCCGTGCCAAGGTTACCGCCTGCTCCTGGCCTGTTGTCGACCACGAACGGCTGCTTCAACGCGGCGTTGAGCCTGGAGGCGGTAAAGCGCGCGATGGCATCCGAGCCGCCTCCGGCCGCAAACGGCACGACGATTCTCACAGGCCTTGACGGCCAAGCACCTTGCGCAGGCGCAGGGAGGGCAGCCGCTGCAACCGCGGCCGCAGCTCCGCGCAGAACTGCTCGCCGGCTCAGGCAAAACTCGCTCCTATCTACTTGCGTCAACGTCGTCTCCTTTGAAAACAAGCAATGGTCCTTCGGCGACGCATGGGCGTCTATCGCAAAATCTTCAGCGATTCTTGATCGTTGTGCATGTATCAGGCTTTGGGCGGCCGACCGTTACCTTTGTCGCAGCGACAGAGCTGATGAACTGCCGAATCTAAGAGTCGAATTCGAAGCGGCCGACAGCACGTGTGAAACTCTCGGTACATTCCCCGAGATGGAGGCCGACAAGGGGCCGGCCTCCATCAAGGCAGCGGGGACTGACCGAGAGCGAGCTTATCGGTGGAGGGCGTCGTCAATCCGTGGTGGTCGCCCGTGGTAGGGTAGGGTGTTTTGACTTTGGAACCCTGGCGTTCCATATCTCCATGTCAACAGCTTGCACGCTTCCCACCGCCGTCGTTACCCTGGCCGATGCGGCGGCGCTCGATGCGGCGTCGAGTCGCTTTGTGGTGCCCTGCGGCGACGGTGACATCCTTGTGCGTGCCTGGGGCCTGCCTGGGGGGCGGCCTACGGTACTGCTGCACGGCGGCTCGGGTAGTTGGGTCCACTGGGCGCGCAACATCAGCGCGCTCGTCAGTGCCGGCCGGCGCGTCTGGGTGCCCGACCTGCCCGGTTTCGGTGACTCTGCGCGGCCGCCTTTGGGCACCGATGCTGACGCGCTGCCTGAACCTGTCGAGCGGGCACTCGACCAACTGCTGGACGGCGCCGCGTACGATCTGGTCGCCTTTTCGTTCGGCACCATGGTCGCCAGCTTCATCGCCGCGCGTTGGCCTCATCGCGTAAGACGGCTGGTGCTGGTCGGTGCGCCTGCGCTCGGCATCGGGCCGGCGAATCCGCTGGGCCTGCGTGCGTGGATGCATCTGTCTCCCGGGCCCGAGCGTGACGATGTCATGCACGCCAATATGCGCGCGCTGATGCTCGCGCGCGAGGCGACGACAGATGACGACAGCCTTGCCTTCCATCTCTACCGCGCTGACCTGCTGCGCGACCGCATGCCCAAGCGTCGTCTGCACCAGACGGACGTCATCCAGCGTACCCTGCCTGCCGTGCGGTGCCCGCTCTTCGGCATCTGGGGCGAACAGGATGCGCTCTATCGGGGGCGCACGGACCTGATCGCCGGTGCGCTGAGCAAGGCACCGGCATTCAGGTGGCTGCGCATCATCCCCAACGCGGGCCACTGGGTGCAGTTCGAGGAAGCCGCGGCATTCGATAAGGTGTTGGACCAGGCTTTGACCGAAAGCTGAACGGTGGTCACCTGAAGCACCTGTTTCGGACTGGCCCGAACGCCTACCGCGCTGACCGCGCGCGCGACAGGTAAGGGAACCGACTCGCGACGCCGTGCGTCCGCTATCTGTCCGACCGACACGAGAACGGCGCTTCCTCGTTAAGCACCATCAGGTGCATTCTGCGCCAGGTGATCGCGTTTCGCGATCGCCCGCCACGACATGATCTGACCGGGGTGCTAGGCCCCGGCGGGACGCCGGGCAAGACAGGTTTCGCAACGCCTGCGTGCCGGCGCCGATGCAGCCAACGGTACAGCGCTGACGACTCGGGGGCCGACCTTGACCGCACTCATTGACCGACATGCTTCCGGGTCTTGCTGAAGATGCGCCATCCCTTGACGCGGCTGATATGCCTGCTGGCCGACTTAGTAAGGCGAACGACTGCTCTACAACTGGGAGCTTCCGCTGATGATGCGTAGGCCCCAGTGGCCGAAATGGGTCGGGAACGGAAGTCCACGGTTCCGGCGGGCCTTGGCGACCGACGAACTTCCGCGTTCGGCCAGGAACGGTCACTGCGAACGTACCCCCCAAAACGGGCATTCAGTTCTCGGGTACTATCGACGTGCCCGATTGCAGGGCTCCCGTTCCCCCGCCGGAAGCCGTTACAGAGGCAGTTCCGCATCCGGTGGTCTTGCAGCTTGCTTGGACTACGACACGCCGGAGGGGGTACGCAAGGTGAAAGTACGGGCTGCAAATGCTGGCTACATGCTAAGACGCTAGAATGTCGACTGCTCACCGGACCACAGTCTACGGGTCCACAATTCGCGCTCTGGCTTGCTGATCCGCTAGCGTTGTATGGCGCCGACAGCGCCCCACTCGCGCCTGGTTACGTAAACCCGAAGGCGGACGGGAAGCAGCGGACAGTGAAGGCAATGTAAGCAGTAATCGCGGATAATTGCACGATCATCCTCGCCTTCATAACTGCCGGCAAAAATACGCATCCCATCGAACAAATAGAACGGGGGTCACATGAAGTATGTTTTTCGCAGAAACAGCTCAGTGGGGGCCATGGACGCCGAGTCCGACGAGCAGTTCTTGCGCGACTGCTTTCTCGACACGGGAGACTTGGAGTCTTTGATTGACTCCGACAACCCCAAACGTATTGTCGTTGGCCGTGTTGGCGCAGGGAAAAGCGCTCTACTTGCGCGGCTCCTGGAGACCCAGTCGAATGCCTTCGAGCTTCGCGCGGAGACACTATCGCTGAGCTATGTGGCGAACTCCGACATCATCCAGTTCTTCGAGTCCGCCGGCGTCAAGCTTGACCTCTTCTACCAGTTACTGTGGAAGCATGTTTTCGTGGTGGAACTACTTCGGCGGCGTTACAAGATTACCGAGCATGAACCCTGGGGCTTTTTGGATAATTTCCGGGATCTCTTCCAGAAAGACCAGGCAAAGAAACGCGCCGTGGAGTATCTCCGCCAGTGGAACGACCAATTCTGGCAGGACACGGAGACACGCGTCAAAGAGTTCACCACCAAACTCGAGCGCAAGCTTGCCGGTACGCTGGATGCAAAGGTTCATGGCTTCTCACTAAATGCTTCAGCGGCGAAAAACCTTACTGACGAGGTAAAGGCAGAAGTCATCCATAAGGCCCAGTCCGTCGTCAACGAGAATCAGGTTCGGGAGCTTGGAGAGATCATTACGCTCTTGGCGGATGAGATCTTCACCGACCCCAAAAATAGGTTTTACATCGTCATCGACAGGCTAGACGAGTCTTGGGTTGACGATCGCATCCGATACAAGCTGATTCGAGCTCTCGTTGAGACAATCAGGGCATTCCAGCGCGTCAGGTCAGTCAAGGTCGTTATAGCGGTTTGGGAAGACCTGCTGCGGACGGTCTTCGAGTCAACTCGCGAGGCAGGCTTCCAGGAAGAAAAATTCGAAAGCCTTATCCTCCGCCTGAGGTGGAGCAAAGCCCAGCTTAGGCAGCTCCTGGACCTTCGTATCGAGAAGCTCATCAGAGAACAGTTCACGCAGAGGAAGGTCACATTCGACGACGTTTTCCGGGGCGCAGTTCGAAACGAATCCGCCATCGACTACCTTCTCAGCAGAACTTTATTCAGACCACGCGACGCCATCTCGTTCGTCAACTGCTGCATTGAGCTTTGCGAGGGAAAGGAGGCGGTCCCACCTTCCGTCGTTCAAGACGCAGAGCGCAAGTACTCTATGGGGCGATTGCGATCTCTCCGTGACGAGTGGAGTGGCCACTATTCTTCGCTCAACGCATGCGCTGAACTCATCCGGGGGAGACAATCCCATTTCAAGTACTCCGAAATCACCGAACAAGACTTGGCTGATTGCGTCCAGGAGCATTGGACTGAAATCGAGGAGACTGACCCTTTAAGGATTGCAGCAAACGACTACATGCAGAGCACGCGCTCTGCCAACTCTTGCATTATTCAGATTTTGAAGGTCCTCTACACGACATCGATAATCGGCATCAAACCAGAGGCCACGGAACGGGTGAGCTGGTCGCATCTCGATGACCGCGGAATCTCCGACGGCCAGTACAAGAAGAGCTCGGCAATCAATGTGCATCCAATGCTTTGGCGCGCCTTGGATATCGTTCAGCCTGTTCGGATAGATAGTCGCCGGCGCGACGACCGGCAGAAGGCTGCCAGCAAGGAACTCAAAACGAAGGTAGCCTAATTAAGTGACACCTCGACCGCAACTCGCGGTTCTAAGTGCCATTCGGTTCGTCCATGATGGATGAACACCGTGCGAACTGCCGGACAATCAGGGGGCCTCAAATGTGGTCCCCATCCATTCGGTGCTTAGGCAGCTTCTTCAATCAGGAACCTGTTCGGATTCCTTCCCAGCCACGCCGGTGCGCGACCGCGGCCCGACCAGGTCGCACCTGTCTTCGGGTCACGATACTTCGGAGGCAGCGGTTCCTTTGCTACCTTGGCGGCTCCGCTACCGGCGGGTCGACCCCGACGGCGCTTGCCTTGAATGTCTTCGCCGGACAGACCGTACTGCTCCATAAGCGTCCGGATGTGATCGATGACCCCTGCCACTTCTGTTGCGCGAACTTCTGCGAGTTGAGCTTCCAGAGCTTCCTTCTGCACCAGCAGTTGCTTGTAGGTTGCCATGCAAAATCCTCAATGGAGCGGTTAGAGAAGTCTAAAATTTTACCGAATCTCGTCCAGTATAGAAGTTCCTAAGCCGGCCCATGCCATTTCAACGCGCTACGCGCTAGCGATTGAGTACTGGGCTGCTGCCGGTCCGGTGGACACCGACCTAAGCTTCTTGCGCCTTTTGGAACTCTATCGGGCTGACATAGCCGAGCGTCGAATGTCGGCGCGTCGGGTTGTAGAACCGCTCGATATAGTCGAACACGTCGGCTCGCGCTTGCTCCCTGGACAGATTACCTTGTGAACCGCCCCGGTTTTCGAGGAGGCCGATTGGTTTAAGTTGAGGCCGCCACAGCGCCTCGCTGGCGAGTTGCCGCCAGTAGTTTGCCTCAGCTTCAGCCGGAGGGATGTACCCGATGGGCTCAAGCAGTCGGATGTGGTTGAGCCAGCGCACCCATTGCAGGGTGGCCAGTTCCACGGATTCCCTGGACTTTCAGGGCGCTCGGCGGTGAATCAATTCGGCTTTGTACAGCCCATTGATGGTCTCGGCCAGCGCGTTGTCGTAGCTGTCGCCACGACTGCCGACCGAGGGTTCGATGCCAGCCTCGGCCAGGCGCTCGGTGTAGCGAATGGACAGGTATTGGGAGCCTCTGTCGGAATGATGAACCAAGGCATCGGAGCTGGCCGGTTGGCGGTCATACAGAGCCTGTTCCAGGGCATCCAGCACGAAGTCCGTACGCATGGTGCTGTTCACGCGCCAGCCTACGATTCGCCGCGCAAATACGTCGATGACGAACGCCACATACAGCCAACCCTGCCAGGTCGAGACATAGGTGAAGTCCGACACCCATAGTTGATTGGGCCGCTCGGCTTGAGGCGTTCGCGCTTGCTGCTGGTCAGGCCCTCGCGTTGCCCGCTGTCGACCTCCTCACGCTTGACCCAGTCCAGCAGCGTCTGCGATACGCAGCCAATCTTGGGCGCGATGGATTCAACGGCTGCCCATAGCGAGGGGTATTCGCCTCGATGCTCCTGCACCATGCGCACGGCACGCTCGCGCACCTCGGGTGAGAACTTGTTCGTCTTGTTCATGGCTCCATTCTCTCAAGAGTTGGAGCCTCCTCAAGCCAAATCCCGGGGCGGTTCAGGGGGATATCGAAGCCCTCGTTATCCAGCAAATACAAGAGGCGCTGAAAACAAAGCGCTGAGGGCATTCTCCCGGTCTAATGGATATCACTCTCTGGCCCATCCCAATGACCGCTCAGCGTCGCGAGCCGCCGATGGAGCCGGGCCTGGCCTGTGACTGGGGCGGACGACGGGGACCGGCCAGAAGCGGCCAGTCGACAACCACCACCACATTGCACACAATACGTAGTCTGGTCCTCAAAGGCATCCACCGCACCATGCAACGACACACCCTGTATGCGTATGTAGATGGGACTGACCTCGACGACGTTGCAGTGGCTATCGAGCGGGAGCTCGTCGCACTTGCAGACTCGTCAGGCTGGGTCGCTTCGCGCCCAATTGTGGTGAACCAGAAGAGCATGCACGCTGGTAGCCGACCAGATGACTTGCCGGACTGGGACCTAGGAGTCAACTTGACCCTGCCCGAGCCTGAATTCGAGCCAACTGATTGGTTTGCTGACATCGAACGAGTTGTGGCGCGCTTGGCCCAACTGCATTCGAAATTCGGGCGCGATTTCGTCATTGGCATTGCGGATAACGCAAGCGGCGTGGCCGACGACCTTTTTCACATCGAATCAGAGACCACAGACTTAGGTAAGCTGCGTATGCTCATCGGGGCTTAGGCTGTCCAACGTCGTGATGGAGAAGTGTTTTGCTGCGGCTACCGCCTATCGGCCAGCACCGGTCGCTCACTAGAGGCTGCTTCGCGTTGCACACGTACGACGACAGAGAATCGGATTTACATGAACCTCGCTTCCCTCATCGCGGACCTGGAGTCGGTCGATAACACACTCACCATCGTCGCAAAACGACCATGGACCGCAAACTCGGACGCACGGTTGGTTTCATTGACCGACGAGTACCGCATTCCTAGCAACGTACTGCAAGAGGGCTTTGAGTATTTTCTTGAGGTGTCAATAGCTCTCGATGAAGTACTAGGCGAACTCGCGAGCCAACTCTCACCGGCTCAACGGGTCGCAGCGATTGTCTACTACGCTGAAAATGACGCTTATCCAGATTGGCTCAATACGATAGCTCGGTCCTTGCGTGGATGACCGCTTCGCGGTGACCAGCGTGGCGAATTGGGTGTCTGCTCAGGGTCGGTAACCGCCGATTGGAGGCGATAGCGGCAGTACTTCTTGCGCATGCGTCACGCCGTGATTTCCTGACTGGCGCATTGGCTTTTGGCTTTTGGCTTTTGGCTTTTGGCTTTTGGCTTTTGGCTTTTGGCTTTTGGCTTTTGGCTTTTGGCTTTTGGCTCTTGGCTCTTGGCTCTTGGCACGCTGGCGACCTTCGGCAACCTTCGGCAACCGGAGCATTGCGAAGATTGAGTTGCCGCTTCTTCCTGAGCGTTAACATGAGATCGCCGCGTAGCGATGGCTGCGCGGCGATCCTGTCCTACGGTGCAAGTTTCGGGCGGAGGCGCCACACGGCGCCAGCCTACTCCCGAGCGTCGGAATCGCTAGCAAAAGGCATCTACTGCACGCGGACGCTAGGGCTCAGTCCGCTGCTTCTTCTCGAATTTAGACAACTCCTCGAGTTGCGATCGAACCTTCTCTAAGATGGCGCGTTGCTCAGATCGCGTACGCGACCGCAAATATGTGAGTGCCACCAATGTAAGTGGATGTACGTTGAGAGCCTCGGCAAGAGAATCAATTTTGTCCAGTGTCGGACTCTTTAACCCTCGCTCTAGGCTACTGACGTATGTCCGGCTGGAAACCACATCCAGCGCCTCTTGCGGAGCTTTCCGGAACCGCCGCACTGTACGCAACGCACCACCAAAGTTCTCTCTGAGCGTCATGGGAAGAGCTGAAGCAAATCCCATAATCTCGTCTTTATGAACACTATAGAGCTACAATCTATAGTGTTCATTACCTTGGAGAGAGTCGTGTTCTTAACGCAGGAAGCTTGGCGTCATCCCAATCCTTCATTACAAGCCCTGGTTGCACCCGCCCAAGCCTGGCAATGCGTTAGCGTTGACGAAATGCGCCCTAGCCTTCTGTTGGAGGTGAAGCACCTCGACCCCAGCGAACTGCCGAATTGGATTCTGTCCTCGTCAATGGAGGACGTGGTCGATATGCTTATTCATGCGCCAGAGCGAATCGGCGCCGTTCAAGCACTGGTGCCTAGCGGGCTGCACAAATCAGGAACCTGGCATTTGGAGCCAGTGGTCGGCATCGACGAATGGGTTCTGGGCAATCGCTCGGGACTTGAATGCCATACGGAATCGGGCGAGCGGTACGCATTTGTGCCGAGGCCAGCGAACTCGGAAACGCACCGTCAATGGAAACTTCCTGCTGCTGCGCTCTGCGATGGAATGACGACCTGAGCGGCAGTCCTGCCCGGCTGCCTAGCAACTTGTGCGACTGGACGTCAACCAGCTCGCGCCATTTAGTGCACGCGGCCGTGCCTGACTTGGCCGCCATTGTTCGGCAACGACACAGCAATGCATAGGAAATGTGAGGCCCAAACACATGCGAACGGTGAGCCAATTAGATCAGCTTCGAAACCACGTACCGATTGGCCAGGATCGCCTTGGCGCGTTTGTCGCGCTTGCCTCGATTCCACAACCATACATTCGCGAACTGATGCAGTTGATTCAGCGGGAGATGGTCCCCATCTTCCATCACGAATCGGCAGGTGACTGCATATATCCTTGGGATTGGTACGCGTGGCTGGAGAATGCACTCTTTTGCCCATTTTGAACGCGAAAGAAACTGCCACTGCTGATATGGCTAACACAAGCAAGCCGAGTGAAAAGCTGCGGGCAGACGTTGTTGCCCTGCAAAAACGAAGTGTCCAGGTTGGCTGGCCCTGGCAGAGATTTCGGACAACGCCAAGTCGCACAGGCCCGTTCGTAGTGCCTATAAGGGGAAACTTCGCGTATCGCTGACAGGGCTCTAAGCGATCATTGACTGCTGCAACCGGCGCAAACTTCGGAAAGTGCCCAGTCGCGCTGATGGCGCTAATGTTGGCACTCGACCATGCCGGTGCAGCACGCCCGGTTAGCCGCATACCCCGTGATCCCTTGCTTTGGGCGGAAGGCTAATTCTTGCCCTACAACTACTGCGTCCACGTCTCCGCACGCCGGTTAGGGCGCCACAAGCGGGTCGGCCGAGCCACTATCCGAACGCCATGCGCCACAGCCACCACGTGACGGCACCCTCCCCATCCTGAACGACGAGCTGGCCTCTCTACCCCTTCTGACGCGAACTGGAATCAAGTGTGAAGGTTCAGGCGCAATCCGCTGCAAGCTCAGTAATATTAGCCGCGGTGATTCCGAAAAGAGTACAGTTGATCGCATGCCGCGTCCGCACGGCAAACGGTCCGCATCACGCTTTGATGATGTCAGGACTCGAATGCACCAATCTGTGCGAACAATGACAAGTCGAATTTCTGTCATTTTTGTCGTTATCCGTGGCAAATAATCGGCAACAACAAATGGAGAAGGTCGGTACGGCCGCCTCCAGCAAGGCTTTGGGGCGATTGAAAGCCCCGCGTACCGACCTTAATGGCGCGACGTACCGACCTTAATGGCGCGACACAACACAAAATGCCCAAGACTTCTGCTCAAACAAAGTGCATTGATTATCCCAATACTCAGTCCAGCGGCGATACGGCTGTGTGCTAAGGCGAACGTTACCGCAGCCAGGACCTGCACCGCGGGTGTACTCCTAAATGAACGCCGCACGCTCGGTGGCAATTGGCCGGTCTCAAGTTCCACGAACTGTCCTATTGGTGTGACATGCCGCCCGCGTTCCGAATGACAAGACGCACCATTTTAGGCATCAATAGATGCTATAAGTCCTGCTTGTACTCGCGGAGGTTCCCATGCGTACGACTATTGCGCTTGACGACGAATTGTTAGCCAAGGCGCAAGCCTATACGGGCCTGTCGGAGAAAACGGCAATTGTGCGCGAAGCGCTAAAGGCCTTGATCCAGCGTGAAGCGGCCAAACGACTCGCGAACCTTGGCGGAAGCCAACCGGGCATCCAAGGGGCGGCGCGGCGCCGGCAGGACATCGAATGATTCCTGTCGACAGGTCGATGTGGATTGATCACATCAACACACACCCCGCAGAAGGGCAAAGCACCCCTGTGCAGGCGAGAGCGCGTAATGCGCGTCAGGGACGGGGCATCGATCCGAATTGGAGCAAGTCTGCTAGTCGAGAAGCGCCCCGTTCTCCTCCCGGCCTCCTCGTCCTGCACATCCTTCGCAGGGAGCCGCGTCAAGGAGGCGTCAGAGTAAGCTCCATTGCCCTTTTTAATCGGATCCTCGTTGCGCAGATCATGCCGATCGTCGTCGCGCGCCACATCGGAAGCCACATACGGACCGAACTAGAGTTTCAAGGGACTGGAGGAAATTCTTGTTATCGTCTGGACTGGTAGACCACAGCCGGACCGACGCACGCCCACTTGAGCAGGATTGACCCAATGAAATCAATGGCCCTTAGTGTAGTGCGAGCAGATTTTGAGAAGACGATAGTCTCAGTCTGCAAGAACAGCGAGCCACTCGTCATCAAGAGACGGCGTGGCGCACCTGTGGTGCTCATGTCGCTTCAGGCCTACGAGAGCATCCAGGAGACGCTGCACCTGTTGGGGACCGAGAAGAACGCGACCCGGTTGCGTGAGTCCATTACGGAGTTTCGTGCGAGCCAGCCCCGGCGCAAGGGCACCAGACAGTACCCGTAAGCCTCCCCGTTAGACCAGACAATGTCCGCCATTTTGGGAGGGCGGAGCTAGTCCGTTTTGGCCGAATAGCTATTTCGGAGGGCTGAAAATGCAAACGGTACGGGCCCAGCCCTCCTCCCTCTCGGGATGAAGCATAGGTAGCCGTACCAAATTTATTTTAGTTTCGTACCGGTACTATTTTCGCCCTACAAACATCTGCTGAACGGCCCCGCCCCTCGCCTCAGATGCTGAAATAGGTTCATCTCCTGAATCTGCATGAACAATCGCTGCACGCCCTGCAGTGCGGCCCACAGCCGGTCGCATTCGAGGATCGTCAGCGCGTGGTGCAGTTGCTTCATGCGCCCTCTGACGAGCGGGCCACCAACACTGACGACCTTGTTCGCAAACGGAAGGTACCAGTGTCGATCGACTACTTCAGCCCGTTGATCGCGCTCTGCCACGGGAGGCACGCACGGGACTGACCGGCGATCGCTGGGACACCACCTTTGCGCACACGCCAGGAATGCAAAACCACGGTGGGGCGGCAGATCAATCCACCCTACATGGATGTACCGCCACGGAAGCCCCTCGCCGGATATGCGCACGCGGGCCGTACGTCCTCGCCCTCCATGCCTAGGCCCTTCTAGCCAGCACCACGCACGCCCGCCGCTCCCAATTATGAGCACTAAGTCTGAGAATCTTTGCAAGGTACTTTGAGAATTTGGGCCTTACTCTGAGAATGGACAGTTGTCTTGTTGTCTCGATGGCATAAGAGACTTGAATCTTGTTGTTATGTGTGTAGAATCAGATTGCTAAGACAATAAGGCAAGACGAGCCCTGCGCGTCGATTGCCTCTCCCGATTACTGACCTGTT
>Ga0310345_10000408_pt1 | contig 67201 bp, 58 predicted proteins | sample HC15DNA20500_MG_FD_204667 | JGI IMG/M metagenome (GOLD analysis project Ga0310345, IMG submission 204667) | Marine microbial communities from station ALOHA, North Pacific Subtropical Gyre - HC15-DNA-20-500_MG | ecosystem: Environmental > Aquatic > Marine > Oceanic | place: Pacific Ocean: North...
GGCTACCGGCCTGCCGGGCTCGGCTTTGACCGGGTGGGATTCGCACCCACAAGACACCTCTTCCAAGTTTCGGTCGCTACCGCATCACTCCTTCCCCTCGGACCAGCAGTGCCTGGTCGCACCTGCGACTCTGCGCCTCTGCGTGAAATTACTCTCCCCAAACGACCCCTCGGTCGAGCCGCCCGCGACCCGGCCACCGCCGGCCAGCCGCCACCCCGGTGCCCTCTGCGACTCTGCGCCTCTGCGTGAAATTACTCTCCCCAAACGACCCACCGAACCAACCGAGGGCGACCCGGCCACCGCCGGCCAGCCGCCACCCCGCTGCCCTCTGCGACTCTGCGCCTCTGCGTGAAATTACTCTCCCCAAACGACCCACCGAACGAACCGAGGGCGATCCAGTCACCGCCGGCCAGCCGCCACCCCGCGGCTCTTGGCGCCTTTGCGTCTTTGCGCGAGATCACTCTCCGAACACGACGCACGAGACGCCCTACACGACGTAGCGGCGCCCTTGAGTGAGAGGCTCGATCACGCTGGCTTCGAGGTCGAACGCGTCGGGGTAGTGGATGAGACGCATCTTGGCGCGCAGCGGCGCCTCGAGGGCGGCGAGGTCCTCGTAGGGGGTGTGCACGCCGAGGTTGGTCTCGTGCACCACCAGGTCGCCCTCGGCGAGCCAGTCGATGAGGTCGCGATCGAAGGCGGTGTCGGCGCTGTAGCTCAGGGTGCGGCCGCCCGCGTGGATGCGGAACGCGGTGGTGGGCACGTGGTGGCGCGTCATGCGGCACTCGATCTCGAAGGGGCCCACCGCCGCGCGCTCGCCCACGTGGAGCGGGAGCAGCTCGAACCAGTCGCCCAGGCTGCGGCGGGCCGGGGCGCGGGAGCCCGGGACCCAGAGGCGCTCCATGCCGGCCGCGAGGTGCCCCTGCCAGAGCCGCTCGCTGACCGCCGGGTTGGCGGCGATGAGAGCCCGGCGGCCGAGCGCGAAGTGGTTGAAGTAGCCGTAGCCCTCGAGCCCCGACGCGTGGTCGGCGTGCAGGTGGGTCAGGGCCACCGCCTCGACGCGGTCGAGGTCGAGATCGACGTCGGCCTCGCGGAGCATCTTGCGGATCGGGTGCGGGCAGTCGACGAGGATCCAGCGCCCCTCGAAGCCGACCGCGAGGCAGCTCGAGTAGTAGAGCGCGCTGAAGGCGTCGCCGACGCCGAGGGGGACGAATTCGAGGGTCACGCGCCCAGCCTCTCCGCGAGCCGCGCCGCCACGACCGGGGGCGCGTAGGCCCCGATGTCCTCGCCCCGGGCCGCGCGCTCCTTGAGCTCGCTGCTCGAGACCATCGAGAGCGAAGGCTCGGCCGGCAGCATCACCGTCGTGATCTCGGGGGCCAGCGACCGGTTCTGCTGCGCCAGCTCCGTCTCGTAAGCGGCGTCGGCCGCGCCGCGCAGGCCGCGCACCAGCACGGTGGCCCCGATGGCCCGGGCGTACTCGACGACGTAGCCGCTCGTGCCGTCCACGCTCACCGTCGGCATCGGGCCGACCGCCTCCCGCGCGAGGGCGACGCGCTCCTCGAGCGAGAAGAGCGGCTCCTTGTCCGGGTGGACGGCGATGAGCAGCCGGACGTGCGCGAAGAGGCGCACCCCCTCCTTCACGACCGAGAGGTGCCCGGTCGTGATCGGGTCGAAGGTGCCGGCGTAGATGGCGATGGTCATGGACAGGCTCCGGGGTTCAGGGACGCGAAGGCGCGGCGGCGGAGCCCGGTGGAGAGCAGCGCCGCGAGCGCGCCGACGAAGGCCGCGAGGGTGAAGAGGCCCGCGTAGCCGAAGGTGGCCGCGAGCGCCCCCGCGAGGGCGGCGCCGACGCCGGTGGAGATCACGACCGCGCACGCCTGGAGCGTGTAGTCGGTGGCGGCGTGATCGGCGCGGCACGCGTCCATCATGCAGGTGAAGAGCGCCGCCGTCGCCATGCCGGCGAAGAGGTGCTCGGCGCCCACCACGACGTGGAGGAGCGCCGTGTCGGGCTGGGTCGCGAGCCAGGCGTAGCCGCCGAGGCCCACCGCCTGCAGCGCCGCGAAGCCGGCGAGCGCGCGGCCGCGACCGAGCGGCCCGACGAGCGCGCCGCCGAGGAGCGCCCCGACCAGCCCGGCGCCGAAGCCGACCTCGCCGAGGACCACGCCGACCTCGGCGACGTCGAGCCCGCGGTCGACCAGCATCGGCCGGAGCATCGAGGTCGCGAGGGCGTCGCCGAGCTTGTAGACGATCAAGAGCCCGAGCCAGGTGGCGGCGCCGGGGCGGCGGAGGGCCTCTCGGAGGGCGCGGCGCGCGGGGGCGGCGGCGGCAGGGCGGCGCGGGGGCTCGCGGAGCGCGAGGGCCGGCAGGGTGGTGAGCGCGAGGGCGAGCGCCAGCAGCCGCAGCGTGACCGCCCAGCCGAGGGCCCCCATCGCCACCAGCAGCACGCCGCCGCCGAGGATCATGCCGACCCGGTAGCCGGCGACCTGGACGCCGTTGCCGAGCCCACGCTGGGCGCGGTCGAGCACGTCCACCGCGAGCCCGTCGGTCGCCACGTCCTGCGCGGCGGCGAGCAGGTTGGTGACGAAGAAGGCGGCGAGCAGGAGCGCCCACGCGTCGTCGGGCGCGAACGAGAGCGCGAAGAGGCCGAGCGCGCTCGACGCCTGGAGCGGCAGGATCCACGCGCGGCGGCTCGGCGCGCGGTCGAGGGTGGGCGCGAGCAGGAACTTGAGCGCCCACGGCAGCGCGAGCAGCGAGGAGAGGCCGATCAGCTCGAGGGACACGCCGGCCGCGCGCATCTTCACCGGCAGCGCCTGGGTGAAGAATCCGAACGGCAGGCCCTGGGCCAGGTAGAGCGCGCCGAGCGCGAGCAGACGCCTCATCGGTCCTCCCCTCCCAGCAGGCCGGAGGCCATCGCGCGCACCGTCGCCGCCGCGCTGCCGTCGGGGATCGCGCCGGGCACGATCGCGGCGAGTCGGAAGGCGCCCTCGATGGCCGCGAGGAGCCCGGCGGCGACGCGCGGCGCGTCTCCGGGGGCGGCGCCGGCGTCCCGCACGAGCTGGGTCAGCGCCTCGAGCTGCCCGGCGATCACGCGGCCGTAGGCGGCGCCGATCTCGGGCTGGGCGAGCGCCTCGGTGCCGAGCGCGACCCAGCAGGCCACCGCGTCGGGATCCGCGCCCTCCCCCCGCGCGAGGTGCGCGTCGATGAAGGCGTCGAGGCGAGCCCGCGGGCTCGTCGCGGAGGCCGAGAGCGCCTCGAACCGCGCCTGGGCCACCCCGGCGATGCGCTCGACCAGCGCGAGCAGGATCGCCTGCTTGTTGCGGAAGTGATAGTGGACGAGCCCCGCGGTCAGCCCCGCCTCTTCGGCGATGGCGGCGATCGAGGCTCGCGCGTAGCCGCGCCGCGCCATCACCCGGAGCATCGCCTCGACGATCTCGGCCCGGCGCGCGTCGGTGTTGGTCGGTCTGGCCACGCGAGTAAGTTGGTCAACCAACCAATTGATGTCAAGGGCTGAATCGACGGGAGGATCTGCCGTACGGTTCGAGCCGTGACGTTCCGTCCGGAACAGGTGACCGTCCACGTCTGCGACGAGGACACCGTGCTCGCGCGCTGGGAGAACGTGCTCGTGCAGGTCCGACGTGGGCCGATGACCGAGGCGACCCTCTCGCAGGTCGCGTCGATCGTGCGGTCGGTGAACGCGCGGTACGACGGCCCGAGCGGCGCGCTCTCGATCATCGAGCCGGAGGCGCCGGTCTCGAGCCTGGAGATGCGGCGTCGCCAGTCGCAGGTCATCGGCGACCTCATGCGGGACGGGCGCAACCACGTCGCGGTGGTCACGCCGGGCGAGGGGGTCGGCGCGTCGCTGGCGCGCTCGGTCGCGCGGTTGCTCATTCGCGGCAACAAGCGGATCGCGGTGCTGGCGACCCTGGACGAGGCGATCGGCTGGCTCGCTCCGCAGCTCGGGCGGACCGACGCGGAGCTCGTCGCGCTCGCCGAATTCGCGCGCTCGCTTCGGTGAGCTCGGCCTCGCAACGGCCGCGCTCGCCCTCCCGGAGCCGTGCCCCGCCGGCTACTTTGGAGAGCACACCGGGACGGGGGATGGATGACGAGCTGGCGAGCCACGTGGGACGACGTCGCGCCGCACTTCGAGCGGCTGCCGGGCGCGACCCTCGTGCTCGACGACGGCGGGGTCGTCCGGGCGTGCACCCAGGCGCTCGCCGGGCGCGCGGCCGAGGCCTGGATCGATCGGCCGCTCGCGGCGCTCTGCGAGGAGGCGTCACGCGGGCCGGTCGAGGAGGCGGCGGCGCGCGCGCGGCGGGGCGACGCCACGACCCTGCGCGCGCTCCTCACCGCGCTCGAGGGCGAGACGGAGGCGCCCGCGATCGAGCTCGACTTCGCGCCGCTCGGGCCGGCGCCGGCCGAGGCGGTGGTGGCGCTGGCCCGCGACGTCACCGCCCTCGCCCGCGAGGAGGCGCGCCTCCGGCGCCGCGAGCAGCTCCTCATCGACACCCAGAACGTCGCCCACTTCGGCGTCTGGGAGTGGGACCTGAGCCAGCCGACCGCCGCGTGGTCCGAGGCCCTCTATCAGATCTACGGGCTGGAGCCCGGCTCCCACGTGCCGAGCTACGAGGACTACCTCACCCGCGTGCACCCCGACGACCGGGAGCGCGTGATCGAGGCGACCAACGGCGTGTTCCAGCGCTGCGAGCCCTACGATCACGACGAGCGGGTGTTCCGCTCCACCGGCGAGCTCCGCTACCTGCACACCTGGGCGCACCCGGTGATGGACGCGACCGGGAAGCTCGTGCGGCTCCTCGGGGTGTGCCAGGACATCACCGACCGGAAGCTCGCGGAGGCCGAGCGGCAGGAGTTCGAGGCGCGCCTCCGGGCGGTGTTCGACGCGTCGCCGATCGGCATCGCGACCGTGCGCGAGCGCGGTGAGGTGGTCGACGCGAGCCCCGCCCTCGCCCGGCTCCTCGGCGTCTCCACCGACGCGCTGATCGGGACGCCCATCGCCGATCGCCTCCACCCCGAGGACGCCGACCGCTACGCGCGCTTCCTCTCGGGCGCCTACGACGCCGACCGACCGCTGCCTCGCGTCCGGGTCCGGGTCGCGCGCGGGGATCAGGCGACGTGGGTCCGGATCACCGCGGCGCCGCTCTCGACGGGCGCCGTGCCGCACCTGCTCCTCCTCTTCGAGGATCTCTCACCGGTGGAGCGGGCCGAGCGCGCCGACGCCCTCGCCACCTCGCGGCTCATGCGCATCCAGGAGCTCGAGCGGGACGCGGAGTGGAAGTCCACGCTCCTCAGCGTCACCTCGCACGAGATGAAGAACCCGCTCAGCCCGATGGTGCTGATGCTCGAGATGCTGCAGGCGGGCGACTACGGCCCGCTCGACGAGGCCCAGTCCGACGCGATCTCCCTGGTGGGCCAGCAAGCCGAGCGGCTGAGCCACCTCGTCCGCGACATCATGGACATGGCACGCATCGAACAAGGAAAACTGACCGTGCGCCCGCGCGATCTCGACGTGGTGACGCTCGTCCGGCGGGTGACGCGGACCTTCGGCCCGCTGGCGCGGCAGTGGGGGGTGGACCTGCGCTGCGAGATCCCGGCCGGCTCGGTGCCGGCGAGGCTCGACCCGGATCGCGCCGAGCAGGTGCTGGTGAACCTCCTCGCCAACGCGCTCGAGTTCACCCCGTCCGGAGGCGCGGTCACCGCGCGGCTGTCCGCGTGCCCCAAGGGCGTGCAGCTCTCGGTCGAGGACACCGGCCCCGGCCTCTCGGCGCCCCAGCGCGAGGGCCTCTTCCGCGCCTTCACCCAGCTCGGCGGTCGACGGCGCGGCGTGGGCACGGGGCTCGGCCTCTTCGTGTCCAAGCACCTCGTCGACGCGCACGGCGGACGCATCTGGGTGGAGTCCGAGGAGGGCGCCGGCTCGACCTTCTTCGTGACCTTCCCGCCTCAGGGCTCGGGCGAGCCGAGCTCCACGTAGCCGAGGTCGGGGCCGGCGCCGGCGTACTCGTCGTTGATCCCGTAGATGCGCACCGCGGCGTCGACGTTGGGGCTCTCCGGACCCAGCGCCCAGCGGCCGCCCGCCGGATCCGAGAGCCCCGGCTCGCCGAGGACGGCGGCGCACTCGAGCCCGGTCGCCGCGCACCACGCGGGCACGTCGTCGTATCGCACGTTGCTCCACTTGATCTCGGGCGCGCCGCGCGGCGTGTACCAGTTGTCGTGGTCGAGATCGTTCCCGGAGACCTCGGCGGTCATCTCCAGCGCGTAGCGTGTGCCGCGCACGATGTTGTTCCGGAACACCATGTTGGTGATCGGGTTGCTCACGTTCAGGCCGTTGGTCTCGGGGCGGTCGGTCCAGCAGGTGTTGTGGAACAGCCAGACGCGCCCGCTCGAGCCGTTGCTCAGCTTGAAGCCGCTCCGCTCGTAGTCGGTGAAACGGTTTCGCAGCGCGAAGACCGGGCCGAAGGTGATCGGCGCCAGCGACAGCCCGTTGTGCACCCCGTGGGAGACGTTGCCACGGTAGCGGTGGTTGACGCACGCGCCCTCGGGCTCGAGGGCGTCGTCGCCGATGCGCTCCATCCGGTTCGCGTAGACGTCGACGTCGAAGGCGATCGACGGGTCGCGGTCGTTCGAGAAGCTGCCGGCGTAGATCCCGTTGAAGATGTCGTGGATCCGGTTGCCGCTCGCGATGAAGCCGCGACCGCCGCCCTGGGTGATGGCCGAGTTCTCGTGGTCGGTGCCCTTCACCGCCGCCCACGGCCACGTGTAGATCCGGGACTGGTGGATGTGGTTGTCCTGCACCCACACGTCGTTCGAGCCGCGCCGCGACCAGACCGGCGAGGGGAGCTCGTGGATGTGGCAGCCGCGGACCACCACGTGGTCGGCGCCGTCGATGTCGACGCCCTTGGCGAAGCCCCCCTCGCCGTACCAGCGGATCTCGAGGCCCTCGATCCACACGTGGTCCGCCTGCACCGCGATGGCGGTGTTGCGCACCGGGAGGTGGAAGGTGCGGGCCGAGGGATCGCTGGCGCTGCGCACGTAGAGGCGCCCGCCATCGACGATGAAGCCCTCGTCGATCGGCTCGCCGTCGTCCCCGGTGCCGCTCCGCAGCCCGGCGAGCGAGAGGAAGTGATAGAGGCGCTGGTCGTCCGCACCCGCGTAGCGCGGGTCGCCGCTCCAGGGGGTGTGCCAGACGCCCGCGCCGTCCGCCGTCCACGTAGGGCTGACCGGGTCGGTCCCGTCGAGCACCGCGCCGGGCTCCCCGACGACGCGGAGGAAGGCGCCCTCCTCTCCTCTGGAGCGCACGCGGACCTCCTCGCGGTAGATCCCCGCGCGCACCACGACGTCGACGCCGGGCCCGGCCGCGTCGACGCCCTCCTGCACGGTGCGGAACGGCGCGCCCGCGGAGCCGTCCCCGCCGGCCGCGGCGGCCGCGTCCACGTAGACGGTGCGGGTCCGGGCGTGGAGCGGGTCGACCGGCCGGGTGCGCACCGATCCGCAGGCCACCGCGCCGCCCGCCTCCGCGCGGATCTCGTAGGCGGTGTCGGGGCGGAGGGAGAAGAGCGAGGTCGCGAGCCGTCCGTCGGGCAGGGCCGCCGAGGGGGGCGCCTGCCACCACGTCGCCTCGCCCTCGGCGCGATAGTGCACGAGGGCGTCGTCGGGCGCGCCGGAGGGCGAGAGCACCACGCCGGCGGTGTAGACGTTGCCGTGCAGGTCGAGCGCGCCGCCGGTGTCGGCGCAGGCCCCGAGATCGAAGCAGCCCTGCGGGCAGTCGCGCGTGCAGCCGGGATCGCAGTCGGCGAGGCAGCGGCCCGCGTCGCAGCCCAGCCCGTCGCCGCAGGTCCCGCAGCTCCCGCCGCAGCCGTCGTCCCCGCAGGAGAGACCCTCGCACATCGGCACGCAGCCGTCGGGCGCCGCGGCGTCGCCCGGGACCGCGCCGTCGGAGGCCGCGGCGTCGATCGCCCCGTCGCGCCCCGGCGCGCTGCCGTCGGGAGGGTCCACCGCGCCGTCGCAGGCGAAGCCGATCGGGAGGCAGAGGAGAGCCAGGGCGAGGAGCGGGAGGCGGCGTTCGCGCATCCAGCGACGCTACGCCAGATCCCGCGGTGTCGTCACTCCCGTCACTCCCGTCATTCCTCTGGGGCGCCCGCGTCCGGCGCGCCCGCGTCGACCTCGGGCTCCCCCTCGCCGAGCGCGTAGAGGTGGCCGTCGTCGCTCCCGACCAGCAGCAGCCCGTCGGCGGCCAGGATCGGCGCGGAGTCGACGTCGCCCTCCACCTCGTGGATCCAGCGGAGCGCGCCGTCGGCGCTGAGCGCGTAGACGAAGTCGTCGTGCGCCCCGAAGTACACGCTGCCCTCCGCGTCGACGAGCGGCCCCGAGGCCACGCCGAGCTCGGCGCTGTCGCTCCGCGTCACCGGGAAGCTCCAGCGGATCTCCCCGGTCTCGGCGTCCAGCGAGACCACGCGCGGGTCCGGCCCGTAGACCGCCGCGACCACGTCGCCGCGCCGTCCGAGCGCGACCGGGGCGCGCACGAAGCCGTCGAGATCGGTCCGCCAGCGCCGCTCGCCGTCGCGCGTGACCGCGTGCACGTGCTCGTCGTCGGAGCCCACGAAGATCGTGCCGTCGTCGCCGAGGACCGGGCTCGAGCTCACGTCACCCTCCGTCCGGTACGCCCAGCGCTGCCGACCGTCCGGCGCGACCGCGTAGAGGTGATCGTCGATCGAGCCCAGGTAGGCGGTGCCGTCGGCGTCGATGGCGGGGCTCGAGAGCAGGAAGGGCCCCGCCGCCTCGAACGCCCAGGCCACCTCGCCGTCGACGCTGGCCGCGTGGAGCCGGTTGCCGGCCGCGAAGCGGAGCGAGCCGTCGGGGGCGATCGCCACCGGGCCGTCGGCGTCGCCCTCGAGCCGGATGCGCCACCGGGTCTCGCCCTCGGGGGTGAACGCGAACAGGGCGTCGGCGTCGGAGCCGACGAGCACGGCGCCGTCGTCGAGCACCACCGCCGCGCTCCAGATCCGCGCGTGCGCCGGCGCGGTCCAGCGCGCCTCGCCCTCCGGGGAGACGGCGTGCAGCTGCTCGTCGTGGGCGCCGACGTAGATCGTGCCGTCGGGCGCGACGACCGGCTGCGCGGTGATCCGGCCGCCGACGAAGTGACGCCAGACGCGGCGGACGCTGGCCGGCCCGCGAAGATCGCTCCGGCCGGTGTTCCGGCGGCCGCCCCGGTAGAAGCGCGGCGAGGGCGCGTCGGCCTCCACGTCGAGCTCGGCGCGGGACGGCCCCTCGACCATGTCCTCGCCGGCCCGGTACACGGGCGCGTCGTCGACCGTCCGGGTGCGGCCGTCGTCGCCCCCCGGCTCGAGGCGCCAGTAGATCAGCGCCATCGCGCCGATGGCGACCGCCCACATCCCGCCCACCACGAGCGCACGCCGCCTGCTACCGGCCATGGCCGCCGCTTAGCAGCGCACCGGGGAGCGGTCGAGAGGCGCGTCAGGGCCAGGCGACGCGCACGGGGACGTCGGAGTCGGCTTCGAGGCCGTCCCCGAGCTGCCCGAGGCCGCCGCCGCCCCAGCACCACACCGTCTGGTCGAGCAGCGTCGCGCACGCGAAGCCCTCGCCCACCGCCACGTCCACCGCCGGCGCCGGCAGCCCCTCGACGTCGGTCGGGGTCAGGCGCGGGGGCGAGGGGCCGCCGCCGAGCTGGCCGAGCTCGTTGTCCCCGAAGCAACGCACCGCGCCGCGCTGGACCACGCACACGCTGTCGGCGCCGTCCCGCACCGCCGACGCCGAGAGGGCGCTGACGCCGCCGTCGAGACCGGTCGGCTGCACCGGGACGTTGCCGCCGACTTCGGTGCCGTCGCCGAGGCGCGCCCCTCGGCTCGTGTCGCCCCAGCAGGCCACCGCGCGATCCCGCCCGAGCGCGCAGGCGACGTAGCCGGCGGTCCGGACCGCGAGCACGTCGGTCGCGACCAGCGGGATCGGATCCTGACTCGCCCCGCGCTCGACGTCGGCCACCCCGAGCGACACGCCCTCGTCGTTGTGCCCCCAGCCCAGCGCGCGCCCGTCCGAGAGCGCGACGAACGACTTGTCGCCCCACGTGTCGATCGTCCGCACGCGCGACGCGTCCTCCATCGAGAGGGTCACCCGGCCCGGCTCCGGCTGATCTCCGGCGGCCCCGTTGCCGAGCACCCCGACGAGGTCCGTGCCCCAGCAGAAGAGCTCGCCGCCCGCGGCCGCGCAGGTGCTGACGGTCCCCGCCGAGACGAGGGTGACCGGCGCGGGCAGCCCGGGCACCGCGACCGGCACGGGGCTGTCGCGATCGGCGCCGTCGCCCAGCTGTCCGTCGGTGCCTCGGCCCCAGCAGAAGAGCTGTCCGTCCGCGGCCGCGCACGCGTGACCGAGCCCGACGTCGAGCTGGGTGAACGGCGCGGTCAGGCCGGCGATCGGCATCGGCGTGGCGCGGTTCACGCCGCCGACCCGGCCCCAGCACCGCACCTCGGAGGTGTCGTGGACGCAGGCGCCGTACGCGCCCACCCGCAGGGTCGGCCCCACGCAGCTGCCGTCGGGCGCGCAGATCCGACCGTCGCAGCGCAGGTCGTCCGGTCGCGCGAAGCAGACGCCGGCCTCGCAGCTCCCCTGCAGGCACCCGTCTCCCGGGCAGTCCGCGTCGGCCTCGCACTCGGGCGCCGGACAGAGCTCCGGGGTGTCGGGCGTGCAAGACGGCTCGACGCACTCGCCGCCGAGGCACGCGAGCGCGGTGGGGCTCCCGTCGCCGGGGCAGGTGACGCCGACGCAGTCGCGGGTGATGCGGATCGTCACCGCCTCCGCCGGCCCGTCGAGATCGACCAGGGCGAGGCCCTCGACGAGCGGCTCCGCGTCGGGCCCGAGCAGCTCCACCCGCACGAGGTGCGGCCCGTAGGGCACGCCGTCGACCTCGCCGATCCGCTGTCCGCCCAGGAGATCGTCGCCCGGGCCGAGCGCCCGGGACACGCCGACGTGCAGCGCGGTCGCCCGATCCGGGCCCGCAAAGACGGTGAGCGCGCTGGCGGTGACCTCCACCCCCGGCCGGAGATCGGTCACGAGATCGACGACCAGCGTGCCCTCTTCGTTCGCGCACCCGGAGAGCAGGAGCAGCCAAAAGAAGGCGGCGGTCCGTCGTCGAGTCACCGACAGAGGATAGCGTACGGGTGGCGGCCGCCACCCCCTGCGCCCGCCACTCCGCCGTTTCGCGCTCGTAAGTGCCCGAGATCACGTGCGCGGGCTCCGGCACGCGGCCTGCAATGCCGTCGGGCGGAGGTTTCGCGACATGGAAGGACTGTCGATGGAGGGGCCGCGAGAGCGCATGCGGGCGGTGGGGACGGAGCGGCTGAGCGACGCGGAGCTGCTCGCCATCCTGCTCGGGACGGGGAGCGCCCGGGAGCCGGTGTCGGTGCTGGCGAGCCGCGTGCTGCACGAGCTGGGCGGGATCGCGGGGCTTCGCCGGATCGGGGCTGGCGCGCTCGAGGCGCTCTCCGGGGTGGGGCCGTCGAAGGCGGCGCGCATCGTCGCCGCGATCGAGCTCGGCCGGCGGGTGGCCTCCCGGCCGCTCAGCCGCGGCGCGCGCATCGGCTCGAGCCGGGACGTGGACGCCGCGCTCCGGCCGCGCCTCGCCGACGCCGACGCCGAGCGGTTCGTGGCGATCGCGCTCGACGCGAAGAACCGGCCCATCGGAGAGGTCGAGGTGGCCCGCGGCGGGCTGACCGCGTGCCCGGTGTCGCCGGGGGACGTCTTCCGGGCCCTGATCAAGGAGGCGGCGGCGGGCGTGGTCTTCGTGCACAACCACCCGAGCGGCGAGCCGAGCCCGAGCGCCGAGGACGTGGAGCTGACCGAGCGGCTCCGGGCCGCGGGCGAGCTGCTCGGCGTGAAAGTGCTCGACCACGTCATCATCGGACGCGAGGGCTATTTCAGCTTCCTGGACGCGGGTTTACTGTCCCGAACACGGTGATCGCGCGGTCGGCTTGACAGGGCCCCGACCCCGATGCTTACTTCCGGCGCTTTCCCGCTCGGCCGGGTCCCCAGTCCGTCCCGCCGCGCACTGAACGGGCGACGCCACCGCATACCTCGGTCGGGCTCGCCGCCGATTTCATTCCCCCTCAGGAGAACTGCCGTGAAGCGCACTTACCAGCCCCACCGGACCCGCCGCCTGCGAAAGCACGGGTTCCGTGCGCGCCTCAAGACCAAGACCGGCCGCGCCATCCTCAAGCGCCGCCGCGCCAAGGGGCGCAAGCGGCTGGCCGTCAGCGTCTACAAGAAGTAGCTGCGGGCATGTCCCCCGGGGGCGGCCTCGAGACGGAGGCGCACCCCGATCGGCCCGACTTCACGTTCCCGCCCTCGCACCGACTCCGTCGGCGCGAGGAGTTCTTGCGGGTACAGCGTCGCGGCCGGCGGGTGCACACCGCGCACTTCGTGCTGGTGGTCCTGCCCCGGGAGGACGGCGAGCGGTTGCGCCGCGTCGGCATCACCGTCACGAAGAAGGTGGCGAAGGCCGTCGGCCGCAATCGGGTGAAGCGGGTCGTCCGAGAGGTCTTTCGAACCCACCGCCCCCTCTTCCCCGAAGGCTGCGACGTGGTCGTCATCGCGAAATCAGGAGCGCCCTTGCTCGGTTACGCCGACGTGCTGGCCGAGATCCGCAAGGTGGAGCGCGCCCTGACCGCCGCAGCCCGAAAGAAGCCCCTGGAGCCGAAGGGTGAGCGTGCGAAGCGACCGAAGAAGCGATGAGCGGCGAGGGCACCACGTCCGGCGGCCAGCGAGCGGGGATCCTCTCGCGGGCGCTCCTGGTGCTGATCCGCATCTACTGGTGGACGCTCTCGCCCCTGATCGGCAACGTCTGCCGCTTCCATCCCTCCTGCTCTCGCTACACCGCGACCTGCATCGAGCGCTTCGGCGCGGCGAAGGGGTCCTGGCTCGGCGTGAAGCGCATCTGCCGATGCCACCCCTTGAACCCGGGCGGCTTCGACCCACCTCCAGAGCTCCCTTCGGGCGAGACGACTGATGGACGCCAATAAGCGCAGCCTCACCCTGGTCGCGATCGCCGGCATCGTCGGCGTCGCCTACTACTTCTTCGCCCAGTACATGGCGCCCGAGGGCGACCCGGAGGCGGCGGAGAGCGCCGAGGTCTCCGAGGCGTCGAGCCCCGAGGAGGCCACCGAGCCGGCGGGGCTGACCGACGACGAGCGCCAGGCGCTCCGCCAGGTCGCCACCGTGCGCACCGACCTCTACGAGGCCGAGCTGCAGAACATCGGCGGCGGTCTCCGCAGCTTCCGCCTGATCGGCGACGACCGCTTCCTCGAGGAGAGCGAGGCCGGCGAGCGGGTGCCCCACGACGTCGTCACCACCCAGTTCGAGCGGTTCGCGCCGCTGCGCATGGACCTCGGTGAGATCGGCATCCCGGACGACGCGGTCTGGGACCTCGAGCAGGTCTCCGAGCGCGAGGTGCGCATGACCTGGGAAGGCGAAGGCGTCCGGGTCACCCGCAGCTTCCTCGCCGGCGAGGGCCCCTATCAGCTCTGGAGCACCACCCGGGTCGTCAACGAGGCCAACTTCGAGCGCACCACCCGGCTCGAGATGAGCGCGTGGCACTACGTGACCCGCGACGAGGAGAGCGGCGGCAGCTTCATCCCGTTCGCGAGCCGCAGCCCGGGCATCAGCCAAGCGGTCTGCGTCTACGGCGAGGAGACCGACCGCAAGGCCCGGGACAAGCTCACCGAGGAGGGGCGACACGGCTACGGCCAGGGCGACGTCGAGGTCGCCGCGGTGGAGAACGTCTACTTCACCATCGCGATGGCCGCCGACGACCCGGCGAATGCGGCGCGCTGCGCCATGGTCGCCGAGGACTTCGAGGTCGACGGCGAGGAGCACGGCTCGCTCTTCCGCGCCGACCTGATCTACCCCTGGATCGAGCTCGACCCCGGCGAGGAGATCACCTACCGGACCCTCGCCTACGTCGGCCCGAAGGACCGCGACGCGCTCGAGACCGCCGGCCACTCGCTGCCGGAGATGGTCGACCTCGGCTTCTTCTCGGCCATCGCCGGCCAGCTCGCGCGCTTCCTGCACTTCATCCACGAGTTCGTCCCGAACTGGGGCCTCGCGATCATCCTGCTGACGCTGATGATCCGGCTCGCGCTCTTCCCGCTGACGAACTTGAGCTTCAAGTCGATGGCGCGGATGCGGCAGCTGAAGCCGGAGATCGACAAGCTCAACGAGCGCTTCAAGGACGACCCGGAGAAGAAGGGCGCCGCGGTCATGGAGCTCTATCGCAAGCACAAGATCAACCCGCTGGGGGGGTGCTTGCCGATGGTGTTCCAGCTGCCGGTCTTCTGGGCGCTGTACACCTCGTTGTCGACGAACATCGAGCTGTACCACATGCCGTTCGCCCTCTGGTGGACGGACCTCTCCTCGCCCGACCCCTATTTCGTGCTGCCGCTGATGCTCGGCGCGCTGATGCACCTCCAGCAGCGCCTCAGCCCGACGGCGATGGAGCCCGCCCAGGCGAAGATGATGATGTGGATGATGCCCATCATGATCACCGTCTTCATGCTGTTCCTGCCGAGCGGCTTGTGCCTCTACATGCTGACCAACTCGGTCCTGGGCATCGCGCAGCAGAAGTTCAACGAGTACCGCCTCAACCAGGAGCCCGCGGTCGCCACGTCGGAGGCCGGCGGCGACGCGGACGACGACGGGGACGACGAGGGCCCCGAGGCGGACGAGCCGGATTCCGACAGACCGCAGAAGCGCCGTCCGAGGCGCAAGCGGAGGGTTCGCCGTGGACGAGCATGATCGAGACGAAGGCCCCCTCGACGGGGCGCTGCTGGTGGACGGGGCGCGCGAGGACGACGACGCCGCGTTCGACGAAGATGGCAAGGCGGATTACGCGAAGGAGATCCTCGAAGGGATCCTCGATCGCATGGGCCTCGAGACCGAGGTCGAGATCCGCGAGGACGACGAGCAGGTCGTGCTCGACGTGACCGGCGAGGACGCGGGCCGCGCGATCGGCAAGAAGGGTCAGACCCTCGACGCGCTGCAGTTCATCGTGAACAAGGTCGTCAACCGCTTCCCCGAGAACCGCCGCTACATCGTGGTCGACAGCGGGGACTACCGCGAGCGCCACGACAAGAACCTCGTGAACATGGCGCGCCGCGAGGCGAAGCGCGCCGTGCAGCAGGGCCGGACCATCACGCTCCAGCCCATGCCCGCGCGCGACCGCCGGCTCATCCACCTCTCGCTGGCGAAGTTCTCCGGCGTGACCACGAAGAGCAGCGGCGAGGGCCTCGGCCGTCGCATCCAGATCATCCCCTCCCGCGGCAGCCAGGGCGGCGGGGGCGGCGGTGGAGGCGGCGGCGGACGTCGCCGTCGCCGCTGAGACTACGCCAGGCTGACGCCGAGGGTGCGGGCCGCGCCGCCGAAGGGCAGCGCGTAGTCGACCGCGTGCGCGAAGTCGCCGGGGGGCAGGCCCGCCCGCCCGGCGAGCACGATCACCCGCTCGCTCAACGCCCGCCCCTTCTTCAGCCACTTCTCGGGCGGGAAGGTCGCGCGCGACATCGCCGCGTCGAAGGGCGTCTCGAGCGTCGCGCTTCCGAGGCTCGACTCCACGATCGTCACCCGATCCTCGAGCCCCAGCTCGGCCGTCGCCGCGTGCAGGAACTCCACCCGGAGGCGCCGCGGCTCCACCAGGGTGGCGCGCAGATTGTCCCGGAGCAGCAGGAGCGGGAGCGCCGGCGCCCCGCCCCCGGCCCCGACGTCCACGAAGCGCGCCCCCGCCGGCATCACCGCCTCGTCCATCAGGATCAACGCGTCGGCGAAGAGCACCTCCGCCACGCCCTCCGGGGTCTTGGCTCCGATCAGGTTGGAGCGCTCGTTCCAGGTCGCGGTCAGGTGGGCGAAGTCGGCCAGCCGCGCCCGGCGCGCGTCCGGCACCTCGGCGCCCATCGCCTCGATCAAGCGGTCGATCACGCCCGCGTCTCGGTCCAGGTCGAAGATCACGGCCGAGTCATAGCACTTGCGGGTCCCCGTCCCGGGCCCGAAGCTCGGGGGCGGGGTCTTGCCCCCTCGGGGGAGACGGGTAGACTCCCCCCGCTTCTCGCATGCTTCGTCTCACGCCCATCGCGATGCTCTTCGCGACGCTCGTCCTCGCTCCGGCAGGATCGGCGGCGGCGGACGACTGCATGTGCCTGCCGGCGGAGCTCTCGTGGAGCACGAGCCTCTCGGATCGCCTCGCGCTGATCCAGAGCTCGGAGGGGGAGACTCCCGTGTTCGGCGAGACGGTGTTCGACGAGAGCATCGAGATCGGCCCGTTCTTCAGCTCGGACGGGACGCTGCTCTCGTCGCGGGTGCCCGCGCTCGTCCAGGGCCACAGGGTCGGTCGGGGTACAGTCCCGCCGGTCGACGTGCTCTGGTGCGTCGACGCCAACGATCCTCGCTGCTCGGGCGGCGATCCCGCCCCGGGGCAGAGCGTCTTCGACGGTCACGCCTCGCAGGGCGCCGCCCTCGCTGGCTCGCTGCCGGATCTCCCGGAGCCCGAGCCCGCTGCCTCGTCGCCGCGCGCCGCGTTGTTGGGCGCGTCGGCCGGCTACGCGTCTCGCCTCGATCGACCTCCGCGGCGCTGAGGGACACGCTCGCGCTCCCGTGAGGGACACCTGCGCCCATCGCCTCTCGAGGGCGACGCGCGGGTGTGCTTCGCGCGCGCGGCGTCGTCCGGCCCGTGAGGGTCCGTCGAACCGAACGAGACGAGTTTCAGATTTCGATAGCGAAGGGCGGACGCCAGGCGCGTCCGTCGATGGAAAGGTTTCTAGTCATGAGCAAAGGTTCTGCGATCATTTCGATCCTGATCGCCTTCGTCGCCGGGTTGGCCATCGGCAACCTGATCGGCGGCACGGGCGGCAGCGGCGAGGAGACCCTCGCCGACATCGGTCCCGAGGGTGACGTCGCGGCTGCGAACCTCCAGGGGGAGGCGGCCGACGTCGAGCGCTTCCGCGCCGAGGTCCCCGAGAACGCGCCGCAGCGCGGTGAGGACGACGCGCTCGTCACCATCGTGATGTGGAGCGACTACGAGTGCCCCTTCTGCGCGCGGGTCGAGCCGACCATCTCGCGCATCGTCAACGAGCACGGCGACGACGTGCGCGTGGTGTGGCGTGACAACCCCCTGCCCTTCCACCAGAACGCGATGCCGGCCGCCGAGCTGGCGCGTGAGGCGTACGCCCAGGGCGGCGACGACAAGTTCTGGGAGGCGCACGAGCTCCTCTTCGAGAACCAGCGGGCCCTCGATCGCCCGGCGCTCGACCGCTACGCGCAGCAGCTCGGCCTCGACATGAACCGCTACCGCCAGGCGATGGACCAGCACACGCACCGCGCGGCGATCCAGGCGGACCAGCAGGCGGCCGGTCAGCTCGGCGCCCGCGGCACCCCCGCCTTCTTCATCAACGGCGTGCAGCTCATGGGCGCGCAGCCCTACGAGCGCTTCAACGAGGTCGTGACCCGCGAGCTCGCCACCGCGCGTCAGCTCGTCCGCGGCGGCACCGCGGCCAACCGCGTGTACGCCTCGCTCATGGCGGGCGCGCGCACCGAGCCGGCGCCCGAGCCGAACCAGCCCAGCAAGCAGCAGCCGCAGGCGCGCCGCCAGCCCGACCCCGAGGCCGTCTACCGCGTGCCGGTGGGTGACGCCCCGACCAAGGGCCCCGACGACGCGCTCGTCACCATCGTCGAGTTCAGCGAGTTCCAGTGCCCCTTCTGCAGCCGCGTGCTGCCGACGGTGAACCAGATCCGCGAGCGCTACGGCGACGACGTCCGCATCGCGTTCATGCACAACCCGCTGCCGTTCCACCAGAACGCCATGCCGGCCGCGCAGGCCGCCATGGAGGTGCAGGAGCAGCTCGGCGACGACGCCTTCTGGCAGTACCACGACACCCTCTTCGAGAATCAGCGCGAGCTGACCCGCGAGAACCTCGAGCAGTGGGCGAGCCAGCTCCGCGGCATCAACATGGCGCAGTTCCGCGCCGCGCTGGACAACGACGAGCACCAGGAGGCGATCCAGCAGCAGCAGCGCCTCGCGCAGTCGCTCGGCGCCAGCGGCACCCCGTCGTTCTTCATCAACGGCCGCAACCTCCGCGGCGCGCAGCCCTTCCCGGCGTTCCAGGCGGTCATCGACGCCGAGCTCGAGCGGGCGCGTGAGGCGGTGCGTGGCGGCGTGGCCCGCAGCGCGGTCTACGAGCACCTCATCCGTGACGGCGCGACCAGCCCGCAGTTCATCGACCCGCCGGCCGGCGCGGCGGCGCCCTCGGAGCCGGCCCGTCCGGACCCGAACCAGGTCTACGAGATCGCGGTGCCCCGCAACGCGCCCAGCAAGGGCCCGGCGAACGCCCCGGTCACCATCCAGATCTTCAGCGACTTCCAGTGCCCCTTCTGCAGCCGGGTGAACCCGACCGTGGAGCAGATCGTCGAGCGCTACCCGCGCCAGGTCCGCATCGTGTGGCGCAACTACCCGCTCCCCTTCCACCAGGAGGCGATGCCGGCCGCCGAGGCGGCGATGGAGGTCTTCGCGCAGGGCGGCAGCGAGAAGTTCTGGGCCTACCACGACCTCCTCTTCGCCAACCAGCGTGAGCTGAACCGCGAGAACCTCGAGCGCTTCGCGCAGCAGGTCGGCGGCATCAACATGACGCGCTTCCGCGCGGCGCTGGACAACAACACCCACCGCGCGTCGGTCCAGGCCGACATGGAGGCCGTGACGGAGGCGGGGGCGCGCATCGGCACGCCGTCGTTCTTCATCAACGGCCGCCTCGTGCAGGGCGCCCAGCCGTTCCCGGCCTTCCAGGCCGCGATCGACCAGGCGCTCGAAGCGGACTGAAGCTGCGGCAAACATTGCCGCAGCTTCCACGCGCGTCAGCGCGTGAGATGGGGTGGGAGCCCGAGCCGGCTTTGCCGGTCGGGCGGGAGGGGGCGCATGCCCCCCCCCGAAACTGAGCCCCCCGGGGTGTGAATCGACGGGCCGTCCTTCGGGGCGGCCCGTCTTTTTTCCGTCTCTCGCTCGCCGCGGCCGCGCCGACCCGGCAAGATGAGTGGCGAGATGCGTTCACTCTCCTTGCTCGCCGTGACGCTCGTCGCCTGCAGCGTCAGCCACCCGATGGAGCCGACGGACGCCGGCGCGCCCGACGTCGGCCTCCCGGACACCGGGGCGCCCGACGCTGGAGTCGACGCGGGCCCCCCGCCCCCGTGCGAGGCCTGGGCGCTCGAGATCGGCTTCGTGCCGAGGGCGAGGGCCCAGCTCGCCGTCTGGATCGAGCACGACGACGGGGCGCGCCTCGAGACGGTCGCGGTCACGGAGGCGACGTCGCTGCGAGGCCTCGGCAACCGCCCGGGCGCGCAGCAGATGAACACCGGCTTCGCGTGGCCGATGGGTCGGCGCCTCGACGTGCTCCCTCGCTGGGCGGGGCGGCGGCTGGAGACCGGCGGGCGCCCGTTCCGGTCCGTCGTCTTCCTCCAGGGGCCGGAGGGCTTCGCCTCCGGGCACGCCCCGGGCCCCCACGACCCGTTCTACTGCATGTCCTTCGACGCTCGCCAGGTGGAGCAGATGGACGCGGTCAGCTGCGCGAGCTACTGGGCCGGCGAGGCCGGCCGCTATCTGGGGGACGACGAGGCCGTGGAGGAGCCCTTCGTCGACGCGTCGGGCGCCCGCATGCGGCCGGTGCCGCTCACCTCCCCCTACCCCCCGCGCCGCGACCGCACCGCGCCCGAGGGCGAAGAGCACGCGGACGTCGGACGCTTCGCCGCCGACGCGCTGGCGATCATGCCGGAGCTGGACGCCATCACGGTGGCCACGCCGAGCACGGAGCGCCCGGCGCGCTACGAGGCGCGGATCCCCGCCGACCGGCCGGTGTCGGTGTACGTGGAGGCCCACACCGAGCTCGACTGGAACGACGCCTTCCCGCAGCCGCCGGTCCCGAGCGAGCCGGAGGGCGCCTGGGACTGGTGGGCCGAGGGCTACGGCCTCGCCCGCGGCGGCCAGCCGTCGGCGGTGTATCGCGTGGAGGTCGACGGCGTCGGTCATCACGGCACCGCGGCGCCGATCGGCCGCACGGCCCACTTCGCGACCGGCCCCGCGCTCCTGCCACCGGACGACCTCACCGACGACCCGGACGCCCACCCCGGCAGCGGCGCCGACCGCCTGCGCCTCGAAGACGGCGAGCGCGTCCAGGTCGACGTCACCTGCGCGCGCTGAGCGCGTCGCGGCGCCGCATCCAGAGCAGCCCGCCAGCCACCAGCCCCATCGTCGCGATCGCGCCCACCCGCGCCCATCGGTTGCGCCGCTGACTCCGATACGCCGCGACGAGCCGATTCGGCCGCCCGAACGGCAGAGGACTCTCCAATGCGAGGGCTCGAACGTCCACACGAACGTCCCCACCCACCTGCCCGTGCCCTTGCCCGTGCCCCTGCCCGTGCCCGCCCCGTGCCGAGCCCGAGCCCGAATCCGAGACCGAATCCGAATCCGAGCCCGAATCCGAATCCGAATCCGAACCCGATCCCACCGACAACCACTCGCTCACCCCCCGCTCGCCCGGAGCCTCCGTCCGCAGCCGCTCTCTCAGCGCGGCGAGCAGCCCTCGGGCCACGGCGGCCTCGCGCCGATCGGGGCCGAGGGCGGCGGCGCGCAGCCGAGGGACCAGCGACGCGTAGGCGGGAGGGCGCACGCCGAAGGCGTCGACGCCGGCGTCGAGCAGGGCGAGCCACGGCTCCACCTCGGCGGCGGGAGGGGGCGGGGCGAGCGAAGACCAGCCGAGGATCAGCTCGGCCCCGTCGCCTCGCAGAAGGTGGTCCTCGAGGGCGACGCCGAGGTCCTCCAGGGTGCCGCGTGGCCCCGGGCTCCGGACGCGGGCGGCGTAACCTTCCGTGCGAAGGCTCAGGGTGGTCGGGCCGCGCTCGGCGAAGCGCTCGCCGAGGAAGCGGCTGTAGTGGAGGCGCAGCGCCCAGCCGGAGCCGGGATCGTCGCCCCGCAGCGGTCGCCCGGCGGCGTCGGCCGGTCGCCAGGGCGCCGAGACGAGGTAGCGGACGCGCAGCTCGCTCGTCTGTCCGGGCGCCATCGGCGCCGCCAGCGCCCACCAGCGCTCGGGCCCGGCGACCCGCCGGGCGACCTCCACCGGCGCGCCGTCGCGCTCGGCCTCGACGAAGTGGAACGGAGCGCCGCGCGACCCGCGCACCTGCTCGGGCAACGCGAGCACGAAGTCGGGCGCGTCCTCGACGCCGCGCAGGGTCAGGTGGATCTCGGTCAGGACCACGTTCCGGAGCACGCGGACGTCCACCCGCTCGCGCACCAGCGCCACGCGCGCGTCCCACGGCTCGGGGGGCCGGCCGCCGAGCGACGCGGCCAGCCCGGTCACCCGCGGCGACAGCCCCGCGACCTCACCGACCTCGCGCGGGCCCGGCGTCGACCACCGCGGGCCCGTCGCCCCGACCGCGTCCGCGCGGGCCGGTCCGGCCGCGACGAGAACGGAGAGCAAGCAGAGAGCGGAGGCGGCCGCGCGCACGTCGGCGCATCCTGGCCCACGACGCGCCCCCATGACATCACGCACGGGTGAGACATCTCTTGCCGGCCACGCTCGCTCTGCTCCTCGGCTGCGGCGCGGCCGAGACGCCGCCCACCCAGGAGGCGGCGAGCCTGCCGGACGTGCGCGGCCCCTGGGCGGAGCACCGCGCGCCGCGGCTGCGCGTGCCCACCGACGACGCGCCCGCCCTCGGCGCCGACGCGCCGCTCGTCACCGTCGTCGTCTTCACCGACTTCGAGTGCCCCTACTGCCGCGCGTTCGCGCCGACGGTGGCGCGGCTCGCGGCCGAGCGCCCGGACGAGGTGAGGCTCGTGTTCCGGCACCTCCCGCTGCCCTTCCACGAGCACGCGCTGCTCGCGTCGGAGGCGGCGGCGGAGGCCTACGCGCAGGGCGGCGACGAGGCGTTCTGGCGCTACCACGACCGCCTGTTCGAGACCGACGCGCTCACGCGAGGCGACCTGATCGCGCACGCCGAGGCGCTGGGGCTGGACGTCGAGCGCTTCGAGATCGCGCTCCGCGGGCACGTGCACAGCGACGCGATCGAGGACGACCTCGACCTCGCCGACCGGGTGGGCGCGCGCGGCACCCCGACCGCGTTCCTCAACGGGCGACCGGTGCGTGGGGCCGTGCCCTACCCGGAGCTCGCGGCGATCTTCGAAGAGGAGCGCGCGCTCGCGCAGACCGCGATCGAGCGGGGCGTGCCCCGGTCGCTCATCTACGCGGCGGCGATGCGCGAGGCCTCGGAGCGCCCGCCGGCCGAGCCCGCGCCCGACCGCCCCGCCCGCCCGCGACGACAGCTCGACGAGGACGCGCTCTACGCGGTCCCGGCGGGCGACGCCCCCCGGCTCGGCCCCGACGACGCGCCGGTCACCGTCGTGATGTTCAGCGACTTCCAGTGCCCGTTCTGCGCCCGCGCGCTGGCGACCCTGGACGCGCTCCGGGCGAGACACCCGGGGCGCATCCGGCTGCTCTATCGGCACAACCCGCTCCCGATGCACCGCGACGCCCTGCCCGCCGCCCTCGCCGCCGCGGAGGCCGGCGCGCAGCGCGGCGACGAGGGGTTCTGGCAGATGCTCCGCCTGCTCTTCGCCAACCCGCGCGCGCTGTCGGGCGCGGATCTCGAGGGCTACGCGACGCAGCTCGGCCTGGACCTGCCGCGCTTCCGGGAGGCGCTGCGCTCGCAGGCGCACCTGCCCGCCATCGAGGCCGATCAGCGCCTGGCGGCCCAGCTCGGCGCGCGCTCGACGCCGACCTTCTACGTCAACGGCCGGCTGGTGCGCGGCGCGCAGCCGAGGGAGGTCTTCGCCGCGGCGATCGACGACGGGCTCGCCCGGGCCGAGGCGGCGATGGCCGAGGGCGTGGCGGCCGACGCGGTCTACGACGCGCTGCTCGAGGGCGCCGAGGCGGAGGCGGTGTTCCGCGCGCCGGAGCGCCGGCCGGCGGCGCCCGACCGCCTCAGCCTGCCCGCGCCCGCCCACGCGCCCCGCCGCGGCGCCGCCGAGCCCGCCCTGGTGGTCCAGGTCTTCAGCGACTTCCAGTGCCCGTTCTGCGCCCGGGTCACGCCCACCCTCGACCGCCTGCTCGAGGCGCACCCCGAGCTGCAGCTCGTCTTCCGGCACTACCCGCTGCCCTTCCACCGCGACGCCCGGCCGGCCGCCAACGCCGCGCTCGAGGTCCAGCGGCAGCGTGGCGACGAGGCGTTCTGGGCGTTCCACGACCGGGTGTTCGCCCGGCAGCGCGAGCTCGATCCGGAGACCCTCGCCGCCCACGCCGAGGCCGTGGACGCCGACCCCGACGAGGTCCGCGCCGCGATCCGCGAGGGACGTCACGACGCGCGCATCGACGCCGACATCGAGGCGGTCCGGTCCAGCGGAGTCCGGATCGGCACCCCCGCGGTGCTGATCGGAGACCGCCTGGTGATGGGCGCCCAGCCCTACCCGGTCTTCGAGGCGGCGGTCTCGGCGGCGCTCGAAGGCGCCGAGTGACTCCTGGAAACACGTCCCCGGACGGCTACAAAAAGCGACGTGGGAGGCGCCATTGACACCCCGCGGGCCCGAGCGTAAGGTTCGGCGCCTTTTTCTGGGGGTTGAGGGCACCCGTTTTGCCTTTCTCGCGAAGGCAGGGAGCGACTGGACATGGCGAAGGCTCAGGTGGCGCGTGACGTGCCGATGGTGGAGGAGCTGCACTTCAAGAGTGACAGCGCGTTCCTCTGCCTTCTGTTGAACCGGCGCACCGGCTTCATCCGCGTGATCGATTTCCGCTCGGGGGCGCTGCCCGCCAAGCGACTCTTCATTCAGTCCGTCGCGAAGCGCGAGGGCGTCTCCAAGGTCATCACCCTGGTGGAGAAGGACGAGGTCTCGTCCTGGACGCGGGTGGGCTTCGTGCGCGAGGGCACCATCCCCGGCTTCTACAAGCGGAGCGACGGTCACCTCTGCGGCTGCCTCATCAACGATCGCACCGCCTCGCTGGAGATCAGCGACGACGGCGCGAAGCAGGCCGACCGGACCGTCAACCATGGCAAGAAGAACGCCAAGGAGGTCCCGGACGTCCTCGACATGGTCACGGTCAAGGACGCCGACGCGGCGTCGGCGCTGAAGGCGCGCGACGAGGCGTTCCGCAAGGGCAAGGGCCTCAACCCGTTCGACGACTTCGGTCGGGACGCGGCCCGCTTCTTCATCAGCGCGCAGGCCAAGCGCGGCAAGCCGGTCTACCTGTCGGCGGAGTACCAGGACTGCTTCGGTCACTCCCTCGTGGAGATCGTGCGCCGTCCCGAGGACGACCTCGACGTGATCGCGGTGACCGGCGGGCTCCGCACGATGTGCGACACCCTGCTCGAGCGCGGCATCGTCAGCGCCTTCGGCTTCGCGCCCAGCGACGACATCGGCCTCGCCACCGCCTACTGCGCGGCGGGCTTCCGCAAGACCGGCCTCCTCGCCGGCGGCATCCTCTGCGGCGACGAGCGCAAGGACGCGATCCTCTGGACGCGCAAGCTCGCGAACCCGGCCGACGAGGACTCCTGATCCCGGCGGGGTCGGATCGAGCAGGGTCCGAACCAGCAGGGTCGAAACCAGCAGGGTCGGGTCCGATCGGGTCCGATCCCGCGCCTCGGCTGACGTCCGGCGCTCGCCTCAGGCTCCGTCGGCCGCCTGCAGAGCGTGGGCAAGCACCGCGTGGAGCTGCCGGAAGCCGAAGGGCTTCTGCAGGAAGTAGGTCGCGTCCTGGCCTTCGACCCGGCGGGCCACGTCGCTCTCCGCGTAGCCGCTCATGAGCACGACCGGGACCGCGCGACCGGTCTCACGGAGCCGCGCGAGCGTCTCGACCCCGTCGAGGCCGGGCATCGTCACGTCCACCAGCACGACCTCGGCGCCGGCCTCCTCGAAGACGTCGAGCGCCCGCAGGCCGTCTTCGGCGGTGGCCACCTCGTAGCCGCTCGCGGCGAGCAGCGACGCGGTGGCCTGGAGCACGGTCGGCTCGTCGTCGACGACGAGCACGCGGCGCCGGGCCGGCTCGTGCGCCGCCGCGGCCTCCTCGAAGGCCGGCGCGGCGACCGAGTCGCCCACCGGCAGGTAGAGGTGGAAGGTGGTGCCGCGCCCGGCCGCGCTCTCGACCCGCAGGCCGCCGCCGTGACCGCGCACGATGCCGAGGGTCGCGGCGAGCCCGAGGCCGCGGCCGGTGAACTTGGTGGTGAAGAAGGGCTCGAAGATGCGTGCCCGGGTCTCGTCGTCCATGCCGACGCCGTCGTCGGTCACCTCGATCCAGAGCATCGAGCCGCGCGCGGGCTCCGGCGCGACCGCGGCGCTCGACCAGTCCACACTCGCGGCGTCGCTTGCGCCGGCGCGGATCCGGATCGTGCCTGCGCCCTCGGGCATCGCCTCCGCCGCGTTGAGCAGGAGGTTCATCAGCACCTGCTGGAGCTGCGATCGATCGCCCATCACCGGCCGGAGGTCGGCGTCGAGCTCGAGGGCGACGCGCACGTTCTTGGACGCCGACGCGGAGACCAGCTGCCAGGTCTCACGGAGCAGCGCGGGCAGCCCCACCCGCTCGCGCACCAGCGCGCCGCGCCCGGCGTAGGCGAGCATCTGCCGGCAGAGATCGGCGGCCTTGCCGCAGGCGAGCTCGACCTGGTCGAGCGCCTCGCCCGCGTCCGCCCCGCGCTCGGCCTGCATGCGCGCCATCTGCGCGTTGACGACGACGCTGGTCAGCAGGTTGTTGAAGTCGTGCGCGATGCCGCCGGCGAGCAAGCCCAGGCTCTCCAGGCGCTGGGTCTCCTGCATCTTGCGCTCGAGCGCGAGCCGCTCCTGCTCGGCCTGCTTGCGCTCGGTCACGTCGCGCGCGTAGCTCAGCAGGACCTCGACGCTCCCGTCGGGCTCGACCAGCGGGACGACGCGGGAGGCGTAGCTGCGCACCCCGTTCGGGGTGGGGAACTCGAACTCCTTGGCCCCCTCGCGGCCGGTCTCGAAGACCTGCCGGTAGACGCCCTGGAAGTAGCGCACGAGCTCGTCCGGCATGCCGAGATCGACGTGATCCTTGCCTTCGAAGTCGGCGGGCGTGAGGCCGGTCGCCGGGATGATCGCGCGGTTGACGAAGACGTGCCGGTACTGGCGATCGATCATCGCGATGATGTCCGGCGACTCCTCGACGATCTGCTCGAACCGAGAGCCCGCCTCGCGGGGCGTGAGGCTGGCGAGAAAGTGACCGTCGGAGACCGCGCGCAGCGTCAGCGACGCCGGCCCGTCGACCAGGGACGCCTCGAGCTCCAGCTCGACGTCCTCGGCCGCGGCCCGTCGGGCGGCGGCGGCGAGCGCCACGGGATCCGCGGGCAGGCCGTCGCACAGCGCGCGGAACCGGGGCGAGGCGCGGCGCACCTCGAGGCGGTCGCCACGCCACCCCAGGAGCGCGAGCGCGACCGGGGCCGCCTCGATCCACTCCCCCTCGACTCGTCCGTCGTCGCTCAAAGACTTCCGCTCCACGGCTCACTGTGACACCGGGGCGACCGAGCCGTCGAGGGGAGGAATAGGCGCGCCGCGCCACGGCTTGAGCAGGAGAGCACGGCTCGGTACTCTCGCGCGGCGCGGCGCCAAGGCCGCTCGTGGGGGCGCGACCGGCGTGCTCCCGCGCGCCCCGAGGCGCACGGCAACGCGAGGAGACGAATGCGAACCCGTGAGGACATCGAGGCCTTCCTGGCCCGTTCCGGTCACCCCCACCGCGAGGTGGCGGAGAACACCTGGCTCGTCAGCGATCCATCGGAGGAGCGCGAGCACGTCGTCGTTCGCCTGGCCGAGGGCCTGGTGATCTTCCGCATGAAGGTGCTGCCGCTCGAGCGGGTCGACGCCGGGCAGCGCGAAGCCTTCTTCGAGGCGCTGCTCCGCTTCAACGCCGAGGACATGGTGCACGGCGCCTACGGCATCTCGGAGGGCGACCTGGTCCTGATCGCCACCCTGCGGGTGGAGAACCTCGACTTCAGCGAGTTCTCCGGCACGCTCGACGACTTCTCCATCGCGATGACCAACCACCACCCGAAGCTCCGCGAGTACGTCGCGGAGAACGCCTGAGAGGTAGCGCCAACATGGGTTTCTTCGGCCGCCTGGCGACGCTCATCAAGAGCAACCTCAACGACCTGATCAGCAAATCGGAAGACCCCGAGAAGATGCTGAACCAGGTCATCGTCGACATGAATCAGCAGCTCGTCGAGGCGAAGAAGCAGGTCGCCGTGGCGATCGCCGACGAGAAGCGCCTGCAGAAGCAGTACAACAACGAGAAGTCCGTCTCCGACGAGTGGCACAAGAAGGCCATGCTCGCGGTGCGCGCCGGCGACGACGAGCTCGCCAAAGAGGCGCTCATGCGCAAGAAGGAGCACGACAGCCTGTCGAGCGCCTTCGAGGAGCAGTGGCGCAAGCAGCAGATCGCGGTCAACCAGCTCAAGACCGCGCTGCGCGCCCTCAACAACAAGATCGAAGAGGCGAAGCGCAAGAAGAACGTGCTCATCGCCCGCAAGCGCCGCGCGGAGGCGATGAAGTCCATCCAGGAGACCATGAGCGGTCTCTCGGACAACGCCGCCTTCGAGACCTTCGATCGCATGAGCGAGAAGATCGACCAGATCGAAGCGGAGGCCGAGGCCGGCGCCGAGCTCAGCGAGGAGTACACGGGCGACGTGCTCAAGCACAAGTTCGCCACCCTCGAGGCCACCGCCGGCGCCGACGCCGACCTCGAGAACCTCAAGCGCGAGATGGGCCTCATCCAGGAGGAGGCCCCGGCGGTCGAGGCGCGCGTCGAGGAGACCGAGGAAGAGGCCGAGATGGACGAAGAGGAGATGGCCGAGCTCGAGGCCGCCCTCGAAGAGCTGAAGCGGCGAGAAGAGATGGCGAAGGGCTGAGCGAGGGGCGCCCAGCGCCCCGAGCTCCCGTGCCCCTGCCCGTGCCCGTGCCCCTGCCCGAAAGCCCAAACTTCACGGCGAGGGCACGGCCGCACCGCCCCACCGGACTCCCACAGAGCTGAGCCCAACGACCCAACATCAGGCGACGAGCAAAGCGAGTCGCCGCACGCCCCAAGGTTCGATCCCGCGGCAGCGGGCGGCCAGCGAGCGCGCAGCGCGAGCGCGAGCCGCGTGGCTCACGCGCGGAGCGCGGGACTCGCGCGCCGCAGGCGCGCGGCGTGGGTAGGGGGGGCCCCGCGGAGCCGGTGCAGCGGTCACCGCGTAGGCTGCGGAGCAGCCGGAGCGGCGACCGTTGTGACGGCGCAGCGGGGGGGCGGGGGCGGCCCCGCCCCTGCCCAAAATAACGCAGCACTCGGCCGGCTTGACTGCTGCCAGGGGGAGCTTATCGTTGGCCCAGCGCAGAGGAGCTGAAGTGCCCACGTACGACTATGGTTGCGAGGCCTGCGGAGCCCAGTGGGAGCTCGAGCAGCGCATCAGCGAAGACCCCATCAAGAAGTGCCCGAAGTGCAAGAAGATGAAGGCGCGCCGCATGATCAGCGGCGGCAACTTCATCCTCAAGGGCAGCGGCTGGTACGCGGACCTCTACCACAAGCCGAAGGCCGGCTCGTCGAAGAAGTCCGAGTCCAAGGACAGCTCCAGCTCCAGCTCCGAGTCGAGCAAGTCCAGCGGCTCCAAGAAGGCCGCGAACGAGTGACGTCTAGCGGGCCGCCAGGCTCGCGATCTCGTCCGGCTCGAGCGCGCGGTCGTAGACCCGCAGGTCGGCCAACCAGCCGTCGAACGCCTCGAGGCCCATCGCGTCCCGCGCGCCGATGAGGACCGCCGAGGCGTCGGCGTTCTGTCCCCCGAACGTGCCCGAGCCTGGCTGGACGCCGTTCAGCCAGACCGAGAGCTCGCCGCTCCGCATCACGACGGCGACGTGAGGCCACGCGGCCGGCAACGGCGTCAGCGACGAGGTCACGTTCCGGGAGTCGGCCCCGTGGCCGAGGGCGGTGCCGTCCATCCGCCCCGCGAGCCAGAGCCGGAAGGTGGACGCGCCCGCGTCGGCGAACGGCCTGCGGAGGAGGGTTCGGGTCTCGCCGTCCGCGAGCGGAGCGCTCGGCTCGACGTAGGCGGCGAAGGTGAACTCGCGAGTGCCCACGTCGAGCCCCGGCACGCGGACCACGTCTCCCCCGTCGAAGCGGCACGCCGCGCCGAGCGGGCCGACCGCGTCGAAGGTCGGGCACCGCTCACCTTCGCAGAGCACCGGCAGCCCGCCCTCGGCGTTCTCGACCCCTCCGCCGGCGCACTCGAGCCGGAGCACGGGCGGGTCGGTCGGGCCCCCGCCGACGCAGCCGTCCGTCACCGAGCAGGTCGCCGGCGCCGCGCAGGCGTCGGGCCTCGCCTCCGCCACGCAGGTCCCGCCCACGCAGCGCGCGTCGGCGCAGCTCGCCACCGGCGCGCAGTCGGCGGACGCGACGCACTCGGCAGCGGGGCAGCTCGCCTCGCTCCCGTCCACACACTCCACGCTCCCGCAGGCGCCGCGGATGCAGGTCTCGACCCGCTCGTCGCAGGTGACGCCGGCGCAGCTCCGCGGGATCACCACCGTCAACACCCGAGGGCCGTCGTGCCGGAAGACCACTGTGCGGGTGGCCACCGCCTCGCCGTCCTTGGTGACCGTGACCGAGAGGCGATAGCGACCCGGCGCGAGGTCGGGGACCTCGGCCACCCGCAGCGTGCCCCCCGCGTCCAGCGGGGTCGCGGCCACGGCCCCGCCCGGGTCGAGCGCGGTGAGCGCGGTGTCGATCTCCAGCCCTGGCGTGAGATCGGTGCGGAGCTCCACGAGCAGCGTCCCCGGCCCGGGCTCGCAGGCGAGCAGCGCGAGGGCGGCCGCGATCGTGAGGCATCGCACCCCCGCATTGTGCCCCAGCACCACCCCCGACCGCCAACTCCCCTTCACAGGCGCCGTCGACGGAATACCGACAGCCGTCGATTCATCGAAATCACTGAGGAAAAAGCGCGACTGTCCTCAGCCGCGGGCTAGGTATGGCGCTTGCCCTCCGACGGAGCGCTTGCCCTCCCTCGTCCCCGCCTCAGGCCGGCTGCAGGTAGCTCACCTGGATCGTCTTCACGCCCCCATCGGAGAAGCGCACGTCCACCCGGGGCGGCGTGGTGGGCTTGATGTCGACGATCTTGCCGAGCCCGAACTTCCGGTGGGTGACCCTCATGCCGACCTGGATGGTCTCGCCCTCGAAGTCCGAGCCCTCCGTCCGGTCGACGTAGGAGTCGCCGCTCGGCACGGCGCGGGGCTTGGGGCGCTCCCACTCGCGCACCCCGCGGTAGCCGCGCCAGTTGCTCGAGGTGGCGACCGCGGCTCGGCGCTGTCCGAGCTGGCGCACGTCGTCCGCCGGCAGCTCGAGGAGGAAACGCGACTCGGTCTTGGGCAGCTTGTCGCGGAACAGGCGGCGGGTCTGAGCCCAGGTGAGCATCAGCCGCTCCTCGGCCCGGGTGAGCGCGACGTAGGCGAGGCGACGCTCCTCCTCGAGGTCCTCCTCCTCGAGCGGCTCCTGGCCGCGCTTGAAGGGGAAGGTGTCCTCCTCGAGGCCGGCGACGAAGACGACCGGGAACTCGAGGCCCTTGGCCGCGTGCACCGTCATCAGGGTCAGCTTCTCCTCGGGCTGCTCCTCCTCGTCGCCCGCGCTGTCGAGGGTCACCGCCTCCAGGAACTCGGTGAGGGTCAGCTCCGGGTTCTCCTCCTGGGCGAGCTGGATCGCCCCGAGCAGCTCCTCGATGTTCTGCATGCGGGCGTCGGCCTCGGGCGTGTCCTGATCCTTGAGCGCCTGCTTGTAGCCGGTGTCCTCGTAGACTCCGTAGGCGACCGCGGCGAGCGGATCGCCGGAGACCAGGCGCCCTCGCAGCACGCCCATCAGCTCGACGAAGTGCTTGAAGCGCTTGGAGGGGCCGCCCTTGCCGCGGGCCGCCAGCTCGAGCGCGCGCCAGATCCCGGTGCCCGCCTTCGACGCGTCCTCGAGGAGCTTCTCGACGCTCTTCTTGCCGATGCCGCGCGCGGGCACGTTGACCACCCGGAGCAGGCTGACGTCGTCTTCGGGGTTGGTCAGCAGCCGGAGGTAGGCGAGCACGTCCTTGATCTCGGCCCGGTCGTAGAAGCGCATGCCGCCGACGATCCGGTAGGGCACGTTGGTCCGCCGCAGCTCGTCCTCGATGACGCGCGACTGGGCGTGCACCCGGTAGAAGACGGCCATCTCGTCGAGCGATCGGCCGGCGATCCGCAGCTGCCGGACCGCCTCGACGATCAGCTCCGCCTCCTGCCGCTCGTCGGAGCAGGTCACCACGCTGATCGGCGCGCCCTCCTCGTTCTCCGTCCACAGCTCCTTCGGCTCGCGGTGCACGGCGCGCGAGATGATGGAGTTGGCGGCCCGCAGGATGCGCTGGGTGCTCCGGTAGTTCTGCTCGAGCTTGATGATCGAGGTGTCCGGGAACTCCTCGCGGAAGTTGAGGATGTTGCGCCGGTCGGCGCCTCGCCAGCGGTAGATGCCCTGGTCGTCGTCGCCGACCACCGTCACCTGGCGGTGCTGCGCGGCGATGGCGCGCACCAGCCGGTACTGCACGTGGTTGGTGTCCTGGAACTCGTCGACGAGCAGGTGCCGGAAGCGCCGCCCGAGCTCGACCCGGAGGCTCTCCTCGGCCTCGACCGCGAGCACCAGGCGGTAGATGAGGTCCGAGAAGTCGAGCGCGTTGGCCTTCGCCATGCGCTCCTCGTACTGGGCGTAGATGCGCTGGATCTGCTCGTCGAAGACGTTGCCGACGATCATGTCGCCCGGGCCGCGGACCTCCTGCTTCTCCCGGCCGATCCGGTTGACGAGGAGCTTCGGCGCGTAGCGCTTCTCGTCGAGCTCCATGTCCTTGAGCACGCGCTTCACCATCGCGCGGCTGTCCTGGTCGTCGTAGATGGAGAAGTCGCGCTTCACGCCGACCTGGTCGGCGTAGCGGCGCAGCAGCCGCGCGCAGGTCGCGTGGAAGGTGCCGACCCAGAGATCGCGCGCCCGGCCGCCGATGAGCTTGCCGAGCCGCTCCCGCATCTCCTGGGCGGCCTTGTTGGTGAAGGTGACGGCCAGGATGTTCCAGGGCGCCACCGCCCGCTCCGACACCAGGTGCGCCACGCGGTAGGTGATGACGCGCGTCTTGCCGCTGCCCGCGCCCGCGAAGACCACCAGGGGCCCTCCGTCGTGGAGGACCGCCTCGCGCTGAGGCGGATTCAGCCCCGCCAGACCGGGATCCACTGGATCGATGTTCACGATGGCAGACCCTAAACCGAGCCGCACCGAGAGACCAGAGCAGCCCTCCCCCGAGCGGCGCCGAAGGGGCGACGGGCGTGCTATGAATCGCCGCATGGACCCGGCCGCACGCGACTCGCGCCCCGCCTCCGACGAGGCGAAGGGCGGCGTGAATGAAGCGGACGAGGCCGCGTCCAAGGGGACAGACGGGCCCGCCTCGGTGGAGGAGACCGACGACCGCACCCTGGTCGAGCGGGTCCAAGGAGGAGACGAGCGGGCCTTCAGGGCCCTCTACGAGCGCTATCACCGGCGCGCCTTCGCCGTGGCCTACGGCGTGGTGAAGAACAAACAGGACGCGCTGGACGTGGTCCAGGACGGCTTCGTCAAGGTCCACAAGCACATCGGCAAGTTCCAGGGCTCGAGCAGCTTCTACACCTGGCTCTACCGGATCATCATGAACCTCTCGATCGATCACGTCCGGCGCCGCAAGAACTCCAAGGGCTTGGAGTACGACGACGGCGTCGGTCGCGAGGCCGACGAGGTGGCCGGCGACGGGACGCTGCTGCCGCGGATCCTGGACGCCAACCCCGGCAAGACCGTGGTGCGGCGCGAGCTGCTCGAGAAGATCCAGGGCGCGCTCGACGAGCTGCCCGAGTACCACCGCGCCGTCATCCTCCTGAGAGAGATCGAAGGCCTGACCTACGAAGAGATGAGCGAGACCCTGGGCGTGCCGAAGGGCACGATCATGAGCCGCCTGTTCCACGCCCGGAAGAAGATGCAGGCCGCGCTGAGCGACTACATGGAGGGGGAGCTCCACCTCGAGGACTGAACGATGACCGCCCCGAACCGCGACGACCGACTGCAGCAGTACTTCGACGGAGAGCTTCCTCCGGCCGAGGCGCGCGAGCTCGAGCAGCTGCTCGAGTCGGACGACGCCCTGCGCGCGAAGCTCGACGGGCTGTCGCACCTGCACGAGCTGATGACCGCCAGCGCCGACGCGCTCGGCGCCGAGGTGGACTCCGACGCGCTCTTCGCGCGCATCCAGGCCGGCGTCGACGAGGGCGCCGAGGACGACGAGCCCATGTTCCCCGGCGCGGTCGAGCCGGCCGCCGAGCCCGCGCGCGCGCCGCTGCGGGTGGTCGAGGGCGGCAAGAAGGAGACGCCGGCGGCCCAGCCCGCGGACGAGCGTGGGAACGGCCTCTGGATCGGGCTCGGGGTGCTCGCGGCCGCGGCCGCGGTGCTCTTCTTCGTGCTGCGCGACGCGGGGGACCCGCCCAGCACCGCCTCGAACGACAGCGACTCGAACCCGCCGGAGGTCGCGCCCACGGCGGTCGCCGAGGCCGAGCCGCCGCCCGGCTCCGAGATCGAGGAGGTCGACTTCGGCTACAGCACCGGGGCGATCTTCGCGGTCGAGGGCACCGAAGGGGAGCAGTACGCGGTGGTGTGGATCAGCGACGAGAAGATCGACACCGAGGATCGAGAGGTGGTCCAGTGACCCGGCGCCTCCTGGCGACGCTCGCGATCGGCGCGGCCGTCGCGATCGCGTCCGCGCAGGCGCGGGCGCAGGCCCCGGTCGACGGCCAGGTCCTGATCGTGCTCGCCAGCGACGGCGACGGCCCGCGCGACCCGCGGCTCGCCAACGTCCCGGCGCTCCACCGCCCGCCCTTCGACAGCTATGGCTCGATGACCCTGCTGTCGTCGCCGCGCATCTCGCTCACCGTCGGCGAGGCGCACGAGCTGCAGCTGCCCAACGGCCGCACGCTCCGCCTCCTGCTGCGCGAGGTGACCGACAACGGGCGCTATCGCGTCCAGGTCTCGATCAACCGGCCGGGCACGCGGGACTACCTGCCCGAGATGAACGTGGTCACCTCCCCGGGGGATCCCTTCTTCGTCGCCGGCCAGTCGCACCGGAACGGGACGCTCATCCTCGGCATCCGCCTCGGCCAGCGCGGGGCTTGAGCGCGCCGGCGCCTCGGCGTACCGTCGTAGGCCATCCTCTCGAGAGCTGGGGGGGCTCTCGTCATGAGCGCGCAACGTTTCATCCGGTGTCCACACTGCGGCCTCCCGCACGAGGCGGAGCTGACCGTGTGCCCGGTGCAGGGCAAGTCGCTCGAGGCCCCCAAGCCGCGGCGCCGGCCCAAGCCTCCGCCGAGCGAAGAGGACTACAGCTGGGAGCACAGCCTCGCGCCGTGGTCCCGCGGTGAGGGCGAGCGGGATCTCGACCCGTCCTCGCTGCACACCTACATCGGCAAGATCGTCGAGGGGAAGTACCGCATCGAGGCGCTGATCGGCCGCGGCGGCATGGGCGCGGTGTTCCGGGCTCGCAACACCCGCATCGACAAGCCGGTGGCCCTGAAGGTGCTCTATCGCGGCTACGAGCAGGGCAGCGAGTCCGAGCGCCGCTTCCTGCGCGAGGCGCGGGTGGCCGGGAGCCTCGGCCACCCGAACATCGTGGAGGTGTTCGACCTCGGCCACCTCGACGGCGGCATCCCCTTCCAGGTGATGGAGCTGCTCGAGGGCCAGAGCCTCGCCCAGCGCGTACACCAGGAGGGCCCGCTCTCGGAGGCGGAGGCGCTCGACATCGCCGCGCAGGTGCTCAGCGCGCTCGAGGCCGCGCACGAGCGCGGCGTCATCCACCGCGACCTCAAGCCCGAGAACGTCTTCTTGACGGAGCGACGCGGCGAGACGGTGGCCAAGCTCCTCGACTTCGGGGTCAGCAAGAGCCTGACCGAGCAGACGATGTCGATGACGATGACCGGCGTGGTCGTCGGCACGCCCTACTATCTCTCGCCGGAGCAGGCGCGGGGCGACCGGGAGGTCGACCACCGGATCGACATCTGGGCGATGGGCGTGCTGCTCTACGAGTCGCTGACCGGCGTGCTGCCGTTCAACGCGGAGAGCTACGAGAAGCTCCTCGTGAAGATCCTCAAGCAGCGCCCGGTGCCGCCGTCGCGCTTCCAGCCCCGGATCTCCCCTGCGGTCGAGGAGGTGATCCTGAGGGCGCTCTCGCCGGACGCCGCCGACCGGCCCGCGAGCGCGCAGATCATGCTCGAGGATCTGCGCGAGGCCGGGCGCGCGGCCCGGGAGGCGTTCCGCGCGTTCGGGCACGACACGCTCCAGGACGCGCAGGCGGTGATGCCACGGTTCCAGTCGGCCGACGCCACCGTGAAGACCCAGGCGCTGCCGGGCCCGGAGGATCCCACCGAGGTCAGCGACAGCTTCGTCTCGGAGGACCTGCGCGTGGTGCTCGAGCGTGGCAAAGAGAAGCCTTGAAGCGCGATCACCCCGACGTCATCGAGCTCGGCGCTCTCGATCCCCTCCCCGCCCCTGCGGCGCAGGTGGTGCGCGCCCTCTCACCGCTCGTCACCCCGGCCCGCCTCGCCCGCATGGACGCGGTGATCGCGCGCCGGACGCGCTCGCTCGTCCCGGTGCTCGAGGACCTCGCCGATCCGCACAACGGCGCCGCGGTGATGCGCAGCGCCGACGCCTTCGGCTGCCACGAGGTGCACGTGGTCGAGGACCGCCACCCCTTCTTGGTCAGCCACCGGGTCACCCGGGGGACCCACCGCTGGCTCGACCTGGTGAAGCACCGCGACATCCACGCGTGCCTCGATCACCTGAAGACGCGCGGCTACCGGGTCTACGTCGCGGCGATGGACGGCGACGTCGGGCCCGAGCAGATCGCGGACGTCGAGCGGGCCGCGATCGTGTTCGGCAACGAGCACAAGGGCGTGAGCCAGGCGGTGCGCGACGCGGCCGACGGCACCTACGCGATCCCGATGGAGGGCTTCGTCGAGAGCCTGAACGTGTCGGTCGCCTCGGCGATCACGCTCTACGTCGCCTCTCGCGGGCGGCACGGCGACCTCGACGAGGCGGCCCGCGAGGAGATCCGCGCGCGTTTCCTCATGCACCAGGTGCGCGACGCCGAGCGCATCGTGCGAGAGGCCTGATCAAGCCGGCGACTCGGGGAGGAGCACCCAGAACGTGCTGCCCTTCCCCCGCTCGGTCTCGACGCCGATCGCGCCGCCGTGGCGGAGGGCGATCTGCCGGCAGATCGCGAGGCCGATGCCGGTCCCCTCGTACTCGCTGCGCTTGTTGAGGCGCTGGAACATGCCGAAGGCGCGCTCGGCCTGCGCGGGATCGAAGCCGATGCCCTCGTCCCCGACCTCGACGCGCCAGCGCTCGCCGTCTCGCCGCGCCTGCACGGAGACCCGCGGCGGCTCCCCGGGGCGGCGGAACTTCAGGGCGTTGCTCACCAGGTTGAGGAAGAGGCGGTGCAGCTGGCCTCGGTCGCCGATCACGGTGGGCAGGGGCCCGACCCCGATCTCGCCGTCGGCCGCGAGGCGCGCCGGCTCGACCTCCGCGGCGACGTCGGCGAGCACCTCCCCGAGGTCGACCGACTCGAGCTCCAGCTCGCGGTTCTGGACCCGGGAGTAGGCGAGCAGATCGTGCACGAGGGCCTGCATGCGCCGCGCGCCGTCGACGGCGTAGGCCATGTAGGTGCGCCCCTCCTCGTCGAGCCGATCCCCGTACTCCTCCTCGAGCAGCGTCACGTAGCTGCGCACCATGCGGAGCGGCTCCTGCAGGTCGTGGGAGGCGACGTAGGCGAACTCCTCGAGCTCCCGGTTCGATCGCGCGAGCTGGTCGTGGGAGACGCGCAGGTCGGTCACGTCATAGCCCACGCTGATGATCTCGCCCTCGGGGAGCGCGAAGTTCGCCCAGCGCTGCGCCCGCATGCCATGGCGGGTCCGCACCTGGAACTCCCGGAACTGGCCGTCCGGATTCACGATCGTCGCGAAGACGGCCTCGCGGGTCTCCGGGTCCGGGTAGAACAGCGCCATCGGGTCGTCGCAGGCCTTCACCTCATCGGCGGTGTAGCCGAGCACCCGCTCGCACTCCCGGTTCCAGAGCACGAGCGCTCCGTCCGGCCCGAAGGCGTCGATCATCACCGGCGCGTTCTCGTAGATCGCGCGGAAGCGCTGCTCGCTCCGCTCGGCCTTTCGCCGGAGCGCCTCCGCCGGCTCCACCGCCTGCAGCGTGCCCACGACCGCGCCCTCGTGCAGAGAGGCCACCAGCCGGAGCTCCCGCGCGCCGCCCTCGAGCGCGACCCGCAGATCGCGCCGCAGCTCCGGGACGTCGCCGGCCAGGATCGGCTCCCACGCGCCGACCAGGGCGTCCCCTTCGGTTCGCGCGGCGAGCCACTCGGCCACCCCGTCGGCGGGCGCCTCGCCCCCGAGCAGGGCCCGGGCGCGCGCGTCGAGGCGGAGACCGTGCGCCCGGTCGTAGCGGAGCAGACCGATCCCCGCCGCGCCGAGGGCGGCCGAGGTCGCGCGCAGGTCGAAGTCCAGCCCCATGACTCACTTTCCGGAGGGGGCATGCGCCCCCTCCCGCCCGACCGGCAAAGCCGGCTCGGGCGGTCGCCCCATCCCACGCGCTCACGCACATGGAAGCTGCGGCAATATTTGCCGCAGCTTCAGAAGTAGATACGGCGTCCCGCGACCGCAATCGAGGACAATGTGCGACCGTCCCGGAAGAAGTAGGCGCGGTCGGCGGGTTCTGCACGCGGAGCTTTGCGCCTTCCTTCCACAGCGGTACGGTCCGGACGCGTGGCGACGGCGCGTCGAAAGGGTGCCTCGAAGAGGTCGGGGCGGGCGCCGCGGCCCTCGCGCTCGCGCGCGAACGCGGCCGCGAAGAAGCCGGGGCGGGTCTGGAAGTGGACCAAGCGCCTCGTGGTGACGCTGCTGGCCGCGGTGCTCCTCGCCGCGCTCGGCCTCGGCGGGGTCTTCGCCTACTACGGCCGGGACCTGCCCGACGTCACCGCGCTGCACGACTACCGCCCGCCGCAGGTCACCCGGGTCGTGGACCGGGACGGGGAGCTGCTCGGCGAGAGCTGGCGCGAGCGGCGGACCGTGGTCCCCCTCGAGCGGGTCCCGCGGGTGCTCGTCCTGAGCGTGCTCGCGGCCGAGGACGCCGACTTCTACCGACACGAGGGGCTCGACTACCCGGGCCTGATCCGCGCGGTGGCCCGAGGGCTGGTCGGCGGCGGCCGCTTCCGGGGGACGAGCACGATCACCCAGCAGGTGATCAAGAACCTGCTGCTGACGCCGGAGCGCGCGCTGTCGCGCAAGATCCGCGAGCTCATGCTCGCGCGGCGGCTGGAGCAGGAGTTCACCAAGGACGAGATCCTCGAGCTCTACCTGAACCAGGTGAACTTCGGCCACGGCCGCTACGGGGTGCAAGAGGCCTCGCAGTACTACTTCGGCGTGAACGTCGAGGAGCTGACGCTCGCGCAGGCGTCGCTGATCGCCGGCATCCCGCAGTCGCCCACCCACCTCTCGCCCCGGACCCACCCCGACGCGGCCCGGCGGCGGCAGCTCTTCGTGCTCCGCCAGCTCTCGGAGAAGCGCGCGGAGTACTGGCCGGATCTCAGCGAGGAGGACATCGCCGCCGCCCGCGAGGCGGAGGTGGAGATCATCCCGCTGCCCGAGCGCGAGCACCGCGCGCCCGAGGTGATGGCGCGGGCCCGGCGCGTGCTCCGGGAGCAGGTCGGCGCGGAGGCGGCGGCCCGCGGCGGCTACACGATCCACACGACGATCGACGCGGATCTGCAGGACGCCGCCCGCGCGGCCTTGCGCGAAGGGCTCGAGGCGGTCGACGAGCGGCAGCGGCTCCGGGTGCCGCTGAGCGCTCCCCGGCGAGCGCGCGAGCTGACGCAGGTCGAGGCGCTGCGGGTGGGCGGCACCTACGACGCCCGGGTGACCGGCGCGGACGACGAGCACGGGCTGGTGCTGCTCGACGTGGGCGGGCACCGCGCGGCGGCGAACGTGACCGACCTCGCGCGCTGGAACCCCGAGGAGCTCCCGCCGAGCGAGCTCGCCGAGGAGGGCGCGCAGGTGCGCGCGTCGATCCAGCAGCTGCCGAGCGAGGAGGACCCCGAGGCGCCGGCGAGGGCCCGGCTCGAGCTCGGCCCGCAGGGCGCGATCGTGGTGATCGATCCCCGCACGCGGCACGTGCTCGCGCTGGTCGGGAGCTACGACGAGGGCCCCGGCTTCGATCGCGCGACCCAGGCGGTGCGGCAGCCCGGGAGCACGTTCAAGCCCTTCGTCTACGCGACCGCGCTCCGCTCGCGGCGCTACACGCCCGCCTCGATCGTGATCGACGCCCCGGGCGTCTACGACGACTGGCGGCCGAGCAACTACGAGACCTGGAGCTTCGAGGGGCACATCCGCCTGCGGCAGGCGCTCGCCCGCTCGATCAACCAGGTCGCGGTGCGGGTGATGGAGGACGTCACCCCGCCCGAGGTGGTGCGCTTCGCGCGGGAGCTCGGGATCTCGACCGAGCTCGAGCCCACCCTGGCCCTCGCGCTCGGCGCCTCGGACGTGCGCCCGATCGAGCTGGTGAACGCCTACGCGACGTTCCCGGCCGGCGGGCGCTGGGAGCCGCCGCGCCTGATCGAGCGCATCGTCGGGCCGGACGGCCGCGAGGTGCCGCTGCCGGAGCGCGAGGCGCCGCGGGACGTGATGTCGCCGGCGGAGGCCTACGTGCTCACCAGCATGATGACGAGCGTGGTGCGGGACGGGACCGCCCGGCGCGCGCGCCGACTGCGGCGCTCGGTGGCCGGCAAGACGGGCACGAGCAACGACGTGCGCGACGCGTGGTTCGTGGGCTTCTCGCCCGAGCTCACCGCCGGCGTGTGGGTGGGCTTCGACGACCGGCGGCCGCTCGGACGGCGGGAGAGCGGCGGCCGCACCGCGCTGCCGATCTGGATCGACGTGATGGACGCGGCGCTCGACGGTCGCCCGCGGCGGGACTTCGCGGTGCCGAGCGGCGTGGTCACGGCCACCATCGACCCGGCGAGCGGCCTGCTCGCCTACGACGGGCAGGACGACACGCTGGAGGAGGTCTTCCTCGAGGGCACCGTGCCCACCGAGACCGCGACCCCGCCCGACGTGCTCGACACGAGCAGCTTCCTGATGAACCAGTTCGGGACCGAGCCGGAGGAGACGCCCGAGCCGGGGGCCGAGGACGGAACCTGAGGCGGTGAGACGCCTCGCCCTCCTCCTCTGTCTCCTCGCGCCGGCGTCCACCGCGGCCCAGGACGGTGGCGCCCAGGACGGTGGCGCCCGGAACGGCGTGGAGCGGGCGGCCGAGGCGATCGCGGACGCCGCCGCCGAGCTGGTCGGCTCGGACGCCGGGCGCGTCGTGCTCCGGCCTCGCGTCGACCTGCCCGAAGACGCCCCGCACGGGCTGCCCGCGGCGCTGACCGCTTCGGCCCGAGCGCGGCTCGGGGACGGCGCGCACGTCGCGCTCTTCGGCGGGCTCGACGCGGAGGGCGCGGCCGCGGCGACCCGGCTCGGCTACGACGCGATGCTCGACCTCGACGCGCGGATCGAGGGCGGCTTCCTGCGCTGGTTCCTGACGCTCTGGCGCGGCGACGCGCGGATCGGCGAGCGGAGCGGGCGGGTCCGACTCGACGTGGCGCTGCGGCGCTTCACCGGCTTCCCGCCGCGCCTCCAGGACGCCGACGTCCGCCCGCAGACCGTGCTGCTGCCCACCACCGACGTGGTCGCGATCGCGGCGCACGACCTCGACGACGACGGGCGCGCGGAGCTGGTGGTCGTGCGCGCGGACGGCGTGCGGGTGTACCGCCTCGAGCCGCGCGGACGACGCCTCCGGGCGCGCGAGCTGGGCCGCGCCGCGTGGCCCGCCGAGGCGACCCGCGCCCCCGTCCCTCGGCGCCGGGTCATCGCGAGCGCGCGCCCCGACGGCGACGCAGTGGCGCTGCGGATCAGCGAGCTCGCGCCCGCGCTGCGGGTGTCGCTCGTGAGCGGCGCGGTCCAGCTGCGGGTCGCCGAGGGCCCCTGCCCGGAGGGGCGCTACCCGATGGGCGGCGGCTGCGCGGAGCTGGTGCACGGGCGCGACTTCTACGACCAGCTCCTCACCCGCGGCGACGCGCCCACCCTGGAGGCGCAGGGCAACTTCTTCGCCCACGTCTATGGGGAGTTCGCCGACCGCGAGGGCGGGCGCCTCGCGGCCGAGGGGCTGGTGACCCCGCACGGGCGGATGTCGGTGCGCCTCGCGCGCCGCGGCCCCGAGGGAGACGAGACGGAGCGCTCGGTCGGCGCGGTGGGGTACGGTACGGCGCTCGCCATGACCGACCTCGACCTCGACGGCGCGCCCGAGCTGCTCGCGAGCACCGCGAGCGCGGCGGGCGAAGGGGACGCGCTGGTGCTGATGCGCGCGCTGCCGCGGGGCGCGCTGCACGTGCTGTGGCGCTCGGAGCCGACGACCGGCCCGGTGTTCGTGGCCGGCACGGGCGACCTGGACGGCGACGGGCGGGACGAGCTGTTCGCGGTCGAGGAGCCGCTGGAGCGACGGGGAGGCGCGCGGCTGTGGATCGTTCGCTGATCGGCGCGGCCCTCGCGATCCTCGCGCTGGCGGTCTCGGCGGCCCCGGCGCGCGGCGCGCTCGGCCCGAAGCACGGCGGCGCGATCACCCTCCCCGCCCCCGAGCCCGCGACCACGCTCGACCCCGCGCGGGCCGAGACCGCGTTCGAGGCCACCCTCACCGAGGCGCTCTTCGACCGGCTCTACGAGGTGCGGGAGGACGGCACGGTCGAGGCGGTGCTGGCGGCCGGCCCGCCCGAGATCGAGGAGGACGTCGCGCGCATCCGCCTCCGCCCGGGCGCGCTCCATCACGGCACGCGCCCGATCCGCGCGCGCCACGTCGTCCGCTCGCTGCAGCGCACCTCGAGCGCGCCCCTCGCGTCCTGGCTGCTCGGCGCGTTCGCCACCGAGAACGGCCGCCCGGCGATCCGCGAGGTGGACGAGGAGACGGTGGAGATCCGGCTCGCGCGCCGCGGTCTCCGGGTCGACATCGTGCTCGCCGCCACCCCGCTCGCGATCGTGGTCGGCGGCAACGTGCGCGGCCGCCCGCTCGGCACCGGCGCCTTCCGAGGGCGCCTCGACGGCCGCGGCGGGGTGGAGCTGCGCATCTTCCGGAGCGCGCCCGACCGACCGCCCTGGGTGAACCGCGTGCGCTTCACGCCGCCTCGTCCGCGCGAGGAGGAGGTCCGCGCGTTCGAGCTCGGCCGCCTCGACGGCTCGTGGTGGAGCCGCAGCCTCTACGGCGGCCAGCCGGTCCGGCCGGTGGAGACGGCGACCGCCACCGCCGCGAGCCCCGTCCTGCTCGTCCCCAACCGCGCGCGCGCGCTGCGCGACGACGACGCCTGGGGCGGGGTGGCGAGCGCGATCGACCGGGCTCGGCTCGAGCGGGTCGGGCTGGTCGCGCGCCGCAGCCTCGGGGCCGGCCTCCCGGCGCCTCGCCTCCCGCGCGGCCGGGCTCCCCGTGGCGCCCGCTTGCGCATGATCGTGCGCGACGACCGCCCCTTCGAGCGGCGGGTCGGCGAGGCGCTCGCCGGCATGCTCGACGAGCGAGGGATCGCGCTCCAGGTCGACCGCCTGTCGCCCGATCGCCTCGACGCGACCGTGGCCCGCGGGGACTGGGACCTCCGGATCGCGCTCGTGCGTCCCCCGCTCCCGGGCCGGGGCCCGCTCGTCGGCGCGGCGCTCGCCGCGGCCGGGCAGACCGATCGGGCCCGTCGGCTCGCCACCCAGCTCGGCGACGCGGAGGTGGCGGCGGAGGCGGCGCGTCAGCTCGACGTGCTGGTGCTCGGTCAGGAGCGGCTCCTCCTCCATCACCGCGCGGACCTCCGCGGCTTCGGCTTCGACGGCATGGGCCGGCTGACCCTCGCCGACGCGAGCTTCGCGCGCAGCCGACCGGAGGCCACCCGATGAGCCTCCGCTGGCGCATCGTCGCCTTCATGCTGCTGCTCTCCGCCGGTCCGGTGGGCGGGCTGGGCTACCTCTTCCGCGAGCGGACGATCGCCGACGCGCGGGCGCAGCAGGCCGAGCGGCTGGCCGCGATCACGGAGGCGGCGCGGCGACGCGTGCACGAGCGCCGGCAGGCCGAGCGTCGGGCCATCGCCAGGCTCTGCGAGGGCGACTTCGTCGTCGACCGCCTGATGCTCGACCTGCAGGCCGGGCGCTTCGGCCCGATGGAGCAGGACGAGCTGGTCCAGCGCCTGCCGAACCTGATGCGCTCGATGGGGCTCGACAGCCTGATGCTGCTCGACGGCCGGCCCGGCCGCCGCCACTACGGGCGCGTGTTCGCCGCGGGTCACTTCGCGGGGCGCGCGGGCGCGGACGAGGGGGCGACGGCGCGGGCGGTGGAGGAGGCGGGGGAGCGCTGGTTCGTGCGCGACCTGCACGTGCGGCAGGGCGGCGAGACCCACGAGATGCAGGCGATCCTGACCGGCTGCGTGGCGCGGGAGGGCGACGCGCGGGTGATCGCGGTGGGCGGCCACGTGCTCGACCAGGCCTACGTCGCCGCGCTCGGCGCCGACGTGCCTCCGGTCCGCCTCTTCCTCACCGGCCCGGACGGCGAGCTGCCCCCCGACGCCGCGCGCGGCGGCCCGCGCGAGGACGTGCACGTCTTCGAGGATCTGCGCGGCGCTCCGTCGGCGCGGGTGGTGGCGTCGGTCGACGACCGGGCGCTCCAGGCGCGGATGCGCGAGCTCGACCAGCAGCTCCTCTACGCCCTCGGGGTCACCGTCGTCATCGCCTTCCTCGGCGGCATCGTCGCGGCGTTCTGGCTGACCGGGCCGCTCGTGGAGCTCGAGAGCGCGGCCGCGCGGGTCGCGTCGGGCGACATGTCGACGACGATCACCATCCACTCCGGAGGCGAGGTGCGGAAGGCGCTGATGGCCTTCAACCACATGACCGGCGAGCTCAAACACGCGCAAGCCAAGCTGATACGCGCCGAGCGGATCGCCGCCTGGAGAGACATCGCGCGCCGCATCGCGCACGAGATCAAGAACCCGCTGATGCCGATCCAGACGTCGATCGAGACGATGCGGAAGACCCACGCCCGCCGTCACCCGGAGTTCGACGAGATCTTCGAGGAGTCGACGGTGACGATCCTCGAGGAGGTCGAGCGGCTCAAGCGCATCGTCACCGAGTTCAGCCGCTTCGCGCGGATGCCACGCCCCCAGCCGGTCGAGCTCGCGGTCGAGGACGTCGCTCGCCACACCGTCGGCCTGCACTCCGGCGGGGCGGTGGAGGTGGAGCTGCACGTCGAGGGCGCGCTGCCGCGGGTCCGCGCCGACCGCGAGCAGCTGACCCAGGTGCTGGTGAACCTGGTGCAGAACGCGGCCGACGCCGCCCGCGCCCGCCACGGCGACGGCGGAGGCCGGGTCGAGGTGGTGCTCTCGCCCGCCGAGGTCGAGGGTGACGAGGCCGTCCGGGTCGAGGTCATCGACAACGGCCCCGGCATCCCTCCGGAGGAGCAGGCGAAGATCTTCGAGCCCTACTACACGACCAAGTCCGGTGGCACCGGCCTCGGCCTCGCGATCGTGCACCGCATCGTGAGCGACCACGGGGGCAGCATCGACGTGGGAGCCGTGGACCGCCCCGAGGGCGGCGCCGTCTTCGAGATCCTGCTCACCCGCGCCGGGCCCCCGATGGAGGCCTCGACCACCCAGACCGACGCCGCGCTGCCTCTCCTCCGGAGGCGTTGAGTCGACACTCGCAGGAAGCGAGGAAGGGACGAAGCGAGGAGGAACCAGCAGGGGTACGGCACGTCTCGGCCACCCGGCCGGCGGGCCCCGAGTCCCATCGACTGGCTCCTCTTCCTCGATTCCGACCTTCCTCGATTCCTGAGAGTAGGGAGCCCTCCGAGCCGAGGACGACGATCAGGCGGTCTGGCGGGTGTCTTCGCCGTCGTGGAGGCACACCCGGTCTCGCCCGAGGTCCTTGGCGAGGTAGAGGGCCTCGTCGGCGCGCTCGACGAGCAGCTGGGGCGGCTCCTCCGGATCCCGGGCGGCGGCGACGCCGGCGCTGATCGTGACCCGGATGACGCCCTGCTCGTACGGGATGCGCAGGGACGCGACGGCGCGGCGGAGGCGCTCGGCGAGGAGCTGGGCGTTCTTCAGGTCGAGGCCGCGGAGCAGGACGCAGAGCTCTTCGCCGCCGTAGCGGATGAGCACGTCCTCCGGCCGGAGCAGGGTCTTGAGCTGCGCCGCGACCACCCGCAGCACGGTGTCGCCGGCGACGTGGCCGTAGCTGTCGTTCACCTGCTTGAAGTGATCGAGGTCGAGCATGATGAGCGCGACCGGGACGTCGTGGCGGCGCGCGTAGGAGAGCTCGCTCCGGAGCCGCTCGTGGAAGTAGCGGCGCGTGTAGGCGCCGGTGAGCGCGTCCCGCATCGCCGCGTCGTGCAGGCCGGCGACGATGCGCTGCTCGTGCGCGTCGTGAAGATCGAACCGGAAGCTGACGTGCGGGCCGAGGTGCACGCGCTGCCCGGCCGAGAGCGGCGTCGGGCGACGCACCCGCCGGCGATCGACCCAGGTCCCCTGGGTGCTGCCCAGGTCCTCGATGCAGTAGCCGGGGCCCTCGGCGAGGGACGCGTCCCAGAAGACGCGGGCGTGCTCCCGCGACAGCGTGTCCTCGGGGATGCGGTGCTGGGCGACGAGCCCTCGACCGAGGGTCACCGATTCGCCAGGTCCCAGGGGGAGGACCGAGCCGGCGCTGGGCCCCTCGACGAACAGGAGCGTGGCCCGGTTCTTCGGGGCGCGCGGCGCCGGGGCCCGCGGCTCTCCGCGGCGGCGCAGCTCGAACAGGTTCGCCGTCACGCGCTCGCGGGGGCGAACGCGGGTGGGCTCGGGCAGGTCCGGGTCGTACGCGTCGTGCGATGACATCGGGGGACTGTGATGCACGTACCGGACCGTCCGCGCCGACTCCGTTCCGGCCGCTGGCGCCGGGGCGCCTCGCCACAGTCGTCGCGTGCGCGCGCGACCCGTCCGGACCGTGTCGCATCGTGCTACGTCCCCCGCATGCGTCAGGAGATCCTCCACGCCGAGTGTCTCGAGGGGCTGTCGCGGCTCGAGGACGGCGTCGCCCGGCTCCTCTACGTCGATCCACCGTTCAACACCGGCAAGACCCAGAAGCGGCAGCGGATCCGGGCCCGCCGCGACGAGGAGGCGGGAGATCGGGTCGGCTTCGGGGGCCGCCGCTATGCGACCGAGCGGGTGGCCTCGGCGGCCTACGCCGACCGCTTCGACGACTACGTCGGCTGGCTGCTGCCGCGCATCGAAGCGTCGCTCCGGGTGTTGACGCCCGACGCCTCGCTCTTCGTCCACCTCGACTGGCGCGAGTCGCACTACGTCAAAGTTGCGCTCGACGACCTGCTGGGGCGCAAATCGTTCATGAACGAGATCGTGTGGGCCTACGACTTCGGTGGCAGGAGCAAGTCGCGTTGGTCCGCGAAGCACGACTCCATCCTCTGGTACGCGCGCGACCCGAAGCGCTACGTCTTCCGCTTCGACGAGATGGATCGCATCCCCTACATGGCGCCCGGCCTCGTGGGGAAGGAGAAGGCGGCGCGAGGCAAGACGCCGACCGACGTCTGGTGGCACACCATCGTCCCGACGAACGGTAAGGAGAAGACCGGATACCCGACCCAGAAGCCGCTCGGCGTGCTCGAGCGGATCGTCAAGGTGCACAGCGACCCGGGCGACGTGGTGCTCGACTTCTTCGCCGGCAGCGGAACCACCGGCGACGCCGCGCGGCGGAACGGGCGCGGCTACGTGCTGATCGATCAGAGCGCGGACGCGATCGAGGTCATGAAGAGGCGCCTGGCGCCGCGCTCCCCCTGAGCTGCGCGTCGAAGAACGACAGCACGCGCTCGAGCGCCGCCCGGGTCGGGTGACCCTCCTCGTCGACCAGGTCGAGCGTCACCACGCTGTGCGCGCTCCGGGCCACGCCGTGCGGGTTGCCGCGTCCGCTGTCGATCTCGATGGCCTCGAACGCGTCGCCGAGCTCGCGCCGGAGCGTCTCGAAGCGCGCCGCCGGCACCAGCGGGTCGCCGGTGAAGCGCAGCCCGAGCACCCTCGCCCCGTCCGCGCAGCGCGCCTTGACCCGCTCGAGCGCCTCGTCGCTCACGTGCAGCGCGGCGCGGTGGGAGGCGCTCACCCCGAACGGCAGCGACGGCTGGCTGAGCACCGGCGCCATGAGGTGGTCGTCCACCATGAGCGCCAGCGCGAAGTTGCCGGTGAGGCACATGCCGATGGCGCCGACCGGGGCGCCGCCGCCGTCCTCGCTGAGCTGGCGACAGAGCGCGCGCAGCCAGTCGGTCACCGGGCTGGCCCCGCGACGGGCGAGCACGTGGAACTCTCGCGAGACGCAGGCGCGGGCGATCTGGCCGAGGGCGTAGCTCTGGCTGAAGGGCTTGCCCGGGGTGCCGAAGAGGTTGGGCATCGCCACCGCGAAGCCGGCGTCGGCGACGCGCCGCGCGAAGCGGGCGACCTCGGGCGTGATGCCGGGGATCTCGTGCATCACCAGCACGGGCGGCCCCTCGCCGCGCGCGAACACGTCCCGGGTCTCGCCGAGCGCGGTGAACGGCGCGACCTCGAAGCCCTCGATCACGCCCCGGCCAGCAGCGGGAGGTGCGCGGCCAGCCGATCGGCGAGCGAGCGCACGATGCGGCTCGGATCGCGCGCCTCCAGCGTCGGCAGGCGCACGGTCGGCGTGCCCGGCATGTCCTTCTGCAGGGTCTCGGCGAGCGCGTCGCCCTGTCGCTGGCGGGTGTGCAGCTCGGCGTGCACCGCCTCGAGCGCCTGGGACAGCTCCGGCGGCAGCGCCTGGGCGCCGTCGAGCTGGGCCAGCCAGTCCGGGGTGCCCGCGTCGGCGCGGTTGAGCACGAGCGCGGTCGGGCGCTGCCCGAGGCGCTTGAGCTTGCGACCGAGGAAGCGCGCGTCGGCCGCGGCCGAGCCGCTCGGCGCCGCCACCACCAGGTAGCGCGTGGACGGCCCGAGCAGGAGGTGCTCGGACACCCGCGCCAGGCGCGCGAAGCGGTCCTTCACCAGGGCGAGCTCGGCGAAGAGGCCGGCGAGATCGCGCAGCGTCTGCGGGTTCACGAGGCGGCCGAAGAGCTGCTCGACCTTCTTCTTGCCCGCGGCGAGCAGGCCGCCGCCGTCGCTCTCCTCCTCGGCCTCGCCGGTGCCGGCGAGCTGACCGAGCCAGGTGACCGCGCGGCCCTCGTAGAGGGTGGCGAGCCGGCCCGGGTAGGAGACGAAGTCGAGGCCCTGACGCGAGGGCGCGGTGTCGACCACGAGGTAGTCGAAGGTCCGCTCCTCGATCGCCTTCGCCACCAGCATGAGGGACACGATCTCGTGCATCCCCGCGGCCGCGTCGGCGAGCAGCAGGTAGATGCGGTTCTTCAGCATGCGGGCCTTCGCCTCGGGCTCCTCCTCGAAGAGCAGCTCGATGAAGGTCCGGGTGGAGCGGCGCGGCTCGGGCATGAGCGCGAAGAGCTTGCCCTCCACGCCGGGCTCGACGTGGGCCTCGTGCACCGCCGCGTCCACGTCCACGCCCATCGCCGAGGCGAGGCGCCGCGCGGGGTCGACGGTGACGACCAGGGTGCGGTGACCCTGCCGGGCGAGCGCCAGGCCGAGCGCCGCGCTCGTCGTCGTCTTGCCCACGCCGCCGCCCCCCGCACACACGACCGTCTTGGGAGCGTGCGCGCTCACGCGGCTTTCTCCCGCGCCAGCCACTCGGCCACCTGCTCGGCCTTCGGGTCGAACGCGACCTGCGGCAGGAGGAGCGGACGGATCGCGAGGCCCCGCTCGGGCGCGTGCGACAGCGTCTCGAGCGCCTCGCTCCGCGCGGCCTCCCGGGCCTGGAGGATCTCGAGCAGCTGCTCGACCGGCTCCCCGAGCGCGTGCTCGGACGCGCTGAGCGCCTTGGCCTGCGCCACCGCGCCCTCGGGCACCGGCGACGGGAAGCGGTTCACGACCAGCCGCGCCGCCGGCATGCCGACCTCGCGCTCGAGGGCCGCGCAGAGCTCCAGCGTCTCCTGCAGCACCATGCGCTCGGGCAGCGTCACCACCACCACCGAGGTGGCGCGGGGCGCGACGAGCCGGTGCACGAGGCGCTCGCTCAGCTCGTAGAGGCCGCCCGAGCCGAAGAGATCGCGCATCTGGGTCGGCAGCCGCAGCCAGGCGAGCCCATGACCGGTGGCCGGCATGTCGACGACGACCCGCTTGCCGCGCGCCTTGTCGGCGATCTGCCCCACCGCGTCGAGCATCGCGAGCTCCCGCAGCGCGGGCGCCGCCCGGAGCATGCGGCGGACCGCGAAGTTCCCGATGAAGATCTTCGCCAGCATCTTGCTACCGAGCAGGCGGCCCACGCTCTTCTCGAGCGCGTCGCGAGGCTCGACGACCTCGTGCTGGACCTTGCGAGCCGACGCGAGCAGGCGCCGGCCGGACTCGCCGTCGCCGAACTCGACGAAGACCGCCTTTCCGTCACGCCGCGCCGCGGCCTCGGCGAGGCCGGCGGCGATGGTCGTCTTGCCGACGCCGCCCTTGCCCGTCACGAGGACGATGGGGGCGAGGGGCGGGTGGGGCCCGGGTGCTTCAGCCATGAGTGCGCAACGAATAGCAGAAACGGCGGTGACTGCCGACCGTCGTCTGCGTGAGGCCTGGGTCCGTCTTCACTCGGCGCCGAACCCGAAGACCTCGACCGGGGTCTCCTGGCGCGCCGTGTTGGCGTTGCCGAGCTGCCCGTCGCTGCCCACGCCCCAGCACAGGACCCGGCCTCCGTCCCCGGCCTCGATGGCGCAGGCGTGGGCCCCGCCGGCCGCGACGGCCACCAGCGAATCGGCGAGCTCGAGGGTGCGCTGCCAGGTCTCGCCCTCGGGCGGCGAGGTGCCGCCGATGCCGAGCTGGCCGAGGTTGTTGTCCCCGAAGCAGTGCAGGGGGAGGGACGCGCCGCGCGCGCAGGTGAAGCCCTCCTTGGGGAACGAGAAGCGGCCCCCGAGCGCGATCGCCTCGACCTGGCCGGCCCGGGCGTCCAGGGACGCGACCGGCGCCTCGATCGGCGTCATGTCGGGCGGCCGCCCCACCTGTCCGCCGCGGTTGTTGCCCCAGCAGTGGAGGCTGCGGCCCCCGCCGGCGTCGGCGACCGCGCAGGTGTGGTAGGCGCCGCAGGCCACCGCGCGGGCGTCCATCAAGCCGGGCACCTCGGTCGGGAGCGGCCGCTCGGCCCCGGAGGCGGCGCCGTCGCCGACCTGCCCGTCGCCGTCCCGCCCCCAGCAGTAGACCCGGCCGTCCGCGATCGCGCAGGTGTGCTCGTCGCCCGCGCAGAGATCGGTGACCCCGGTCAGCCCGACCACCTCGGCCGGATCCCCGTGCGAGCGGGTGTCCCCGGTGCCGAGCTGCCCGTTGCGGTTGTCCCCCCAGCACTCCACGGCGCCGCCGGCCGCGATCACCGCGCAGGCGTGGTAGGCGCCCATCGCGATCCGGGACGCCGGCGCGGAGATCCGGGCGTCGATGGGCTCGGCGCTCTCGCTGAAGCGGCTGTCCCCGAGGGGGCCGTCGACCGCCGCCCACGGGACGGTGTTGCTGCCCCAGCACTGGACGCCGCTGGCGTGCCGGACGCAGGTCGCGGCGGCCGACGCGGCGACCTCGACCGCGCCCGGGGCGACGCCGGCGACCTGTACCGGCACGGTGGAGCGGCCCATCGGGGTCCCGCGGCCGAGCTGGCCGCTGCGATCGTCGCCCCAGCAGAAGACGGCGCCGTCGGCGCGGACCAGGCAGCTGTGCGCCGCCCCCGCCGCGAGGGCGAGCGGGCGCAGATCGGGCGCGCCGGCGTCGGCCGGTCCGGCGTCTTCGGGTCCGCCGTCCTCGGCTCCCCCGTCTCCCGGCCCGGCGTCCCGCGGTCCCCCGTCGACGACGCCCGCGTCACCGGCGCCGGCGTCCATCCCCACGCCGCCGTCCTCGCACGTCGCGCGGCAGCGCCCGTCGAAGCCGTCGAGCGGCGCGTCCGGACAGCAGACGAAGCCCGCGGGGCACTGCGCGTCGCGCCCGACCTCGCACAGGAAGCGCCCCTCCGGGATGTCGGCCTCGCAGCCGAGGAGCAGCAGCGCGAACAGGAGGCGCCCCGCCCCGTTGCTCACAGCGGCCGTCACAGCCGCCCCCTCAGGCGCAGGCCGCCCGGGCCGAGGCCGACCTCGATCTGCTCCTCGCCGCCGCCGACCGCCGCCCAGACGACGCCGCCGATCACCGCCGCGACGCCCACGCCGATCGCGGCGAAGCCCACCCCGCTCAGGATCGGCGCGCGCTCGGCGGCGTCCGAGACCTCGCCCCAGGGCCGGGGCGCGCCGCTCTCCACCGCGTCGATGTCGGCGAAGGCGAGGCCGACCAGCACGCCGCCGGTGATCGCCGCCGCGCCGCCGATCCCGATGAGCGCCCACGGCCCCGGGCCCGCGTCGCGCTGCACGGTCCGGGTCGTCGGCTCGGCGGCCGTCGGCTCGGCGACCGGCACCGCGGCGTGTGCCTCCGCCTCCGCCTCGGCCTCGGCTCGAGCGGCCGCCGCCGCCGCCGCCTGCGCTTCGGCTTCGGCCAGCGTTCCCTCGAGCGCCCGGATGCGCGCCTCCACGTTCGCGCGGTCCTCCGCCTCGGGCCGCCCCGCGAGGTAGCCGCGGTAGGCCTCGAGCGCCTCCCGGTCGTGGCGCAGCCGGTCGTGCACGGTGGCGATGTTGTAGAGGATGTCCGGCTCCTCGGTGAGCTCGTAGGCGCGCTCGAAGTAGGTCAGCGCCGCCGGGAAGCGGCCGGCCGCGTACGCCGCCTGACCGGCCTGGAAGGCCGCGCGCGCCTCGCTCGCCGCCGCGTCGTCCTGCGCGCGGGCGAGAGGTTGCCAGAGTAGGATGCAAGCCAAGATGGCCGCGCCTGAAGTCGCGAGCCGCATGTGAAGCGGAGTATACCGTCCCGGAGAGATCGAGCCCGAGGGAACGACGACCCCGCAGCGAGGAGATTCATGGATCACGGCGAATTCATGCCGCACGGGCACTGCTACTTCTGGACGCCCGACGTGCTGTGGACGAACGTCGTCGCGGACGGCGCGATCGCGATCGCCTACTTCACGATCCCCGTGATCCTCGGGGTGTTCGTCCGGCGGCGGAGCGACCTGGCGTTCCCCTGGATCTTCCTGCTCTTCGGCGCCTTCATCCTGCTCTGCGGCTCGACGCACGCCTTCGACATCTACACGACGTGGGTGCCGGAGTACCGGGTGGAGGGCTGGCTGAAGGCGGCGACCGCGCTGGTGAGCGTCGCGACCGCGGCGGTGCTCGTCCCGCTGATGCCGAAGGCGCTCGCGCTCCCGAGCCCGGACGATCTGAGGCGCGAGGTCCAGGAGCGGCGCGCGGCCGAAGACGAGGCGCGGCAGCTCGCCGAGCGCCTGGAGGAGCGGGTGGCGGAGCGGACGCGGGAACTCGAGCGGCTCAACGCCGATCTCCGGGAGTTCGTGCACGTCGTCTCGCACGATCTCCGGGAGCCGCTGCGCGCGGTGTCCAACTTCACGGCGCAGCTCGAGCGCCGCTACGGCGATCGCCTCGACGAGCGGGGCCGCGAGTACCTCGAGCTGTCGCGGGACGGCGCGGTGCGCATGCAGCAGATGCTGCGCGACCTCGTCGACTACGCCCGGCTCGACAAGGAGAGCCTCGACGAGGAGGACGTGTCGCTCGCGGACGTGGTCCGCGACGTCCGCGCCGATCTCTCCGGGCTCGTCGAGGACTCGAGCGCCCGGATCGAGGTCGCCGACGACCTGCCCACCGTGCGGGCCAGCTACACCCACCTCCACCAGCTGCTGACCAACCTGGTGGGCAACGCGATCAAGTACGCGGGCGACGCGCCGCCCCGGATCCGGGTGGAGGCCGACGCCCGCGCGGACGGAGTCGAGCTGCGCGTGATCGATCACGGGATGGGCATCGCCGAGGAGCACCGCGCCCGCGTCTTCGAGATGTTCCAGCGACTTCACACCCGGGAAGAGATCGAGGGATCCGGCGTCGGTCTGGCGATCTGTCGCCGGATCGTCGAGCGGCTGGCCGGAACGATCCGGATCGAGGACACCGAGGGCGGCGGCGCCACCTTCGTCGTGTGGCTCCCGGCGCGGGACCTGAATTGAGCGCCCCTCCCCGCCGTATGTATGCTTGGGCCCACCCCGGAACGCGCATGCCACCCTCCATCCTGCTGGTCGAAGACAGCCGGTCCGACGCGATGATGTTTCGCGAGGCGCTGGAGGAGCGCGGGCTGGACTGGGCGATCCGGCGGGCCACCGACGGGCCGAGCGCGCTCGCCGCCCTCGAGGGGGAGCCGCCGGACCTCGTCGTGCTCGACCTGTCGCTCCCCGGCATGCGGGGCGACGAGGTGCTGAAGCGAGTGCGGGCGAGCGCGCAGACCGCCGCCCTCCGCGTCGTGATCCTCACCGGCTCACCGAACCCGCGCGAGGAGCGGCGCTGTCGTCAGCTCGGCGCGACCGACTTCTTCGTGAAGCCGCACCTTCCGGACGGCTACCTCGAGCTCGCCGACCAGCTGAGGGCGCACCTCCGGTGAACGAGCGCGCGAGGCGTCTGCTGCGCGCGGCCGGGACGGAGCGCACCTCCGTCCTGCTCGTCGAGGACAGCCCGAGCGATCGGCGGCTGCTCATCGACGCGATGGAGGACTTCGCGACGGTGCGCGCGGTCGGCCGGATCGGCGACGCGCTCGAGGCCATCGAGGCGGAGGTCCCGGACGTGGCCCTGCTCGACCTGCACCTGCCCGACGCGGTGGGGCTCGAGGGGCTGCGCGCGTTGCGCGAGGCGGCGCCGCGCCTCCCGGTGGTGGTGTTGACCGGCGGCGAGCTGGACATCGCGCTGGACGCGCTCGCCGAGGGCGCGCAGGACTTCCTCTCCAAGGACGAGATCGATCCGCTGCGCCTCGCGCGCGCGATCGCGTTCTCGCTCGAGCGGCAGAGCCTGCGCGAGCTGCTCGAGGCGAAGGCCGACGACGCCGAGCGCGCCGCCGAGGAGCTGGAGGGGGTGCTCGAGGTCGCCGCCGACGCGCTCCTCCTGCTCGACGTGGGCTCGCTCCGGGTCGCGTGGGCGAACGAGGCCGCGCGCCAGCTCTTCCAGGACGAGGAGGGTCTGGTCGGCCGGAGGCCGCTCACCGCGTCGGTGCTCGAGCGCGCCCGGGGCGGCGAGGTCGAGGTCGAGGCCACCGTCGACGGCGGCGCGAAGCGCAGCGTCGCCCTGCGCGCCACCCGGACCCGCTTCCGGGGCGCGCCGGTCTGGTACGCGTCGCTCCGCGATCTCGAGGCGCGGCGGCAGGCCGAGGAGACCGAGCGGCGCCTCGTGCAGGGCGAGCGCCTCCTCGCGCTCGGTCAGATGGCGGCGAGCGTGTCGCACGAGATCAACAACCCGATCTCCTACGTGCTCGCCAACCTCCAGACCCTGCAGCGCGCGATGCGGGCCGGGTCGGGCTGGGACCGCGACGCCGAGGAGATGCTCGACGACGCGCTCAAGGGCGCCTCGCGCGTCGCCTCGATCGTGAGCGACCTCCAGACCTTCGCGCGGGTGCGCGACGAGGCCGTGACCCGCGTGCACCTCGACGTCGTGGCCCGGGCCGCGCTGAACCTCCTCTCGAGCCGGGTCCGGAAGTCGCGCGCGGTCGTGCACACCGAGCTGCCCGAGGTCGCGCCGATCAGCGCCTTCGAGGGCCGCCTGATCCAGGTGGCCAGCAACCTCGTGTCCAACGCGCTCGACGCGATCGACGAGAGCGGCGGCCAGGTCTGGCTGCGCACCCGGCAGGAGGGGGACGAGGTCGCGCTCGTGGTCGAGGACGACGGGCCGGGCATGAGCGAGGAGACCCAGCGGCGGGTCTTCACGCCCTTCTTCACCACCAAGGGGCACCGCGGCGGCATGGGGCTCGGGCTGAGCGTCTGCGCCGAGATCGCCCAGCGTCACGGCGGCGCCCTCGAGATCGACTCCGCGCTGTCCCAGGGCACCCGGGTCACCCTGCGGCTCCCCAAGGCCACCGGGCTCGAGCAGACGCGACCGGCACCGGCGATCAGCGGCACGCGCCCGCGGGTGCGCACCGGGCGGATCCTGTTGATCGACGACGAGGAGCTGGTGCGGCGCGGCTACCGCCGCATGCTCGGCCGCCGCTTCGAGGTGACGGTCGCCGCGTCGGGGCCGGAGGCGCTCGCGCTCCTCGCCGACGACGACGGGTTCGATCTCGTGCTGTGCGACGTGGAGATGCCGGAGATGGACGGGCCCTCGGTGCTCGAGGCGATCGAGCGCCTGCACCCGGACCTGGTGCCGCGCTTCGTCTTCTGCACCGGCGGCGTGTTCACCGAGGCCAGCGTGCACGCCCTCGCCCAGCGCGGCGTGCCGACGGTGGCCAAGCCGCTCGACCTCCGCACCGTGCAGGACCTGGTGGGGCGGTTCGCCAGCGCCGAGGCGTCCGGCGAGTGATCCGGCTGACGATCCTGCACGACGCGGACGGGGTGGTGGCGGTGGACAAGCCGCCCGGCCTCGAGGCCACCGGGCGCACCCCCGACGACCCCGGCGGCGTCCAGCACCACCTCCAGCGGCAGCTGCGCCGCCCGCTCTGGGCCGCGCACCAGCTCGACCGCGACACGAGCGGGGTGCTGATCTTCGTGCGGAGGCGCTCGCTGGTCGCTCGCTGGCAAGAGGCGCTCGCGGCGGGCGAGAAGCGCTACCTCGCCTTCGTGCACGGCGCGCCCGACTTCACGCGCCGCGAGGTCGACGCCCCGCTCGCCTACGATCGCGGGCTCCGTCGCTGGGTCGTGCGCGAGGGAGGCAAGGCCGCCCGGTCGACGATCGAGGTGGCGCGCGTCGGCGCCGACGCCGCTCGGGTCCACGTCACGCTCCACACCGGGCGCACCCACCAGGCGCGGGTCCACCTCGCCCACCTCGGGCACCCCCTGCTCGGGGAGCGTCGCTACCGCGAGCCCCCCTGCGAGTTGCTCCCCCGCCACGCCCTGCACGCCGAGCGGGTCCGGGCGGGAGGGCTGACGATCACCGCGCCGCCGCCGCCGGATCTCGAGGCGCTGGCCCGCCGGCTCCAGCTCTGACGCGTGGCGCCGGGGCGGGTGGGCCGGCAGACTGGGGGCGCGGTGTTCAGGACGGCGCCGCGACCCCACGTTCCCCGCCATGGCCCTCGGCATCCGACACTCTCGCCCCTTCGTGGAGGACGAGCCCGACGACTTCTCGGTCGATCGGATGCGCTGGCTCATCCGCCTGCGCTGGATCGCGCTCGCCGGCATCCTCTTCGCCACCGGCTTCGCCGCCAGCGGCTACTTCCCGGGGGTCAGCTGGCAGGTGCTGCTCGGCGCGGTCGGCTGCGCCGGCGTCTACAACTTCGTGCTCTGGCGGCGTCACCGGAAGGTCGCCCCCCGGGGCACGCACGAGGCGGTGCGGCAGGCGGTCGTCGACATGCTGCTCCTCACCGTGGTGCTCTGGGCCGCCGGCGGGATGCGCACGCCCTTCATCGGCTACTACGTCTTCCACGTCGCCATCGTGGGCATCCTCGGCGGCGCGCGCGCGACGGTGATCGCCGCGGTGGCCGCCCTGCTCTTCTCCTGCCTGCTGCTGGTCACCGAGCACGTGCCGGCCCTGCAGATCGGGCGCTGGGATCCGGTGTGGCCCTGGGATCTCTTCGCGGAGATCGTCGCCTTCACCACCACCGTCGGCTCGGTCGCCTACCTCGTGACCCACGCGGTGCGGCAGCTCCGGCACCGCGAGCGGGCGCTGGCCGAGGCGCGCGAGCGGGCCGCGCTCGAGCTGGAGGTGCTGACCAACACCCTCGACGAGCTCGAGGCCGGGCTCGAGGTGGTCGAGAAGGACGGCGCGGTGATCTGGCGGAACAAGCGGGCCGAGCAGCTCGCGCCGGCGATCCCCGACGGCCACGACCACTGGGCGTGCCCCGGCGACGTGCGCGCCTGCGAGCAGGACGTCACCGGGGTGTGCCCGGTGCGCAACGCCCTCGACGAGGGCGAGCCCGGGCACTGCCGGTTCGCGGTGAAGCTCGACGACGAGGAGCGGATCTACGAGATGCAGGTCTTCCCCCTCGGCGCGGGGCCGGGCGGCGAGCGGGTGATGAACCTCTACGTCGACCGCACCGCCGGCCTGGTGAGCGAGCGCCGCCTGATCCTCGCCGAGCGGCTGGCGAGCCTGGGCCGGGTCACCCAGGGCGTGGCGCACGAGCTGAACACGCCCCTCGCCACCATCCGCACCCTCGCCGCCGACATGGTGGCCGCGCTGAAGCAGACGACCGACGACCCGGACCACCTCCTCGAGGACCTCTCGGAGTCCGCGGCGCTGGTGCACGACGAGACGCGGCGGCTCGGTCGCATCACGCAAGGCCTGCTGACCGGCCGCGACCTCACGGCGAGCGAGATCGAGGGCGCGGTGCCGCTCGGCGCGGTGGTGGAGCGCGCCCGCGCCCTGGTGTTCGCCGGCGCCGGCAAGGACGTGCCCGTCAGCCTCGGGGCGGAGCTGTCGGACCACGCGGTGGCCGCCGACCCCGATCACCTCGTGCAGGTGATGGTGAACCTGCTCCAGAACGCCTACGACGCGGTCGCCGAGGGCTCGCGCGGCGGGGTGCGCGTGACCGCCAGCCGGGAGGGCTCGCGGGTCGAGATCCTCATCGACGACGACGGCCCGGGCGTGCCGGCCGAGATCGAGGGGCGGCTCTTCGAGCCGTTCGCGACGACCAAGCCGCCGGGCAAGGGGACCGGCCTCGGCCTCTACACGTCGTACATGCTCGTGGCGTCGATGAATGGCACGCTCGCCCTCGAGAACCGCGAGGGGGGCGGGGCGCGGGCCGTCGTGTCGCTCCCGGCGGCGGAGGAGCGGCTGGTGCAGATCGGCAAGAGCCCGGAGGCGGCAGAGTGAGCGGCACGGTCAGCGAGGTCGACGACGGCAAGGGCCGGGTCCTCGTCATCGACGACGACCACAGCTTTCGGTTCGCCATGCGCAAGGCGCTCCGTCGCCTCGGCTACGAGGTCGACGAGGCCGCCGGCGGCGAGGCGGCGCTCGGCGCCCTCAACGCGAGCGCGCCTCCCGACGCGGCGCTGCTCGATCTCCGCATGGGCGACCTCGACGGGCTCGACGTCCTGCGGCGCTCCAGCGGCACGACCACCCGGATCGTCGTGCTCACCGGCCACGGCACGGTGGCCGCCGCGGTGGAGGCGATGAAGCTCGGCGCGTTCTCGTTCCTCGAGAAGCCGGTCGACGCGGATCTGCTCGCGCCGCTCCTGAACCAGGCCATCGCCGAGTCGCGGGGCCAGCGGAGCGGCGACGCCGAGTTCGCGCCGCCCCTCATCGGGGTGAGCGACGCGATGGAGCAGGTGCGCGGCTTCATCGCCCAGGTGGGCCCGACCGACGCGACCGTCGCGGTGTACGGCGAGACGGGCACCGGCAAGGAGGTGGTCGCGCGGCGGGTGCACCTCGCGAGCCCGCGCGGCGCCGGCCCCTTCGTCGCGCTCAACGCGGCGACGGTGCCGCGAGACCTCTTCGAGAGCGAGCTCTTCGGCCACCGCAAGGGCGCCTTCACCGGGGCGACCGGCGAGCGCGCCGGGCTCTTCCGCGACGCGGACGGCGGCACCCTGTTCATCGACGAGCTGGCCGAGCTGCCGCTCGAGAGCCAGGCGAAGCTGCTGCGCGCGCTCGAGACCAAGATGATCCGGCCGGTGGGCGGCACGAGCGAGATCGCCGTCGACGTGCGCATCATCGCCGCCACGAACCGCCACCTCTGGACCGAGGTCCGCGAGGGCCGCTTCCGGGAGGACCTCTACTTCCGGCTGCAGGTCTTCCCGATCGTGCTGCCGCCGCTGCGGGACCGGCCCGAGGACGTCGTGCCGCTCGCCAACCACCTGCTGTCCCGGCTCGGCGGCCCCGAGCACGAGCTCGCCGCCGACGCGAAGGAGGCGCTGATGGCGCACGACTGGCCGGGCAACGTGCGCGAGCTGCTGAACGTGCTCCGGCGCGCGTCGCTCTTCGCCGCCGGCCGGCTGATCGACGGCGCGCTCGTCCGGCGCATGCTCGCGGCGAGCGTGTTCGCCCAGCCCGGCGGCCGCCCGCGCCGCAGCGAGGCTCCGTCGCCCGCCGCGCCCTCGCGCCCGCCGCCCGCCGACGCCGACCTGAGCCTCGCCGAGATGGAGCGCAAGCACATCGAGCGCACCCTGGCCCGGCAGGGTGGCAACATCACGAAGGCGGCGTCGGCGCTCGGCATCGATCGCCGCACCCTGCAGCGCAAGCTGCGCTCCTACGGAATGAGCTCCGACGAATGAGACGCGCCGCCCTCGCGATCCTGACCGCCTCCCTGCTGGGCTGCGGCGCCGCCACGCCGCCGCCCGAGACGCCCGAGGAGGAGGCCGAGGGCCCGCCCCCGAGCTACGCGGTCGCGCTCCGCTTCGCGGACGCCGGCGCCGACGAGAACGAGACGCCGCAGACCCGGGTCCTGCTCGTGCGCATCGCCCCCGACGGCGAGCGGGTCGCCCGTGACCTCGGGACCGAGGTCGGCGCCTGCTACCACCAGGACGCGGGGGACGCGCTCATCCTCGCGCGCTGCTGGTGGGCGGGCGCCGGAGCCCGCTACGAGGTCCGCCGGGAGGGAGACGCCGTGATCGCGCGGCGCGCCGGCGTCGACGAGATGGAGGGCGACCAGGCCCTCGAGGAGGCGGCCCGGGTCGAGGTCCCCGAGAGCGCGCGCCTCGAGGTGCTCGCCCCCGGCGGCGCCCCCGACGTGGAGTAGATCAGTCCGCGGAGGCGCTGACGAGCCGGGCCGAGCGGACGCTCAGCAGGTAGGCCTGCCGAGCGCGGGGATCGAGGCGGACGTCCTCGACGCCCCAGCGGTGCATGTAGGCGAGCGCGCCGGCGTGCATGTCGAGGGCCGCGTAGGTCCGCTCCGAGCAGGCGTGGGCGGGGACCGGGGTCACGGTCGAGGCGCTGGAGGTGCCGAGGGCGCGGGCGCAGCGGGCGAGGGCGAGCTGCGCGGTGGCGAGGGCGTCCTCCATGCGGCCGGTCGCCTCGTAGGCCTGGGCGAGGCGGTGCAGGGTGGCCGGATCCTGCCGGACGTCGGCGCTGGCGGCGCCGAGCGCGGCGATGGCCAGGGCGGGGCGCTCGAGCGCGAGGTAGCGGTCGGCGAGCGCGCGGGCGAGCCGCGGGTCGTCCCGGTGGGTGGCGAAGGCGTCCTCGAGCTCCGCGAGCCGGTCGTCTGCCCCCTCGCGGACCTCCTCCCCGTCGAGCTCGAGCGCGGCGGCCGGCTCCGCGAGGGTCAGCGCGCCCCAGCTCACGAGCAGGGCCACCAGGAGGATCGCGTTCACCTTCGTTTCCATGAGCTCCTCTCGGCCGCGGAGACAGCGGCGCTGGGTGCGTTCGACACGGGCCGGGCGCCGAGGTTCCCGACCGGGCGAAAAAAAGCGCGGCGTCGGTTCGCGGCCGGGTTTGCGGCGGGGGTTTGCGCCCGGGCTCCGCGCTCCCTACGTTCGCGCCCGTGGCCACCCCTCTCTCGCTCCCCGGCGCGAAGGCGACCCTGATCCTGTCGCTGGCGATGACCGTCCTCGGGGTCGCCGGTGTGGCGAGCGGCTACGGAGAGCTGGCCGGGCCGGCGGTGGCGCTCGAGGCGCCGGCGGGGGCCAGCGAGGCCGCCCGCGCGGCCGCCGACACCGTCCGGGAGACGCTCACCGGCCACCCGCTGGTGCGAGGGCTGGGCGCCGCCAACCTGGTCGTGTCCGCCCTGCTCGTGCTGGCCAGCTTCACCCTCACCCTCCGGCGCCCCACCGCGCTCTGGTGGTGCCAGCAGGCGATCGTGGCCAACGCGCTCTTCGCCATCGGCAAGCCGATCGTGCGGGTGATGACCCTGCTCCCGCTCGCCTCCGAGCTCGTCGCCATCCAGGACGACCCGAGCTTGACCGCCTTCCCCGCCGAGATGGTGACGTCCGCGATGCAGGGCGGGCTCACCGGCTGGTTCGTGCTCGAGGCGCTGATCCTGCTCGCCGTCTACTTCATCCTGTTCCGGCTCGCGCGCCGCGACACCGTGCGCGCCTTCGTGAGCCGCGAGCCGGGGTGAGGGTCAGCCCTCGAGCGCCTCGAGGAGCTCGGCCTTGCGCACCGGCTTGACGAGGTGGGCGGCGAAGCCGGCCTCGGCGCTGCGGCGGCGATCCGAGGCCTGGCCGTAGCCGGTGACCGCGACCAGGCGGGTCGGCGCGATCTCGAGCAGCCGCCGGCCGAGCTCGTAGCCGTCCATCACCGGGAGCCCGATGTCGACCACCGCGAGCTCGAAGCGGGTCTCCGCCGCCCGGGCGAGCGCCGACGGGCCGTCGTGGGCCACCGTCACCTCGTAGCCGGCGCGGCCGAGCATGCGGGCGAGCATCATCGCCGCGTCCTCGTTGTCGTCCACCACCAGGAGCGGCGCGCCGGAGGGGCTCGGGCGCGACGGGCGAGGCGGCGCGGGCTCGGCCTCGCGCGCCTCCCGGCCGAGCGGCAGCCGCACCTCGACCTCGGTGCCGCGCCCCACCCCGTCGCTCCGCACCGAGACCACGCCGCCGTGCAGCTCGACCAGGCTGCGCACCAGCGGCAGGCCCAGCCCGAGGCCTCCCTCGAGCCGGTCGATGCCCCGCACGCCCTGGGTGAAGGGCTCGAAGATGCGGGGCAGGAGCGCGGGCTCGATGCCCATGCCGTCGTCGGTCACCCGGACGACCGCCTCCTCGGCCTCCCGCGCCGCCCGCACCGTCACCCGGCCGCCCGGGTCGGTGTACTTCGCGGCGTTCGTCAGCAGGTTGGCGAAGATCTGCGCGAGCCGGATCCGATCGCCATCGACGCAGAGCACGTCGGGCACCTCGACCGAGAGGTGATGCGCGCGCTTCTCGAACAGCGGGCTCGCCAGCTCGACCGCGGCCTCGACCGCCTCCGAGAGCGGGACCGGGCGCCGCTCGATCTCCACCTTGCCGCGGGTGATGCGCGAGATGTCGAGGAGGTCGTCGACGAGCTGGATCATGTGGCCCACGTGCCGCTCGATCGCGGCGCGCTCTTCGCCGTGGGCTCCGTCGTCCTCCATCAGCTCGAGGGCGGTCAGGATCGGGGCGAGCGGGTTGCGCAGCTCGTGCCCGAGGAGCGCGAGGAACTCGTCCTTGCGCTGATTGGCGGCGCGCAGCTCCTCCTCCACCCGGGTGCGCTCGATCGCGATGGCCGCGGTGCGGTTCAGCGTGCCGACGATCTGCCGCTCCTCGTCGGTCGGCGCGCGGGGCGTGTCGTAGTAGATGGCGAACGTCCCGAGCACCGCGCCGTCCGCCGCGTGGATCGGGGTCGACCAGCAGGCGCGCAGCCCGTGACCGAGGGCGAGGTCGCGGTAATCGGCCCACAGCGGGTCGGTCTCGATGTCGACGACGAGCACCTCGCGATCGTCGTGCGCCGCCGTGCCGCAAGAGCCGACCGCCGGGCCGATGGCGACGCCGTCGATGGCGGCGTTGTAGGCGGGCGGCAGGCTCGGCGCGGCGCCGTGCCGGAGCACCCGCGCCTCCGCGTCGAAGAGCAGCACCGAGCCGCGCAGCGCGCCGTCGGCGTGGCGCTCGATGGACTCGATCAGGGTCTCGAGGGTCGAGCCCAGGGGCGCCCCGCTCGCGATCTGCTCGAGCGCGCTGCGCTGGTCGGCGAGGATGGAGGCGGTGCGCTCGGCCTCGGCCCGCGCGAGCTGCGCGGCCTGCTGCCCCTGCCGGACCTTCCCGTAGAGGCGCGCGTTGTCGAGCGCGACGGCCGCCTGGGCGGTGAGGCCGGCGATCAGGCGCTCGACGCGCGCGGTGAACCGACCGGGCCGCGGGTGACCGAGCACCAGCCCGCCGAGCACCTCGCCGGTCCGGCTGCGGATCGGCACCGCGAGCAGGCTCACCAGCGACGCGGGCGCGCCCTCCGACAGCGCGGCGTCGGCTCCGACGTCGTCGCGCCGCACGCTCTCCCCCGCCCGCCACGCCGCCCCGATCGCCTCCCGCAGCGCCGGGGCCGCCTCGATGGCCTCGGCGAACGCGAGGTCTCCGCCGCGCGCGGCCCCGTCGACCACCAGCGCGCCCGAGGCGGCGGCCGCCAACGAGACGGCCTCGTCGACGATGCGCGCGACCAGCCGGCCCTCCTCCAGCTCGTGCGCGAAGGAGGCGGCGATCCGGTGCACGGTGTCCCCGAGCCGCTCCTCCTCCAGGCGCTTTCGCTCGGTGATGTCCTGGGTGGTGCCGAACATGCGGAGCGGCCGCCCCGCGTCGTCGCGCTCGAGCCGGCCGAGGGTCTGCTGCACGCGGACCTCGCCGTCCGGCCGCCGGATGCGCAGCTCGATCGCGTACTCGCGCCCCTCCTCGAGGGTGCGCCGCAGCGCCTCCTGCACCCGGGGGCGATCTTCGTCGATCACCTGGGCGAGGAAGCCCTCGTAGCTGGGCGTGAAGGAGTCCGGATCCCGCCCGTACTGGTGGAAGAGCTCGCGCGACCAGCGCACCTCGCCGCTGGCGACGTCCCACTCCCAGGTCCCCACGCTCGCGAGGCGCTGCGCGTCGGCCAGGGTGGCGAGGGCGCGCTTGCGCGCGGTGATGTCCTGGACGGAGGCGAGCCAGCCGGCGGGCTGCCCGTCTTCGACGATCGCCCCGATGAGCAGCTGCACGTCGATGCGCGCGCCGTCCTTCCGGCAGAAGCGCAGCTCGAAGCCGTCCTCGGGCGCCGTCCCGGCCACGGTGGCCGCGAACGCCTCCTCGATGCGGGCCCGCTCCTCCACCGGCCAGTAGGGGAACGGCGCCCGCTGCCCGATGAGCTCCTCCGGCGCGAAGCCGAGCATGCGGCAGAACGCCGGGTTCGCGTAGGTCTGCACCCCGTCGGCGTCGACCGCGGCGAGCCCCGCCTGGGTCGCCCGCTCGATCGCGGCCAGGAGCGCCTCGGGGTCGTGTCCCGCCCTGCGTGCTTCGGCCTTCCCCACCGATCCGAAGGGTGCCCACCGACCCTGGACGCGGCAAGCGCGATCGCGTGTATTCTCGCCGGATGGCGGGGAAGTCTCCGATCGACCGCATCGTGAGCATGCTCGAGCACGAGGCGCCCGAGCGGCGCATGGCGGCGGCGATCGTGCTCGGCGAGCTGAAGCCGAAGGGCGCGGCGGTGGTGAAGGCGCTGGGGCGGGTCATCGCGGACGACGGCCCGACCCTGCAGCGCCACGCGCTCGACGCGCTGCGCGCGATCGGGGTGACCAAGACCGCCCTCCCCTCCCTCTGGCCGCTGCTCGCGAGCCGCGACGCCGGGGTGCGCGAGGCGGCGACCGACGCCATCGCCTCGGTGGGCGACGCGGTGGTCAAGGACGTGAAGGCGCGGCTGACCGAGGCCGAGGGCGACGAGCGCCGCGCGCTCGAGTCGATCCTGAGCCGGCTCGGCGGCAAGGAGGCCTTCGACGCGCTGCTCGACGCGCTCGAAGAGGGCGACGACGAGTCGAACCGGGCCACCGCGCTCGAGCTGCGCGCCCACGTGAAGCAGGCGAACGCGGCGACGCGCCGGAGCTACCGCGGGCGCCTGGAGAAGTTCCTGAAGAAGCTGGCCCCGCAGGAGGCGCCGCCGGTCAGCGCGATGGCGGCCGCGGTGAAGGTGCTCGGCTACCTCGAGGACGCCAAGACCGCGCCGACGTTGCTGGCGCTCGCCCGCGACCCGAAGCAGCCGGCGGCGGTGCGCCAGGAGGCGCTGATCGCGCTCCGGTTCACGATGGCCGGCGGCGCGTCGGCCGAGGTGGTGAAGGCGCTGGTGGCGGCCGCGGGGGCCTCGGATCGCGCGCTGGCCCAGACGGCGCTGATGACGCTCGCCGGGATGAGCCTGCCGGCCAACCTGGCCCCGGCGCTGAGCGAACTCGCGCTCCACCGGGAGCTCGATCGGGCGCGCATCGCGATCGACAAGCTCGGCACGCTCGGCGGCAAGCAGCCCACCGAGACCCTGGTGGACATCCTGGCCCGCGGCGACAAGCGTCGCGCGGAGCTGGCGGCGGAGGCGCTCGGCGGCCGCGAGGACGCCACCGGCCCGCTGGTCGCGCTGCTCGCGGACACGCCGGAGCTGGAGCGCGCCAAGCTGGTGAGCCGGGTGCTCGAGGCGCGGCGCGACGCGCTGACCCCGGCGATGCGCAAGAAGCTCCTCGAGGCCGGCGTGAAGGGGCTGAGCGCGGGCGACGAGTCGTGGTCCCCCACCCTCTCGCTCGTGGTGGAGCGGGACGCGAAGAAGGTCGCCGACGCGCTGCGCGCCGAGGCCACCCGGCTGCGCAAGGCCCGCAAGACCGACGAGGAGGCCCGGGTGCTCCGGGCCCTCGGCCGCCTCTCGCTCGCCGACGACGAGGACCGCTACCGCCTCGCCTCGATCCGGCTGAAGGACAGCAAGCTGGATCCGAGGAGCCGGGGCGCCGACCGCGCGCTCGCCCGCCTCGCGGAGCTGCAGCGGAGCGGGTACGACGTGGTCTCCGCGCTACGCAAGGATCGTGGCGTGGGCCTCGAGGAGATGTACTACGTCGGCTTCTGCTTCATGGAAGACGACCTCGGCGGCGAGGAGCTGCTCGAGGAGGTCGTGAAGAAGGGCGGCCGCAAGAAGATCGCGAAGGCCGCGAAGAACAAGCTCGAGCTCTCGAGGAGGTGAGGATGGCGGACGAGAAGGAATTCCAGGCGGCGGTCGACCGCGTACAGAAGCTGCCCAAGCGGCCGGGCAACGATGCCCTGCTCGAGCTCTACGGGCTGTTCAAGCAGGCCACGAGCGGCGACGTCAGCGGCAAGCGCCCGGGCATGCTCGACATGAAGGGCCGCGCCAAGTTCGACGCCTGGGCCTCGCGCAAGGGCATGAGCGCCGACGACGCCCGCGCGGCCTACGTGAAGGTCGTCGAGCGCCTCGAGCGGGGCTGACGGCTGCGCCTTCGTGGCGCGGTCGGCGTGAAGGGGGGTTCACGCTCTGCGCGCTTCCCGGCGCTCCGTGGCGAGGAGCGGCGATGGCCCGAGCATTGCTGAGGCTGCGCGCCGGTGCGGTGAGAAAGACTCACCATGAAGACGATTGGCTTGCTCTCCCTCTTCGCCCTCGCGCTCTTCGACTGCGGCGGCGACGACGGGCGTGATCCGGCCCCGATGAGCGACGCCGGCGAGGCGTGCTCGGCGTTCAACTGCGAGGGCTGCTGCACCGAGGACGGCCGCTGCGTCGACGGGCTCGCCCAGACCGCGTGCGGCTCCTCGGGCAACCGCTGCGTCGAGTGCAGCTCCCCCGCGATGTGCGCCGAGACCGGCGTCGGCGGAGGCCGCTGCGAGATGTGCAACACGTTCAACTGCAACGGCTGCTGCGACGAGACCGACACCTGCCGCAGCGGCACCAGCGACCTCGCCTGCGGCTACGCCGGCCGTGACTGCACCCCCTGCGAAGGCTCCGCGCTCTGCGATCCACGAGGGACCAGCGGCGGGATCTGTCGCTAGCCCTCCTCGCGCTTCGTTCGCGTATCTGGCTCTCGTCGGCTCTCCCGCTCGATCGACGGACTTGGGCGACGATTTTTGTCGCGCAGAGGCGCAGAGGCGCAGAGACGAGCAGGCGGCGCGATGGAGATACGCCACGCCCCGATTGCTGAGCCCGGGGATCTCCGATTGGCCCCCTCCGCGCGGGCAAGGGCACGGGCAGGGGCACGGGCACGGGCGGGCCCAAGGCGACGAGGGAGAAGGTCGGACCGCGAGACGCCTCTCGGCTCTCCAGATCAGTGAGCCGCGCGCTCGACGAGGTCGCCTCGACACGGCGCGGCCAGCCTCCATCCCGCCGCCATCTCTGCGCCTCTGCGCCTCTGCGTGAAATACTCCTCCCAAGGGCGAGCTCGAGCAGCCCGGTGACCGCCGGCCAGCCACCATCCCGAGGCCCTTTGCGTCTTTGCGTCTTTGCGTGAAATTACTTTCCCCAGAACGGAGCGCGAGCGGCAGGCGAGCCGCCGGGGGAAGGAAGACACGCCAGGCCCCGGGTTGGCGCCCCGGGATCTCCGATTGGACCCCTCCGCGCGGGCAAGGGCACGGGCAGGGGCACGGGCACGGGCG
>Ga0310345_10000409_pt1 | contig 67155 bp, 59 predicted proteins | sample HC15DNA20500_MG_FD_204667 | JGI IMG/M metagenome (GOLD analysis project Ga0310345, IMG submission 204667) | Marine microbial communities from station ALOHA, North Pacific Subtropical Gyre - HC15-DNA-20-500_MG | ecosystem: Environmental > Aquatic > Marine > Oceanic | place: Pacific Ocean: North...
TTCGCTCGTCCCAATTCGCGGGCCGACGAGCCGGCGGCGTTCGAGGAGCCGGCGGCGAGTCACCACCCCGCCGCCCCGACCCGTCCCTTTGCGGCTTGGCGGCTTAGCGAGAGCCAAATTCGCGACCGACGAGCCGCCGGCGTTCGAGGAGTCGGCGGCGAGCCGCCATCCCGCCGCCATCTCTGCGTCTCTGCGACTCTGCGAGAGATAAATCGCGACCGACGAGCCGCCAGCGTTCGAGGAGCCGGCGGCGAGTCACCACCTCGCCGCCAAGACCCGCCCCTTTGCGGCTTGGCGGCTTAGCGAGAGCCCATTCGCGACCGACGAGCCGCCGGCGTTCGAGGAGCCCGCGGCGAGTCACCATCCCGCCGCCATCTCTGCGTCTCTGCGACTCTGCGAGAGACAAATTCGCGACCGACGAGCCGCCGGCGTTCGAGGAGCCGGCGGCGAGTCACCATCCCGCCGCCCCGACCCGTCCCTTTGCGGCTTGGCGGCTTAGCGAGAGCCCAATTCGCGCCCGACGAGCCGCCGGCGTTCGAGGAGCCGGCGGCGAGTCACCACCCCGCCGCCATCTCTGCGTCTCTGCGACTCTGCGAGAGACAAATTCGCGGGCCGACGAGCCGGCGGCGTTCGAGGAGCCGGCGGCGAGTCACCACCCCGCCGCCAAGACCCGTCCCTTTGCGGCTTGGCGGCTTTGCGAGAGCCCATTGCCCCGTACGAAGCGCCGCGCGCTCAGAAGTGAGAGAGGGTGAGGCCGAGCTGGGCGCCGCCGGGGGCGGGGAGCGCTTCGAAGGCGAGGGTCGGGGAGCGCTCGTCGTGGTCGTCGAGGGCGTAGACGGCGACGCGCACAGTGCGCTGGAGGGCGAGGCCGAGGATGAACATCGTCAGGCCGGCCGTCTGGAGGAGGCCGCCGACGATCGCGCCGACGGTCTCGTCTTCGTTGCCGGAGTAGCTGAGGGCCGCCCACGGGCCGATCACCGGGATCCACATCCAGGTGCGGTAGTCGGAGTCCCAGCCGAGCTGGCCGAAGGAGGCGGAGAGGCCCCAGCTGACGCCGAAGATGATCATGCCCGGGATCCAGAGGCCCTTGATGCTGCTCGTACGCTCGACGTAGCGCACCTGCGGCTGCTGATAGACGGGCTGCTGCTGGTACTGCGGCTGCTGGTAGGGCTGCGCGTAGGGCTGCTGCGGCTGCTGGCCGTAGCCGGGGGGCGGCTGCCCGTAGCCCTGCTGCTGACCGTAGGGCTGGTACTGCACCTGGCCCTGCACCGTGACGCTCTGGGCGCTGGCCTGGGCGCCGAAGCCGAGCAGGGCGAGCGCCGCCGCGAGGGGCGCGGTGAATCGAAGCATGTTCATCTGGTCCTCCCGGAGCCGCGGCCGCTCGGCCCCCGGCTCATTGTTCTCTCGTCGCGACCCGGGGCGCAAACCTCCGGGCGACGGCTGACAGCCCACAGCAGGTTTGGTGCCACCCGCGCCTACGGCGCCAGCGGAGCCGATCTTCCTCCGATCGCCAACCCGCGTTCACGCCCTTCACGTGCCCGGACCCGGGTGATACCTCATGGAGATGCGCTGGCTCCTGCTCGTCCCGCTCCTGCTCGCCTGTGATGGCGCCACCCCCGCGGCCGACGCCGGGCCCACCGACGCGGGGACCGACGCCGGGCCGGTCGACGCCGGACCGCTGCCCCCGAGCGTGCGGGCCGAGGCGCCCCTGGTGCAGTGGGTCGACCCGTTCCTCGGCACGGGCGGCTCCGGCTTCAACGACCTCGGCAGCGCGTTCCCCGGCCCGCAGCGCCCGTTCGGCATGGTGCGCCCGAGCCCGGACACCGCCGAGCCGGGCGGCGCGCCCGTCTTCACCCACTGCGCGGGCTACGCCTTCGAGGACGACTTCATCACCGGCTTCAGCCAGACCCGCATGCACGGCACCGGCATCGCCGACTACGGCCACGTCGCGCTCCTGCCGGTCCCGGAGATGGAGGACGCCTTCGTCACCCAGGAGGGCGCCATGACCCGCAAGTCGGACGAGGAGGCGTCGCCCGGGTACTACGCGGTCACCCTCGAGCGGGGCGCGATCCGGGCCGAGCTCACCGCGACCGAGCGGGTCGCCTTCCACCGCTACACCTTCGGCGCCGGGCCCCAGGCGGTGCTCGTCGACGTCGGCCACCGCCTCGCGAACGACATCGAGGTGGTCGACGGCTCCGTCACCGTCGACCCCGAGGCGCGCGAGGTGCACGGGATGGCCCGCATCGACGGCGGCTACTCCGGGCGCTTCGGCGGCGTGCGCATGTTCTTCGTCGCCCGCTTCGACCGGGCCTTCGAGGCCTTCGGCACCTGGGAGGGCGAGACCCGGAGCGAGGGCGTCGCGAGGGCGAGCGGCGGCCAGAGCGGCGCGTGGGTCTCCTTCGGCGGCGAGGGCGAGGCGGTCGAGGTCGCGGTGGCGATGTCCTTCGTCGACGTCGAGGGCGCGCGCGCCAACCTCGAGGCCGAGCTGGGCGCGTTCGACGACGTGCGCGCGGACACGGAGGCCGCCTGGGAGACGCTGCTCTCGCGGGTCCGGATCGAGGGCCGCGACGAGGGGTTCTTCCGGCGCTTCTACACCGCGCTCTACCACTCGCTGCTCATGCCCACGCTCGCGACCGACGTGGACGGGCGGTACCGCGGGGTCGACGACGAGATCCACGCCGCCGACGGCTTCACCTACTACACCGACTTCTCGCTCTGGGACACCTACCGCACGCTGCATCCCTTGCTGACGCTGCTCTACCCCGAGATCCAGCTCGACTTCCTGCGCAGCCTCACCGCGATGGCGGTCGACGGCGGCGCGATGCCGCGCTGGCCGCTCGGGCACGGGTACACCGGCGGCATGCTCGGCGAGCCGGCCGCGATCGTGATGGCCGACTCGTGGCGCAAGGGGCTGACCGACTTCGATCTGCGGGCCGCGTACGACGCGATGCGGCGCGGCGCGTTCGGGGAGGCGTCGCCGGCCTTCGGGGGGCGCGGCAACGCCGAGCTCTACGATCGCCTCGGGTACGTGCCGGTCGAGACGGGCGGCTGGAGCGCGAGCAAGACGATGGAGTTCGCCTACGCCGACGCCGCGCTCGCGCACCTCGCCGACGCGCTGGGCGAGACCGAGGACGCGGCGCGCTTCCGCGAGCGCGCCGGGAGCTATCGCAACATCTGGGACGCCGAGCGCGGCTTCTTCCTCGGACGGCACGAGGACGGCTCGTTCACCGCGTCGTTCCGCGAGGATCGCTGGCAGGACTTCTACAGCGAGGGCAACGCCTGGCAGTACCTCTGGCTCGCCCCGCACGACGTGGACGGCCTCGTCGCGCAGCTCGGCGGACGGGACACCTTCCTCGAGCGGCTGCGACTCTTCTTCGAGCAGTCGGCGCGCGAGCGGCGCACCGCCGTCCCGCCCACCTGGTACTGGCACGGCAACGAGCCCGACATGCACGCCGCCTACCTCTTCACCGCGGTGGGCGAGCCGGCGGAGAGCGCGCGCTGGAGCCGCTGGGTCGCCGACGCGTTCTACGGCGACGGCCCGACCGGCCTGCCGGGCAACGACGACGGGGGCACGATGAGCGCCTGGTACGTCTTCACCGGCCTCGGCTTCTTCCCCTTCGCCGGCGGCGACGACTACCTCCTCGGCTCCCCGCGGGTCACCCGCGCCGAGCTGACCCTCGACGGCGGCACCTTCGTCATCGAGGCGCCGGAGAGCAGCGAGCGCGCCCCGATCCCCACCGAGGTCACGCTCGACGACGCGCCCCTCGAGGGCGGCCGCATCCCCCACGCCGACCTCCGGCCCGGATCGACCCTACGCCTCACGATGTCGGGGGAGTAGGTGCGGCGGTCGTAGCTGCACCTACCGAGGCGACTGTCCGAGGCGACTGTCCGAGGTGACCGTGCCGAACTGCCTCGAGACGACGGCAGGCGACGAGGGAAGCGAGGTCGCCGCACGCGCCACCTGCCGTCTTCGATCCTGCGGCAGCGGGCGGCCAGCTCGCGCGCAGCGCGAGCGCGAGCCGCAGGGGACCCAGCGCCCCGCGCTGGGGTCGGGGCCGAGCGGAGCGAGGTCCCGGAGTGGGTGGGGGGGCCCCGCGGAGCAGGTGCAGCGATGTTTGCGGAGGGCGCAGCCCGGAGCGAACATCGTTGTGCCGGCGCAGCGGGGGGGCGGGGGCGGACCCGCCCCTGCCCGAAAAGAACGTGGCGTGATGCCACGTGTGTCCTCCGTGTGACGTCACGTTCGGGTTCGAACGCACGCACAGCGTGGCGGATCCCCCTGTGGCGCCAGGCTTGCGTAGGGGTCGCTCGTGCGATCCCTCCACGCCGTCATCCTCTTCGCTTCGAGCTGTCTCCTGCTGGCCGCGCCCGCGCAGGCGCAGCGCGGGCAGCGTGAGCCGCTGCTCTCGGAGCGCGCCTTCGGCATGGGCGGGGCGGTGGTCGGCTCGGCCGCGGGTCCCTCCGCCGCCTACTACAACCCGGCCGGCCTCGCCGACACCCCCGGCACCGCCGCCGGCGCGAGCCTCTCGCTCCGCACCTTCCGCGCCTACACGCTGCACGACGGCTACGTGTCGGTGGTCGGCTTCGACGACCTCAACGACAGCGCGCTCCTCTCGGTGCCGGTCTTCGTCGGCGCGGTCCTGAAGTTCGGCGATCGCGACGCCAGCGACGTCCGCCAGCACGCGCTCGCGGCGGGCATGCTGACCCGGCACTTCCTCGACCGCGAGCTGCTCGACGACGAGGCGGCGGCCGGCGCGCTCAGCACCCTCGAGGTCGTCGACGACCAGGAGACCCGGTGGTTCTACGCGTCGTACGCGCTGCGCGTCGACCCGACCTTCTCGCTCGGCGTGACCGCGGCGCTCTCGCTCTACGACCAGGAGTACCGCGAGTCCTGGACCCAGGCGACGAGCCCGGGCGGCGGCGCGATCGGCGGCCCGGGGAGCGCGCTGACCTCGCGGGACGTCATCATCGACACGAGCGCGCACCACCTGCTGCTGCGGATCGGCGCGACCTGGCGACCGACCGACTGGTCGCAGATCGGCCTGACGCTCCAGACGCCGGGCCTGCGCGTGGGCGGAGGCGGGCGCGCGCTCTTCCAGTCGGTGAGCGTGCAGCGGCAGGGCGAGGGCGAGTTCTTCCGGGTCGACGATCAGGAGGTCTCGGCCACCGCGCCGGTCCCGTGGCAGGCGCGCCTCGGCACCTACCTCCGGCTCGACACCAGCGTGGCGGTCGCCGCCGACGTCGGCGTCACCGGCGCCTACGGCTCGGAGAACGATCCGGTGAACCCGATCGGTCGACCGGTCCCGCGCGACGGGGACCGCCCGGCCGCGACCTACTTCGCCGGCGAGTACTGGTCGGACGTCTCCTTCGACGCCGCGGTCGGCGCCGAGCTCTGGTTCTCGCGCGAGGTGCCGCTCCGCGTCGGCTCGTTCGTGGAGCTCAGCGGCATGGCGCCCCACGAGGAGCGCACCCTCGTCTACACCCCGGACCGGGTGCACCGGGTCGGCGGCACGATCGGCGTCGGCGTGCAGACCGACCGCTACGACTTCGGCATCGGCGTCGGCTACACCCACGGCTTCGGCACCGGCCTCCGCCCGGAGAACCCCGACGTGACCGCCTACGTGCCCACCTCGGTCACCGTGCACGAGATCGGCATCTACCTGAGCGGCGTGACCGGGGCCGCGACCCAGCTCGCGATGGACACCTACCAGGCGGTCACCGGCGGCTCGATCGACGACGACGCGCCCGACCCGTCGCTCCGCCCCAACGAGGACCCGACGCCCTCCGACATCTCGGTGGACCTCTACTCGACCTCGCCGCCGATGGACGACCTCCCGAGCTGGATCCGCGAGGCCTACCAGAACCAGGCGGAGGAGGAGATCATCGAGGAGACCGCCGAGGAGCGCTCGGCGCTACCGAGTCCGTCGGCCCCGCCCGGGTCTTGAGGGCGGCGCGGTGCGCGGGTCGTCGGGCCACGCGTGCTTCGGGTAGCGGCGCCGCAGCTCCTTGCGCACCTCGGGGTAATGGCGATCCCAGAACCCCGCGAGATCGGTCGTCACCTGCACCGCGCGCTTGTTGGGCGCGAGGAGATGAAGCACCAAGGGCTCCCGCCCGTCGGCGACGGTGGGGCCCTCGGACGCGCTGAAGAAGTCTTGCAGCCGAGAGGCGATCCACGGCGGGCGGTTCACCTCGTAGGTGACCGGCACCCGCGCTCGGCCGGGGATCGAGACGTGGCTCGGGGCGAGGGCGTCGAGCCGGGCGCGGTGAGGCTCGAGCTCGGCGCGGATCCAGTCGAGCAGCCCCGCGTCGCGCAGCTCGGCGAACGCGCGGCGACCGGCGCAGAGCTTCACGAGGAGCGCCTCGAGCCAGGCGTCGTCGAGCGCGGGGAGGCGCGGGTCGTGCTGGCGCGCGAAGGCGAGGCGCAGGGTCAGCCCCTCGAGGGCCTCGGCGTCGCAGAACCGCGAGACGCCCTTCTGGAGGGCCGCCGAGGCCAGCGCGCGGGCCGCCGCGTCGTCGTCGATCTCGGCGTCGCCGCGCTCCACGACCAGTCCGTCGAAGGTCAGCTCCCGCACCCCGAAGACGCGCTCGAGCTTGGGATCGAAGCGCGCCTCGACCGAGTCCTCGAGCCGATCGAGGAACAGCTCCATCAGGTGCTCGAGGGTGACCGCGCTCGCCTGCCTCACCCAGGTCCGGCCGGCGTGCGCCTGCGCCTCCACCGCGACCATCAGCTCGGCGTCCTTGACCACGCTCGCCTCGTCGAGGGTCGCGCCGCCGCCGGCCAGCGCGAGCTCCCGACCGCCGGGCTTGCGCCGCCGGGCCACGCGGTCGGGGAAGCCGGCGAGGGTCGCGAGCAGGAGCGCCTCCTCCTCGTCGAAGCCGGGCTCCGCGTCCACCTCCACGCGGCGGAGGGCGCGGTCGAGCTGCCGGGCGGCGTCGAACACCGTGCGCACCGCGCGGCCGTCGAGCCCGGCCTGGCGGATCGCGCCGTGCGACGCCCGCGGCCCGAGCGCCTCGAGCTCGTCGAGGCGCGCGAGGAGATCGGAGCTGCCGACCTCGTCGTCGCGCGGGCCGCCGCCGCCGAAGCGGGTGCGGGCGGCGCGGCGGATCTCTCGCTCCGCGGCCAGCGCGGCGAGCCGGGCGCCCGCCTCCTCGAAGCCGCGCCGCTTCGCCTCGATCGCGATGCGGGCGATCCGCGGGTGCGCCGGCAGCGCCCCGAGCGCGCGGCCGAGCGGGGTGATCGCGCCGCCCTCGCACGCGCCCAGCTTCTCGAGCAGCCCGAGCGCGGCGTCGAGCGCGGCCTTCGGCGGCGCCTCGAACCACGGGAAGGCGCGCGGATCTTCGCCCGCGTCGAGCAGGGCGAGCGCCGCCTCGGCGAGGTCGGCCCGCTGCACCTCCGGCGCGTCCCGCAGCGGCCGCGCGTCGTGCTCGCGCTGGGTGTAGAGCCGCACGCAGACCCCCGGCCGGGTCCGGCCGGCGCGCCCGGCCCGCTGCGCGGCGGAGGCCCGGCTGATCGGCGCGGTCTCGAGGCTCGGCATGCCGGTCCACGGCGAGTGCCTCGCGACCCGGGCCAGGCCCGAGTCGACGACCGCGACCACCCCGTCGATGGTCAGCGAGGTCTCGGCCACGTTGGTCGAGAAGATGATCTTGCGGCGCGGGCCCCGGCGCACCGCGCGGTCCTGCGCGTCGGGCGGCAGATCGCCGTGGAGCGGGAGCAGATCGACGCCGTGCGCCTTCGCCGGCCCCTCGCACGCCTCCATCGCGCGCCGGATCTCGCGCGCGCCCGGCAGGAAGACGAGCACGTCGCCGTCGACCCCCTCGTCGAGCAGCCGGACCACCGCCGCGCGCACCTGTCGCTCCAGCGGTCGATCGTCGGGCTCCTCCGCGTGGCGCACGTCGATCGGGAAGGTGCGCCCCTCGACGCTCACGATCGGCGCGTCGAGGAACGCGGCGACCGGCTCCGCCTCGAGGGTCGCGCTCATGGCCACGATCATCAGCTCCGGCCGCGACTCCCGCTGGAGCCGCCGCGCGCGGGCCAGCGCGAGGTCGGTGTCGAGGTGGCGCTCGTGCAGCTCGTCGAAGACCACCGCGGCCACGCCCTTCAGGGTCGGGTCCGAGCGGAAGCGGCGAGAGAGCACGCCCTCGGTGAGGAAGGTGACGCGCGTCTCCTTCGAGACCGCGCGGTCGAAGCGGACCTGGTAGCCGATGGTGCGGCCGACCGGCTCCCCCAGCTCCTCCGCCACCCGGGCCGCGGCCATCCGGGTCGCGAGCCGGCGGGGCTCGGCGACGAGGATCTCGCCGCGCCCCGCGATCCCCGCGTCGAGCAGCGCGCGGGGCAGCCGGGTGGTCTTGCCGGCGCCCGGCTCGGCGACCAGCACCAGCCCGCTCGCCTCGGTCGCGGCGGAGACGAGCGCGTCGAGGTGCGCGTCGATCGGGAGCGGCTGCATGCGCGGCGCAGCCTGCCGCTCCTCCGCGCGCCACGCCAGCTTCGGGGGCCGTCACGAGCACGGGAACTCGGCGTGCCGCACACTGTCCGACGTACGTGCGCGCGATCGTGCTGGCTCTGGTCCTCTCCGGCTGCGCGGCCTCCCCGGCCGGACGCCCCCGGCCGCTCTCCGCTGCTCACCCCGTCGCCGCCGCTGCCCTCCACCCCGAGAGCGAGGCGGCTCGCCCGCGAGCCGGGCGCGGCGTGACCCGACCTCCGAGGGAGCTCGCCCTCCGCTGCGAAGGCGAGGCGTGCGGCGCGAGCGTCGGCCTGCTCGTGCGCGGCGAGGGCGAGGCGATCCAGCGCTGCACCGCCTCCCTCGTCGGCCCCTCGCTCGCGCTGACCGCCGCGCACTGCTTGCCGCCGGAGGCGCGCCGCCCCGGGGCCTCGTGCGAGGGGAGCTGGGTCGCCTTCACCGCGCCGGACGAATGGGTCGAGTGCGCGGAGGTCGTCGCGGCGGGCGCGATCCGGGACGACGAGGTGCTGCGCGAGGACGTGGCGCTGCTCCGGCTCACCCGCCCCCTCGACCGCCCCCCGCTCCGCCCGGCCGGCCCCGACGCGAGGCCCCCGGTCATCGTCACCGTGCTCGCGGTGCGGCCCCACCCGATCTATCCGAGCCAGCACGCGCTGGCCGCGAGGCGCTGCCGGGTCGCCGAGCCCGAGAGCGCGGTCGAGAGCTTCGGGGCCGAGGCCGCGGAGGTGGGCTGGCTCGTCGAGTGCCCGAGCCACCCCGGCAACTCCGGCGCCCCGGTGCTCGACGCCCGAGGCCGGCTACGCGGCCTGCTCCACGCCGGCTCGGCCCCCGCCGACGGCGTCGCCGTGACCTCCGCCCTCGACGCGCTCCTCGATCGGTGAGACTTCCGCGCCACGGGCTAGCCCCGGATGCTTCGGTTTTTCTCGCGCAGAGGCGCAGAGGCGCAGAGGGCGACGGGGTGGAGGCTCGCCGCCAGCGTCCCAGCGGCGACCGCCCTCCCGAGCTGCCGGCATCCGCCAGCTACCCCTCCCCCTTTGCGGCTTCGCGCCTTTGCGAGAGCCATTACGTCCGAGCGTCGACACGGAAGAGCAGCCCGCCGCGCCAAGGGCGAGCCCCGGAATGCCTCTTTTTCTCGCGCAGAGGCGCAGAGGCGCAGAGGGCGACGGGGTGGAGGCTCGCCGCCAGCGTCCCGTCGGCGACCGCCCTCCCGAGCTGCCGGCATCCGCCAGCGCGCCCTACCCCTTCCCCTTTGCGGCTTCGCGCCTTTGCGAGAGCCACTACGTCCGAGCGTCGACACGGAAGCAGCCCGCCGCGCCCCGGCCACCCGCCATCCCGCCGCCCTCGATCGGTGAGCTTCTGGCCCTTCCGCGCCACGGGCTAGCCCCGGATGCTTCGGTTTTTCTCGCGCAGAGGCGCAGAGGCGCAGAGGGCGACGGGGTGGAGGCTCGCCGCCAGCGTCCCGTTGGCGACCGCCTCCCGAGCTGCCGGCATCCGCCAGCGCGCCCTACCCCTTCCCCTTTGCGGCTTCGCGCCTTTGCGAGAGCCATTACGTCCGAGCGTCGACACGGAAGAGCAGCCCGCCGCGCCCCCGGACCCTCTGCGCCTCTGCGACTCTGCGAGAAATTAATTGTCGCCGTCGAGAGTCTTCACGGAGAGCGGCGGTAGGTGAGGGCGTAGCGGATGTCGCTCGGGAGCTGGGGCGCCCGGACGCGGACATGCATGAAGAGGTGGGCGCCGTCCGGGCTCAGGCCGAGCTGGTTGATCCGGCTGCCGCGGGCGCTCTCCTCGCGAGTCGTCAGGCGGCCGCTCGCGAAGCGCGCCGAGAAGCGCGTGGCGCTGCCGTCGGGGCCGGGCATCACGAGCGGCGGCGCGTCGAGCTCCACCTCGTGGCTCACCCAGTCGCCGAGCTGGAGGCTCAGCCGCCGGGGGCCGCGGAGCCGGACGTGCAGCTCGGGCTCGGGCGCGAGGCTGCGACGGATGGCGACCCGGGCGATCTCGCGGGTGAAGAGATCGAGCTGATCGACCACCTGATCGATCGCCGCGTCCTGCTGACGCTGATCGCGCGCGCCGCCGACGTAGCGCCACGCCCCCTCGAAGCCCTCGATCGAGGCCGTCTGCGTGCGGGCGGAGCCGGGCCAACCGGCGCCGACCAGGAGGCCGAGCGCCAGGATCGTCGCCACCGTGCTCCAGCTTCGCCTGCTCGCGCTCACTTCGGTCTCCCCCTCCGGACATGCGCCCCGCGTCGGGCGCGGCCATGGGGGAGACCTGGGGCGACGGGGAGACCGCCGCCACCCCGAGCGCGTGAAGAACCGTGAAGCCCTACTTGGTGAGCTTCCGGTACTTGATCCGGTGAGGCCGCTCCGCCTCGGCGCCGAGGCGCTTCTTCCGGTCGGCCTCGTACTCGTCGTAGTTGCCGTCGAAGAACACCACCTGGCTGTCGCCCTCGAAGGCGATGATGTGGGTCGCGACGCGGTCGAGGAACCAGCGATCGTGGCTCGTGATGAGCGCGCAGCCGGGCCACTCGAGCAGCGCCGACTCGAGGCTGCGGAGCGTCTCGACGTCGAGGTCGTTGGTCGGCTCGTCGAGCATCAGCACGTTGCCGCCCTGGGTGAGCACCTTCGCGAGGTGCAGCCGGTTGCGCTCACCGCCGGAGAGCACGCCGACCTTCTTCTGCTGGTCGCTGCCCTTGAAGTTGAACAGGCCGCAGTAGGCGCGCGACGGGACCTCGGTCTTGCCGACCACGATCTGGTCCTGCCCGCGGCTGATCTCCTCGAAGACGGTCTTGTCGGGGTCGAGCGCGTCGCGGCTCTGGTCGACGTACATCAGCGAGACGGTCTCGCCGATGTCGATCTCCCCCGAGTCGGGCTGCTCCTGACCGGTGATGAGGCGGAAGAGCGTGGTCTTGCCGGCGCCGTTCGGGCCGATGATGCCGACGATGCCGCCGCGCGGGATGCGGAAGCTGAGGTCGGAGTAGAGGAGCTTGTCGCCGTAGGCCTTTGAGACGTTCTTGGCCTCGATGACGTTCTCACCGAGCCGGGTGGGGGGCGGCGGGATGAAGATCTCGTTCGAGTCGCGCTTCTTGCTGCCCGCCTCGGCCACCAGGGCCTCGTAGGCCTGCACGCGGGCCTTGCTCTTGGCGTGACGCGCCTTCGGGGAGGCGCGCACCCACTCGAGCTCGCTCTTGATCTTCCGCTGCTTGGCGCTCTCCTGCTTCTCCTCCATCTCGAGGCGCTTCTCCTTGGCCTCGAGCCAGGCGGTGTAGTTGCCCTTGAAGGGGAACGCGTCGCCGCGGTCGAGCTCCAGGATCCACTCCGCCACGTTGTCGAGGAAGTAGCGGTCGTGGGTGATGGCCACGATGGTGCCGGGGTACTGCGCGAGGTGCTGCTCGAGCCAGGCCACGCTCTCGGCGTCGAGGTGGTTGGTGGGCTCGTCGAGCAGGAGGAGATCGGGCTTCATCAGGAGGACGCGGCAGAGCGCGACCCGGCGCTTCTCGCCGCCGGAGAGGTGGTTGACGCTCTCGTCGGCGGGCGGGAGCCGGAGCGCGTCCATGGCCAGCTCGAGGGTGTGATCGAGGTTCCAGCCGTCGGCCGCGTCGATCTGGTCCTGCAGCTTGCCTTGCTCTTCGAGGAGCGCGTTCATCTCGTCGTCGTCGGTGACTTCACCGAACTTCATCGAGACCTCTTCGAAGCGCGCGAGGACCGCCTTGAGCGGCGCGACCGCCTCCTCGACGACGTCCTTGACCGTGCGGTCCTTGCCGATGTCCGGCTCCTGCGGGACGTAGCCCACGGTCGCGCTCGGCTTGATCCAGGCCTCGCCGTTGAAGCTCTTGTCTTCGCCGGCCATGATCCGGAGCAGGCTCGACTTGCCCATCCCGTTGGGCCCGATGACGCCGATCTTCGCGCCGGGCAGGAACGAGAGGTAGAGGTCGGTGACGATCCGCTTGTCGGGGGGGTGGACCTTGGTCACCCCCTTCATCGTGTAGATGTAGTCGGCCATGGCGGCCGCGTTTGTGCCACGTCGCCGGCTCCGTGGCCACCGCCGTCGGCGCCAAAGAGAAAGGGCCGGCGCCCCGAGGCACCGGCCCTCTCGTCCCCCTGGCGGTGGGCTCAGGCGCGGGCCTTGACCCCGCCGTTGCCGGTGACGTTGGCGTCGGCGTCGGCCGACGCTTCGTTGTCGTCGGTGGACGCGAAGTACTCGGCGATCTTCTTGCGGACGTCCTTGCCCTGCTCCGAGTAGAACAGGAAGGTCGCGCCCGCGCCGACCACCGCGCCGGCGGCGAACCCGCTGAGCACGAGGGCGGTCGAAGACGGCACCGAGGCGGCGCGGGTGAGGCCGAGCGTGCCGAGGAGGGCGTCGGCGCGGCCGAGCCCGTAGCGGCGGACGTCGTCCCCGTTGATGCCCGTCAGGCGCGAGATGTCCTCGCCGCTGATGTTGGTGGTCATCCGGCCGAGCGCGTAGAGGGCGCCGGCCTTGAGGAGCGTGCTGGTGAGCGACATGTGGAGATTCCCCCGGTCTTGGTACGTGTTGGATGGGTCGTTGGGCGTGCGGTCGACCGCGCCGCCGGTCTCTGCTCGCGTCCGGAGACGCGCTGGGCCTCGCGCGCGGAACGCGACGAAGCCCGACGAACACACCTATGCCCCCACGGACGCACGATCAAGGGGGGCTTCCCCCGTCCTCACCGCCGCCGCGCGCCGAGGAACGTGTTGGCGCTCTCCCGCTGCGCCTCCGCCCGCGCCGCGCACAGCCGGATGGCCTCGAGGGCGCCGGCGAGGTTCCGGGGGCCGCCCGGCAGGGTCTCGATGCGCTCGGCGAAGAAGGCCTCCACCTCGCCCGCCCGCTCCTCCGAGCAGAAGCCGGCGACGTACCACGGGGCGTAGCCGGCCCGGGTGGTCGCGACCCGCGCGAAGAGCTCGTCGAAGTGCTCCTGCATGAAGGCCCAGGCGTCGGCCCGGGTCTCCTCCATGGAGAGCTGCGTCGTCAGCGGATCGGTCACCTCGTTCACCCGCAGCCGCGCGTCGAGCGAGAGCGCCCGGGCCCGCTGGGCGAGCGCCGGCTCCCGGGCCGAGCCGAGCGCGCGGATCCCGTCGCGGCGGAAGAGGGCGTCGTCGCTCTCGAGCACCTTCGACAGCAGCGCGTCGAAGAAGGCGGCGTCGCCCTCCTGCACCGCCATCGAGAGCGCCAGCGGCACCAGGCTCGGCTCGGCCGCGTCGGGGTGCAGCTCTCCGTCGCCACCGAACCCGATGTAGCGGCGGCCACGCTCGGCGGCCTCCCGGCGGGTGCGGGCGTCGCGCGCGGTCTCGGCCATGAACGACAGCAGGTCCGCCCGGAGGAGCGACGCCTCGCCGTCCTCGCGCCGGCGGGCGCTCCAGCCCATGCGCCGAGCCCGAGCGGCGTAGAGGCCGCTCGCCCAGCGCTCGAGCGCGGGGCGGTTGGCCTCGGTGGCCAGATGATCGCGGGTGTAGCCGATCAGCCCCATCGGCTCGGTGGCCACCGCCCGGCTCTCGTCGGCCGCGATGCGATCGAAGGTGCCGAAGACCGCCGCCGCCTCGATCGCGTCGGCCGAGAAGCCGGCGGCGAGGTTGTTGGCGAGGCTGACCTTCTCGCGCTCGGTCAGGTGCCGCCAGCCGGTCTGCATCAGCCGCTCGACGTCCTCCGCCGGCATCGCGAACCGGTAGTAGCCGGCGGCGTCCGCGTTCGGCATGACCCACTCCGGGCAGGTGTCGCCGAGGTCGAGGGTCGCCTCGGCGTCGGTGATCAGCTCGCAGGTGTCGTTCGCCTCGCGCCGGTCGCCGTGCCGCACGCAGACCGGGATCTGCCAGCTCGCCTGGCGCTCCCCGCCGGAGCCGACCGGGAGGTAGCGGCTCTGCCGGATCGCGAGCCGGTTGCCCTCGTCCGAGCACTGCCGCTCGACGGTGAGGAGCGGGACGCCCGGCTGGAACAGGAAGGTGCGGAAGGGGGTGCCGACGTCGCGGCCCGCCATCTGGCTGAGCGCGTCGAGCAGGTCGTCGGCGGTCGCGGTCCCGAACCGGTGCCGGCTCATGTACTCGCGGATGCCCTCCCGGAAGGTCTCCTCACCGAGCCAGCGCTCGAACATCTCGAGCACGCCGCCGCCCTTGCGGTAGGTGATCGAGTCGAACGCGTTCCGGATGTCGTGGTTGCTCTCGATCGGCTGCCGGATCTGACGCGCGCTCACCAGGCTGTCGGCGCCCATCGCGCCCTGGACCGAGCGGACCATGCCGACGTCGGCGTGGTACTCGGGGTTCACGTGGCGCACGGTCTTGTTGCCCATCCAGGTGGCGAAGGCCTCGTTGAGCCAGATGTCGTCCCACCAGGGCATGGTCACGAGGTTGCCGAACCACTGGTGGGCGAGCTCGTGGGCCATCACGTAGGCGAAGGCGCGGCGCTGATCCTCGGGCGCCTCGTCCTCGTCGAGCAGGAGCAGGGTCTCGCGGAAGGTGATCGCGCCCGCGTTCTCCATCGCGCCCGAGGCGAAGTCGGGCACCGCGATGATGTCGAGCTTGTCGTAGGGGTACGGGGTCCCGAAGTAGCTCTCGAGGTAGGCGAGCAGCGCGCCGGTCCGCTCGAGCGCGTAGGCGAGGCGCGGCCCCTGCCCGCGCGCGGCGACCCCGCGGAAGGGCAGCGGCCGATCGCGGACGTCGTTGGCGGGGATCGGGTCGTGCTCGACGACGTCGAGCGGGCCCACGGCCATCGCGACGAGGTAGGTCGGGAGCGGCTCGGTCTCGGTGAACCGGACCTCCTTCATGCCCGCCACCTCGCGGGTGCTCGCGGGCGTCGTGTTGGCGATCGCCTCGTGGTCGGGCTGCACGCTGAGCGTCACGTCGAACGGCGTCTTGAAGCGCGGCTCGTCGAAGCTCGGGAACGCGAGCCGGGCGCTGGTCGCCTCGAACTGCGTGAACGCGTAGGCCTCGCCGCCGGTGTCGACGCGGTAGAGCCCCTTGAGCTGCCGGTCGAAGGGCGCGTCGTAGGTGAGGCTGATCGTCACCTCGCCGGGCCCGACCCGCTCGTCGAGCGTGAGCCGGGCGACGCCGCTGTCGTCCACCTGCTCGTAGGTGCCGGAGATCGGCTCGGCGCCCTCGGGCAGCACCTCGATCTCGGTCACGTTCAGGTCGCGCCCGTGGAGCCAGATCACGCGCCGCGCCTCGTCGATGCGGGTGCGGATGTCGACCCGGCCTCCGAAGCGCTCGCGGCTCGGGACGACCTCCAGGTAGAGCGTGTAGTGGAGCGGCGTGACGCCCTCGGGCAGCCGACCGATCGGCGCCTCCTCCTCCGCGGGGGCCTCGGCGCGGTCGTCGCCGCCGGCGCCCCGCCCTTCTGCGGCCGTGTACTCGGGGTGGTCGCCCGCGCCGCCGGAGCAGGAGGCGGTGAGGACGCCGAGGATGACGATGAGCTTGCGCATGGGCGCCGTATAGCAGGGACCGGGCTCGTGTATCATCCGGCCGATGCGACGCATGGCTCTCGTCTTCTCCCTGCTCGCCCTCGCCGGCTGCGACGACGAGGCCGATCTGGCCGACGATCCGCCCCTCGCGGTGCCGGGTCAGACCGTCCCCGACGCGCCCGCGATGCCGCCCGGCATGCCGCCCGGGGCGATGCCCGGCGCCCCTCCGCCGCCCACCGACTTCTCCCCCGCGCTCGCCGTGCCCGGCTACGCGACGCTCCCCGACCCGCCCCCGCCCCCGATGCCTCCCGGGATGCCCCCCGGCGGCATGCAGCCGGGCCAGGTCCCGCCCGGCGGCGGCGCCCCGATCGTGCTGACCCCCGGCTTCATGCCCGACCCGCGCGTCGCCCGCGGCGTCGCCGGCGGCCCGGTGCCCGCCCAGAGCATGAACCCCGGCTGCCTCGGCCACGTCGGCCAGGCGCCGAGCCACATCCTCCAGCTCGGCGCGCCCTTCTCCCGCCTGCGCATCCTCGTCAGCTCGCACCAGGACACCACCCTCGTGGTGCGCGGCCCCGACGGCAGCTTCCGCTGCGTCGACGACTCGAACGGCGAGCTGAACCCGATCCTCGACGGCCCCTTCCCTCCCGGCGTCTACAGCATCTGGGTCGGCCACTACGCGCAGGGCGGCACCGCCCCCTACGTCATCGGCTTCAGCGAGCTCCCCCAGGTCACCACCCAGCAGCTCATGAACTGAAGATCGACGAAAGATCGTCGTGGACGGGCTCCGAGACGAGAGAACGAGCGCAGGCGGCCCGGGTCGAGGGGCGCGAGCGTCGAATTCGACGAGTTTTCGATAGTCACTATCGACTCGGCGTCGAATTCGACGAGTTTTCGATAGTGACTATCGACTTGTCGTCGAATTCGACGAGTTTTCGATAGTCACTATCGACTCGGCGTCGAAATCGACGAATAAAGCCCAACGTCGACGTTCCTCGTCGAAATCGACGACCGCGACGTAACACCCAACAGTCGCAACCTTACCTGTCGATGTTCTCGGCGACGAGGGAGCTTCGCGCGCACGCGGCGGATCGTGCGAACGCACGCCCCGTCGTTCGGGGACGATCCTATTCATTCATCGAACTCCAGTACGGCTGGCAGCGGGGCGGGCAGCGGCAGCGGGGCCGGCAGCGGCAGCGGGGCCGGCAGCGGCAGCGGGGCCGGCAGCGGAAGCGGGGCCGGGGACGCCCTCGGCGACCTCGCTACCCATGTCTCCTCGCCTCCCTTTGATCAGCCTCGACGACCAGTCCATCGGAACCAGACTCGGACTCGGCAGGGGACTCGGCAGCGGACTCGGATTCGGCCGCGGGCTCGGGCTCGGCGTCGGGCTCGGCGTCGGAGTGGGCGAAGTTCGATGAATGAATAGGATCGTCCCTGTTCCCTCGTCGCAACCTGACTCGGCAGGGGACTCGGCAGCGGACTCGGATTCGGCCGCGGGCTCGGGCTCGGCGTCGGAGTGGGCGAAGTTCGATGAATGAATAGGATCGTCCCTGTTCCCTCGTCGCAACCTTTCCTGTCGAGCCGCCCGGCGAGCGAGAGCTTTGCGCGCACGCGGCGGATCGTGCGAAGGTGCCGCCGACGTGGAGGAGAGGCGATGAGTGACTTCGGGCAGCCGCCGGGGGGCGGTGGATTCGGGCAACCTCCGGGCGGCGGACAGCCTCCGGGCGGCTTCGGGCAACCTCCGGGCGGCGGACAGCCCCCGGGCGGCTTCGGCCCTCCTCCGGGCGGCGGGCAGCCCCCGGGCGGCTTCGGTCCTCCTCCGGGGAGCCAGCCGGGCTTCGGTCAGCCTCCGGCGGGGCCGGGCGGCATGGGCGGCGGCGGCGGCATGAGCGGGCCGGCGATCGATCCGCTCGCCATCGCCTCGATCGGCGTCTCCATGCTCAGCCTCGTCACCTGCTTCTGCTGCGGCAGCCTCGGCGGGGTGATCGGGACCGCGCTCGGCGGCGTGCCGGTGGGCCTGGTCGGGATCGGGCTCGGCGTCTTCTCGATCACGCGCATCAAGAAGGAGCCGGAGAAGCTCAAGGGCAAGGAGCTCGCGATCGCCGGCATCGTGGCCGGCGCGATCTCGATCATCATCACCGTCCTGCTCAGCGTGCTGATGGGGCTCGGCGTCGTCGCAAACCTCGCGTCGCAGTGAGTTTTCGGAGGGTTTGGGGCAAACCCTCCCCCCATTGGGCGAAGCGCCAATGGGGCCCCCCTCCCGACTCCGCCGGCGCGCCGCGCTTCGCGCTCGCGCCGCGACCCCAGCGACGGGGCGCTGGGGGCCCTGCGGCTCGCGCTCGCGCTGCGCGCGAGCTGGCCGCCCGCTGCCGCGGGATCGAACGACTCGAGTGGCGCGTGCGGCGACCTCGCTGCGCTCGTCGCCTGCCGTCGTCTCGGGTCGGTCGTCGTGGAAGCGCCATCTCACGCGCTCGCGCGCGTGCGATCTGCGGCGAGATCTGCCGCACCTCGAGCTAGCGAAGGTCCGTCAGCGCGCGCCGGAGGCCTCGGAGCGCGCTGGCGCCGCTCCCGGCGAAGCGGACCCGGCGCTCTCGGTCGAGGAGGACGAGCGTGGGGACCGCGCTCGCCTCGTACTGGACCGCGGTGCGCCCCGTGCACTGGAGCAGCGGCACGTGGGCGTGCGGCCACGGGTGCTCCTGGAGGCGCCGACGCGGCTCGTGGCTGAGGGCGATCACGGCGACGTCGCGCGACTCGGCCGCGAGGGTGTCGAGCGCTGGGACCACGCGGCGACAGCTCTGGCACCAGGTCGCGACGAAGGCGAGCACCACCGGGCGGCCGGCGTAGGCGTCGAGCCCGATCTCGCCGGGGGCGTCGAGAGCCCGCGCGCGGATGGGGGGCGCGGCGCCGCCGACGAGGTCGTCCGGGGACGCGGCCGCGGCGGAGACCAGGCCGAGCCAGAGCAACGCGGTGAGCCAGGGTCGCACGGGCGGAGGGTAGCAAGCATCGGCCCCCGCGGTTCGCTACCCTCGCTCGGTGCTCGCTCGCGCTGCGCTCGCCGGCCTCCTGCTGGCTTCGTCCGGGTGTCAGGCCCCGGCCGAGCCCGCGCGCGCCCCGCTCTCCGAGCCGCCCCTCGTCGCCCTCGGCGAGGCGCGGCCCGCGGGCCTCGATCAGCCGCCGTCGTTCGCGGTCGCCTTCGAGGGCGGCGCGGCGCTCGATCGCAGGGCCACCCGCTTCGTCCCGCGGTGGCGCGACGGCGCGGCGCTGATCGACCCTGAGGGGCGGCTCTACCAGGTCTGGCCCGACGGGCGGCGCCGCATGCTCGCCGCCGGGGTGACCGCGCTCGCCGCCTCGGACGACGCCGCGCGCCTCGCCTACGCGGTGCGCACCGACGGCTCGCTGCGGCTCCATGACGGCGAGGCGGAGCGCAGCCTCGCCGAGGGGATGGCCTCGATCGGCGCGCTCACCTTCGACGGCGAGGCGGTCGTCTTCGTCGGCGCCCGACCGGCTGGGGCGGCGCGAGGTGGGGTGGCCGGCGTCTGGTCGGCGGACGACGGCGGCGCGCGCTGCCACACGAACTGCGATCTCCGGGTCGGCGACGGCTGGGGCGACCGCTTCGTCCCGCCTCCCACCGAGCCGGCCGCGCTCCGCGAGGCCGCCCGATGAGGTGGCTCGTGGTTCTCGCGCTCGCGGTCCCCGCGTCGGCGACGGCGCAGACCTTCTCGAGCCCGGTCGGCTGCGATGGGTGCATCGCGAACTGGTACTACTTCGATTCCACCGGCGAGGGCGGCGGCGTCCAGGACTGGAACTGCGGCGGGTCGAGCTACGAGTACCACCGCGGGAGCGACTTCAGCCTGGCCGGCGGCAACGGCGCGATCGCGAGCGGCTGGGACGTGGTGGCGGCGGCGGACGGGACGGTCGTGAGCGCGCAGGACGGCCACTACGATCGGTGCACCACCTGCTCGGCCAGCGTCGACGCGCGCTGCGGCACCGACTTCGGCTTCGGCTACGGCAACCACGTGGTCGTGAACCACGGGAGCTACCGCGTGATCTACGCGCACCTCCGGACCGGGAGCGTGCGCGTGGGGCCCGGGGACGCGGTGCGGTGCGGCGACGTGCTCGGGCAGATCGCCTCGAGCGGGTGCTCGACCGGCGCCCACCTGCACTTCGAGACCCGACCGCTCGGCGGCGCGTTCACCACCGCCTTCGATCCCTTCGCCGGGTCGTGCTCGTCGACCTCGCCGACGCGCTGGACGACGCAAGGCGCCTACCGCGGCATGCCGACCCGGGGCTGCGGCCCGCCCGCCCCCACCTGCCCGGCCGGGACCTACGCGATCTGGACCTGCGACGACGCGCGGACCGAGCGGCGCCGCTGCGTCGACGGCGTGGACGAGACCGAGCCGTGCCCCCACGGCTGCCTCTCGATGCCGGTGGGCACCGACGACGTGTGCGCGCCCCCACCGGACGCCGACGGCGACGGCTCTCCGGCCGGCGAGGACTGCGACGACATGGACGCGGCGCGGCGCCCCGGCGCGATGGAGATCTGCGGGGACGGGATCGATCAGGACTGCGACGGCGAAGATCTCGGCTGCCCGGCGAGCGACGCCGGCCCGACGCCGATGGACGCCGGCCTCGCCTCCGACGCCTCCCCGGGCGACGCCGGATCGCGGGCCGACGTCGCCGTGCCCGACACCCGCCGCCCGGACGCGGTGGTGGGCGCCTGCGGGTGCCGCGCGGCCGGATCGCGCCGGCCATCCGGCGCCTGGCTCCTGGGGCTGGCCGCCCTGGTGGTCACGATGCGCCGACGCGTTCTGCCGCGTCACGGGGCGGGGACAGGCGAACCCGATCGGGTGTGACTACGATCGAATCCATGGGCATGGCCTCTCGGTCTCGGGAGATCACGCGTCGCCTCGTCGAGGCGTCGGTCGTGCTCATGCGTCACGACGGCCGCGCGCTCCTGCTCCGCCGCCGCCCGGACGATCGCTCCTTCGCGCACAAGTGGTGCCTGCCCGGCGGGCGCATCGAGCGCGGCGAGTCGCCGAACGAGACCGCGGTGCGCGAGGCGCGCGAGGAGACCGGCATCGCGCCGCGCATCGAGGAGTCCCTCGGCCCGCGGCGCATCACGCTCATCCACCGCGCGCTCGACTTCCACATCCACACCTTCGTCGGCACCGCGCCGCACGGCCGCGTCATCCTCTCCGACGAGCACGTGGACGCGCGCTGGGTCTCCCGCGACGAGGCCCGCCTCGCGGAGGAGCTCCTCCCTTCCGGCCTCGCCGGCGAGGTCACCACCGAGCTGATCGCCCGCTTCGCGCGCGGCGAGGTCTAGAAGACGCCACAGCCGGGGTCCAAACAGGCGCCGCCCACGCAGACGTGAGAGGCGCAGGCGGCGTCGGAGGCGCAGGGAGCCCCGACCGGCGCGTCGCCGGGGGCGCAGCGCGCGGAGGCGTCACAGTGGCCGCTCTCGCAGTCCCGGGCGCCGCGGCACGGGGCGCCGACCGGGCTGGCGACGCAGCGCCGCTCCTCGCAGCGACTCGACCAGCAGTCGGTGTCGGCGTCGCAGGGGCCTCCGAGCTCGACCCACGGCACGCACGTCCCCACCTCGCTGCCCGGCGCGTCGGGCGCGCAGCGGAGAGCCAGCCGCTCGATGCCGCGCTCGGGGGTGAGCGTGCCGTCGAGGTCGACGCACTGATGCAGCCGATCGCAGCGCTCCCCCTCGCTCACGCTCGCCCGGCAGGAGTGCCCGGCTCCGTCGGGCGCGCAGGCGCCGAGCCGGCACGCGCTGACCAGCTCGAAGCCGAGGGGCTCGCACGCCGCGCCCGCGCCGAGGTCGCCCTCGAAGACCCCGCCGAGCGCGAACAGATCGCGGACCTGCCAGTCCAGCGTCGCGATGAAGCCCTGACAGCCGTCCGCGCGCCCGCGCATGCGGCGGATGAGGGCGGCGGCCGCGGCCCCGTCGTAGTGGACCTCGGCGGCGTCGATCGCAGCCCGCAGCGCCGGGGAAGGGAACGTCGAGCAGAGCGCCCGCTCCTCGTCGCGGCAGTCACGCACCGCGGCGCCTGGACAATCGCAATCCTCGATCGGCTCGCAGAGCGCGTCGAAGAAGGCGCCGCAGAAGGCGTCGAGGGGGAGCGGATCGGTCACGGGGTGACTCTCGAGCAGACACCCGCTCAGGCCCGCGCTGGCCAGCAAGGTCGCGAACGCGATCTGGAGTCGCCGCCTCTGCACCGCGCTACCCCCACACACCTCCTACTCCTTCCGCGGGGGACATGCGAGGTGGGATGGCGTACAACGGGGCGGAGATGCTCGCGTGGATGCGGAGGCTCGTGGGGCGGCGTCCCGGCGCGACGGAGCGCCGGCGCCGGGCCGTCGGGCGCCTCGACCTCGATCCGCTCCTCGAGGACGCGCTGGTCCGGCAGCCGACCCTCGCCGACGCGTGGCAGCGCTGCCCGCGGGTCGACTGGGCGGTGGACCTCGCGCTGAAGGCCAAGGTGGAGCCGGAGCTCATCCGGCAGGGCATCGCCGAGATCGCCCGGACCGGTCGCGGCTGGGGCGCCGAGCGGGCGCCGGACGCGCTCGACCCGTGGGGGCAGGACACGCTGGCGCTCGAGGGCACCCTGCGCGCGATCGTGGAGGCGGAGCCCGAGGTCCGCGCGCTCGCCGCGAAGCTGCGGGAGGCCGAGCGCTGGCGGCAGCGCGCCCGCATCCAGACGATCTCGGACCAGTACGACGGCGCCCACGCCCGCGCCCATCGCGCCCTCGCCGACGCCTTCCGGCGGCGCGTCACCGCCGAGCCTCTGTCGGTCGCCCTGATCGGACAGCGCAATCATCCCTACCGCTGAGCTCCCCCTACCGCCGAGACCCATGAAGCGCCTCGCCCTCGCTCTCCTCACGCTCCCCCTCTTCGCCGCGCCCGCGCGGGCCGACGACCACCCCACCCTCGCGAGCGACGGCGTCTTCGTCGGGGTGCGCCTCGAGCCCGGCGCCGCGCTGAGCCTCGGCTACGACCTCGACGTCTACCTGACCGGCGACCGCGTGCTCAGCGTGGGCCCGGCGGCGAGCTTCTCCTTCCTCGGCGAGGACGGCGCGGACCTCGGCCAGCGTCAGGACTGGCTGCTGGCGATCGACGTGCTGCGGCTCAAGGTCGCGCTCGACGACGGCCACGGCGCGGCGCGCCCCTACATCTTCCTCGGCGGCGGCCTCTACTACGCGTCGCTCCCGGAGCAGCGCTCGACCCCGCGCGAGGTCTTCCTCGTGCCCGACGGCACGCCGGCCACCGCGGAGCTGCGCTTCCCGGGCGGCGACCACTACGGCGGGCTGCTCTCGTCGGGGCTCGGGCTGGACGTCTACTTCGCCGACGGCTTCGGCGTGGCCGCGGTGCTGGCGAGCCACGTGCGCCTGTCCGACGACGGGCGCGTCCCGGACTTCTGGGCCGAGCTCGCGGTGGGGCTCCGCTTCGGGCTGTGAGGGGTCGGCCCGTGAAGCACGCCGCGCTCGTCGCGCTCGCCCTCGCGGCGAGCGGCTGCTCCCCGCTCATCGGCCTCGTCGTGCGCGCGGCGGCGAGCGACGGCGGCGAGATCGCGCCCGGCGGTGAGGTCAGCGGGACCACCCGCGGCGCCGCCGACCGATGGCAGCCCTCGTGCGGCGCGCCCGCCGGCGGCGGCGATCGCGCCTTCGTGTTCGTGCCGCCGCGCGCCGGCACCTACCGGGTCGAGGTCGAGGCCGACTACGACAGCGTGCTCGCCGTCTTCGACGAGGGCGGCGAGGCGCTCGACTGCAACGACGACCACGACCGCACGAGCCACTCCCTCGTCGAGCGCCGCTTCGAGGCCGGGCGGCGCTACACCCTCGTCGTCGACGGCTACCGCGGGGCGACCGGCGGCTTCCGGCTCCGGGTGAGCGAGCCCGCGCCCGAGGAGGCCGACGGGCGTGCGCTGACCCTCGGAGAGCGCGAGGCCGGCGACACCTCGGGCAACACAGACCATCACACGCCGCCTTGCGGCGCCACCGCAGGCAGCCCGGACGAGCGCTGGGTCTTCACCCCGCCCGAGGCCGGCGCCTACCAGGTCGAGGTCACGTCGCTCTACGACGCGGTCGTCGCGATCTACGCGCCCGGCGCGACCGAGCCCCTCGCGTGCAACGACGACCACGGCTCGACCCGGGTGTCGCAGGTCACCGCGCAGCTCGAGGCCGGCGTGCCCTACGCCGTCGTCGTCGACGGCTACCACGGCGACGCCGGCCGCTACCGCATCGTCGCCCGCGCCGCGACCGGGGCGGCCGAGGCTCGCGCGCTGACCCTCGGCGCCGAGGTGCGCGGCGACACCACGGGAGGCTCCGACTCTCGCACGCCTCCTTGCGGCGCCCGGCCGGGGAGCCCCGACGACGTCTGGCGCCTCGTCCCCCCGCGGAGCGGCAGCTACGTGGTGCGCCTCGACAGCGACTACGACGGCCTGCTCGCCGTCTATCGCCCGGGCGTCGACGAGCCGATCGGCTGCAACGACGACCACGGCTCCACGCGCCAGAGCGAGGTCGTCGTCCCGCTGATCGCCGGGCAGGACTACGAGGTCGTCGTCGACGGCTGGGGCGGACGCGCGGGCGCCTACCGGCTGGTCGTGAGCGAGGCCGTGGCCGGCGGCGGGCCGCTGCAGCTCGGCCAGCCAGCCCGGGGCGACACCTCGCGCGCCGCGGATCAGCACACGCCGAGCTGCGGCGCGAGCGCGGGCAGCCCCGACGACGTGTGGACCTTCACCCCCGCCGAGACGCAGCAGATCCGGGTGGACGTCGACGCCGAGTACGACTCGGTGGTCGCGGTGCTCGACGCGCAGGGCCAGGAGCTCGGCTGCAACGACGACCACACGAACACGCGCACCTCGCGGCTGGAGGTCACGGTCCAGGCGGGGCAGACCTACCGGGTCGTGGTCGACGGCTTCCGCGGGCAGACCGGCGCCTACCGGCTGCGGGTCGAGCCCCTCGGCCCGCCGCCCCCGCCGCCCCCGCCGGAGGGGCCGCGGGTCGAGAACATCACCGCGATGGAGCGCCGCTGCGGCGCCATGCCCACCCTCGCCGAGGGCACCCAGACGGTCGACGTCGCGGCGAGCGAGGCCGACGCCCGGACCAGCTGCGGCGGCTTCGGCCCGGGGCCGGAGGCGCTCCGCCGCCTGCGGGTGACCCAGGAGACGCGGCTCCAGATCACCGCGCGCTCGCCGCACCAGCCCGTCCTGGAGCTGCGCACCGGCTGCTCGCGCGGTCATCACGTGGTCGCCTGCGACGCGAGCCAGGGCCAGGCCACGCTGTCCGCGCGACTCGAGCCGAACGTCGACTACACCCTGCTGATCGACACGCGCCGTGGGGGAGACGCGAGGGTGGAGCTCGAGGTCCAGCTGACGCCGATCCCGTGAGCCTGCCGTGAGAGCGCGGCGCCGTGGGGGGCGCGCCGCGCTCGCCCGGTCAGCCGGTCTCCTGCTTCTTCGCGCGCTCGATGCCGCCCGCGGGCGTGAGCTTCAGCCGCGCGGAGGACTCCCGCCCGCGAAACCCGGCGATGCGGACGTCCTCCACCACCTTGAAGAGCTCCCCGAAGCGAAAGGGCTTGACCAGGATGCGCGCGAACGCCGCCTCCTCGTCCGTCTCGATCTTGCCCGGGTAGCCCGTGATGCAGACGACCGGAGGCGCGCTCTCCCCCAAGAGCGCCCGCAGCTCCGCCACGAACCTTCCACCGTCGAGGTACGGCATGTCGTAGTCCGTGACGATCACGGGCGGCGGCTCGTCGCGCGTGCACTCGGCCAGCGCGAGCCGCGCGTCTCCGAACGCGCGCGCCTCCCACCCCTCCGCACGGAACAACTCGGCCAGCACTTCGACGAGGCGCCGCTCATCGTCGATCAGCCAGACGCGTCGTGTGTCATCCCCCATCTTCAACCCCCCTCGGACCCCCAGGGTCCACCCCAGTTATGCCAGGTTTCAGAGGAGAAATCCCGACCCCCGTTCAGGGGTCCTCGGGGGGGCGTACCATGCAGCGGGGACGCACTCCCGATACACCCGAATAACCGAGGGATTTCAAGCGGTTGAATGGTACCGCAGGAGAGGACGTCCGGAGGGCGTCCCCCGTTCGAAAGGAGGTCGATCGCGCGGCCGCGGCCTGGCCCGACGAGCGCTTCATCCGCTCACTGTACATCACAAACGAGGCTGCGCCACGAGCCCCCGGCGTCCGGGGCACTGTACGGACGGTGAGCATTGTGGTCGGCGCCGTCCGCGATTAGGTAGGGGCCTCGGAAGGGAGGCGTGATGGCAGGCCAATACCACGAGCCACGCGAGCGGCTGAGCGAGAAGTCCCTCGACATCAAGCGCGCGATCGACTCGATGATGGAGGAGCTGGAGGCCGTCGACTGGTACCGGCAGCGCGCGCAGGCGTGCACCGACCCGGCGCTGCGGGCGATCCTCGATCATCACCAGCGCGAGGAGATCGAGCACTTCGCGATGCTGCTCGAGTGGTGCCGCCGGAACGACCCCGACTTCGCCGAGCAGCTGCGCACGTACATGTTCACCGAGGGCGACATCCTCAACGTCGAGGACGACGCCACCGCCGGCGGCCTCGCGCGCCCGACCGAGGACGCCACCGACGCCGTGGACCCGCAGCGCAGCACCATCGGCGCGCTGAAGGAGGAGCGATGATCCGCCCCGTGCACCCCGCAGGGCTAACCGACACCATCGTCAGCCAGATCGAGGGCTCGATCCTCGACAAGGCCAAGGCCGTGATGACCGCGCGGCGCTACCTGGACTTCGAGGGCCCCCTCGGCGGCGGCATCGAGTCGCTGCAGGTCGGCCCCGTCCACCACGCCGAGATCGACGGCACCGGCGCCAAGGTCAGCGCGCGCCGCGCCATCCCGATCCCCACCCTGTACTCGACCTTCGAGCTGCCGCGCCGCGAGATCGAGGGCGCCGTGCACCCGGGCCTCCCGCTCGACACCGGCCCCGCCGAGGACGCGGCCGAGGAGGTCGCGCTCGCCGAGGAGCACCTGCTCTACCACGGCGTCGCGGAGCTCGGCGTGGACGGCATCGTCAGCCACCCGGGCGCCCAGAGCGTGCCGCTCTCGGACTGGTCCAAGGCCGGCGGCGCCATCGGCGACGTCATCGCCGCGGCCGACGCGCTCGACAGCGCCCAGACCCACGGCCCGTTCGCGCTCGTGCTCGCGCCGGCGCTCTACAACCAGCTCTTCCGCAAGTACGAGGGCAGCGACGTGCTCGCGCTCGACCACCTGCGGCGGCTGGCCACCGGCGGCATCTACAAGTGCCACGTGCTCCGCGACGAGGGCGTCCTGGTCTCCCCGGACCTCGGCCCGATCGTCTGCGCGCAGGACCTCCAGGTGAGCTTCCTCGACGTGCGCGAGCACACCGTGGCGTTCACCATCTCGAGCGCGGTGGTGCTGCGGCTCGACGACCCGAAGGCGGCCTGCGTTCTCAAGCGCGGGTGACCGAAGGGGCTTGCCTCGGGAGTCCCGAAGGCGCAGGTGACACCACGTGGGCAAGCTCTTCCTGCTCTTCACCCTCGTCCCGATCGCCGAGACGTACCTGCTGTACCTCATGGGGGCGCACGTCGGCTGGCTGCCGACGCTGCTCCTCGTGATCCTGACCGGCTTCCTCGGCGCGGCGCTCGCCAAGCGCGAGGGCCTCAAGGTGTGGCGCTCGTGGCAGGAGGCGCTGTCCCAGGCGCGCATGCCCGAGGAGGGCATCCTCGGCGGCGTGCTCGTCCTGGTCGGCGGCGTCCTGCTCGTCACCCCGGGCGTCTTGACCGACCTCACCGGCATGCTGCTGCTCGTCCCGCCGTCCCGCCGCTTCATCGCCAAGCACGTGCGCGCGCGCCTCGAGGAGAAGTTCCAGTCCGGGACCGTGCAGTACCGCGTGGACCTCGGCGGCGGCCGCGTCGCCCAGCGCACCGTCCGCCGCGACCCCAACGTCATCGACGTCGAAGGGGAGGTCGTCGAGGAGCGCCGCCGAGGCGACGCCCGCGGCGAGCTCGAGGGCTGAGGATCAGACGGGAGGCTCGCGGCGCGGAGGCCGGCCCTCGGGGGCCTTGGCGACGCACTGGGCGAGGTAGGGCAGCGCCATCTGCACGATGTCGATGTCGGGGTCGAGCTGCTTGCCGAGGCCCTCGGCGACGAGGACGCCGAGGTTGACCACCGTGAAGATCGGCTCGACCTGGATGCGGTGGCGACGGAGGATGTTCATCATCCCGCCGACCACCTCGCTGACCTCGACCTCGCCGAGCTTCTTGTCGGCGAAGCGATCGAAGAACGCCACCGTGTCGCGCTCGTAGGCCGCGTAGTCCCGGGTCGCGGCGAAGGGCGCGTAGGCGTAGAAGAGGCGCGCCGCGGCGACGCCGTCGTTGGAGCCGAGCGCCTGGAACGTCTCGATCCACGGCCGCATCATGTCCGAGGGGATCTCGGCCACCATGCCGAGGTCGATGAACACGAGGGTCCCGTCGTCCTGGAGCAGGATGTTCCCGGGGTGCATGTCCGCGTGCACGAAGCCGTCCTCGAAGACCATCTTCAGGATGGCCTCGCCGCCCCGGGCCGCGAGCCGGCGCCGCGCCTTGCGCTCCTTCACCCGCTCGGGGTGGGTCGCCTTGGTCCCGTCGATGAACTCCATCACCAGGAGCCGCTCGGTGCAGAGCTCCTCGTAGAGATCGGGCACGCGCACGCCCTTCACGCCGGCGAAGTTCTCGCCGAGGCGCCGGTTGTTGGCGGCCTCGAGGCGGAAGTCGAGCTGATTGGCGAGCGCGTCGCCGAAGCGCTCCACCGCGCCGGGCAGCGCGAGGAGGTGGAACGAGGGGATCACGTCGAGCATGCGCGCGCCGACGCCGAGGATGGCGAGGTCGCGCTCGATCTGGGCCCGCGCCTCCGGCCGCTGCACCTTGAGCGCGACCCGCTCCCCCGAGTCGAGCCGCGCCTCGTGCACCTGCGCCACCGACGCGGCCGCGATCGGCGCCGGATCCACCTCGACGAGGCGAGCGCGCTCCCCGTCGGTCAGCTCGGTCCGGAGCACCCCCTCCACCGTCTCGAAGGGCATCGAGGGCACGTCGTCCTGGAGCCGCGCCAGCGCCTCGATGTAGCCGGGGCCGAGCAGGTCGGGCCGGCTGCCGAGGATCTGCCCGAACTTCACGAACGTCGCCCCGAGCCGCTCGAGCGTGCCGGCGAGCACGTCACCGCGCAGCCGCTCTCGCTCCAGCGTCGAGAGGCGCCCGGCGAACACGCGGCGGACCACGTAGCCGAAGAGCGCGCCCACGAAGACCAGCGCGATGAAGAGGAAGCGGGGGATGAGGAGGATCGAGCGCATCCGCGCCGGAGCACATAGCCCAGCCGCGCGGGAGGAGCGAGCGGCGGGAATTTCGACGCGCGAAGCGAGTACGATGCGCCCATGCGCAGCTTGGCATGGAGCTTCCTTCTTCTCCTGGCGGTCGGGTGCAGCGGCCGCATGGTCGGCCCCGAGGACTCCGGCGTGGTCACGCCGCCCGCGGACGGCGGCGTCCTCACCGACACCGGCACGCCCGAGCCCGACGACGCCGGCCTCGTGGAGGACGACGCCGGCCTCGTGGCGGACGACGCCGGCTCGCCCGACGCCGGCCCGCCGCCGTGCGCCTGCCCGGTGATGCCGACCACCTGCGTGGCCCCGGCCGCCGACACGCCGACCTTCACCCCGGGCGGCGGCATGCTCGAGCAGCTCTTCGACGTCATCGCCTGCGCCGACACCACCCTCGAGATCGCCATCTACGAGGCCGAGTGGACCTGCCTGTCGAGCGCGATCGAGGCGCAGCTGGCGCGGGACCCCGACCTGACCGTGCGGGTGGTCGTGGACGACGATCACTGCCCGCCCGGCGACTGCATCATGGACGGCATCACGCCGAGCGACCGGGTGACCGTGGTGCGCGACGACCGGAGCAGCCTGATGCACCACAAGTGGGTCATCGCCGACGGCGCGCGCCTCTGGGTCGGCAGCGCGAACTGGAGCGAGCGCAGCTTCTGCGTCGACCACAACGACGCGCTGGTGGTCGAGCAGCCGGAGATCGTCGCCCGCTACCGCGAGATCTTCGAGCGCATGGCCACCGACGGCACCTTCGGCCCGGTCGCGCCCGAGCCGCCGACCACCGCGGGCGCCTACACCGTCTACTTCAGCCCGGAGAGCCCGACCACGATGCCGGCCGCGTGGCTGACCGCGATGGTGGCCGCGATCGACGCGTCGACGACCTCGGTCGACGTGCTCACCAACGCCTGGACCCGCACCGAGATCTCGGACGCGCTCATCCGGGCGCACATGCGGGGCGTGGCGGTGCGCGCCGTGGTCAGCCACCTCTACGCCGACGACCCGCCCGCCCAGGCGCTCCTCGCCGCCGGCATCGACGTCCGCCGCGACAACGTGCACGACAAGGCCATGGTCATCGACGCCGCCACCGTGGTCACCGGCTCGGCGAACTGGAGCCAGAACGCCTGGTCCAACAACGAGAACAGCCTCTGGATCGCCGACCCCGCCGTCGCCGCGACGTTCACGACCGAGATCGATCGTGTCTTCGCGGAGGCACGCCCGGTCGAGTGACGAACGCCCCGCCCACCCCCCGTGCCCGTGCCCTTGCCCGTGCCCCTGCCCGCGAGAAGCGCCGCCTTCGACTGACGAGGCCCAGGCCTTCGAGCGCCCCGTCGTTCGCAGGGGCACCATCCATTCCCGCGGGCAACGCAGGGGCACGGGTCGGAGCCACCGGGGCCGGGAGGACCTGCTACGGTCCCGCGCGTGAAAGACGTCACCGTCGCGCTGCGCAAGGACATCTCCCGGCTCCTCGCCGCCGGACACCCTTGGGTGTACCGCGACGCGCTCGAGCGCTTCGACGCGCCGCCCGGCGCGGTGGTGACGGTGCGGGATCCGAGGCGGAAGCTCGTGGGGCGAGGGGTGGCCGAGCGAGGGCCGATCGGGGTGCGGCTCTGGACCACGGTGGACGAGCCGATCGACGAGGCCTTCGTCCGGCGGCGGGTGCGGGACGCCATCGCGCTCCGGCGGCGGCTCGCGCCCCCGAACACCACCGCCCTGCGGCTCCTCCACGGCGAGGGCGACCGGCTCGGCGGCGCGGTCTGCGACGTCTACGACGGGGTCGGCGTGCTCCGGCTGGACGGAGCCGCGACCGAGCGCTGGGTCGACGCGATCGCGCGCGCGCTCATCGAGGAGGGGCGGCTCGACGCCCTCCTGGTCAAGCGCGGTCGGCGCGGCGACACCTCGGTCGAGGTCATCCACGGCGAGGTCCCCGACGCGCCGATCCCGGTCGAGGAGCACGGCATGCGGCTGCTCGTCGACGTGCACCGCGGCCAGAAGACCGGCCTCTTCCTCGACCACCGCGAGTCCCGCCGCTGGGTGCGCCAGGCGGCGGAGGGCATGCGGGTGCTCAACCTCTACGGCTACACCGGCGGCTTCTCCATCGCGGCCGGGCTCGGCGGGGCGCGCGCGGTCGAGACCGTCGACGTGGCCGACGCGGCGCTCGAGTTCGCGCGGCGGAGCTGGGCCCAGAACGGCCTGCCGCCCGGGCAGCACGAGACGTTCACCGAGGACGTGCCGCAGTTCCTCGAGCGCGCGCGCGCCAAGCGGCGGACCTGGGACCTCATCGTCTCGGACCCGCCCTCGTTCGCGCCCAAGAAGGAGGCGCGCAAGGCCGCGCTCCGGGCCTACCGCGCGCTGCACCGGAGCTGCCTGCGCATGATCGACGACGGCGGCCTCTACCTCGCCGCGAGCTGCTCGAGCCAGATCGATCGCGAGGCGTTCGAGAAGACCCTCCTCGACGGCGCCGAGAAGGCGAAGGTCGTGCTCCAGGTCCTCGGCCGCTGGGGCGCCGCGCCGGATCACCCCCGCGTGCTCGCCTTCCCGGAGGGCGACTACCTCAAGGTCGTCGCCTGCCGCGTCAGCCGTTGACACCCCTCGGCTGGGCCCCACATCGCGACGGATGAGCGAACGCGACGCCGGCCTGGCCCACCTCGTCCTGCGACTGACGCTGGGCGTGAACCTCGCGCTGCACGGGCTCGTGCGGCTGCCGAAGATCACCGGCTTCGCCGAGGGGCTGAAGGGCGCGTTCGCCGAGACGATCCTGCCGGGGGATGTCGTCTGGGTCTTCGCCGTCACGCTGGTGATCGCCGAGGCCGTGGTCGGGGTGCTGCTCGTGCTCGGCGTCTTCCAGCGCTGGACCCTGGTGGCCGGCGGGCTGCTGATGACCTCGCTGGTCTTCGGCACCGCGCTCCGCGAGGACTGGGGCACGCTCGGCACGCAGATGATCTACGTGCTCATCTACTACGTGACGCTCCGCGATCTCCGCCACGACCGCTACTCGATCGACGCCTGGCTTCAGTCGCGCAGGGCGTCGACGTCGAGCTCGTAGCGATCGATCCAGCGATAGATCTGGCGGCGGTCGCGGCCGAAGAAGGTCGCGACCTGCGCGATGTTGCCGCCGTAGTGGCGCAGCACCCGGGACAGCTCGTCGGCGGTCGGCGTGCCGTCCGGTCGCACCGAGAGCGAGATCGGCGGCGCGCCGACCGCGGCCACCGGGCGGCGCAGCTCGACCGCGCCGCGGAGCTCGGCCGGGAGATGATCGAGCAGCACCTCGTCCGCGCCCGCCGCGCGCACCGCGATGGCGCTGCAGACCTGCTCGAGCTCGCGCACGTTGAACGGCCAGCGGTGGAGGAGCAGCGCCTCCACCGCGTCGGGCTCGATCCGCTCGGGCGCCCCCTCGCGGGCCAGGAAGCGCGCCGCGAGCGGCAAGACGTCTTCCCGGCGCGCGCGGAGCGGCGGGAGCGCGATGGTCCAGCCGGTCAGGCGCGCGAAGAGATCGCCGCGGAAGCGCTCGGCCTCGACCTCGGCCCGCAGATCCCGGTTCGTCGCCGCCACCACCCGCGCGTCCACCGCCCGCGCCTGGCTGCCGCCGACCGGCCGCACCTCGCCGGTCGCCAGCACGCGGAGCAGCTTGGGCTGGACGGCGAGCGGCATCTCGCCGATCTCGTCGAGGAAGATGGTGCCGCCGCTCGCGGCCACGAAGAGCCCCTCGCTCGGCTTGCTCGCGCCGGTGAACGCGCCGGCCACGTGACCGAAGAGCTCGCTCTCGACGAGGTCCGGCGGCAGCGCGCCGCAGTTCACCGCGACCAGCGCGCCCTTGCGCCCCGAGCGCGCGTGCAGCGCCCGGGCGACGAGCTCCTTGCCCGCGCCGCTCTCGCCGAGCACCAGCACCGGCATGTCCCGGGCCGCCACCCGCGCGACCTCGCCGCGGGCCCGCTGCATCGCCAGGCTCCGACCGAAGAGCGGGGGCTCCTCCGCCGCCGCGAGCGCCGCGTCCGCCTCGAGCTCGACCTTCTCGAAGAGCAGCACGCTCGCGCCGACCCGCACCACGTCCTGGTCGACGAGGCCGGCGTGCTCCTGCCGGACCCCGTCCACGAAGCAGCCGTTGCGGCTGTTCAGGTCGCGGAGCCACCAGGTCCCCGTCGCCTCCTCCTTCTCGAGGACGGCGTGGCGGCGCGACAGCTCACCGTCCTGGAGCGCGAGCCCGCCCTCGACGTGCCCGACCCGCCCGATCGACACCGGCGCGTCCGAGAGCAGCACCGCCCTCCCCCGCGCCTCGGCGTCCGGGCTGTCGACGACGATCACCCGCGCGCTGCGCCAGCCGGTCAGCCGCCGCCCCGGGGTGGACATCGTCCGGTCGTGATCGGTCGGCACGCGTCACTCCGTCTTCGCCATGACCTTCTCGATCATCGTCTCGACCCGCACGAGCAGATCGAGGTGCTTCTCCACCTGCTCGGCGTCGGCGTCGGCGAGCGACTCCTCCACCCGCTGCACCGCCTGGCGCGCCTTCTTCACCGCGTTGGCGCCGACAGGGGTCCAGGCCATGCGCTTCTCGGCCTCGGGCAGCCGGTTCTGGATGCGCTTGATGGCGACGAGGCAGAGCTGGCGGTTCTTCTCGGCTGCCTCCTGCGCGCGGCGGTGCGCGAGGTACTCCGCGCTGTCCTCCATCATCTGCGCGATCTCGTCGTCGCTCAGCCCGCTCGAGGCGAGCACGTCGATGACCTTCTCCTCGCCGGTCTCGATGTCCTTCGCGCCGACGCTGAAGATGCCGTCCTCGTCGATGCGGAAGGTGACCTCGACCTCGACGTCCCCGGCGCGGGCCTCGCGGAGCCCGGTGAGCGCGAAGCGCCCGAGCACCTCGTTCTCCGCCGCCTGCGCGCTCTCGCCCTGCAGCACCACGATCTTCACCGTCGTCTGCCCGTCTCGGCTCGTGCCGAAGACCTCCTTCTGGGTCGTGGGCACGGCGGTGTTGGCGGCGATGAGCGGGTCGAAGCCGCCGCCGGCGGTCATGATGCCGAGCGAGTGCGCGGTCACGTCGTGCAGCTGCACGTCCTGCCGGTCCTCGGCGATCGCGTCGGCGGCGATGGCGGCCCCGAGCGCGACCACCTCGTCGGGGTGCACGCCCTTGCACGGCTCGCGCTCGAAGTAGCCGGCGACCGCCCGCTGGATGGCCGGCATCCGGGTCATGCCGCCGACCAGGATCACCTCGTCGACGTCCGCCGGCCCCATCTGCGCGTACTGCAGGCCGACCTCGCAGATCTGCAGGGTGCGCGTCACGAGATCCGCGGTGAGCTGCTCGAGCTGCTCGCGGGTGACCTCGTACTCCAGGTGCAGCGGCCCGCTCGGCCCGCTCGACACGATGAACGGCAGGTTGACGTCGACGCGGTCGAGGGAGCTGAGGTCCGCCTTGGCCTTCTGCGCCGCCTGTCGCACGCGCTGGAGCGAGATCGCCGACTCGCGCAGGGCCACGCCGTGGTCCCGCTCGAAGGCGGCCATCAGGTAGTCCATCAGCCGCTCGTCGAAGTCCTCGCCGCCGAGGAAGCTGTCGCCGGTGGTGGAGACGACGTGGAACTCGCCCTGCTCGTCGATCCGCACGATCGAGATGTCGAAGGTGCCGCCGCCGAGGTCGTAGACCGCGAGCGTCTTCACCTCGCTCTTGCCGAAGCCGTAGGCGAGCGCGGCCGCGGTGGGCTCGTTGAGGATGCGCACCACGTCGAGCCCGGCGATGCGGCCCGCGTCTCGCACCGCCTGGCGCTGGTTGTCGTTGAAGTAGGCGGGGACGGTGACGACCGCCCGGTCCACCTGCTCGCCGAGGAAGTCCTCGGCCACCACGCGCATCTCCTGGAGGAACATCGCGCTCAGCTCGGGCACCGAGTGCTCGCGGCCGGCGAGCAGGATCCGGATGTCCCCGCGCGGGCCCTCCCGGATCTCGAAGCTCGAGTGCTGCCGCGCGTGCTCGACCTCCTCGCTGCCCCAGACGCGGCCCATGAGGCGCTTGGCCCCGTAGACGGTGTTCTCCGGGTTGGTGATCGCCTGACGGACGGCGATCTGGCCCACCACGCGTGACCCGTCCTCGGTCACGGCGAGGACGCTCGGCGTGGTGTTGTAGCCGTGCTTGTTCGGGATGACGTGCGGCTTGAAGCCGTCGATCACGGCGACACAGCAATTCGTCGTTCCGAGGTCGATGCCGACGATCCGGGACACGTTGGACCCGCGATTGTGTCCGGGTTCGCCCGCGATGTCACGTACTTGAAGGAGAGCCGCCCGCGACGCATGCTCCGCCGCCCCCATGAGCGACGAAGAGCCCCTCTCCATCCCCACCGTCGACCTCGCCGAGCTGGTCCACCACGACCGCGCGGTCCGTCAGCGCGCCGCCGCGTCCCTGCGCGAGGCGTTCGGCACCTACGGCCTGGTCTACGTCCTGAATCACGGCGTCGACTTCACGCTGCGCGACCGCCTGTTCCAGCGCTTCGTCGACTTCACCGAGCGCCCGGACGCGGAGAAGCAGCCCTTCAACCGCGGGGACATCTGGTTCCAGCGCGGGTGGACGCCCCCGAACACCGAGCGCGCGGTCGCCGCCGGCGGCCAGCCCGACTTCAAGGAGTGCTGGTTCGCGGCCCCGGTGCCCACCAGCCCCGACCTCCAGGTCGAGTACCCGCAGATCTTCGCGGACAACGTCTGGCCCGAGGACGGCGCCGAGTTCCGCGAGGACTACCTCACGCTCGGCCGCCAGCTCCACGAGGCGGGGCTCAGCCTGCTGCACGGCGTGGCGATGTCGCTCGACCTCCCCGAGCGCACCTTCGAGCGCAAGGTCGAGGGCGGCGCGCACGTCTTCCGGCTGCTCCGCTACCTCGCGCTCGGCCAGGATCAGGTCGGCTCGGGCGTCGTCTGGGGCGAGGAGCACACCGACTTCAACCTGCTCACCCTGCTCCCCGGCGGGCAGTTCTTCGACCCCGAGAGCGCGCCCTGCGACCGGCCGGACGACGCGAGCGGCCTCTACCTCCGCACCCGCCCCTCGAAGGCGCACCCCCGCGGGCAGCTCATCCAGGGCAAGGCGCCCCCCGGCTGCATCGTCGCGCAGGTCGGCCAGCAGCTCGAGATCCTCACCGGCGGCGAGCTCCTCGCGACCCCGCACGTGATCACCGCGCCGAAGACCCCCGGCTACACCCGGATGAGCGGCGCCCACTTCATCCACCTGCACGCGCACGAGATGGTCTTCCCGCTCGAGCGCCTGCGCACCCCCGAGAACATCGCCGCCTACGCGCCGCCGGTCCTCGCGGGCACCTACGCGATCAAAACGCTGGTCGACATCGGGCTCGCGCCGCCCGAGGCGCTGTCCAAGCTCGGCTACCGTCACTACGGCCGCCTGGCCGACATCCACGCCGCCGAGCGAGGGGCAAAGGAAGACCCCGGGGCGTAAGCTTCGGGCGATGACCCCGCACCTCCGCCGCCTGAAGTGGGCGAACTTCGCGCTCGGCGCGTACACGTTCGTGTTCGGCCTGCTCTTCCTGGTGATCTTCGTCTTCGGCGGCTGGCTCGGGTGGCAAGACGGCGAGACCCCCGGCCTGGTGTTCATCCTGGTCGGGATCCTCGCCTTCCTGCTCATCGGCGGCCTCGGCGCCGCCCACGTGGTGGTCGGCTACCTGGTCGGCAGCGGCCGCGGGCGCGCCGCGCAGACGTGGCTCGCGAGCACCCAGCTCATGAGCTTCCCCGTCGGCACGGTCTACGCCGTCTACGCCTACTGGGTGTGCTGGGCCGACGAGGACTCGATCCGCTGCTTCGAGTCCTCGATCAAGCCCGGGGTCAGCTAGGGCGGCGCTGCTAGGGACAGGTCAGCGCCGCGGTGGCGCCGGTCGGGTCGTAGTCCGCCGCGCCCGCGCCCGCGGTGTCGGCGATGCGGCGCAGGGAGTCGCCGGTGATCGCGCCCGCGCAGTCGCCGCTCCAGTCGCCGTCCATCTCGGCCACGCTCTTGCGGCTCGGCGAGTGGCCCGAGCCCCAGCACACGAAGTCGATCTGCGCGGCGGCGCTGCCGAAGGCCCCCGAGCTGTAGAGCGCGACCTCGCCGCCGGCGTCGGTGTCGCCGAAGGCCGAGGGCCAGGGGAAGGTGTGGCGGTCGCCGGCCGCGATGGTCACGCCCGCCTCGAGCGAGGCCAGCGCCGGGTAGGACGGGCGCTGGCAGAGCACGTAGCCCGAGCTCGTGTCGATCGCGCTCCCGGTCGGGTTGAAGATCGTGATGCTCGTGCCGGGATCGATCTCCTCGAGGATCAGGTCGGTCGCCTCGCAGTGCGCCGCGCCGCCGCCCATGCCGGAGTCGGCCACGCCGGAGTCCCCCGGGTCGACGCCCGAGTCCCCCGGGTCGACGCCCGAGTCGGTGTCGACCCCCGAGTCGTCGTCGCCCGTCCCCGAGTCCCCGGGGTCGACGCCGGTGTCGGCGACCACGCCCGAGTCGGTCTCCGCTTCGCCGTCATCGCAGCCGACCGCGAGGCCCACCGCCAGCGCGAGGACGCAGCTCATCCGTGTGATCATGCTCTTCTTCATTCGAAGCTCCCTCCCAGACTCGTCTCCACCGGCACCAGACTCGGCGGCGACGCATCATCGCCCAGCTGGCCCCGGTCATTCCACCCCCAGCAGAACACGGCATCGGCCGCGAGCGCACAAGAGTGACGATCCCCGACGCCGAGCGCGGTGATCGGCGCGGGCAGCTCGGCCGCCTCGTCGGGCCTCGCGCGCGCCACCTGATCGCCGGTGCCGAGCTGCCCCTCGGCGTTCTTGCCGAAGCAGCGGACCGCCCCCTCCGACAGCGCGCAGACGTGATCGAAGGCCGCCGCGACCCGCGCCCCGGGCAGCGGCAGGCGGAGCGGAGGATCGAGCGGCGGGCCGTCACCGCCCGGCGCCCGACCGAAGCACTCGAGCGCCTCCTCCGTCGCCGCGCAGACGTGGTCGGCGCCCACCGCGACGTCGACCACACCCTCGAGCGGAGGCACCTCGATCGCGCCCCAGCAGGTCAGCGCGTCGCGGTCGTCGATCGCGCAGCTCGTGTCGAAGCCGGCGACCACCCGGCGGAGCGTCGCCCCCTCGCGCACCCGCACCGGCGAGGGCACGTCGGACTCCAGGCCCGGACGCACCTGACCCAGCGCGTTCCAGCCCCAGCACCAGCCCTGGCCGGCGTCGTCCACCGCGCACGCGTGCGCGAAGCCGACGCTCGCGGTCGCGACGTCGTCGAGCACCCGGCCCGGCGTGGATCGAGAGGCGAGCGTGCCGTCGCCGAGCTGCCCGTGGTGATTGTGGCCGGCGCACCAGAGGCGCGCGGCGGGGTCGATCCAGCAGGTCGTCTCTCCGCCGGCGAAGATCGCCCGCGCCTCCGCGCCGTCGGCCCCGCGCTGCCCCATCCGGTCGGAGCCCCAGCAGCGCGCCCGCCCTCCCCGGATCGCGCAGGCGTGCTCGGCCCCCACCGCGAGCGCGGGCCCCGCCGCCTCGCCCGCGCACCCCGCGAGGACGAGCGCGCCGAGGAGCGCCGCCGCCCGGATCACGCGCGGGTCGGGGGGCGGCGGTCGAACCAGGGCTGGGCCTCTTCGAGCTGGGCGGAGAGCTGGAGCACCAGGGCGTCGGCGCCCGGGCGCGCGGTGAGCATCGCGCCGAGCGGCAGGCCGTCGGGGGTCCAGTAGAGCGGCACGCTCGCGGACGGCTGGCCGGTCACGTTGAAGATCGGCGAGTACGGCGCGAACGCGTAGGCGCGCGACGCGGCGCGGTCGACCAGCCCGGGGATCTTGAGCAGCGCCGGCGTGCCGAGCGCGCCCATCAGGTCGTGCAGCTGAGCCTCGAAGCCGACCGGGTCGAGCTCCCCGTGCTTCATCGGCGGCCGCCCGGTGGTCGGCGTGATGAGCACGTCGTAGTCGTCGAAGAAGGCCACCACCTTGCGAGCCTCCTCGTGGAGCTTGCGGCGCATCGTGGTGAACGTGCCCGCGTCGATCGAGCGGCCGGCGAGCCCGAGCAGCCACGTGGTGCGCTCGCAGTCGCTGGGCCCGGCGGGGCGGCGGAGGTGGGCCTCGGCCGCGGTCAGCTCGGACGCGACGCCGGCGGCGAAGTGATAGAAGAAGGCCTTCGCGAAGCCGTGCGCGTCGATGCGCGGGCTGGCGATGTCGACCTGATGGCCGAGCGCCTCGCAGAGGCTCGCCGCCGCCTCGACCGCCCGCGTCGCGTCCACGTTCGGCTCGCCCGGCAGGATGGGGTCGGCGGTGTAGGCGACGCGGAGCTTCTCGAGCGGCCGATCGAGCGCGCGCAGGAAGCTGCCGCCGGGCGGCGGGAAGTAGATGCCGTGGGGCTCGGGGCCCGCGGTCGCGTCGAGCATCGCCGCGCTGTCGCGCACGCTCCGGGTGAGCACGTGCTCGACGCCGAAGCCGTAGAGCACCTCGGAGTCGTCGGGCCCCGGCGGGGTGCGGAGCCGGGACGGCTTGAGCCCGTAGATCCCGCAGCAGCTCGCCGGGATCCGGATCGAGCCGCCGCCGTCCCCGCCGTGCGCCATCGGCACGATGCCCGCCGCCACCGCCGCCGCCGAGCCCCCGCTCGAGCCGCCCGGGGACACCCCGTGGCGCCACGGGTTGTGCGTCGGCCCGTAGAGCTCGGGCTCGGTGGTCGGCACGATGCCGAGCTCGGGCGTGTTGGTGCGCCCGAAGATCACGACGCCCGCCTCGAGGTAGCGCCTCACCAGCTCGGCCGGGCGCTCGGGCAGGTACCCGCGGTAGAGCCGGCTCCCCGCCTGACACGGCACGCCCGGGTAGCCGGCGTGAAGATCCTTGAGCAGGAACGGCACCCCGCGGAACGGCCGGTCGGGCAGCGCCTCCTTCACGCGCTCGCGCGCGATGGCGTGCATCTCGAGCACGATCGCGTTGAGCCGCGGGTTCACCCTCGCGGCGCGCGCGAGGGCCTCCTCGAGCAGCTCCGACGCCGTGACCTCGCCCGCGCGGACGAGCTCGGCCAGACCGAGCCCGTCGTAGGCGTCGTACTCCGCGAACCCCATGGCGGCGGTTGTACCACCCCCGCCCGAGGCGGCGTCAGGCGAAGTAGCGCCGGACCCGCGCCGACCAGAGCACCCGCAGCGAGCGCACGTTCATGGCCACGCCGGCGGCGGTGATCGTCAGCGGCACCAGCAGCCCCAGCGACCAGGTCGCCAGCAGCGCGAGCGTCAGCTTCCCGATCGAGAGCACCCCGAGCACCGAGAACACCGCCGCGAGCCCCGAGAGCACGAAGCGCGTCCCCTGGCTCTTGCCGACGAGCAGGCGCCCGATGAACAGCGAGATCCCCACCCCGATCGCCGCGCCCACCAGGTTGAGCCCCAAGCTCACCCAGCCGAGCCCACCGGCGAGCCACCCCAGGGCGGAGCCCCCGAGACAATACAGGATCCACAGCAGGGTCAGGTTCTCGAGCTGGTCACGTGCGGTCATCGTCATCCTCCCGGGCGGCTCCCCGCCTCTCGGCCCCTCCGTTTAGCAAATCCGAGGCCAGCCCGACGAGTGGCGACGCGCCGCCGTTCGAAACCACTCGGCCGACATCGAATGCCCCCCATCGGACACGGTGTGCACGTCTCACAGCGCTTCGAGGATGGCGCGGGCGACCGGGGCCAGGTAGCCGTCGTCCTGGCAGACGCTGACCGCGCCGACCCGGGCGCCGCGGGCCTCGAGCGCTTCGGCGACGCGGAGCAGGCGGAGCGGCGGGTCGGTGGCGCCGCGGCCGGGGATGTCGCAGGAGGGGAGGAACGCGCCGGGCCTCGTGGGGTCCGGGCGCTGGAGCAGGCGGGGATCTCGGTCGCTCTCCGGGCCAGTGAGCGTGGGCCACGCGATCGGCTCGCCCGGGCCCGGGGCGAGGTCGACGGGCACGCCGGCGATCGGCACGTAGACCAGGCGCTCCGGGCGGTGGCGGAGCTGCAGCAGGCCGTCGACGTAGCGGGACACCGGGTGCAGCCCGTCCTCGGCGTGCTCGACGCAGCGGCTGGACAGGTCGCCGTATCGGTCCGTCGACGGATCGAAGAACCCCGGATCGCGGGCCGAGCAGTCGTCGTCGTCGGAGATCACGACCACCGCGAGCACCGTGCCGGGGCGGACGAGCCCTTGCGCGTCGCCGCGCCCCGCCGCGCCGCGCGCGAAGACCGGCGGGACGTAGCCGGGCGCGGTCCAGTCGGTCGCGGCCGCCGGGCTCGCGGCCTTCAGCATCGCCTCGAGCGGCTGCTCGAAGCCGCAGCCCTCGCCCACCCGGGCCACGCACGCGAGGTCCCGGGCGGCGAGCTCCAGGTCGACGTCGGGGTCGAGGGTCTGCACCGCCGGGTGGGCCTCGCCGCAGCCCACCTCTCGCAGCTGCGCGTCTTCGCCCAGAGAATCGCAGGTCGGCAGCTCGGAGTCGCCCACGCCGAGGTCCGAGGTGACGAAGCCGACCTGGACCGACGCCGGCGGCTCGACGTCGCCGAGCCCGTCGCCGTCGACGTCCCCGCGCGTCAACATCGCCACCAGCGTCGACATGTCCGCGGCGAAGCTGGACTGCTCCTCGACCATCGATCCGGAGCTGTCCACCACGAACAGGAGATCGACGTCGCGCCGGAGCGGCGGAGGCGCGCCCGCGTCGGCCACCACGCTCGCGTCGGAGCACCCGACCGCGAGGGCCGCGGTCAGAAGGGAGATGCAAATCACTCTCACATGGCCTCCATGATCCCCCTCAGGATGCGGCCGGCGTGAGACTCCTGGCAGACGCTGCCGACCTGGACGCGCGCGCCGCGCGCCTCGAGGGACTCGGCGACCTGCAGGATCCGGATCGGCGGGAACGCCACGCCGCGGCCCGGCACGTCGCAGGACGGGACGAGGCGGTTGGGCGCGGACGGGTCGACGCGCTCCTCGAGCCGGGGGTCCCGCGTGCCCGGCGGGCCCACGAGCGAGGCCCAGTCGGTGGGCTCGCCGGGGCCGCTCAGGAGATCGACCGGGACGCCGGCGATCGGGATGAACGCCAGCCGCCCGGCGCGGGCGCGGAGCTGCAGGAGCCCCTCGACGTAGCGGGACGTGGGATGCAGGGCCCGGCTGGCGTGGGCGAAGCAGCGCAGGTTGAGGTCGGTGCCGCCGTACGTCCGGTCCGAGGGGTTGAACAGATTCAGGTCCGACGCCGAGCAGTCCTCCTCGTCGGTCAGCATCACGATGGCGAGCACCGAGCCGGGGCGCACGAGCCCGTCGTTCACGCCGTCGCCGTGCCCCGTCGTGCCGCGGAAGAACTCGGGCGGCGCGTAGCGGTGCGACGTCCACTCCGTGGGCTCCGCCGGGCTCAGCGCCTTGAGCGCCGCCTCCAGGGGCTGCTCGAAGCCGCAGCCTCCCGTGCCCACCATGGCGACGCAGCGGACCTGCTCCGCGAACTCCTCGGCCGTGGTCCGGCGGGTCGGGGTCCAGTGGAGGAAGCTGGGGTAGCTCGGCATGCACCCCATGATGTCGATCCGCCCCTGGGTCCGGAAGACTCCGTCGTCGCCGAAGTCGGCGCGCGCGCAGGTGGGCACCGTGAAGCCGCCGGTCCCCATGTCGGGGGTGATCACGCCGACGTGCAGGGAGTCGACGCTCGGCGCGTCCCGGGCGCCGTCCCCGTCGAGGTCGCCGGTGCCGAGCGCGCGCACGATCTCGGGCAGCTCGACGGCCAACGAGACCTGCTCCTCGGACATCGAGCCCGAGTTGTCGATTACCAGCAGCAGGTCGACGTCGGGCGTGGGCGGCGGCGGAGGCGGCGGAGGCGGCCCGCTGTCCACGGGCGACGGGGCGCGCCCGTCCGGCGTCCCCGGCGCGGGGATCACCCGACCGTCGGGCAGCCGCGCGCCCACGCCCCCGCCGTCGACCTCGAGATCGCTCGACGTGTAGCAGCCGGTGGCGATCCACGCGGCCGTCGCCACCATCCACATCGTGGTCTTCATCGCTCTCGCCTCCTCCATGAACGCAAGCATCACAGCGCCTCCACGATCGCGCGAAGCAACGGACCGGCGTGGTCGCCCTGACACACGCTCCCGACGGCGACCCGCGCGCCCCGCGCCTCCAGCGCCTCCGCCGCCTGGAGGATCCGCACCGGCGGCATCGCCACGCCGTGGTCGCTCGATCGGCACGAAGGGATCTGGCGCGTGGGGCTGTCCGGATCGATCCGCGGCTCGAGGCGCTCGTCGCGCACCCCGGTCGGCCCGGTCAGGCGCTCCCAGGCGATCGGGGCGCCCGGCGTCGGCATCAGGTCGGCGGGCACGCCGGCGATCGGCACGAACACCAGCCGTCCCGGGCGATGCCGGAGCTGGAGCAGCCCGTCGACGAAGCGCGAGACCGGGTGCAGCGCCTCGGGGAACGAGAAGCAGCGCAGGCTCAGCGGGGGGCCCGAGTAGGTCTCGCTCGTCAGATCGTAGAGGACGGGGTCCGACGCCGAGCAGTCCTCCTCGTCGGTGAGCAGCGCGACCGCGAGCACCGAGCCGGCACGGACCAGCCCCTCGTTCGCGTCGGCCCCGTGGCCGGCGGTGCCCTCGTGGAAGCGCGGCGGCGCGAAGCCGGGCGCCGTCCACGCGGTGGGCGCGGCGGGGCTCAGCGCCTTCAGCGCCGCCTCGAGCTGCTGCTCGAACCCGCAGCCGCCGGTGCCCACCCGGGCGACGCAGGCCGCGTCCCGGGCGGAGTCGGACGGCGCGCTGGGGGGCCGCCAGGTGAGGAACGGCGGGTAGGCGGGCGCGCACCCCGGCGCGTCGGAGGGCCCGGCGGTCCGGAGGAGCCCGTCGTCGCCGAAGTCCGAGCGCACGCAGGTGGGCACCCGGAAGCCGCCGGTCCCGAGGTCGGTCGTGACCACGCCCACCTGGAGGCTCCGCACCGGCTCGAAGTCCGGGTCGCCCGGCTCGCCGTCGCCCGCGAGGTCTCCGTCCTGGTCGTAGTCGCCGGTGGCCAGCGTGGTGACGACCGCCTCGAGCGCGGCGGCGAAGGACACCTGCTCCTCGGTCATCGAGCTCGAGTTGTCGATGACGAGCAGGAGGTCGACGTCGCGGGTGGCCGGAGGCGGCGGCCCGCCGTCCGGGGGCTCGATGGCGCCGCCGTCCGCGGGCACGGCCCCGTCGCCGACCGGGCTCGCGTCTGGGCCCGGGTCGATCGACGCGAAGCAGCCGACCGCGATCGTCGCGATCGCGGCCGCCGTCCAGGTACCGTCCCTCATCCTTCCTCCGGGCTTCGTCGCCGCGAGGCCGACGATTTTCCAAGACCTTGTCGCCGCGCGCGTCCGGTGACAGCGTCCGCGCGTGAACGAGCTCTTCCCCAGGCTACACGCGCCCGACGACCGGCCCGCCCTCCGCTTCGAGGATCGGGCCCTCTCCCAGCGCGCGCTCGCTCGCGCCGTCGTCGGTCACCTCGCGCGCCTCGAGGCCCTCGGCGTGGGCCCCGGCGACCGGGTCGGCGTCTGGACGCACCCCTCCCTGGAGGCGATGGTCGCGCTCGCGGCCCACGCGGCCGGCGGCGTCGTCAGCGTCCCGCTGAACCCCAAGCTCGGTCCCCGCGAGCTCGGCCACATCCTGAGCGACGCCGCGCCGAAGCTCGTGCTCGCCCCCGACCTCGCGGCGGTGGCGGACCGCACGCCGGACGCCGAGGCGATCGCGGTCGGCGGCGCCGACGGCGCCCTCCCCTCGGCCCCGGTCGACGACGCGCCGCTGCTGGTCCTCTACACCTCGGGCACCACCGGCGCGCCCAAGGGCGCCGTGCTGACCCGCCGGAACGCGGCCGCCAGCCTCGACGGCCTCGCGGACGCGTGGGGCTGGACGGTCTTCGACACCGTGGTGCACGCGCTGCCGCTCTTCCACGTGCACGGCCTGGTGCTCGGCCTCTTCGGCGCGCTCCGGGTGGGCGGCGCGCTCGAGTGGCTGCCCCGCTTCTCGCCCGAGCTCGTCGCCGACGCGCTCCGGCCGGGCCAGACGATGCTCTTCGGGGTGCCGACCATGTACCACCGGCTCGCCGACGCGGCCGAGTCCGACCCGCGCGTCGCCGAGGGCCTGCGGGCCGCGCGCCTCCTCATCAGCGGCTCGGCGGGCCTGCCGGTCCGCGAGCACCGCCGCATCGAGGCGGCCTGCGGGCGCGGCGTGCTCGAGCGCTACGGCCTCACCGAGACGCTCATCAACTGCGCGGTGCGCGCCGACGGCGGCCCCCGCCCCGGCTACGTCGGCCCGCCCCTCGAGGGCATCGCGCTGAAGCTCGTCGACGACCAGCGCCGCGAGCTCGACGCGCGCGACGACGCCACCCTCGGCGAGATCGCGGTCCGCGGCGCCAACGTCTTCCCCGGCTACCTCAACCGCCCCGACGCCACCGCGAAGGTCGTCGACGCGGACGGCTGGTTCTACACCGGCGACCTCGCGACCCGCACCGAGGACGGGTCCATCCGGATCGTCGGCCGGCGCGCGACCGACCTCATCAAGACCGGCGGCTTCAAGGTCGGCGCGGGCGAGGTCGAGGCGGCGATCCTGGAGCACCCCGCGGTGGCCGAGGTGGCGGTGGTCGGCGTGCCCGACGACGATCTCGGCGAGCGCATCGTGGCGTTCGTGGTCGCGCGCGAGCCGGTGGAGGGCGAGGCGCTGACCGAGCTGGTCGCCTCTCAGCTCACCCCGCACAAGCGCCCGCGGGAGGTCCGCTTCGTGGACGCCCTGCCCCGCAACGCGATGGGCAAGGTGATGAAGCCCCGCCTGCTCGAGCCGGCATGAGCGGGCGCCGCTTCGACCCCTTCACCGGCCGCTCGATCGTGCTCGCGCCCGGCCGCCGCGGCCTCGGAGCCGCCAAGCCCGGAGGCCTGCCCGCGCCCGCGGGCCGCTGCCCCTTCTGCCCCGGCCACGAGGCGGACACCGAGGAGACCCTCGCCCGCTGGCCGGAGCGCGGGCCGTGGAGGGTGCGCGTCGTCCGCAACAAGTACCCGCTCGCGTCGCTGCCCGGCGGCGACCACGAGGTCGGCATCGACGACGCCGCCCACGACACCGACCTCGACGACCTCGCCCCCGACCACGCGCTGGCTCTCTGGCGCGTCTACCGCGATCGGATCGCGGCGCTGTCGATCCGTCACCGCGAGGTGCTCTTCTTCCGCAACCGCGGCCGACGCGCCGGCAGCAGCCAGCCGCACCCGCACTCGCAGGTGGTCGCCATCGACTGGGAGCCGGCCGACCTCGCGATCCGCCGCGAGCGGGCCCGCGCCCACGAGCGCGAGCGCGGCGTCCCGCTCCACGCCGCGGAGCTCGAGCGGGAGCGCGCCTCCGCCCGCGTGCTCTGGGACGACGACGCCCTGCTCACCCACTGCCCGTTCGCGCCGACCCGCCCCTACGAGGTCCGCTTCGTCCCCACCGCGCCGCGCGGCCGCTTCGCCGACGCGACCGACGCCGAGCTCGAGGCGCTGTCCCGCCGCGTCGGCGACGCCGTCCGCCGCCTGAAGGCCGTCGGCGTGCCCGACTACAACCTCATCCTCCGCCAGGTCGACGCCTGGTGGCACCTCGAGCTCCTCCCCCGCACCGGCGGCGACGCCGGCTTCGAGCTCAGCACCGGCGACATGATCGTGGTCGTCCCCCCCGAGGACGCCGCCCGCGCGCTTCGAGGGGTCAGCCCTGCGGCGCGCCGAAGTTGATCATCCAGTGCACGCCGAAGCGGTCGGTGACCTGGCCGTGGTAGTCGCCCCAGAACTGATCCTCGATCGGCATCGTGATCTCGCCCCCGTCGGCCGAGAGCGCCGTCATCAGGCGGTCCGCCTCCGCGCGGCTGTCCGGGTTGATCATGAGGTGCACGTTGTTGCCCGCCTGGTGATCGGGCCCCATCCCCGGCACCGTGTCGCTGGCCATCATCTGCAGCCCGCCCGGGATCTGCAGCCCCACGTGCAGCACGAGCTGCTGCTGCGCCTCGGTGAGATCCGCCGCCCCGGGAGGCAGGTCGCTGTACCGCATGATCGGCGTCAGCTCGCCCCCGAGAACCTTCGCGTAGAACCGGAACGCCGCCTCCGCCTCGCCGGCGAAGTTCAGATACGGATGCATGTTCATCGTGCCCTCTCCTTCGCCCGGGACCGTAGCGATTGGATCCCGCGCCCACAACGCCTCCGGCCTGACGAAAGCGCTATGACGATATGACGACGAGCGTCCCCTCCGCGGCGGCCGCCGGTCCAGATCCCGAGAGGGGGGGACGGAGTTCACTTGTGAACTTACGTATCGATTATACCTACCCGAGAGTGTGATATGACCCGAGGCCGAGTGGAGATGACTCCCCCAGCTTCGGACGAGGACCTGCTCGGCGCCTGGCTCGAGTCCGACTGCGAGCCCGTATGGCGCCAGGACGCGATGCTCCTGTACTGGAGGCGCGTGGCGCGCCGTGGCGAGGTGGTGGAGGGCCCCGTCTTCGACGCGATGCTCGCGCGGCGGCCATGCGGTTTCGGGAACGCACTCGGTGAGCTGCTGATCGCCGGGGTCGTTCCCGGGCACGCGTACGAACGCATCGAGACCTGTCTGCGCGACGCCGATGACCCGACCGCGCGGTGGGCGCTGTCCCAGCTCGCCGCCCGACGTGCGATCGACCGCCTCACCCTCGGCGAGCCCGTCGACCTCGCGCCTCTGTTCGGCCCGGGGACGTTCTGGGCGGCGCTGACGGCCGTGAAGCTCATCCCCGATGAGTCGCGCGGCGCCTTCGTGGAGCGCGTGGAGCAAACCAGTGTGCTGAGCAGCGGCCAGCGGCGGATCGTGCTCGACCGGGTGCGAGCGCGTCGCGCGGCCCGATGATTCTGCTTCGGTCAGGACTGGCCGAGGACCGGGAGCGCGCGGGCGTGGCGGGGGGCGTCTTCGCGGGGCGAGGGATCGGGGCGGAGCGAGGCGGGGCGCTGGGCCCACCAGGCGGCGACCTCGGGGTCGAGGAGGTGGCTGGCGCGCACGTTGGCGAGCGCGTTGAACATCACGCTGCGCACGTTGGGGATCTGCGCCTCGAGCGTCTCGAGGAGCTCCGCCATCTTGTCGCGCTTCAGACCCGGCTGGGAGCCGCAGAGGTTGCACGGCAGGATCGGGAAGGCCTGCGCCTCGGCGTAGGCCCGGATGCGGTCCTCCTCGCACTCGATGAGCGGCCGGATCACGTCGAAGCGGTCGCAGTTGGTGCGGTACGACGGCGGCATCGCCTGGAGCTTGCCGCTGTAGAGGAGGTTCATCAGGAAGGTCTCGAGCGCGTCGTCGCGATGGTGGCCGAGCGCGATCTTGTTGCACTCCAGGCGCTCCGCCGCCGAGTACAGGATGCCCCGCCGGAGGCGCGAGCAGAGCGAGCAGTAGGTCGCGCCCGGCTGCAGCTTGTCGGTCACGACCGAGTAGGTGTCCTCGCGGATGACCTCCCAGCGGCCGCCGCGCTGCTGGAGCCAGTCGACCAGCGGCGCGCCGTCGTAGCCCGGCTGCACCTGGTCGAGGTGCACCGCGACCAGCTCCACCGAGAAGGGCAGCCGCTGGGCCAGCCGGTCGAGCAGGGTCAGCATCGTGTAGCTGTCCTTGCCGCCGCTGATCGCGACCATGATCCGGTCGCCGTCCTCGAGGAGCTCGAACTTCTCGCAGGTGCGCTTGAGCTGCCGGTACAGCTTCCGCTCGTTCGGATCCGACATCAGGTCAGAAGCGGTACGTCGCTTCGAGGCCGACGTCGAGCGAGATGATGGTCCGGCCCGGGATGAACCAGAACGTCGGCGTGAGCAGATCGGCGCCGATCTCCCACTGGGGGCTGAGCGCGAGGTTCAGGCCCGCGGCCAGGCGGATGACCGGGCCGTTGAAGGGCAGGTAGCCGACCGCGCCCCGGAGCGGGATGGTCAGGTCCAGGTCGTTCGAGAGCACGATGCGGTTCTCGAACTGGAGCATGAAGAGCAGGTTGTCGGCCCGGCCGTCCCGCCCGTTGAGATTGGCGTAGGCGACGTAGGCGCCGAGCAGGATCGTGCGCGTGATGCGGAAGTCGAGGCGCGCGCCGACGAGGTGGTTGTAGAAGAACTCCTGCGAGGCGCCGAACGCGGCCTCGGTCTGCAGGGTCAGCGACCAGCGGCGCAGCTCGGCCTCGGGCTCCTCGGGCGTCTCGGGCTCGGGCTCCCGCTGGGGCTCCGGCTCGGGCTCCGGCTCGCCGGCGGCGGCGCGATCGACGGCCTGCGCGCCGGAGACGTTCCAGGCGCTCGGCGGCGGGAGGGCCTGGCGGAGGAGGCGCTCGACCACCGCCCGCAGGTCGTCCGCGCCGGCGGTCCCCCGGGCGAAGAACGGGCCCGCCCCGTCCAGGCTGGCCACGCTGATCTCGACCACGTACTGCCCGGCGTGCGCCCAGATCCGCGCGAAGGCGCCGCGGTGCACCCGGGCCACCCACGAGACGCGCCAGAGATCGGCGGGCGTCGGCGGGTACGGCATGCGCAGCTGTTGGGCCGCGGAGACGGTCTCCTCGGCGGTCAGCACCCGATAGCCCATCGCTTGCGCGGTCTCCCGCATGGTCGCGCTCGCCACCCGGCCGACCAGCGGGTCGATGCCGAAGGTGGCCGCGTCGACGACGAGCATGCGCATGCGCTCCTCGCCTTCGGCCGGCGGGGGCGCGGTCTCGGAGGGCACCGTTTCGGACGGCGCGGTCTCCGGAGGCGCGGTCTCGGGCGCGACCGGATCGGCGAACTCGTCGAAGCCGTCCTCCGCGGGCTCGCCGGGCGGCGGCGTCTCGGGCTCGTCGAGCGCCTCGAAGGCCTCGTCGTCCGCGAACTCGTCCGGGACCTGCGCGAACGCCACCGCGGGCAGGGCCCACGCGAGCGCGATCGAGAGCGCGAAGCGAGACACGGCCGGAGGATAGCAGCGTGAGCGGGACCTTCCCATTACGCTCTCCGCGCCGTGCGCCTCGCCTGCCTCGCCCTCCTGCTCGTCGCCTGCGCCGATCCACCGGAGCCGCGCCCGCCCGCCCGCGCGCCCGAGCCGTCGCCCGCCGCGCCCACGCTCGAAGACCCCACGCTCGAAGACGACGCGCCGCCGACCGCGAGCTGGCCGAGCGACGTCGAGGACCTGCGCGCGTCGGTCGACGCGTTCACCACCGTCGAGGCCTGCCTCGCCGGGCTGCGCGCCGACACCCCGACCGCGGTCGCCGAGGCGGTCGCCGACCTCGCCTACGACGGCTTCTTCGACGACGTCTGCGCGAGCCTCGCCGCGGTGAAGGCCGGCGACGCGGAGGCCTGCGACGCGGTGGGCCCCTCGACCGCGCAGGCCGGCTGCCGACGGCGACTCGCGCTCCTGCACGGCCGGCCCGAGGCGTGCCCGGAGGACCGGGTGGTCGGCGGCCGCGAGCCGGTGTGCGTGGCCTGGGCGAGCCGGGACCCGTCGCTCTGCCGGGCGGCCGGCGTCGACGAGGCGCGGTGTCGCGCGGTGCTGAGCGGCGACGAGGGCCGCTGCGCGCGCCTCCGCGGCGGCGATCGAGGGCGGTGCGAGGCGGCGCTCGGGCGCTACGCGAGCGCGCTGGGGGACGAGCGGCGGCGGAGCGAGGCGGCGGAGGCCGAGCCGACGTTCACCCTCGAGGTCGAGGAGGACGGGCAGGAGCCGGTCCGCCTGGAGCGCGACGTGATCGACCGCGGGGTGGTGCTCGAGCCGCGCGCCTGTCGGTGGACGGTGCGGCTCGCGCGACCGATGGGCGAGCTCCCGGTGCCGCTCTCGCCGGGCGTGTTCACGCCCACGTTCTTCCTCGAGCTTTCGGTGCCGCCGGGCGAGGAGCGGCCGGTGCGCCTGCCCCTGAACGCCAGCGACGCGGTGCTCTCGCTCGCCCTGCCCCGGCACGGTGGGCTGACCTCGGTGAGCGGCGCGGAGGGCGCGCTGACCCTGGAGCGCTTCGAGACGCGGCGCGGCGGCGCCATCGAGGGCGCGCTGACCGGGACGCTGCGGCGGGGCGAGGCGACCCTGCGGGTGACGGGGCGGGTGTCCACGTTCGTGCGCGATCTCGACCCGATGCCGGCGCGGTGCACGGAATCGGCTGCGGGCGAGGCGTCGGGCGGGTAGAGTCGCCGCATGCGCGCGCTGCCGCTCCTGCTCCTCCTCGCCTTCGCGGCGCCGGCCGCGGCACAGGAGATCGGGCCCCAGGCGTGCGGCCAGGAGGCCTCGAGCGCGGACTACGGTGAGGTGCGCGTGGGGGCCGAGGTGGTCCCGCAGCGTCACCGCTTCGTCGGCGGCGACCCCAACTGGGACGGCCGCATGGGGCGCTACCTCGGCATGCCGGGGCGGGTCACCCGGCTCAGCGGGGTGGACGACCAGGGCTGCCCCGGGGTGCGGATCGACGTCGACGGAGGGCGCTGGTTCTGGCGCCTGCGCGACCTGAACGTCGGCGTGGCGCGGCCCGGCGCGGAGCTGCCCGAGCGCGAGGCGTCTCCGATCCCGCAGCAGTGCGGCCGGACCGACGCGACGGTGGAGTACGGCCCGCTGCAGCTCGGCACGGTCGTGGTCCTCGGCCGGCACCGCCCGATCGGCGGCGACGACAACTGGACGCCGCAGATGACCGCCTTCGTGGGGCGCACGGCGCGAGTGGTGGAGCTCGCGGGGACCGACGACACCGGCTGCGCGGGCGTGCACGTCGACGTGGACGGCCGGCAATGGTTCTGGCGCATCCGCGACCTCTCGCTCTCGGACGACGAGGGCGGCGCGGTGGCCTATCGCCCCGGCATGGCGAGCGATCACGGCCGCCCGATCGCGCCCGAGGAGCCGCCCGACGCGCGCGTGCCGCAGCAGTGCGGCATGACCGACGAGACCGCGGACTTCGGCCCGGTCACGGTCGGCAGCGAGGTCGTCGTCGGCCGTCACCGCAGCGTGATGGGCGAGGCGAACTGGGTGGAGGAGATGGAGGCCTTCGTGGGCCGCACCGCGCGCGTCACCGAGCTGGTCGGCGTCGACGAGCAGGGCTGCGCGCTGGTCCACGTGGACGCGGACAACGGCGAGTGGTTCTGGCGCCTCCGCGACATGCGCCTCCCCGAGGAGAGCCCCGCTCCGCCGACGCCGAGCGAGCCCGAGACGCCCGCGCCCACCCCTGGCACACCGTGACACGGGCGGAGAGACGGCGGCCCCCGATCAACGGCTGGCACGCCGCCTGCTGAGTGAATGGCTGTTCCACATCCATCCATTCACACATCCTCCATCAGATGCGCAGCCCCCCGAGTCGGCCCATCCACCCGACTCGGGGGGCGTTTCTGTTGGGGGCAATGGCCACCGGCCATGCCCCCAACCCCGTGCCCGTGCCCGTGCCCGTGCCCGTGCCCGTGCCCGCGAGCAGACGTAGAGCTCGAAGCGAGACCGGCAGCGGCAGCGAGACCGGCAGCGGCAGCGAGACCGGCAGCGGCAGCGAGACCGGCAGCGGCAGCGAGACCGGCAGCGGCAGCGAGACCGGCAGCGGCAGCGAGTCCGGCAGCGGCAGCGAGTCCGGCAGCGGCAGCGAGTCCGGCAGCGGCAGCGAGACCGGCAGCGGTGGCGGAGCCGGTAGCGGCAGTGGACTCGGCGGCGGACTCGGCGGCGGACTCGGCAGCGGACTCGGGCGCAGCGACGAGCTCGGACTCGGCCCCAGACTCGGCCAGCGCTAGCTATTCCTCCTCGCCTCCCACCTCCCTCGAGTTGCGTCGACAACGAGGGAGTCGGCGTCGGAATGACGATATGACGACGAGCGTCCCCGGGCCCCGCTGCGACGTTGCTTCGACGACGAGGGAGTCGGCGTCCGAATGACGATATGACGACGAGCGTCCCCGGGCCCCGCTGCGACGTTGCGCCGACGACGAGGGAGTCGGCGTCGGAATGACGATATGACGACGAGCGTCCCCGGGCCCCGATGCCGGGTCAGAGCCGAAGGAACGCGCCGCGGAGACGGAACGCGGGGCTGGCTCCTTCGGCCCAGGAGGCGAACCAGTAGTCGCCTTCGACGTGCGTGAGGGCCGGCTGGTAGGCGGGGGCCGCGTCGTGCACGAGTTGCTCCTCTCCGGCCTCGGGCGGGTCGCCCGCGGTGACCGGGGCGACGAGCAGCTCCATCGTGAAGCCGCGCACCTGGCGGAAGTAGGCGAGGCCGAGGCGGCCGTCGGGCGCCGGCGCCCAGCGGGGCGCGGTCTCGGTGCGGCGCGGGACTCCGACGAGGGCCGCCTCGGCGCCACCGACCTGGAGGAGGCGCAGGTCGTTGCCGGCCGGGGTCTCGCCCGCGAACGCCAGGTAGACGCCTCCGTCGATGGCGACGAGGTCCGCGCCGGACGCGCCGGTGAGCCCCTCGAGCGCGAGCGCGGGGGCGCCGGTGGTCTCCCAGAGCCAGACCTCGGTGGCGCCCTCGTCGGGGGCGCGGTCGTAGGCGAGCCAGATGGCGTCGTCGGCGGCCACCGCGATCGAGGGCGCGCTCTGGGTGATCATCGCCTCGGGGCCGGGCTCGAGCGCCTCGCCCACCAGCGCGCCGTCTCGGTCGAGCGGCTGCACGAAGACGGCGAAGCGCCCGACGTCGGACGCGCGGATGCCGGCGACGAGGAAGCCGCCGTCGGGCGCCACCGCGAGCTTGGGCATCATGTGGTTGTCGGTGACCGGCTCGCCGGCCCGGACGGTGCGCAGGACGCGGTCGCCGCTCACCGGGGCTCCGTCGCGATCGAGCACGCGGTAGCGGATCTGCAGGTTGTCGGTGCCGCCGGTGCCGTCGTCGGTCTGCCAGGCGACGAGCACCCGGTCGCCGGAGACGACGAGCTCCGGATCGATGTCGTTGCCCTCGGGCGACTCCTGCACGAGGAACGGCGCCACCCGAGGCGCGCCGTCGCAGCCGAGCCGGGTCGCCCAGACGTCGAAGTCGCCGCCGCCCGGCTCCGGGCGCACGTAGACCACCCAGAGCGCCTCGCCGTCCCAGCGCACCACCGGGTGGATCTGGGTGTCCGGGCCCTCGGGGTCGATGGCGACGGTGCGCTCGGCGAGGGCGTCCGCGCAGGCCACCGGGCCCGCGTCCGGGGTCGCGGCGTCCGGCGGGGACGCGTCCTCGGACGACGGGGCGGCGTCCGAGGGGCCCGCGTCCTCCGGGGTCCCGCGCCGATCGTCGCAGCCGGCCGTGATCGCGAGCAGGAGCAGGAGGCACGTCGTTCGCTCGAGCATCGGGCGACGGTGCCGGGCGAGGCCCCGCCGCGCAAGCCCGCCCCTTCGCTCGGAGGATGGGCGATTGCTCGGCCTCCGTCCGTAGTCTAGGGTCCGCGCCGCCATGACGCGCGTCCTCGTCGTCACGCCCACCTACAACGAGCGGGACAACCTCGAGGCGTTCGTGCGCGCGGTGCTCGACGCGGCCCCCCAGGTCCACGTGCTGGTGGTCGACGACGCCTCGCCGGACGGCACCGGGCGCATCGCCGATCGGCTCGCGGGTGAAGACGAGCGGGTCCGGGTGCTGCATCGCGGCGGCAAGCTCGGCATCGGCTCCGCCTACATCGAGGGCTTCCGCGAGGGCCTGCGCGAGGGCTACGACGTGCTGGTCCAGATGGACACCGACCTCTCGCACGACCCGCAGTACCTCCCGGCGTTCCTGGAGCACATCGAGTCCGGCGCCGACGTCGTGCTCGGCTCGCGCAACATCTCGGGGGGCGGCGTCGAGGGCTGGGGCGTCGGCCGCCACGTCCTCAGCAAGGGCGGCAGCCTCTACAGCCGCACCATCCTGGGCCTCCCGGTCCGGGACCTGACGAGCGGCTACAAGGCCTGGCGCGCCCCGGTCCTCACCGGCATCGACCTCACGACCGTGCGCTCCGAGGGCTACTCCTTCCAGATCGAGATGACCTGGCGCGCCATCCAGCGCGGCTTCCGGGTCGTCGAGCACCCGATCGTCTTCGTCGACCGCCGCGCCGGCAAGAGCAAGATGAGCCGCGCGATCTTCCTCGAAGCCGTCGCGATGGTCTGGAAGCTCCGCCTCGGCCTCGCGTAGCCAACCGGGGAGGTGGGGACGGAGTGAACTTGTTAACTTACGTATCGATTCGACCTACGTGAGTTCACAAGTTCACTCCGTCCCCCGGTCCATTCTCTGGGACGTCAGAGCGCGCGGCGCGGGGGGACGGCGACGGTGGCGATGAGCACGCCGGCGGCGAGCGAGGTGGCGATCAGGAGCATGCGGAACGCGGTCTGGAGGGCCCCGGTGATGTCCGCCTCGAGCATCGAGGAGACGCTCAGGAAGCCGACGCTGCCGGGCACGAGCATGAGGATGCCGGGCGTCAGGAGCAGGAGCGTGGGCTTGTCGAAGCGGCGGGCCCACACGTGGCTCCAGAGCCCGATGACGATCGCGGCGATCAGCGCGCTGAGCTCCGGGCCGAGCCAGAGCTTGCCGAGGCGCGCCCCCGCGACCGAGACGAACGCGGCGAGCAGGATGGCCGGCAGATCCCGCGGCGCGGCGCGGAGCAGCACGGTGAAGGCCAGCGCCGCCATCCCGTAGGCGATCCAGAGGAGCCACTCGGGGCTGGGCGCCGCGGGCCCGCTCAGGGCGTCCGGGAGCGAGGCGGCGAGCTGGTGGCCGAGCGCGACGCCGAAGCCGAGCTGCACCAGGGTCGCGAACGCGCCGACGAGCCGCGAGGTGCCCGACACGACGTTGGCCGTCGCGAGCTCGAGCGTGGCGACGGTGAGCGTGAAGCCAGGCAGCAGCACGATGACCGCCGAGAGCACGAGGATGGCCGGCCGCACCGGCAGCGCGAGCCCGAACGCGCCCGCCGCGAAGGTGCAGAGCGCCGCCGCGATGGCGGGGAGGATGCGCCCCACGTTCGGCGCGTGCGGCGACAGCCGCGTCAGCGCGCCCACGAAGAGCCCGAGCGCCGCCGCCGGGCCGATGTCGATCAGCCGGCCGCCGAGCAGCACCGAGGCCGCCGCCGCCGCGAGCCCGTGACACATCACGAGCACCGTCCCGGAGTAGCGCTCCGGCCGGGCCAGGATCCGGTCGAGCCGGCGCGACGCGTCCGAGGGCGACAGCTCCCGCCGCTCCACCCGGCCGACCAGCGAGTGCAGCGCGCTCAGCCGCTCGAGGTCGGTCTCGCCCGGCTCCACCCGCACCACCCGCGTCCGGCGACGCAGGCCGTCGCTGAGGGTCACGATGAGCGCGGTCGGGGTGGCGAAGCAGTCGGCGTGGAGGCCGAGCGACTCGGCGAGCCGGGTCAACGCGTCCTCGAGCCGCTGGGCGGGAAGGCCGAAGCGCAGGAGCGCGCGGCCGAGCCGCAGCAGGAACCCGAACGACTCCGCGAGCTGCGCGCTCTGCGGGTCGCCGTCCGCCGCCTCGCGCACCAGCGCCTCGAGGGTGCTCTCGGGGCGAGCCTTGCGAAGCGGCCCGAACAGGCGGCCGGCTTGGAGACGAAACGCGTCCACGACGCCCGCATCCCTAAATCCCGAGCGCGGCCTCCGCCAGTGTGATGACACGATGTCCCGCGAGCCGACGCACGCCCGACACGCTGTCCGGGGGCGCCATCCGAGGCGAGAGAGGGGTCCCGCCCGCGCCGCGGAACGCGCCGTGCAGAACGGCTCGGGCATGCGCGCGCTCCTCGTCCTCGCCACCCTCTCGATCTGCGGCGGCCTGCTCGGCTCGGGCGCCTCGGTGCTGCTCGCCGCCCGCCTGCTCCCGCTCGACGCCAGCGTGCCTCCGCTCCCCACGGTGGAGCTCCCCGAGCGCGAGCGGCCGGGCGTGCGGCTCGCGATGTTCGGCCCGCCGGTCCCCGACGACGGCGGCGACGGCGGCGGCGGCGGCGGCGGCGGAGACGAGAACCCGTGCGCGCCCTCGTGGCGCCTGGTCGGCGCGGTCGTCGATCCCCTGCGCCCGGAGCGCTCGGTCGCCGCCCTGCGCGGGCCCGAGGGCTCGGCGGCCCTGCGCCCGTCTCAGTCGTGGAGCGGGGCCACCCTGGTGCGCCTCGACGCGCGCCAGGCCGAGCTGGAGCTCGAGGCGGGCGGTCACTGCACGGTCGTGATGGGCGAGGCGCCGGTGGCGGAAGCGACGCGGCGACCCAGCGTGGACCCCCGCGTGGAGGTGCAGGGCGGCCAGGTGCGCGTGGCCCGCGGCCTGCTCGACGAGGTCATGCGCAGCCCGCTCCGGGTGATCCCCGGCCCCGAGGGCGGCTTCCGGGTGTTCGGCGTGCGCCGCGCGAGCTGGTCCGGCGCGATGGGCCTCGAGAACGGCGACACCGTCCGGGCCTTCGACGGCGCCCCCATCGACAGCCCCGACGACGCCCTCGCCGCCTACGCCCGCCTGCAGTCCGGCGAGCCGGTGCGCGTCACGCTCGATCGAAGAGGAGAGACCCTGGAGCGCACCGTGCAGCTCAGACCGGAATGATCTCGCGCCCCCGCGCCGGGCGGCCCTTGCGGAACGCCTCGACGATCGCGTTCACCTCCATGAGCGTGCGGGTGTGGCGCAGGAGGGGGAGGTAGAGGTTGCGGGCCGCGACCGGCGCGAGCTGGAACGACCAGATCAGGCTCATCAGCGGGTTGATCCAGAGCTGGCTGCCGCGGGTGCGCGGTGTCCGGTGCACGTCGCCGTACGCGCCCTCGATGGCGCTCGCGATGCTGCCGTTGACGATGCTCGTGCGGTGCCGGGCGTGCACCGCGTCGACGAGGGCGACGTAGGCGTCGGCCTCCGGCATGCCGGGCAGGAGCGACGCCGCGCCGAGAAACGCGCCCTCGCGCTGGAGGGCCGCGACCGCCTCCAGGAAGTGCGCGTGGCAGACGCCGTGGAACGCGTCGATGCCGAAGCCCACGCAGGTGAGGAGGCGGATCGGCAGGCCGTCGAGCGCGGCGACGGCGGCGAGGCTCACCGCGTCCTCGGCCGGGGTGCCCAGCCCCGCCTCGTCCCCGCGCATCAGCGAGTCGGTGCCCCCGTCGACGAGCACGATCGCGTCGAGGTCGAGGGCCTCGGCGAGGGCCGCGTATCCCTCCCGGACGGGGACGACGCCGGCGGCCGAGAAGGCGTGCACGGGGACCTCGCGCCCGCGCGCCTCGCGGAACCAGCGGGAGAGCTCGCGCTCGGGGAGGTAGTCGGGGCCGTCCTCGGTGTCGGCGGTCACCGTGACCAGCCCGGGCGCGAGCCGCCGCCCGTCGAGCCGGTCGAGCCGCGCGAAGCTGTAGTTGGCGAGGTGCACCCGCTTGCCGAGCCGCTCGAGGGCCAGCATCAGCGGCACGCCGGCGTACACGTCGAAGCCCCCGCCGGCCCCGGCGACCAGCACGCGCTCGGCGGACGCCAGCGCCTCGAACAGCGGCAGGGTGGTCAAGGACACGACGCGCGATCGTAGCGCGATTGATCGGATCGGGGCGCGTGATAGGCTCCGCCGGCTTTTTCGGGGCGGTGCGCGCCCGGACGGGGAGACGATGGCGAAAGACGGCAGCTTCCAGCCCAAGTTCGAGAGCCTGGTCGAGATCTACGAGCACGCGACCGGCAGTTTCGGCAACCAGCCCCTCTTCGGGACCAAGGAGAACGGGGCCTGGCAGTGGATGACCTACGCCGAGTTCCAGACGCACACCGATGAGCTCCGCGGCGGCCTCGCGCAGCTCGGCGTCGGCGAGGACGACGTCGTGGCGGTCATCGCGAACAACCGCCCCGAGTGGGCGGTCGGCGCGTACGCCACCTACGGCCTCGCGGCCCGCTACTGCCCCATGTACGAGTCGCAGCCGGCCAAGGAGTGGCAGTACATCCTCGCCGACTCCGGCGCGAAGGTGTGCATCGCCGCCAACGAAGAGATCCGCCAGACCCTCGAGGGCGTGCGGAGCGAGTGCCCCGCGCTCGAGCACATCGTGGTGCTCGGCGAGAGCGACGCGGCCGAGCTCACCTACGACGACGTGCGCGCCAAGGGCCGCGCGAAGCCCGCCCCGCTCGCCAAGCCCGGCGGCGACCACATCGCCGGCTTCATCTACACCTCCGGCACCACCGGCAAGCCGAAGGGCGTGCTGCTGAGCCACCGGAACCTCGCGAGCAACGTCAGCGCGATGCACGAGGTCTTCCCGATGGGGAACGACGACCGCAGCCTGTCGTTCCTGCCGTGGGCGCACTCCTTCGGGCAGACGGTCGAGCTCCACGGCCTGTTCTCGATGGGCGCCTCGATGGGCATCGCCGAGTCGGTGCCGAAGATCGTCGAGAACCTCTCGGAGGTCCGCCCCACCCTGCTCTTCAGCGTCCCGCGCATCTTCAACAAGATCCACGACGGCGTCTTGAAGAAGGTCGAGGAGGACGGCGGCATGAAGAAGAAGCTCTTCTACGCCGCCATCGCGACCGCCAAGCAGAAGAAGGCGCTCGCCGAGCAGCACCGCTCGAGCGGCTTCGTCGACTTCAAGCACAAGATCCTCGACAACCTCGTCAGCTCGAAGGTGCGCGCCCGCTTCGGCGGCCGCCTCAAGTACGCCTTCAGCGGCGGCGCGGCGATCAGCAAGGAGGTCGCCGAGTTCATCGACGCCCTCGGCATCACCGTCTACGAGGGCTACGGCCTCACCGAGACCTCGCCCATCGCCACCGCCAACTGGCCGGGCGCCCGCAAGATCGGCAGCGTCGGCAAGCCGATCCCCGGCGTGCGCGTCGAGATCGATCGCAAGGTCACCGGCGACCCCAAGCACGGCGAGATCGTCGTGTTCGGGCACAACGTGATGCAGGGCTATCACGGGCTGCCGGAGGAGAACGACAAGGTCTTCGTCGAAGGCGGCGGCTTCCGCACCGGCGACATGGGCTTCATCGACGACGACGGCTTCCTCACCATCACCGGCCGCATCAAGGAGCAGTACAAGCTCGAGAACGGCAAGTACGTGGTGCCCGCGCCGCTCGAGGAGCTGCTGCAGCTCTCGCCGATGATCAACCAGGCGTTCGTGTTCGGCGACAACCGGCCGTTCAACGTCGCGCTGATCGTCCCCGACCTCGCGTCGCTCGAGAAGTGGGCGAACGAGAACGGCGTCGGCGGCGACAAGGGCTCCTGGCTGACGAACGACAAGGTGCTCGCGCTGTTCCGCGAGGAGTGCGACAAGCAGTCCGGCGACTTCAAGCAGTACGAGAAGATCAAGAAGCTCCAGCTCATCGGCGAGGAGTTCACGGTCGAGAACGGCCTGCTCACGCCCAAGATGAGCGTCAAGCGCCGCAAGGTGATCGAGAAGTACCAGGCGGACCTCGACGCCCTCTATCGTTGAGCCGACCCTCCGGGCATGCCCTATCATCGGGGCATGCCGGTGCTCAGAGCTCTCGGGATGGCGCTCGCGCTCGCCGCGGCCACGGGCTGCGGCGGCGACGCCGAGGTGGTGTCCGTGGAGGCCGGCGCGACGGCCGGCGGCGAGGCGCCGTCCAACCAGAACGCGCCGCCGCCCGAGCCCTGGGCCGGAGGCGCCGCGCCGATGGCGGCCGCGCCGACCACGGGCTACCCGGGCCGGAGAGGATCGGGCACCAGCCTCGAGGACCCGGTGCTCGCGTGCGGTCCCATGGACAGCTACCAGTTCGTCGCCGGCGAGGTGCGCTGCCCGGGCGGCGGCAACCCGCTCGGCGGTGATCCCGAGGCCGGTCAGCAGGCGCGGGTCGGCAACGTCGGCGCCAACTCCTCCGGCCACATCATCGACCTCTACCGCGTCCCCTGCCCGGGCGGCGACCTCGACGTCTACGTCGATCTCTACGGTTGCCCCGAATGGGAGGCCCGCCTCGAGGCGTTCGAGGGTCGATGAGAGAAGAAGAAGAAGACGAGGCGCCGCTCGAGGCGGCCCCGCGCCGGATGGGCCCGGGCCTTCGGGCCGGGGCGATGGCGATCCTGGTGCTCGTCGGCGGCTGCCTCGGCGGCGCGGTGGTCCGATGGGTGGCGATGGCCTTCGCCCCGGACGAGGAGCCGCCGGCCGAGGTGCTCGAGGTGCGCCCGACGCCGAACGTCATCGTCGCCGTGCGCGACCTCGCCCGGCTCGAGAGCGCGTCGTTCCACGTGGAGCGGGTCATCGACCTCGAGAGCCGCCAGCGCCGCGTGTTCGGCCTGGTCGAGGCGGAGGACTCCATCCTCCTGGTGGCGGCCGCGGACGTGGTGGCCGGCGTCGACCTCAGCCAGCTCCGCGACACCGACGTCGTGATCGACCCGAGCGGCCGGAGCGCCACCATCACGCTCCCGCCCGTCGAGATCTTCAGCGCCCGCCTCGACAACGATCGCACCTACGTGCACACCCGCGAGACCGACCTGCTGGCGCGCCGCCGCGAGAGCCTCGAGACCCGCGCCCGCCGCGAGGCCGAGCGCACCCTGCAGCAGGCGGCGATCGACGGCGGCATCATCGCCCGCGCCGAGCGTAACGCCGCCCGCACCGTCGAGACCCTCATCCGCTCCCTCGGCTTCGACGTCGTGACCGTCCGCTTCCGCGCCCCCGAGGATTGAGAGGGCGTTTTCCGCGAACTTCGGCCGCGCCGGGCCGTCGTAGCGGCATGTCGACCTGGACCCAGCTCGTCGTCGAGACGGAGACCTCCCCCGACGAGGCGCTGCTGCGCGTCCTCCTCCCGCTCCTCGACGCGGTGAGACCGCGAACGACGAGCTGGCACTTCCTCTGGGAGCCGGATCTCTGGATCCGCTTCGCGTGGCGGAGCGCCGCCGACCGCGACGCCGGGGAGCGAGCGATCGAGGCGGCCCTGCGCGATCGACCACACCGCCTCGAGCCGTACGCGGACGAGATCGAGCACTTCGGCGAGGCCCTGTGGCCGCTCCACCGCCGCGCGCTCCAGCTCGGCTCGGAGATGGCGATCACGCTGCTGCGCACCGGCGCCCCGCGCCCCTTTCACTGGCACCGCCACGTGCACCTCTTCAGCAATCAGCTCCACGGCACGTGGGCCGAGGAGACCCGCCGCTCTCTCCAGCAGGCGCGCTACCGGGCCGCGCTGCTGAGCCGCGGCGACGGCGTCGAGCCCTGGCGCCCCGCCCTCGAGCGAATGGTCGCCCACATCGAGGCCGCGATCGGCTCCCTCGCCGAGCTCGCCGAGGCCGAGGCCGCGTTCCTGGAGGGCTGGCGCGCCGAAGGCCGCCCCGACCTCGCCCAGCGCCTCCACCTCGACCCCGAATTCCACCGCGACCCTTCGAGATCCTGACCATCGTCCGGGGGACTTCGGCGACAACCATTCATTCGCGCGAAGACGCAAGGACGCAGAGTCCCCGTGGGGGGCGGCGGCTGGCCGCCGGCGGCCGAGACTGCCGGGGCCGTGCCCGGCCCCCCTCTGCGACCTCTGCGCCTCTGCGAGAAAGCAGTTGCCGCCGAAGCATCGCCCAGGCCCATTCACCCCCCGCAGGCGGCCGGCCGATGGCCAGCCCCCATCCCGAGGCCCGCCCCGCCCCTTTGCGCCTTTGCGCCTTTGCGAGAGCCAAAAAACTCGAAGCCCCACCCGATCTGAGGGGACGGGGACGATTGTCCCCGAGACGCGGTGGACACGGGAGCGGGTCGACCCTAGGCGCGTGTTTGGCTAGGTTTGCCGATGATGCAGCATTTCACGACGAGAGCCGCCGCGCTGGCGCTGGCGATCTCGACGATCGCGCTCGCCCCGACCGCCTCCGCGCAGGAGGAGGGCGCGCGCCGCGTGGAGATCGGGTTCACCCCCACCGCGCGCACCTCCATCGCCATCTGGATCGAGAGCGAGGACGGCACCGTCTTCCGCACCCTCCGCCTCACCGACGGTGTCGCCGTGCGCGGCATCGGCAACCGGCCCGGCGCCCTCCAGATGAACAGCAGCTGGCGCTGGCCGTACGGCCGCCGCGAGGGCGTGCTCCCCGTCTGGGCGCACCGCCGCGTCGCCGCCGGCGGAGAGGCCTTCCCGCGCGTGATCTTCAACGGCCGCCGCTCCGAGGGGAACGCCTCGAGCGCCGGCTCCGCGGGCGAGCCGCGCAACACCCGCGACGACTACTTCTGCCTCAGCTTCGACCGCGCCCGCAGCGGCCGCGACGCGCTCGACGCCACGACCTGCGCCTCCGTCTTCATGAGCAACAAGGGTCGCTACGTGACCGACGAGGACGTCTCGGCGGGCTACGCCGAGCCCTTCGAGGCGGTCGGCGGCAGCGCGATGATGCGCTCGATGGAGACCACCTCGCTCTACCCGCCCCGGCGCGACGTGACGGCCTGCGACACCCCGGCCTGCGGCGACCACGAGGACGTGGGCCGCTTCGCCGACGACGCCCGGCGCGTCATGCCGGTGATCGACGCGGTCACCATGGCGACGCCGGCCGGCGAGCGCCCGACCCAGATCGTCTTCGACGTGCCGCCCGAGTGGCCGAACGGCGCGTACCGCCTCTACGCCGAGGTGCACGTCGAGGGCGACTGGAACGACGACCACAACGGCGAGGTCTACCCGACGCCCACCGGCCCGAGCGGCATGTGGGACTACTGGGCGATGCAGTACGGCTACCCCTACCGCGGCCAGCCGTCGGTGATCTACGAGGTGCCCTTCACCATCGGCCCGGTCGGCGGCGAGTGGGCGGCGACCGCGCCGATCGGCTACGGCGCGCTGCACGGCGAGGACGGCGACATCCGCCCGATGGACGGCACCATCGTCGACGACCCGAGCGGGGCGCCGGGGAGCGGGGCCGACCGCCTCCGCGGGCCGGGAGAGCGCCTCCGGGTCACCGTGCCCGCCTACAACATCTGCGAGCAGCCCGACCCGCCGCCGGAGTGCGGCCGCGAGTGCACGCCCGGCGACGACACCTGCGGGCGAGACCTGGTCTGCGGGCCCGACTTCGAGTGCGTCGGCATCTGCGACGTGCCGATGAGCCCGACCGCGGTGCCGGCGCTCGAGGTGGTCGAGCACGCCGACGAGAAGAGCGCGCATCACTGGGCGACGCTGCGCTTCCAGGTCCCGGAGAGCCCCCGCGCGCTCGCGCGCTACGAGGTCCGGGTCGGCACGCGGCCCATCGTCGACCTCGAGAGCTTCGAGCGCGCGCTCCCGGCGGTGGAGGCGAACATCGAGCGGACCGAGCTGGTGGTGCCCGTGCAGGGCGCGCCGGGGGACGTCATCGAGCTCGACTTCGGCGGCCTCTCGCCCGAGACCACCTACCACGTGGCCGTGCGCGCCATCGACCAGTGCAACGCGCCGGGGCCGATCACCTCGGCCGAGGTCACCACCACGCCGATCCACTTCACCACGGTCTCGCCCTGCTTCGTGGCCACCGCCGCGTGGGGCACCCCGATGGCGGCCGAGATCGGCGCGCTCCGCCGCTTCCGCGACCGTCATCTCCGCAGCCACGCCCCGGGCCGCGCGCTCGTCGCGCTCTACGAGGACTGGGGCCCGGGGGCGGCGGACTGGATCCGCGGAAGCGAGGAGCGCCGCGCCGTCACCCGGGCCGCGCTGGCCCCGGTCGTGGCCCTCGCGCGCTGGCTCGATTGACCGGGGCGCGGTTCTTCCGCAGGATGGCCGCCGTGCGTCGCGCGCTGAAGTCCGCGGCGTGGGCGTCCGCGCTCGCGCTGTCCCTGGTCGGCTGCTTCGGGAACGAGGAGACCGAGTTCCCCGACGGCCTCGAGCCGCTCGAGGAGAACGACCTCGCGCCGCCCGAGGGCACCGCCGAGGATCCGTACCCCGAGGAGTTCGTGGTCGAGGGCCGCAGCGAGCGGAGCTACGACGTCGTGCTCGGCCGCGGCTACATCCAGGCGCCGCTCGCCGAGGTCTGGGCCGCCTACCGGGATCCCGCGGTGGGCGCCGACCGGCGCACGACCGCCGGCGAGTGGTCGCCGATGACCCTCGAGGATCCGATGTACGACTTCTCGTACGTCATCCACCACATCGCCCGCGACATCGTCACCGTCGAGTGGGACGTCACCTGGCGCCACGGCGTCGTCACCGGCACCGTCGAGGAGCCCGAGGTCGTCGCCATGCGCTGGCAGAAGACCAACGGCAGCACCCTCATCCGCGTCATCGAGGGCTCGATCGTGCTGCGCCCGGTCGGCGACGGCTCGGTCACCGAGGTCGAGCTCGCCTACCACGCGTCCGCGACCGGCGCGAGCCTCGACACCTACATGCGCTACATGCGCGACATCTACGACGACGCCCTCGCCACCGTCCGCGGCGAGCCGCTCCCCATGTATTGAAACGGCGGCTTCGCCGCGCTCAGGACGTGCTCGGATCGGCGGCGACCACCCGCCTGGATCGAGCCGGAGCGCGCCTGCAGGCGAAGATCAGCGGAGGTAAGCCGACGCGCGCGGTCTGGACCGGCAGAATCGAGCCATGTCCCGAATGTCGCTCGCGCTCGCCCTGACGCTCCTCAGCGGCTGCGACGTCCCCCTCGACCCGGACGCGGGGAGCGACGGTGCGCCCACCGCGCGCGACGCGTCCACCGACGCCAGTCGGCCAGACCACGACGCAGGTCCCGCGAGCGACGCGGGCCCCGAGGGCGACGGCGGGGTGACGGAACCCGAGTGCGCGGCGAGCGACGGCGCCCGATGCTTCTACGTGGCGGTCGACGGCGACGACACGGACGAGGGATCCCTGGAGGCTCCACTCGCGACCTTTCAGGAGGCGATCGGCCGCGCGGCGCATGGCGACTTCATCTACGCGCGAGGCGGCACCTACGGGATCGACAACGCCGCGATCGCCACCCTACAGCGGCTGCCACGATCCCGCTTCGCTCCCCCGTGCGCGGACGGGCAGGTCGAGGCGGACGGCTATTGTCAGGTCCCCTACCGCGCCTTCGCCTCGATTCGCGACTGGAACGGGTATCCGCTGCCCGGGCACGGTGGCTACGTCGCGCCGGATGGAGCGCCCGGGCGGCCCATCACGCTCCGCAACTTCCCGGGGGAGCGCCCCGTGCTCGACATGACCTCACTGGATCGGGAGCCCGCGGTGGAAGAGGCGCTCGTCCAGCGCCAGCGCTACGCGATCGCGATCCTGAAGTCGCACTGGGTGATCCGCGGCTTCGAGGTCATCGGCGGCAGCATCAACCTCGCGGGCAATATCGAGGACATCACGATCGAGGGCTGCGACGTCCACAACGTCGTCCGCGACGGCGGCGACAACCCCGGGCTCATCCGGCTCAACCGTGGGCCAGAGGACGTTCGCATTCTCGGCAACCGCCTCCACGGCATCTACGATCACGCGCAGCCCGGCGAGTGGCGCGACGTGGGGGACGCGCAGCACTTCGGCGCCGTCACGACGCTCTCTGGCGAGACCTACGGGGGCACCGACGACACCGGCGCGGTGGAGATCCGGGGCAACGTGATCTTCAACGTGCCGCAGGTGTTCTTCTTCAAGAACGCGGCGCGCGGGCCGATCGAGATCGTGGACAACGAGATCTACGACAGCGGTCGTCTCGCCTCCATCGTCACCTCGAACGTGCGCATCGCCGGGAACCTGATCCACGGCGTGCCGACCGGCATCTGGCGACACGGTCAGGGCTTCACCGAGCGCGGGGGCGACGCGGCGGAGGTGCTCCCGCTCGACGGTCAGAACCTGATCCTCGAGTACAACACCGTCGTCGGGCTCGAGGGCACGATGCTCAGCTCGGGTCACGGGGAGGGCCGCCTGCTCCGCAACAACTTGGTGTTCGGGATGCCGGCCGTCGCCGCGACCGCCAATTGGAACAGCGGCGCGTGGCTGAAGCTGGGCGAGGATGTCCCGCCCAACGAGTCGAAGCTGCTCCGCTACGAGAGCGACGACAACTGCTTCGTCGTCCCCGACGCGGGCTTCCAGCACGCCGCGCGCTATCCGGCCGAGGGCCGTGTCCAGCACCACGACGTGGAGGAGAGTCGAGCGCTCTTCGGGCTCGAGCTGCGCTCGACGGTGGTGGTGTCGGACGACCCCGCGAGCGTGTTCGTGGATCCGGCGGGCGGCGACTACGCGCTCCTCCCCGGGCACGCCTGCGGCTCCTCGGTTGGACACACGGCCCTGCCGGACTGAGGGCGCTCAAGAGGTGGCAAACAATGGCGCCGAGGCACCCCCGCCCGCTTCCACGACACTGACCCGAGACGACGGCAGGCGACGAGCGCAGCGAGGTCGCCGCACGCGCCACTCGAGTCGTTCGATCCGCCGCAGCGGGCGGCCAGCGAGCGCGCAGCGCGAGCGCGAGCCGCAGGGCCCCCAGCGC
>Ga0310345_10000410_pt1 | contig 67071 bp, 65 predicted proteins | sample HC15DNA20500_MG_FD_204667 | JGI IMG/M metagenome (GOLD analysis project Ga0310345, IMG submission 204667) | Marine microbial communities from station ALOHA, North Pacific Subtropical Gyre - HC15-DNA-20-500_MG | ecosystem: Environmental > Aquatic > Marine > Oceanic | place: Pacific Ocean: North...
TTGATAGCGGCCACATCCCAAAGAAGTTGTCGGACCGTGGCAGGATCTCGGTCGATATTGGCCGCGTGGCTCTGCGTGACCACTCCGTTAGCCGGAAAATCAGTATCTTTCGGATTCCTCTTCCGAGCGACCATTTGCGGATTTCCCAAAAGGAGTTTGACGAAGGGCCTAGGTCAATCGCCGGTTTGAGGCAAGGATCGAACACCCCGAATACGCGCCCGTTCACGTAGCTGTTGCCACAGGGCAACACTCGTTGCCAACCTTATTGTTATTCAAAATAATTAATGGAATTAATGAATTTCTTGTGGCACCGTTTTTGAGTGACAGGGGGGCACCTCAGAGTCATCCCGTTTGGAGGCCTCGCTTAAGTCGCTCGCGTTCATGCGGGAGTGTCGGAAGGCGCAAGGCGACCGGGCGGTTAGCGGGGATTAAAGGGACCTGCCATCCGGTGTGGTTTGCACCGACGGACCGGAACCTTCCTCAACAGAGCAAAACTTGGAGGTTTCTATGAGCAAGATTAAGAGCCTTATCCTGGGTTCGGCGGCAGGTTTCGTCGCGATCGCCGGGGCACAGGCAGCTGATCTTCCCGTCAAGGCCAAAGCGGTCCAGTACGTGAAGATCTGCTCCCTTTATGGCGCCGGATTCTACTACATGCCCGGCACCGACACCTGCATCAAGCTGGGTGGTTACATTCAGGCCGACGCCAACATCAACGGCAACAACTACAATGGGCCGGCGTGGAATGAAAACGCAGGTCCCAACGGCGCCGGTGTTTTCGGCACCGAGAGCCGCAATTCGGATTCGTTCACGACCCGCGCGCGCGTCCAGCTCAACCTTGATACCCGCACTGCTACCGAATACGGCGTGGTTCGCACCTACTGGTCGAGCCACTTCGAGCACAGCACGGGCTTCGGGCCGTCGTCAGGCAACCTCACGGTGGACTACGGCTTCATCCAGTTCGCCGGCTTTACCTTCGGTAAGGCGCTCTCGACCTTTCAGACGCCGTGGGGCGCTTACGGCGCCAACAACAACACCGCATTCCTGATCGGCGGCTACGACAACGCGACTGGCATCAACCAGATCGCCTACACGTGGCAGTTCGGCAACGGCCTGTCGGCTCAGTTGGGTCTTGAAGACAACAAGGTCATCAATCGTGCGCCACTGTTGAACGCCAGCGCTGTTATCGCCGGCGCAACTCCAGCCGCTACAGCAGGTGCCTATCTCGGCGCCGGGGCGCTGGCAGCAAACCAGAACGGTACGGGCGGTCAGTTGTCGCCTGACATCACCGGTAACATGAAGATCGATCAGGCAGCGTTTACTGCCCAGATCTCCGGTGCGGCCCACAATGTCAATGCTAATTACTACAGCACCGTTGCTGGTGCTCTCGGAAACGAGGGCTCCGGTCGTCCGAGCAGTGTCTGGGGCTTTGCTGTCGCTGGTGGTCTTCAGTTGAAGCAACTGCCGACCGGCGCTGGCGACAAGCTGTCGCTGGACTTCACCTACACGGACGGTGCTCCGAAGTATGTGATCAGCGGCGTGACCGGCAACACGTTCGACAACTTCGGCTCGGCGGTCAACGCCGGCAGCTACCAGTCGTTCGCTTCGGTCAACCTGTATGACGGTGTTTACACCAACGGTGGCAGCATCGAGAAGACCAAGGCTTGGGGCTTCCGTGGCACCTTCGTGCACAACTGGACCCCGAACTGGGAATCCAGCGTATTCGGTAGCTACACCCGCGTCGACTACAACGGTAATGCATCTGCTGCGATCTGCGCACGTCAGTTTGCATCGGTTGGCACGCTCACTGGCGGTGCAACGGCTAACGGCTACTCCTGCAACCCGGATTTCAACATCTGGCAGGTCGGTACCCGCACCGCTTGGACTCCTGTCCGCAACCTGACCTTCTCGGGCGAGTTGCTGTACACGATGCTCGACCAGTTCAACACTGGCTCGATCAGCACGACCGGTGCGAATCTGATCGGCGGCTTCAAGCCCGCCGGCGCCTACGACTACAAGGACCAGGGTATCTGGTCGGGCAACGTCCGCGTCCGCCGCACCTTCTGAGTGCAACGCTACTGAAAGGAGATTCAAAGGGAGATTCAAGTCGAATCCTAATGAAGTCTAAAACCTCCAGAACCCCCGGCAATGCCCTGCCGGGGGTTTTACTATGGCAGCGCCAGGTTCATAGACCGCCAGCTTGCAAAGCCTCGCCCAATTTGAGCCAAACGCATGATTCATAACTCCAGGAAAGTCTATCGGAGGAGACATGGCGCACGGATCTATCGTTGGCTGAGCGCACACTCCATTCGGCAAACTTGAAGAGGTTGAATGTTGACTTGGTGGACCATTTTGAACCAGCGAATGAGGCGATGAATGAACGACTATGGAATGTAAAAGGGGTGAAGAGTTCGCAGAACACCTTCCCTCGAATTCCGCTCTGGCACGGCACCTCGATATCGATATTGGCGATTGCGCACGGCCGCGCACAAAAAAATCCAACGACGGCGCCCTCGGCGGGTCGAACTCGTTGCTCAAGGGTTAATCCGGTTGCCCGCTTGGCAGCCGTCTGGTTCGCCTCTATGCTCTGCGGCTCAGACCAAACATAAATTAGTTGGAAATCCGGCATCCGGGAATGTTCGTGCATCTCACCAAAGCTAAGCGATTGAGGGCTGGATGGCTTCTTGCCCTAGTCTATTTGCTTTGCGTAGTGGCGCCGGGCTTCTCGTTTGCGTTGAGCGATGGGTCCCGTACAGCGCTGTGCCCTATGGACGGAAGCCACCAATTCGGCATCATGCAGGTCCATCAATCGGGCGTGCGCACCTTGCAGGATGTTCAAAGGGATGGCCATGTCCACGCACATCCTGCGGGATACAGCCATTTCAGTATGTCGGACACTTCTGACGATCCGATATCGATCGCTGGCGAAACTTCAGTCCCCACGGATGACCACCACAAGTCTTCAGGGATGCAATGCTGCGGTATGATTTGCGTCAGTGCATTGCCCGCAGCATTGGTCGAAATCGGTAAGCCTTCTCAACCGATGTCGCGTTCTGTATCTGAGACCTACCAGCATCTCGCCGGCAACGCGTCCTCCCGGCATTACCGTCCTCCCATTTCCTGAACTGACGATGAACTGGTGCTGAGCCCGTTGAGGGCTTGCGTACCTTTGATTCATACAGTTCAGGAAGTCTGTCATGTTCACGCAGTGTGGGGCGAAGTTCGCCGCCGTTCATTCGGTGGTGTGCGAAATCTATCGTCATAAGAGCATCAACGTCACTGCGACATTAGCTCTGCTTTCTATGGGCGGCTTGGCATCGGGATGTGTGGTCCCAATCGCCTTGAACGAGGATCCGGCGAATCCAAGTGCGAAGGTAACCAGCGTAGCTTGCCGCTCGACGGTCGCGCCCCCAACGGGATCGGCTTGGGCTGCCGAAGGAGTTCCAGGCCACCACCATGACGATTCATTCTCGGATCGAGGATCAGGTGATGCGAAGAAGCCGGCACGAATTGTCAAAGTGACCATGGGTGAGGTGGACGGAAGGATGATGTTCATGCCGGCGAAAGTCGACGTGAAGGAGGGCGAGCAAATCAAGTTTATGCTGCGCAACAATGGCGAGCTGGACCATGAGTTCGTCCTCGGCTGCGCGGCAGATCATCTTCAACATGTTAAGGCGATGAAGGCGAACCCGGACATTGAGCATATCGATACAAACGCCCGGCGGCTTGCTCCAAAGAAGTCGAGCGAGATCGTCTGGAAGTTCAACAAGCCAGGCGAATTCGAATTCGCCTGCTTGATCCCCGGACATCGTGAAGCTGGCATGGTCGGTATCGTCGTGGCGAAGTAACTCGCCGCGACGGTGGCGACACGATTTAGTTTGAAGCGGAAATGGCACCGCCGGTATCACGATTATCAAGATGCAGAAGAGAAAGTAGGGAGCGGCGGTCCGCGCGAAGGTCTTCAAACCATCGTACCACCGGGCCGTTGGATAGGATTGCATGTTCCGACCGGAAGGGAGACCTCGCTTGAGTCGAATTGCCGCTGCAGCGGACACACCGACGATCATATACGACCGCGAAACCGGGACTCTGACCGGTGCAGGTCCGCTCGACACTATAGCGGTTGGCGCGCTCCGGGCCGGGTCGGTGCTGACTAGGCCGTTTGGTCACCGCGGCTATGGACTTGGATGCAAGATGGTTTCCGTCCTGGCGACGAACGGCGACATTGTGGTGAAGTTGAATTCCGATGCGGCCTTCGCTATTCCGCTTGCCGACCCTTACTGGAGCAGGATCCTCAATCGTCGTTACGACTATGAGGAGGAGATGGAAGCCCTGCTCTGGAGCGCAGCCGGGCTTAAATACACTCTAGTCGATTGCGGCGCGAATTTCGGATACTGGTCTGTGCTCGCGACCAGCGAGCCGTTCGGCAAGCAATCGGCGCTGGCGATCGAGGCTGCTCCAGCAAACGCAACGCGGCTGGAGGCCAATGCCAGGCTGAACGGTGGCCGCTTTCGATGTCTTAACGCCGCCATCGGTGAACAATCGATTGGTTACGCGAGGATCGTGGGTCAAAAGCATGAGGCTTTCGCAGCAATACCTATCGAATCTGAAGAACGCGATGCGGTCAGGATGATGTCGGTAGACGGATTGGCAGATAAGGGGCTCATCGACGCGTCCTTACCGTGTCTGATCAAGTTGGATGTGGAAGGACAGGAGATAGAGTCGCTGGGGGGGGCTCGCCAGGTGTTGGCTGGCGACAGCGTTGTTGTCTGCGAAGATCACGGAGCCGACCGGACACACAGCGTCACTCGTCACCTTATTCAAAGTACCGGCCTCAAGACATTTGCCTTCGACCCAGCGAAAGGCCTCTTTTTTGCGGTGACCGAACCATCCGATCTTGATCGGATCAAGCGGCACGCCTGGGTGGGCTACAATGTTTTCGCGACGTCAAGCCCTCTGTGGGAAGATAGACTGCTCTCAGCGACGTGGGCTTACCGATGACCATCTCGGGCAGAGGTGGCAGGACTCCAGCATTTGCGAACAAAGCCACCGGGCGCAGACAGATTGCGATCAGACCTGCGACGCGCGAAGACAGTCGTATGATTGCGAAATTGGCCTATCTCGCGGATGGCGATACACTTGCGTTCATCCTGCGCGGGATCGACCCTACAGCGGAAGCAATGCCAGTTTATCGGGAGATGGCCGCTGCGACGACGGGAATACTCTCGCAAGAGAATTGCATAATTGCGGAGTCAGGCGATCGAATCGTTGGCATGGCAAATGCGTTTCCCGCCCGGCTGATTGAATCTGAGATCGCGGGTCTGATATTGACTGAGCGTGAGGAATTGCTGCGGCCACGCGTGGAGCTCAACGAACCCACTAGCTATCTACTAAACAGCATCGCTGTTCTGCCTGGTTACCGCAGGCTAGGCGTAGGCGCGGCTTTGCTCGCTGCGGTCATCGAAGACGGCAAGAGGCAGTTGTTTCCGTCTGTGACGGTGCATGTTTGGGCGGACAACACGGAAGCTGTCGCGTTCTATTTCCATGCTGGTTTCAAGGAGGTTCGTCGCGCGAGCATCTCCTGGCACCCAGATTTGTCACGAACGGGCGGAAGCCTTCTCATGATGTTGCCGATCGAAGTTGAAGCGGAGATTCGGTGAAGCGGAACCTTGCAAGCGGGCGCGGGTTCGCGCACGCTCACGATCGGCACCAATGTCATCCACAAGGAGCGGGTGCAAGAGCCGGCTGGTCGGCCAACTGCGCGCTTCTTTCATGCAGGTTCTCTATGCCCGCGTCGCCTTCATATGACGCGTATCAGCCCGAACATGCCGCCGGACTGATGCTCCAGGATATGGCAATGGAACATCCAGTCGCCTGGATTGTCTGCAACGAACGCGATTTCGACGCGCTCGCGCGGGTCCATCATCACCGTGTCCTGCCATTCGCTGCGGCGTGTCGGCTGACCGTTGCGCGCGATCACCCGAAAAACGTGGCCATGCAAATGCATCGGATGGTGCCAGGCCGTATCGTTGATGAGGGTCAGTCGACAGGATTGGTTTCGCTTCAGTGTGAGGAATGGATCAAGGATGTGCCCTTTGGCGGCAACGCCATTGATCGACCATAAGAGACCGTTGTGCATGAGCGTTCGCATGTTGGTGCGCTGACCGTCCATTATCGCTGAAATCATGCCGCCCATCATCCCTCCGCCGAGCATGATGTCGTGCCGCTCAGCATTTTCCAGATCGGGTTCCGACAGCGGATTGGCGGGGAGGCGGATCGGCTTTGCGTCTGCGAGATCCCGCAGTTGGGCCGCATCGCTGTAGGCGAGGTCCAGCAGTTTGTATTCACGGTGGCGATAAAAGGCATCGACCACACGGTAGCGCTTGCCCGGCTGTCCGCGCAGATCGAGCAAGATGTCTGCGCGCATGGCGGGACCGAGGACGATGCGGTTGTTGGCCGGGGCGTGTGGTTCGACCGGGTGGCCATCGATGGCAATCACTTGCGCTGTATGACCCTCGAACTCAAGACCGAAAATGCGTGCGTTGGCAGCGTTGATCAGGCGCAGACGGATGCGTTCGCCGGCGCGGACGTCGAAGTTGCCGGGAATGCGGCCGTTCACCGTGACTGTGTTTCCGATGCGGCCGTTGTGTCCGACGTCGTGCAGGTTATTGAAATCGTTCTTGATTGACGCATCTTTCTGCAAGCGCCAGTCGCTGAGCACCCATGTGATGTCACGATCGACGGCGATCGGATTCCGCTCATCGACAATCAGTGCTCCATAGAGGCCGCGCGCGACCTGTGCGGAGCTGTGATGATGCGGGTGATACCAGAACGTACCCGCATCGAGGCAGTCGAACTCATACGTGAAGGTCTCGCCGGGGCCGATTGGCTTCTGGGTAATATGTGCGACACCGTCCATGGCATTCGGCACGCGCAGCCCGTGCCAATGTACGGTCGTTTCCTCGGGTAATCGGTTTTCGACCTGCACCTGGATGCGGTCACCCTGGCGGACCCGAAGCTCCGGGCCTGGAACATTGCTTCCATAAGACCAGACATCGGTGTCGGGACCGTGAGCGCCAATAATGGACTGACGGCTTGGAGCGGCAATCAGTTTGAATTGCTTGATCGGCGATTCTGGAGCGGGTGCGGCACGAAGCACGGATGCCGTTGTGGCAAGACTTGCACCGGCGAGGAGAATTTCCCGGCGGTCGAGCATCGAAGAGTAAATTGGTGTCATTGATCGTCATCCTGGGGCTGCTGCGGAGGGCTGGAAACGCTACCCGTGTGTCAGAAGAGACACACCAGTACCGCGCACACGAGGCGCCATCGCGGAACGCGACGCGTCTTAGGTCCGGACAACAGACTTTGGAGGGGATGCGATCGGCGGGGCGATCCATTCAGTACCCGAAGGGGTCGCGACCTGATCAAAAGTGATGAGAGGAAAAGCAGGAAGGATAAACTCCACCGCCGGAATCGCTACCATGTTGCTGCACGGTATGGCGCATGCACAATCGGTCATTCTGCTGTCGCCGTCGGCGCAGCCGTCACATTCCGCTGACACGCTCGCTTCAGTCGCGGTGAAAGCCATTCGGGCGTCCGTTGCGGCTGCCTGGGCACCATGTGTCATGTGCCCGAGAAGCAGAGCCAACGTCAAAATCAGCGCTAGAAATGGCCGGATCGTCTTCAGCGTCATTGTTGCGAGATAACAACATGCCCATACTGTTGCCAGTCCAAGAGGTGCGGCAGATCGTCCTTAAACGGGGGAGGCAGCCGCTCTCCCGTCCGCTTGCAATCAGTTTTCCCGGCGGGATCGTCGCGGGTCGGCTTGCAGCGCGCCGAGGTGCGCAAGCCGAAGGCTCTGGAGGGGGCGACCCGCAAGCTGACAAGGCACCGCGTTCGGGCAGATCGAGTCGCAACAGTCCGAGGAAACTCTAGGTTGAGATATGACGGGCCTTGGCGCAAACGACGACCTGACGTAAGTGTTATACATAGTACTCAGCATCCAACTATCGAGATAGGCCACATTCATGTTGACGCGTGTCGACAGATCAATGCGACTGAGGGCAGGACTGCTACTCGCGGTGATCTATCAGATTTGCGTGTTGGTGCCGGGTCTTTCCTTCGCGTTCAGCGAAGCGCGGAACGCGCGATGTCTTACCGACGAGAACCGCGCTGCGGGCATTGCGCATGTCCACGGTCAAGATGCTCGTATTGTGCAACACGCAGATGTTGACTTCGAGGCCGACAAACATTCGGGCCCGGTTTCAAAGCAAGCGCGTGGTGAAGGCGGGCCGTCAGTGTCCACTGAAACTCCATCAACGGGGTCTGACCAGCACAAGTCTGCAGACAGTCAATGCTGCGGACTGACTTGTGTAACGGCTTTGCCGGCGACGGTTACGGAATTTGTGCAGCCTTTGGTTCCGCCGTCGCTTTGCATGGCCCCCCTCAACCGCAATGTCGCGGACAATGCTCCGGTTCGCCTCTACCGTCCCCCCATTACCTGATCTGAACTTGACGAGTTTCGGAGTCGCGCCCCGCTAAGGGCGTGCGAAGCTGGTTCATCGTCAATTTTTCGAAAGCATATGCGCCAGAGCGTTGGGCGAACTTGGCAGTCTATTTAGAGCCAAAGTCTTAGGTGTGCCGCCTGTCGTCATGCTCGCGCTGTCCTGCAGCTTTTGAAGCCGTTTGAACACTGACAATAGCGAAACGCCATTAGTCGCGCGAGAGGATGTTTCACCCATGATGAAGATCCCTGGAGACTTTGCGCGCGACTACTACAACGACTCCGGGATCTCAGGAAAGAAGCTGTATGACCGCGCTTAGGAGCCGCCTTGAGTGGCCCAATATTCTGATCGCTCTGCTCGTCGCTTTGGCAGTCATTTTCTTCAATTGGCTCGTGTGGCGTGCGCAATGGCCGCTCGAAATCGACGGCAACGAAGCTTGGAACGCTTATCAGGTCGACAGACTGGCCGCCGGGTTGCCGCTCTATCCCCCGTCTGACGCGCTGATCGCAAATAACTATCCTCCTCTTTCATTCATCCTGGCCCATTGGCTTACGAGAGTTTTGAGCTTTGACGCTATAATTATTGGTCGATGTCTTTCACTGCTCGGTATCCTTATAACTGCAGCTGGTTGCGGCTTTTCCACCCGGGTCATGGGCGGAGGAGCGGCAGCCGTAACACTGTCCGTCGCGTGGTACGTCGCTGCGATGTCGCGTCATTTCGACATTTTTGCCGGCATGAACGATCCGCAGATTTTCGCCGGCAGCATCATGATGGCGGGTATGGTCTGCTTCATCGTCGCCTACCGCGATCGCCGCTCAGTGATCCCGGCATTTGCCCTGATGGTGCTGGCCGGCTTCTTCAAGCACAACTTGTTCGCGACGCCTGCGACTGCGATCATTTGGCTGTTGATTCACGACCGGCGCACGGCCATGGGAGCGATCGCGGCGTCTATCGCACTGATCGCCGCCGGCTTCGTAGTCTCTACGATCGCATTCGGGCCCGATTTTCTGTATCAATTGTTGTCGCCGCGAGAGATCCGGTTTTTCCGTATCGTCCAGCGCATCGGACATATGCAATGGATTGCTCCGGCCGGTGTGATTGTCATCATCTGGATCGGGCAGGCGCGAAACAGTTGGCAGGCACAATTTTGCGGGCTTTTCTGCCTTTGCGGTTTACTCAGTCATCTTCTCCAGCAAACCGGCGAGGGAGTCGACACGAACTCGCAGTTCGAGCTTGTCACGGCTATAGCCATCGGCCTCGGACTTGCGTTGGGCGGCATCGGCTGCCGTCAAGCAACGTCACGTATGGTGCAGACTACTATCCTGGCCGTCGTTATCTTGCGCTTGCTTCTGATTTCTCGCTTCGAACCCTATCTGGTCCTGACGAGCCAGACGTACCGGGACAACGCGCAGCGCAGTTTGACTATCGTTGCGAAGGAGACAGACGCTATCAGGAAAAACGTCGGCTTGGCGGTCTGCACCATTCCGACGGTCTGCCGGCAGGCCGGCCAGCCATTTGTGGTTGACAGGTTCATCATGTCCCAGAAGGTCGCTGTCGGTCTTCTATCCGCCGCGGAACTGGATGCTCGCATAAGGCAGGCCGGAATTTCGGTTGTTGCAATAGATCCGAATGCCAGTACACGCCTTCTCAGTTCAGAGGCCAAGATCGGCCATATTCTCGATCATCAACGCGGCTTGCTCCCCCCTCACCCAGCGCCAACTCTGCGGGACAGCGGCCATTCAGCATTGTTGTGGAGGTTGGTCGGCGGCGGCGTTGAAGCCCCATTGTCGCTGAATTGAGCCGAGCATTGGCACGCAGGTCTTGGTAGCGCATGGTGATGGAGAATGCCGCGGAGACCATGGATGTTTGGATGAAGGACCTCGCCGAGGTGCTTTCCAAAGCGGCTGTCCAGGCGGCTGACTCGAATGGTGAAGTCGAGCGGACGCATACAGAAATTCAGGGTTGGCTGCGCGATGTGGGGCAGCGTCTTGGATACGATGGATGGATCGCCGCGAACAACGGTGGCCGTGCCGACAATGGTGTCCGTTTTTATTTAGAGACCATTCCAATTGGTGAGACGCGTTGTGTTTTTATGTTGACCACCGCGCTCATTTCGCCGCGCGCCTCCTGCCCAAGCGGCGGCGTCACCGGCTTAACGCCAACGCCCTCGGCAAGCTAAGACCCTTTATAACCAATCGATTCGGATTTCTTCTCTGTTGCGGCGTTGACGGCCCGCTGACAAACTGCTGCCAGCAGTTGGCTTTGATTCGCTCCCAAAGGGCTGAAGCTATGGGCGAAACGACGCTTATTCATCTGTCGCGTATGATCGCGCTCCAGCGCAAGCTCGATATGACGGCGCAGAATGTCGCAAATGCAGATACTGGCGGGTTTCGAGCCCGCCAGCTGTCGTTTCAGGAATATTTGAAGCCAGAGAAGGGCGTTGACGATAGGGGCAAGAAAGAACGCGCGGTTTCGCTCGTGGACCCGCGCTTTCAGTTCAACGAGGTAAAGCAAGGCGCACTTCAGCAGACAGGCAACCCGCTCGACCTGGCTATCGATGGAGAGGGCTATTTCGTCGTTCAGACGGCCGAGGGCGAGCGTTACACCCGCGTCGGCGCGCTGACGATCGACAGCCGAGGCGGAATCGTCACGCTTGCGGGACAGGCTGTGCTCGGGAAAAATGGGCCCTTGCAAGGGCCGCTTAACGAAGGCGATGTCAATGTCAGCGCGGACGGGACCATAGCCACCAAGCGTGCCGTCTTTGGCCAATTGCGGTTGGTGCGGTTCGCGCGACCTGAGTTGTTGCAACCCGCAGGCGGCACATTGCTGCGCTCGGATCAGCCGCTGGTCGAAAGCTCCGGCGAAGTCCGCGTCGTCAGTGGCGCCATCGAAAAATCCAACGTGCAAACGATGCGCGAAATGGGCCGGTTGGCCGAGATTACTCGTTCTTATGAAATGGTTGGACGATTGCTCAAAAACTCACAAGATGTCGATGACATTAACAAGCTGGGCAACGTTCCGGACTAACCGAACTACGGGCTGCGAGCCTGACTTGGTTTTCCAAGGCTACGGTCCATACTTAAATTGCGGAAGCCTGTCTCGCCTGACTAGCCAGAAACCTACGCTGTGCTGCCGGGCCAAGGAGTGCCATGTCCCGATCATCAAGGCGATACTGGATAGTGGGCGGGTTTGGGATTGCCGTTCTGTTCCCGTTCAGGCCGAACTGGTGAGCTGAAGATATAACGCAGCTGCTGTCCCGGCACGCCTGTCGAGGCGCATATTTAAAACGGTCTCGAGAACAGTAATTTCTGATCTCCTAAAGCCGATGCTGATCATATAGATCGGCATGTCGTAGAGCAGTGGGGTGAATGGCTGGTAGGCAACATGGCGACAACCAGATGTTCAGCAGCGACTTCCTTTCGGTCACAGTGTGACCATCCGCAGCCGCAGCGCGTTTCCGACCACGCTTACCGACGACAGCGCCATGGCCGCCGCCGCAAAAGACGCGAAAAGACATCAAGACGTCATGCCAGAAACGTTTGAGCCGAATTGAGGGGCAGGTGCGCGGCCTCGCCAAGATGGTGGAGGAGGACCGCTACTGCATTTATATCGTCACGCAGATCTCCGCCGTTCGTGCTGCACTGCGCCGCGTCGAGGAAGCGGTGTTGAAGGACCATGTCGCCCACTGCGTCGAGCATGCGATCGCGAGCGGCAATGCGGCTGATCAACGGCGAAAGATTGCGGAACTGATGGCAGTGGTCAGTCGGGCCGACCGATGAGCAACACTTGGGCAGAAACCCGGGTAGGAAATCTGAATATCTTGGCACAGACTTCGAAAAGAGCTTATGTACGGTGCAAGGGTATTCCGTATGAGCTGTGAGATAGACCGACGTCGATGTTGAGACGCGTGACCAGACCAATGCGATTGATGGCCGGGAGGTTGCTCTCAGCGATCTATCTGCTTTGCGTACTGGCACCAACACTCTCATTTGCATTTGCGGACGGTGCTCGCGCAGCCCCGTGTCTGACGGAAGATGAGCACGGGATGGGCATTGTACATGTCCATGAGCACGTGCAGTTGGCGCAGCACCTTCACGACGATGGTCGTGCGTATGATCACGCGGTGACTGCCGCAGGATTCGAACCTGACGCCGGACTACTGTGGTCCGAAGCGGACCCGGAGGTACCTGCCGGGAATCACCACAAATCCGCACCCGGACAGTGCTGCGGTATGGTATGCGTGAGTGCATTGTCGGCCACCATCACGGAAATTGCTCAGCCTGCCGTCCCGCCTGCACGCTGCGTGTCCGTGAACTATCGGGACGTGGTCAAAAATACGCCGCACCAACTCTACCGTCCCCCAAGTACCTGATCCGATCGCACGACGGGTGCCGTGTCCGGTGAGGACACGGCGCACCGTGGTCCATCATCAGATCAGGGCAAGCTTATGCGCGCACAAATTGCGGCGGGTTCCGTCATCGAAGCAATCGACTGGCGATGTAGACGATCCAAGGTTCGCCGACTATGCGGCATCGTCGTGCTCGCAGTATGCTTGTCCGGATGTGCGATTCCATTGCGGGAAAGCGACAGATCATCGGATTCATCCGATTCGCCGCAGCGCCTCAGTGGATCTTCCATTGTCGTGGGAGCGATAGGAGCGAATGCGCGGGAGGTCACGCAAGCCATACTGCGGATTCTGGCGGTGTCTGGATTCTAGTCATCACAGACAGCGATGGATTACGCGAAGGATGTTCATCACTTGGGTAGCGAGATTGGGGAAATGATGAATACGCAGAAGCCGGCATCTTGCGCCGCAGGGGGACAACTATGACATGGAAAACGTTCGTTCGGAATGCCGCGATCGGAAGTGTCGCCATTGGCGCGGTCGGCCTGGCGGGCTGCAGCCGGCCTTCCTATTTGCTGGCTGGCGCCGACCCCGCCGATCCCTCGGTACCGGTGGCTGTAGCGGGTTATCGATCGACGGTCGCTCCCTATACGACGCTGCGTCCCACGGCGCCCCGGTCGTGGCGCGAGCAAAACGAACAGGTCGCTCCGGCGCCCAAGTCTGGTCACTAGGAGCGCGCGATGTTCAAACGATTTGAAGATGCTTCCCTGCAATTTGGCCGATTGTGGTCGAAGAAAGCGGGCCTGACCGCGCTGGTGTCGGCGTTTGCGCTCTCCGGCTGTGCGACGTTTTCGCCCGATGGCGGTATGTCGGTTGTTGCCGATGTCGCAGGACAAACCATCAAAAAGGACGTCGTAGCAATTCGCTCGACCGAGGATGCGACGCAAGCCAAAGACGCCGTTCGAGACCTGCTTCGCCGTGGATTGACGGTCGATACCGCGGTTCAAATCGCGCTGCTCAACAATCGCGGGCTGCAGGCGGCCTATAACGATTTGGCGATCGCCGAGGCAGACCTTGTCCAGGACAGTCTGCCGCCAAACCCGACATTCTCGATTTCCCGGATCGCCGGCAACGGTGCGCTCGAGATCGAACGTCGGGTGGTTGGCGATATCCTGGCACTGGCAACGCTGCCGTTCCGCTCCGAGATCGCGCGTCAACGCTTCCAGCAGGCGCAACTGCGGGCTGTGCTTGAAACGCTGAGGCTCGCGGCCGATGTCCGGCGGTCATATTACCGGACGGTCGCTGCCAACGAACTCGTTGGACTGCTCACCGACGCCAAGTCGACGGCGGAGTCGACCGCCAAGCTTGCCCAGAAGCTCGGAGAGACCGGTTCACTCAACAAGCTCGATCAGGCCCGCGAGCAGGTGTTCTACGCCGAAACGACAGCGGATCTTGCCGCCACGCGACAAGAGGCGACAAGTTCGCGCGAACGGCTGGCCCGGCTCATGGGTCTATGGGGAAGCGATCTCAGTTTCCGGCTGCCAGATACCTTGCCCACTTTGCCGCGTCGCCCTTCTGCGCTCCCCTCCATCGAGGTGGATGCCGTCAGTCATCGCATCGATCTTCAGATCGCCCGCATCGAACTCGATACATTGGCGAAATCTCTCAACCTGACGGAGGCAACCCGGTTCGTCACGTTGCTCGATATCGCCGGCATTGATCGCAAGACGCGTGATCCTGATGGCGCACCATTTCGGGAACGTGGTTTTGACATCCAGTTCCAGATTCCGATCTTCGACGGCGGCGAGGTTCGCGTGAGACGCGCGGCGGCGACTTACAACGAAGCCTTCAATCGCCTGACCGAAAAGGCGGTCAATGTCCGTTCGGAAGCGAGAGATGCATACCGCGTCTATCGCTCGACCTACGACATTGCCGGGCAATGGCAGCGCGAAGTGCTGCCGCTGCGCAAGATCATCACCGAAGAAATGCAACTGCGGTTTTCCAGCATGCAGGTCGACGTGTTCGCGCTTTTGGTCGAGACACGACAGAGGATCGCCGCATTGCGGGCCGCAATCGATGCCAAGCGCAATTTCTGGCTGGCGCAATCCGATTTGACGACGGCTATCAACGGCGGCGGCTCTGGAGACACTCAAAAAGAATCACGCCCGACCACCACCGCCCAAGCGGGCGGGAGTGGCGGCGGCCACTGAAGGAGATGAGCATGCTATCGCGAAGAGGATTTCTCGGAACGGCGGCGCTGGTCAGCGCCAGCGCCGTTAGCGGCCGCGTGCAGGCGGCCAGCATCCCGGAAGCGCCGATCATGGACAAGGCGACGATGCAGCCACCGTTGCATCCCACGTCCGGTCCCGACTATCGGCCGGTGGTGACGCTGAACGGCTGGTCGTTGCCATGGCGCATGAACGGCGACTGGAAGGAGTTTCACCTGGTGGCCGAACCTGTGGTGCGCGAATTTGCCGAAGGCATGAAGGCTCATCTCTGGGGTTACAACGGCCAATCCCCGGGTCCCACCATTGAGGCAGTAGAAGGCGACAAGCTCCGTATCTTCGTCACCAACAAATTGCCGGAGCATACCACCGTACATTGGCATGGCGTGCTTTTGCCGAGCGGTATGGACGGGGTCGGCGGCCTCAACCAGCCTCACATCAAACCTGGCGAGACCTTCGTCTACGAGTTCCAGATGAAGCATAGCGGGACGTTTATGTACCACCCGCACTCCGACGAAATGGTGCAGATGGCGATGGGCATGATGGGCATGATTGTGGTGCATCCACGTGATCCGTCATTCCGCCCGGTCGACCGCGATTTCGTCTTCATCATGAGCACCTACCTGATCGACCCCGGCACCTACCTGCCGAAGGTCAACGAGATGACCGACTTCAACATGTGGACCTGGAACAGCCGGGTGTTTCCCGGGATCGATCCGCTGCCGGTGCGGCTGAACGATAACGTTCGGGTTCGCATCGGCAATCTCACCATGACCAATCATCCCATCCATCTTCACGGACATAAGTTCGTCGTGAGTTGCACCGATGGTGGCTGGGTTCCGGAAAGCGCCCAATGGCCCGAGACGACGATCGATGTTCCCGTCGGGGCGATCCGGGCCTTCGACGTCGTCGCGGACAATCCCGGCGACTGGGCGTTCCATTGCCACAAGTCACATCACACCATGAACGCGATGGGACACGACATGCGCAATATGATCGGCGTGTCGAAGAAAGATCTCGCCAAGGCGGTCGGCAGACTCGCACCAGACGCAATGGTGATGGGGTCGACCGGAATGGCAATGGGCGAAATGGAAATGCCTGCGCCCGACAACACGCTACCGATGATGACAGGGACCGGGCAATTCGGCCCGATCGAAATGGGCGGGATGTTCTCGGTCATGAAAATCCGCGAGGGGCTGGCCCGCGACGATTACAAGGATCCCGGTCCTTATGATTATCCGAAGGGCACTGTCGCCTACAAGGTCGACGCGCCGCCGGCTGAAGCGCCGCGGCAGAACAAGCCGAAAGAGTCGGCCAAACCGACTGAGATGAAAGCGATGAAGGGAATGAAAGGCATGAAGGGGATGTAGGCGGCAACGTGAGGACCGAAGCGTACGATCAACAAAGGAGCCGAAATATGAAGAAGTATCAAACTGGCATCGCGCTGTTTGCGACGGTGTTCCTGTCAGCGTCTGCCTGGGCGGGAGCGGGACCTGCAGGTCACAGTCACGGCGAAGGATTTTCGGCGGGCGAACCCGGTGACCCGAAGAAGCCCGCCCGGATCGTTCAGGTAACGATGGGCGAGATGGACGGCAAGATGATGTTCATGCCGGCGAAAGTCGAGGTGAAGAAGGGCGAGCAGATCAAGTTTGTGCTGCGTAACAATGGCGAGCTTGACCACGAATTCATCCTCGCCACAACGGCGGAAAATCTCAAGCATGGCGAGGCGATGAAGAAGAACCCTGACATGGAGCACGATGATCCGAATGGAAAACGGCTTGCTCCAAAGAAGGCCGATGAAATCGTCTGGAAGTTCACCAAGGCCGGTGAGTTCGAATACTCGTGTCTGATTCCCGGGCATCGGGAAGCGGGCATGGTCGGCGCGATCGTCGTCAAGTAATGCGCGACATCAATCCAAGAACCGAAAGGAAAGAACCATGAAGATCAATAAAATCGCAGCCGCAGCCCTCGCGCTCTCGTTGGCCTTTACGGCAGCATCCGCCGTTGCTCAAGCGGCGATGGTCAATGGCGAAGTGAAGAAGATCGACGAATCCGCGGGAAAGATCACCCTCAAGCACGGTCCGATCAAGAATCTCGACATGGATGAAGACGGGATGACGATGATCTTTCGCGTCCAGGATCCGGCGATGCTGAAGCAAGTGAAGGTTGGCGATAAGGTGCAGTTTGAAGCCGAACGCACCACCGCGGGAATCACGATCACGAAGATGCAAAAGGGAAAGTGACGACTCTTCGGCGCGGCGGTTCCTAGGCCGTCGCGCCGACTGGGTGAAAGCTCTGCAAGGAAGCGACCTCAAGCTGAGCCGACGTCGCAGCGGCGGTGTCCGTCCATCGAATATGCTCGCTGGATCGACTGCTCTCAGCAACGGGGAGTTGCGGATGGAAAGTGCGGGCTGGAGCGGTGGGACCAGAACAGTTATGGAAAAAGCCTTGGCGCAAAGACGGTTTCAGATCAGACGAGCGGCCAGTCGTGACACTCGCCTGATCGCAAAGTTGGCCAACATGGCGGGTGGCGATACGCTCGCGTTCATCTTGCGCGGCATCGACTCCACAGCGGAAACAATGCCAACGTATCGCGAGATGGCTGCTGCGCCGACCGGAATATACTCGTATCAAAATTGTCTGGTTGCCGCATCAGGCAGCCGGATCGTCGGCATGGCGAACGCGTTTCCCGCCCGGCTCATCGAAAGAGAGATTGCCGGGGCCGTATTGACCGAGCGTGAGGAGTTGCTGTGGCCACGCACGGAGCTCAACGATCCCACCAGCTTCCTGCTGAACAACATCGCGGTCGTGCGCAGCCACCGCAGACTAGGCGTGGGTGCCGCACTGCTGGCTGCGGTCGTCGATGAGGCCAAGCAGCAGTCGTTTCCCTCCGTGACGTTGCACGTTTGGGCCGACAACACGGAAGCGATCGCTTTCTATCTCGCCGCTGGTTTCAAGGAGGTTCGTCACGCGGAAATTCCCTGGCATCCCGACCTGCCGCACACGGGCGGAAGTCTCCTCATGATGCTGCCGCTCGGAGTTGAAAGGGACGAATCGGTGAGGCGGCGCCTTGCGACCGTATCTCAAGACTCGGCGGATGAACGAACATCGACTTCAGCTTGAGGACATCATGATTGCTCTCCCATACGACTATTTCCTGATCGCATGGTTCGTCATCGCGGCCGCTTCCACGGCCTACGTCGCTTTCGACCAGTTCAACGGAAATCCCGAACCGACCGTGATGAAGTGGGGCTTCATCCTTGTGACCCTGTACATGGGTCCGTTCGGACTTCTCCTGTACGTACTCGCTGATAAGGAGCCGCGGCCCGGAGAACATGAACAGTTCACGTCTCCGCTTTGGAAGCAGGGCATCGGAAGCACCATTCATTGCGTCGCAGGTGATGCCACCGGCATTATTCTCGCAGCGACCGTGACCGCATTGCTCGGTCTACCGATGTGGATCGACCTGATCGTCGAGTATGTCGCGGGCTTCTCGTTTGGTCTTTTCATCTTTCAAGCGTTGTTCATGAAAAAGATGATGGGCGGTACGTATTGGGAAAATGTTCGGAAGAGTTTCATGCCGGAGTTCATCAGCATGAACGCCATGATGGCAGGCATGGCACCGATCATGAGCCTGTTGATGATGGGTCGCGACATGCGGGCGATGGACCCGCTCGAGCTGATCTTCTGGGGCGTGATGTCCCTTGGCGTGATGGTCGGGTTCGCGACCGCCTATCCGTTCAACGTTTGGATGGTGAAGAAGAAAATCAAGCACGGCCTGATGACCGCCCGCTCGGATGAGCAAGCTGCCGGGAAGGGCTCGATGTCCGGAATGAAGTCCGAGATGGGTGAAATGTCGGATGCCGACATGAGCCACATGAAGGGACACGACGACCATCCGCAGAAACAAACGGCTGCCAACGGCCACAAGTCTCATGGCACCCATCAAATGACGAGCGAGGCGACGACGCCACAGTTGGCTGCGCTCGCTGGCGTGACGACATTCCTTCTGATTTCCGGAATGGTGCTCCCGGGTTTCAAGGTCAATCTGGGTCTGAGCGTACGCGACGTCGGCGGCGCCATTATGCCGCCGGGCATGATCATGACCTTCGACACGCCGGGGGAAGCTATGAAGGACATGGCGGCGGTCAATCCTCGGCAGGTGGTCTACAAGGCGCCTGCCGACGCTCGAGGGGACAATGTTCTTGAACCGCGTATCGAGAACGGAGTGAAAATATTCGATATCGAGGCTTCGATCATACGCTGGAATATTCTTCCCGATGTCTCCGTAGAGGCCTATGCCTACAATCGCCAGGTGCCGGGCCCGCGGCTTCAATTGACCGAAGGCGATCACGTCCGGATCAATTTCCGCAACAGCCTTCCGGAATCCACGACCGTGCACTGGCACGGTCTGATCGTACCAAACGAGATGGACGGCCCAGCCAAGATAACCCAGCCGCCCGTGGCGCCGGGCGGTCAATACACATACGAGTTCACCGTAGGCCAAAGCGGAACCTATTTTTATCACAGCCACGACCACCCCGATCGTCAACAAGGCCTAGGCCTCTACGGCGCGTTGCTGATCGCGCCGAAGGACAGCGCCGCCGATGTAAAAGCCGATCTCGAGTACACCATCCAGCTCCAGGAATGGTTGAAGCGCGAGTGGTTGACGTACCCCGCGATGCTGATGGAGGGCGGCCTTCCGAATTACTTCACAATCAATGGGAAGTCGTATCCGGAGACAGACACCGTCTCCATGAAGGTTGGGCAAACCATCAAGATTCGCTTCATTGGCACAAACAATAACTTCGTTCACCCCATGCATGTTCATGGCGGGCCTTTCCAAGTGGTGGCCCGCGATGGAGAGGCGCTGGCAGAAAACCAGCGGTTTCTTGCCGATACGGTGAATGTCGGACCAGGACAACGCTATGACGTCGTCTGGACCGCTCGGAGACCCGGGAGATGGCTTGTTCACTGTCATATCCCGCATCACACCACCAACAACAACGTCGAACAGAAAGGAGCGGGCGGTCTAACGCTGGTTCTCAACGTGCAATAAGGGGCAATTAACAAATTCAAGGAGAGCTTAATGAAACACATGAGCAAAGACATGCAAAAGTGCATCGACGAATGCTTGCGCTGCTACCAAGTGTGTCTCGGTTCGGCCATGACGCATTGCCTCGAGACCGGCGGAAAACATGTCGAGCCAGCGCATTTCCGGTTGATGATGGCATGTGCCGAGATCTGCCGGACCTCCGCACACTTCATGCTGTTGAACTCGCTTCATCACAAGCATGTGTGCCGCGAATGCGCGGAGATTTGCACCGAGTGTGCCAAGGATTGCGAGCGATTGGGTGGCATGGACGATTGCGTCCGGGCCTGCACACAATGCGCAGAGAGCTGCCGCGCGATGGCTGCCTAGTCACCGACGGACCAACCATTCGATCGATGGTTGGTCCGTGGGTCTCCTCTTTAGGACGAGGGTCCGCCTGGAATTTCGATTGCCACAAAACCGTAAGTGTTCCCTTATCCTGAAGCCATGCTCAGAGTTTTCATGACAATCCGTGCTATCCTTCCTGCCAAAGGACGAGACCTCCGACTCGATCTTTTCCGCGGCCTTGCGAACTGGGCAATCTTTCTCGATCACGTCCCGAACAACGCGGTCGCGTGGCTCACGACCAGAAACTATGGATTCAGCGATGCAGCGGATATCTTCGTCTTCATTTCCGGCTATACGGCCGCGCTTGTCTACGCCAAGAGCATGCTCGTCCAAGGTTTCGTTGCAGGAACCGCTCGACTATTAAAACGCGTTTGGCAACTATATGTCGCGCATGTGCTGCTGTTCGTTTTCTATATCGCGGCAATCGGCTGGGTCGCGGAAACCTACAATCATTCTCATCTTGTGGATGAATTCAACGTTGCAGGGTTGATCGACCATCCAATGCTGACCTTAAAGCAAGGCTTGCTGCTCAAATTCAAGCCTCTGAATCTCGACGTTCTTCCGCTCTATATCGTTCTGATGGCAGCTTTTCCGCTGGTATTGTGGCTGATGCTTCGGCGGCCAGACTTTGCAATCGCCAGCTCGCTCGTTCTTTATTTCGCGGCACGCCAATTTGGGTGGAATCTTCCCGCCTATCCGTCGGGTGTTTGGTATTTTAACCCGTTCACTTGGCAACTCCTCTTTGTGCTTGGAGCCTGGAGCTCGCTCGGAGGAGCGTCGCGACTACAGAGGCTCATTCGGTCGCCCGCGATCATATCGATCTGTTTCGTTTATCTGGGGTTTGCGCTGTTTATGACAGTTGCAGGCTATGTCGCGCCGCTTGGAAAAATAATCCCTGAGGGACTGTTTGGCGCATTCAATCCTAACGACAAGACAAATCTCGCGCCATATCGGATTCTGCATTTCGTCGCCTTGGCCGTGCTGGTCGTTCGGTTTTTCCCCTTTGATTGTCCCGGGTTGACGTCCCGCTGGCTTCGCCCGTTGATCATCTGTGGTCAGCGTTCGTTGGAAGTGTTTTGCGTCGGAGTGTTTCTCTCCTTCGTCGGTCATTTCGTTCTTGAGCTGGTCTCCGACTCACTTCTCGCGCAGATCATCGTGAGTGTGTCTGGAATCGCGCTCATGACGGCCGTCGCCTACTACCGATCATGGTCCAAGGATTTGGACAAGCAACCCGCGACGTCCAAATCCAGTGAAAAGGCGGTTTCGACATCGGTCACTTAGAAGTTTGTTCGGAGGAAGAGATGTTTGGAATGGTTTCGATCATCAACGGAGTACGGACCCGCGACATGGATAACTCAGGCAAATATCCAACAGTTTTGACTCGCAGAAGCGTTTTGGGACTAACCGCCGCGCAGATCGTTTTGTGAGCGCGGAGGGCCGGTCTCTCGATCAATAGCCAGGACGGGAGTGCGGGGGCGGTGGCCAAGCCGAGCGAGAACAGTGTGAGTAACAAACGTTGACGCCGGGTTGTGCTAACTTTGGTAATGGCTGGCCGATCAGCCGCTTAATCCGCAACATATCCTGGCAAGGGCTTCCGTCATCAATACCAATCTGTCCGGCGCAAAGCACTACGTTTCCATTCCGAACATGATTGACCCGGACGGAGGAACGCAAAGCAGACTCAGCTCATTCGCACGGTGGCGAGCAAAAATGGTCCGCTCGAGTGCTTTTATATTGGATTGCAGATCTTCGATCTGCATCATGATCAGCTTGCGCACGACTGCGCTGCTTCTGGAAGCTCAGAACACTCTCGCTATCTTGGGCGAGTTGGTGAAGTTCCGGAATCCGCCAGACGCCTTTTGGTGCGATCAGCCCGAATTCGGCAGTGATCCGAAAGGACTTCGGGATGCGCCCGAGATGGGCGCAAATGCCGATGATCACGAGCGACTGTTCGCGACCTGTTTTCAAAGAGGTTGGGGGTCTGGCAGGCTTGCCCGTTCAGGGCGAGAGCTGGTCGATCTGCTTTTTTGGCACGATGGAAGATGAATATCGGCTGGCCGCCAAAATACCTTAACGCAGGGCAGGATCTGACACGGATGCTCGTCGCGGTTTCGCGATTTGCGAGAAGCACGATCTAAGCAGCGAGACGACCAAGCCGCGCGACCGAAGCGCAGGCCGTTCGATCAAGAACCACGACGGGAGCGCCACGCTTACGGCGAGGATAAGGGAGGCCGTGACGAGCGCGAGGGTCCCGATGGTTGGCCACGTCAAGATGAGAGTCTGCGTAATGGGCCAGCCGAAGATATATATTCCATACGACAGATCGATCTGGTTGGTCAGCTCGCGCAGCCTTCCCGTTGACACTTTTGCCAGCCACACAGCGCCATATCCCGTCGCAAAGAGGGAGACAATTCTCTCCCATCCCGTGCCGCGGGCCATCCAGAAGGCGAAACCCAATGCCAATACCCCGGTGATTGATAAAGGAATGTGATCCCGAAAAACATAAAGGCCGACCCCAAACGAAAAGCACAGCCAAAGCCGGGCCACCTGATCGATCGGAGCGGCGTCGCAACCGAAGCGAGAGAATAAAAACCCGCCGGCGATCGCCCAAGACGCGGCAAGTAGCCATGCGAACCGATGCTTGTTCAGAACGCCGACAAAGCCAACAAGCGCCAAGACGACGTAGCAAGCCACCTCATATTTCAGCGTCCATATCGATGCATTCATGACGGAGGGATGGGGATTGGCGGTGAACACCCCTGGCAATCCGGTAGCCGCCGAGCCGAGCAAGAGCGTCTTCAACCCATATTGCCAAACCCGGGTATCGGCCAGGAATTGCGCGGGGGTGCAGGCCGTCACCAGGACGCCGAGCAGGATCAACACAAACGCACAAGCCGCAAGGGCCGGAAAAATACGCAGGCCACGAGCCACGAGGAACTCAACCGTCGATCGTGAACGCGCCCAACTGGCGGCCACCGTCAGCCCGGACAGAACGAAGAAAACATTAACCGCGTGGGCGCCGAGATCATAGTGGTTGATGCCCGAGAATATCTCGTCGGCCTTGCTGCCCGAGCGCAGAAAGACAGCGTGTGAAATAACCACAGCAGCCGCGGCCAGGAGCCGCAGCAAGTTGAAATTGTTCTGTTTTGGATCAAGAATTTGCGCGACGAGTACCGGGTTCATCTGAACTCTCCTCGGTCCGTTTTCATTCTTTCGGACGTCCAGCGCGGACCAATATTCTTTGGCGATATTGTCCACTAGCAAAAATGATGCAACCGGAGACGAGCAAATCGGTTAACGGCAAGACGCCTCATGTCACAATAATTGCCTATCTCGCGATGGCCGGACCCAAAGCCGCCGCCTGTCCTTGCGCAACAAACTGTCCCAGAACTTGAGAGGGATGCGTTTTTCTGATCAATCCAGCAGAACACATCAGGTCCATAGATGCCGCGAGAGTTTTGCAGCCGCGTTACGCAGCGGAATGGGCGAGAGAGATATGGCCGCCATCGCGCTTCTTTATCCTCTTGGCGCATTCATTGAATTTGAGACGTCCCATACTCTGCTCGTGCCATGAATCGCCCGCATTAACCGAGCGAAGAGTGAGCTGACGGTGCAGCTGGGCGCTGTGCGACGGATGTGCGGATGTCGCACCTGGACTTGACGCCGACGTAGCGAGTGCAGCACGCCAAAACTGATGCGGCATGCTTACCAAGCCCGCGGATGATATCGCTAAGCGATTGACCGGCCATCCATCGCGCCCAAAGCTCGTCCTTCTGCTGCGAGGACAAGCTCCACTTGCTGGTCTGGGCTTTTCCCGGAGATCTTCCGAAAATCAAATACCCGGCTGGGGTCTCCCAACCGGGCTTCAAAAAACGATTCGTTCAGCCGACGCAGCCGATTACTCGAACGCGTGGGTAACACGACGGGTTGCAGGATCAACGATCACATAACGATCGTTCACAATCGAATACTGATGGTTTCGAGCAGACGGCATTTGAGTCACGAGGCCATCAGGCAAAGGGTGGAGCTGGGCAGAGCCAGGCAAGGCGACACCGACCTGTGCGTGAAACCCCGGTTCCTGGTGGGACTGATAGCGCTGACTCGTCGCGTGCTGTCGGATCATCGAGCCGTGCTCGGACGAGAATACACCCGCATGAGCGCCAACGGTTCCATGAGTACCCGCAGGCTCATGGGTCGCCGATTGTGCTAAGGCGAAGCTCATACCGGCGACCAATGTCGCTGCAACCAAGGTAAATGTTTTCATAGCGATATTCCTTCTGATTTGCGAAAGTAGGAAGACTCCAATCCGGATGCGGAGTGGCATTCGCTCTCGTTAATGTGCCTCGGTTCGCTTTGTTCCTTTGCCCCATCGGAAGTTGTGAACCCAACGTTTGGAGCGCTTCGCAGCTTGGTGCGTTGCTCCGCAAAGCCCGCTGCCGCGGTTGCGGATCAGTGGCGCGATATACCGCCAAATTGAAAAGGAAACCGTCGCATGACCAAACAGTTGAGAACTGTGATCTTCGCAGCCTTGGTTCTTCTGGGCGGTATCGTTTTTTATGTCGGTTCTGGCGCCTACGATGTCGGTGCGGATACGCCGCATTGGGAAGTCACCCGAAGGGCCATAGAGGTTGTTCGCGATCGCTCGATCGAAGTACGCGCGAAACAAATCGAGCTACCCGACCTCCAGGACGAACAGATGGTTCTGAAGGGAGCAGGACAATATGCGGAAATGTGCGCGAATTGCCACCTCGCACCCGAACAGACCGATTCGAAGATTCGACCTGGACTCTATCCGAGGCCGCCCAACCTGTCCGAGCAGCGCGTCGAACCCAAGAGGGCTTTCTGGGTGTTGAAGCACGGACTTAAAATGAGCGGCATGCCGGCTTGGGGCCTCACACACGACGACGCGACACTCTGGAGCATCATCGCGTTTGTCACCAGGCTGCCTGGCTTGTCCGCGGAGCATTACAAGGACTTGGTGGCCAAGGCACCTCCCGACGAAGAAATGGAATCCATGAATAAGAGTGACGATCAGAAGCCGGGAAAAGACAAAAAGTCCGGCTCCGGAATGCAGACCGAGCCAAAAGGTGTTCAAAAGCACTGACCGGTGAGCGCCGGATTGCTGGTCGGAGGTTTGCGGAGACTCTCGGATGGAAGCCACAGGTCGACGCCGCGTCTACTGGTGCGCGAAATCCTGGGCATTGAGTCCGGCCGGCACTCCGAAACTGCTGGCCAGAGGAGCTGTATTCCCACTGACCCGCAATAAAATCGGGCTTGTGCCGCATCAGGGCGAGTCAGCTGGGTATTCGCGAGGAGCTTGCCACACAAATGTGCGCGGCGCTGGTAGCTCCCATCACGCCAAGTCCTCGTGGAGCAGCGCCGTGTTGATCCAATGGCCGCTTTCGCACCTTCGGCAGCGGCGATGATGGCCTGCAGCACGTCGCGCGACGCATCTCCTGCCACATAAAGACCCGGCACATGGGTCATCTGCTGGTCGTTGTCCACTGTGCAGCCCTTGGGACTATACGTGTCGCAACCGAGACGCGCCGCGAGATCGGTGGACTGGCGACTTTCCGTGTTAAAAAAGATACCAGCGCGCCGTAGGAGAGGCCCGGACTCGAACACGATGTCGAACGAGGCCTGGTAGGGAATGCTGCTGTCGACCTCCAAGCGCGCGATCCTTTCCTCTCGAATCGCGATGCCGTGGCGATCCAGGCGCTGGCGGTAGTCGGTGCTCAGGCCCGAGGGGCCGTCGCTGCAAAGGACGATGTCGCAGCTCCACAGCGTCATCTCAAGCGCCAGCCCACCGCCCTTGTGGTCGCCGCGGCCGTAGATCGCGAGCGGCTGGTCGCGCATCTCCCAGCCGTCGCAGTACGGACAGTGGAAGACCGCCGCGCCGTAGAGTTCGCGAAAGCCCGGCTGGTCCGGTAGCGCGTCGGCCACGCCCGCCGCCAGCAGCAGTTTGCGGGCGCGAAATCTGCGGCCATCGCGCGTGCGCACCGAAAAGCCGGTGTCGGTGTGCGCAGCGTCAACGACACGCGCTTCGTCGACAACGACCGATGCGTACGCCGCGAGCTGCTCTCTCGCAATGGCACGCAATTGCGCCGGCGCGACGCCGTCGCGGCTGAGGAATCCGTGTAAGGCATGCGATACGGCGTTACGCGGCCTGCCGTCGTCGAAGAGCAGAACCTTCCGGCGGCAGCGCCCGAGTACCAAGGCGGCGTTCAGCCCCGCCGGGCCTCCGCCCACTATGATCGCGTCCCAGAGGTCGGTCTGCTTCGGCGATCCGCTCATCGGGTGGTTCTCCTTCGCATCGACGACGACGCTTCGCTCACTGGGCGAAACTCATGCCTACCACGCGCGACAGCATCCGCCGGCTCGCAAGCCACCATTGCAAGTGCCCGCCGCGCCTTGGCAGCAAAACGTCCGGTGCGACGAAACGATACAACCACCAGCGCAAAAACGTTGTAGCCCTGCAGGCGAGGCGACTCCACCACCTAGCGGCCATATCACTCGCCGGAACCTGCCGCACTTTGTTAGCCCACGAACCCGATGGGCAGGCGCACGATGGCGGTGTGAATGGGCGGGAGAGACCGCACGATGGCGGCCTTATACAACAAACCACAGATCTGGCAGCTGCCCTTTTCATCAGGGCCTGACGGCGGTTTGTCGGACAGACGTCTCAGTACCTCAGCGCTGCGATGCCAGCGGAACGCTGTGTGAAATGCGCAACATGCAGCGAGAATCGAGCTTTTCTCGAACATGTCCCGTTTTCGCCCTGGTGAGCTTGGGTATGCTCCAGCAGCAGTTTTCGCAAGCTTAGAGGAACAGGCTGATGCTCAATCGTCGAACCCTCCTTGCGCAAAGCGCCGGCATAGGAGGCCTAGCCGCGCTAAGTCACGTGCTTCCTGCTTGGGCGCGCACCGGAACGCGCGGCATTGCCCCGACCTTGCCGACGCTCTCGGGGCGGGACATCGCGCTGACGATCGGGCACATTCCGTTCAACGTGGACGGGCGAACCGGCCGGGCGATCGCCATCAACGGGACTATTCCGGCGCCGCTCCTGCGGCTGCGTGAGGGCGAAACCCACCGAATCGCGGTCACCAACACCCTTGAGGAGACCACGTCCATCCATTGGCACGGCTTCCTCATTCCGTTCCACATGGACGGCGTTCCGGGCGTGAGCTTCCCGGGAATCCGCCCGCGCGAGACCTTCGTGTACGAACTCCCCATCAGACAATCCGGGACCTTCTGGTACCACAGCCATTCGGGGCTGCAGGAACAGCTCGGCCATTACGGGCCGGTCATTATCGACCCCGCCACCCCCGATCCGGTCACCTATGAACGCGAGCATGTAATAGTGCTGTCCGACTGGAGCTTCATGGATCCCGAAAGGATCATGGTCCAGCTGAAACAGGAGGGAGGTCATTTCAACCGAAATAGGCTGACCGTCGCTGGTCTTTCCAGCGACGATCCCGCGCAGCGCATGTCGCTCGAGGAGCGGCTGCAGTGGCAAAAGATGAGGATGGATCCGACCGACATCTCGGACGTGACCGGCGCGATCTATACGTATCTGATTAACGGTCACGGACCTGAGGAAAACTGGACCGGGCTGTTCCGTCCCGGCGAGCGGGTGCGGCTGCGCTTCATCAACGCAGCGGCCATGACGGTCTTCCAGGTCCGTATCCCGGGGTTACGCATGACCGTGGTCAGCGCCGATGGCGAAAATGTGCGCCCTGTCAGCGTCGACGAGTTCCAGATCTCGGTCGCGGAAACGTACGACGTGATCGTCGAGCCGAAGGAGGATCGCGCCTTCACCATCGTGTCGGAGGCCGCCGACCGGTCCGGCATGGCGCGGGGGACGCTGGCTCCGCGCATGGGCATGTCGGCGTCCGTGCCTCCGCTTCGCCCTCGTCCGCTGCTGGGCATGGAGGATATGGGCATGCCCGGAATGGGCGGCGGCGGGTCGATGGGCGGCATGAACCAGGGCGGCATGGCGGGCGGCGGCTCCATGCCGGGCATGAATCACGGCGGCATGGCGGGCGGCGGCTCGATGAGCGGCATGGGTCAAGGCGGCATGGATATGAACATGCGCGACCCGGCCAACGTGCCGCCAGACGTAGACATCAACCCCGGCGTGGACATGATAGCGCCGGACCCACAGGACCGCACCGGTCATCCAGGGCTGGGCTTGAAGGATGTCGGCCACAAGGTCCTCACCTATCGCGATCTTGTCGCCCTCAAGCCGAATCGTGACAGGCGCCGTCCGACGCGCACCCTGGAAATCAATCTGACCGGCAACATGAACCGCTTCATATGGTCGATTGACGGCCGGAAGTTCAGCGACGGCGTAGAGCCCATCCGTCTTGCCCGCAACGAGCGCGTGCGCGTGACCATGGTCAACAACAGCATGATGCAGCACCCGATGCACATTCACGGCCACTTCATGGAGTTGGTGAACGGGCATCCCGGACGTCATCCACTGAAACACACCATCAATGTGCTGCCCGGAAGCAAGGTGAGTTTCGACATCACCGCCGACAACCCGGGGGACTGGGCTTTTCATTGCCACCTCCTGTTCCACATGCACGCCGGCATGTTCAACGTGGTGACGGTCCGCCCGCTGGATCGGCGGCCCGCATGACCACGCTCCGAGTCGCATTGCTGGCAGTGGCCACGGCGCTGCCCGTCTCCGCAGCGGCCCAGCAGATGGATCACTCCATGCCGATGCCCGGGATGGAGGCTGCGCCAAAAAAGGAAGTGGCACCGCCCACACCCGCGGCTCCGAGCGGGCAATCAGGCGCACACTCGGGACACGGCCGGCAGGCAACCGGCGGCGCTCCCGCGGCGCGTCCTGCCGGAGCTAAGCGCAAGCAAACGTCCTCCGCGGCCTCCCCCGCGGGGCACAAAATGGGGGCGATGGGCGAAACCGGCCAGATGGGCGGAATGGGTGGCGCGAAGCCCGAACCGCCAAATCCGCCCCCGCCGGGTGCCGCCCTTTCAGGGCCGGCGCATGCGGCAGACCTGGTCTATACCCCGTCCGACATGGCGCAGGCCCGCGAGGGTCTCCGGATGGAGTCAGGCGACACGAAAGCATATCGGGTTCTGCTCGACCGATTCGAAACGCAATTTCAGAAAAGCGAACCCGGGTATCGCTGGGACGCGCAGGCTTGGTACGGAGGCGACTTCGACAAGCTCTGGATCAAGACAGAAGGCAGCGGCGCTTACCGCGGCAAGCTCGAAGAGGCGGAAGTCCAGGCGCTCTGGAGCCGGGCCATCACGCCCTGGACGGATCTCCAAATGGGCGTACGCCAGGATTTTGCAGCCCGGCGGACGCATGCCGTTCTCGGGCTGCAGAGCCTCAGGCCTTTCATGTACAATGTGGAGGCTGCCCTCTTCATATCGAACAGGGGCGAAGTCACCGCCCGGTTTGAAGCCGAATACGATCTTTTCTTAACTCAGAGGCTGATCCTTCAACCCCGGGTGGAAGCGAACCTGTCCGCGCAGGACATCCCAGAACTCAACATCGGCGCCGGTTTGTCCACCGTCGAAGCTGGGCTTCGCCTGCGGTATCAGTTCATCCCCGAATTCGCGCCCTACATCGGAATCGAGTACGAGCGAAAACTCGGTAATACCGCTGGCTATGCCCGTGACAATGGGGAGGGTGTCGGCAGCTTTCGCTACCTCGTCGGTCTGCGGTCCTGGTTCTAGCAGAGGACGGGCAGCGCCTGCTCGACACGGCCCGGCTGAGAGATGTAGCTGGAGAGCTGGGCAGCATCTGGAGAGCTTGGCGAAGGGTGCCTACAGGTCGGGCGCGGGCGTTGCGAACCTGAGGCTTGTCGTGGCTGCGGTTGTGGCGGTTGGTATGCTGCCGCAGCCCTGAACCATTTGGTTTTTTGTTTGTTGACGAGCATCGGCCGTTCTCAAACAGGAGACCTCATCGTGAAATTCTCGCCCGTGAAATTCTCGCCTATGATGGCGGTCCTTGTGGCCGTCGCGCTCTCCGCCCCAGCCTTCGCGCAGCAGGCCCAGACCGGGCAGGGGGAAACCATGCCGGGAATGCAGATGCCGGGTATGCGGCCCATGAACATGGACAACATGAGTGCCGCCCAGAAGGAATACCACGCCGCGATGCAGAAGATGAACCGGGACATGATGCAGGGGATGATGGACCCGGATCCCGGAACATCCTGGATGAAGCAGATGATTGCGCATCACCAGGGCGCGGTCGATATGTCCGAGGTTGTGCTCAAGCACAGCAAGGACTCGGATGTGATCAAGGAAGCCCGGAAGACCAAGGAGCAGAATGAGAGGGATCTCCAGGAGCTCCAGGCCAAACTCAAGAAGGAGGAGAAGAAAGGCTGAGAGCTGCTGTACGGCTTCTGTTCCGCTTTGGAGATTTGGGCCAGTTTAACTGAGAGCTTCCGGCCATAAGGAGCCCGCAGGGCTATTCCTGCGGGCGGTAAATATGGTCATCGGCGTCCTGTCGCCGATTGCACTATGTGGTCTCACATAGTTGTATGTCTTGGCGCCAAGATTCGATCTTCGTTCGGGCGTCGTCAAGGTCCAAGAACCAATGCTGGTTGAGGCATTCGACACGACGACAGATGATGGAAAGATGTATCGGTGCTCCCAAGATGGCGCAGGTATGCAGGGTCATCGCCTAGCACAGTACAGTCGTAGCGATGGTTCGCATGGCGTGACTTGGAGCTAGGAAGTGAAACCGGGAATGTTCGCATTCTGCTGTTACCTTCAAGGTCGTCGAATCAAACTAACTGACTCGTCGGCCTGTGGATGGCGCGGACGCCCGAGAGCTGACGGTCCGAGCTTTGCCAGTACCTTGCCAGCCAAGCGTTCGTGCAGCACGACACCGAAGCGGCGTTCCAGCTTGTCACGCAAATCCACGCGCCGCCTGCGCACCACCCATGACAGACCGGATCCGGGCCATCTCAACCAGCTTGGCCAGTTCGGCCTGCTGCTCCGCCGAGAGTTTTGGATTGGGACCTGGCACGCTTGGGAACAAAGCGCAGACGAAGGGATTGACTGAGATGGTACATGTGAACAGAAGGGAATCCGACATGAAGACGCTAACCTTGGCTGCGATTGCGCTGCTAGCCGGCATGACCGTTGCCTTCGCCCAATCGCCAACCCATGAATCGACGCGTCCTCACGGTACGGTTGGCGTTCATGGAGGAGTTGCTTTCTCGGCTGAGCACGGCGCGGTGATCCGCCAACTCGCACCAAGAACCGGGCTTCCACGCGCAAGTCGGCGCGACATTGCCCCCTTCCGCTCCGCATCATCCTTTGCCTCACGGCCTGGTAACCCAGGTGCCGTCTGCGGGAAGCCATCATTATTCAGTTGTGAATGACCGATATGTCATCGTCGATCCGTCCAGCCGACGCATCATTCATACGTTCGATTAACGAAGGGATCTCGGGAGCGAGTCTCCGATCCCTGACCCGCGTTTCGGAGTTCGGATTACCGGCGCGGGAACTTGCTGAAGTGCCGCAACTTATTTTAGTCGGACTACCTTACGATAACATGGAGAGGATCTCATGCGCAAATTAGCCCTTCTTGTTGCGACCGGTCTGATGCTTACGGGCGGCAACTTTGCTTCCGCCGCCCCGGCGACCCCCGCTTCAGCCGACCCATGGCTCAGCCGAGGGGAACCCTTGGTGACCTCCGTCGCGCAAAAGAAAGGCAAGAAAGCCAAAAAAAGTAAGGCATCGTCCGGGAATATGGGAGATATGAAAGGCATGCCGCCCGGCCACAAGATGTAAGGAGTGGCCTCGTCCGCGAGTTGGCAGGTGTGCCATCGGCGTCGCTATCTTGCATAACGAACCGATGCCGATGGGCCGGCAGCAAGAGTCGCTTGGTCTTGCTTCTGCTCTATCGGTGCCGGTGATCGCCTTTTCCGAGTTGTCTTTCCTTTCTCTGATTTATCGCCAAATTTTGGTGAGGGCTGGGCCGGTCAGGAGGCGGCAATTTGGGCTGACGGTTCCCGCGGACTTCAATCCGGTCGGTGAACGTCACCGAGAATGAATTTTGGCAACTGCGCAACGCCTCATCTCAATGGCACACCTCGATGCGCCGGAAATAGACCCGTCCATGTGGTCCCACAACGCGCCGCCGCACGAGATAACAGTCGCCACCTCCATAGTAGGCGTAACCACCATAATAGGGGTAGTCGTAGCCACCATAGCCCAAGCCATATGGGCCAAAGCCAAAACCCCGTGACCGAGGTGGCCGCCATGACCGCCGAAACCGCCATGGCCTCCGAAGCCGCCGTGACCTCCGCCGTGACCTCCGAAGCCGCCGCCGTGCCCACCACCCCCGCCGTGTTGCGCTGTCGCCGGCCGGACGTCGCTCAACATGCCGACGCTCACCAAAAGAGCCGCAACGGCGGCCCATTGCACGCATTTTCTGATCTTCCTGAGTTTTCAAACGAAGTGCAACACCAGATTAGGGTGTTGCGATGGACCGACGATATGCCCAGCTATCGCTGGAAGACCGCTGTGCGATTGCCGCACTTCACGCCGAGGGGCGCTCGATCCGGCAAATCGCATCAACTCTGGATCGCTCGCCATCGACTGTATCCCGGGAGCTGAAGCGCAACAGTGGACGGCAAGTGGGTTACAAACCCGCCTATGCACAGGCCCAGACCCGGGCGCGGCGCTGGAAAGGCGCGCGGCTGGAGCGAGATGCCACGCTGCGCGAGCAGGTGCTGGAAGGTCTTCGCCGGGGCTGGTCGCCGGAACAGGTCTGCGGCTTTCTAGCCCGGCAGCATGGCGGCCCGGTGATCGCGCCGGAAAGCATCTACCGCTTCATTCACGCCCAGCTCGCACGCACCAATGATTACAGCTGGCGGCGTTATCTGCCGCGCGGCAAAAGCAAACGCGGCTTCCGTGGCCGCAAGGGTGGCTCGTCCGCCCTTCACATCGAGGCGCGGGTCCCGATCGCGCTGCGGCCGGCGCAGGTCGAAGACCGCTCCGTCGCAGGCCACTGGGAAGCCGACCTGATGATGTTCTCGCGCTACGGACAGGCCATCCTCACATTGCACGAGCGGTCCTCACGCCTGCTGATCGCTGTCCGCTTGCCCGGCAAGGCCGCCCGTCCTGTCGCTCAAATCATCGCCCGCCTGCTGGCGCCTCTGCCGCCCGAGTTGCGTCAGACCATCACCTTCGACAACGTCCTAAGAGCGGAAGGAAATAGAGAGGACAGTCAAAAGTCTCTCTGTACGCCAGCATGCTCTCGCAGCATGACGCTCGTCAAGTTGCATGGTCGAACCAGGCGGCTTCCACGAGTAAAGGAAAAGATCTCGTCCATAGCAAACACAGGGTACGCCGATTGCGGCCCTCACCGTCCTCAACACGAGCTTCTGATCCAGGTGGAAGACCCGAACATTATCTACAGGGTCATCGAAGCGATGCCCTCACGGCCCTAACTGACAGAGGTTCTTCCACCTGGCACCCGCCCCTCAACGAAGGGCCGGTAGTCGGAACCGCCTTTGACGACGGCGTGGACGACACGCGCCATCTTGGCGGTAATAGCGGTCATCGCCTTGCGGCGCAGATCGGGATTGTCGCGATCTCTCGCGATGTAGCGTTCGAACTTGTGCCGGAATCCGTTCTCGCGCTGGCGGATGGCGACCTGTCCGGCGATCCACAGGGTGCGGCGCAGTCGGCATTGCCGAACTTGGAAAGGCGGGTCTGGCCTCGATACTGGCCTGACTGCTGTGTCGAAAGATCCAGTCCGCAGAATTTAAGAAACTGGCGATGATGATGGAAGCGGCGAAGATCTCCAGCCTCGGCAATGATCGTCAGCGCATTGATCGGCCCGATACCCGGGATCTGCCGCAGGAGATGATAATCTTGGCTATATCGCAGCAGTTCGTCAGCCTGCGTCTCGATCTCATTACGTTGTCGGATCAGGCTGCGTGCTTCGGCGACGACCATCCGGAACATGCGAATAGCAGGGGCATCCAGCGGCAACGGCAATCCGATTGATGTGCGCGCCGTCTCGTAAATATCCATTAGAATCTGCGTCTTGCTGACTTTGCGGCCGACGACGTCCCAGGCTCCGGCCACAAACGCCTCCTTCGTTAGCGTCGTGATACTTGCCGGCGTTGGAAACGCATCGAGGAAAGCGAAGAACCAATCGCTGCGGCTGTTGCCCCGGAAGCGATCGATCTCTGGAAAATACAGCGGCAGGTAGTGCGTCAGGATACGATGCTGGATCTCGGTCTTGGCCCTGGCGACTGCTTCATGCGTCTTCGACAGTTCCTGCACATCGTTGATGCCAGCGCGCAGCGGATCATGGTAGGCCTGCGTCGCTTGGATCCTGAGCATGTGAAGGATCACCTGCGCATCCTTGGGGTCATTCTTGTCCCAACTGTTGTGCAGGGCCTCCCGAGTTCGAGCGAGCGCCAGCGACGACACCAGCCGCACCTCGAAGCCGGCTTCAGCCAGGCGCCATGCAACGGGACGATGATAGTTCCCGGTGGCTTCAAAGCCGCAGACCACCGGTCGGCCATACGTCTGCAGAATCTCAATCAGCCGATCATGCTCCGCACGGGTGTTGAGGACCGGCAGCCGGCGCCGGCGTTTATGGCTCGGAGCCTCGATCAGAACTTCATTGCAAACCTTGGCAATATCGATGGCTACCAACACGGCATCGGCGAGTATAACATTTGGGCTGGTCATGGTCGGTCTCTCCCGAATGGGTTGTGAACATTCGCATTCTAGAGAAACCTTGATCGGCCATGGCCACCTCAGCCGGTGCGCGCTTGCAGCGAAAGGCTGCGCGCACCGCTGCTCAGTGACCTCTCCTCATTCCTTCCGTAGGTGCTATGGCCCGGAGTTTGCCGGCAGAATGCTGGATCAATGGGCGCATCTTAGCGGCGTGGAGATCGACTTCTCCAGACCCGGAAAGCCAACGGACAACGCATTTTGCGAGGCCTTCAATGGGCGGCTACGCGCAGAATGTCTCAACGCATCATGGTTCCTGTCGATGGCTGACGCCATCGATCGACTCGACGAATGGAGGTGCCATTACAACAACGACAGACCCCATACCTCGCTCGGCAACTTGACCCCGAACGAGTTCGCACGACAAACTCAAACAGCCCGAGAAATTGCCTAGAACCTGGACCACAAAACGGGGCAGCTCCATGGGGGCCGGTCACTGACAGCCTTCGCGATCACCGCCTGCATTCCCTCTATATCCGCAGGTTCGCGTTTTGAATCTATAAGAAAGAAGACTTTAATGCACATGGTGAATACGTCTCGAGCAAACGCAGTCTCCCGAACCTGAATGAATGTGCCAGATGATAAAGAGCGCATCGTTTTGCGGTCGGAATTCGAGCCGGTGAGATGGATTTGCGTCGGGGGTGCAGGCTGCTTCGACCTTTCTCGCCGAGCGTTTGGGTTTGCAGGCCTACTATCGAGCGTCCGAGCCGAGGAGGTTGTAAAGACTTCGAATCATTCACGCAGTAGGTTGTGGATGGCGGTTGCCGCGACGACGGCTATGCCCCATAGCGACACTGATCTGATTAAGGCCCTGGGCGACATCTCCAGCCAATCGGTTTGAAGACCGCACGATGATGGCCGTGGTCAAAAGAAGATAGGTCTGCCGCACCGCAATGTGGTCATCTGCCATTTCGCGGCCGGCCCTATCCCCGAGAATTGGAACGCGCATTTTTGTGCAATGGGGCATCTCCACAGGCGTCGGTTTCCCCGGCCTTTTGTTCTTTAACATAAAAGCGGCCACTGCTGTCGCCGGGATTGTGCAACGGATGACATTTGGATCATGCACATTCGCCAGCCGACAGAAAGGGCGGGATCAATGTTGGCGGTTCTGCAGGAGGCACGTGCACTTGCTACCGGCGATATAAAAACACTCAAAACGGGATTATGATGGAACTTTCGCTGCTTGCGAGATTTAAGCACATCGCAGTATTTAAACAGGAGATCATGGTTATGAAAAAGATTGCACTTGCGACGGCCGTCGCTTTCTTTGCGTCCGTCATTACGGCTGCGGCGATGCCCGGGATTCCAATGGTTAGTGGCATGAGTGAGACTGGAGTGACGCAGGTCAAGGCCAAGAAAAAGATGCGCCACATGTCGGGAAAACACATGAAGGGTCATAATGAAACGAAGGGGATGGACGGAATGAAAGGCGGAGGCATGAAGGGGATGAAAGGGATGTAAATCCCGCCACCAGCATCTTCCGGCGCGTCCAAGTGTGCGGGTGAGCAAGAGGGGTGACGAACTGCCCGCAGGTTGCAGCTGTTTCGGAGAATCATTGCTGCTCGCTCTTGGCGGATCGCCGAGAGCCGAGAAAAGGTGAAGATCATGACCCGATCTGCCGAGGCAGGAGGGAATGATCCGTTATCCGTTATTTGAGTAAACCGCAATACAGATGGGCTCACTGCCAGGGATTGCCGCCAACAGGCCGAACTCCGGGGCGCGATCCAACGAACAGAAGAGATTGTATCAGATGCCCTATGGCGTTTTGACCGCTGTTGTAATCGGGGCACTTGCCTGGAGTGCAGGCGCTGTCCGGGCAGGAACATGTGCAAATGACATCGCCCAGGTGGAAGCCGCGCGACGCCTTGACGGCGGCGAGCCCGGGCCGAGGCGCAGCACATCAGTCGACCGACGCGCAACTGCACCGCCAGCCTACTCGAAGCTCGGTTGCCCGCGGCCGGGAGGAGGCCATAGCCGACGAGCGTCATGATCGCGCCGCGCTGGAGCGGGCACGTGCCGCGGACAACCGGGGTGATCACACGGCCTGCGTCAAGGCGCTCTCCGAAGCACGCATTGGCATCTCTCCACGCTGATGATCTTCGCCGAGCCCGGTTTTAGTTCTCGGTAGTTGCGTCCAATTGAAAAACAGCATGCACCGCAGCAAATGGCCGTGTGCAACCAAGTCGCAGCCTGCTGCCAACAGCACGAAGGCATCGCTCCGCGACCCGTTTACGAATCCACCAGTGGAGCTGATCCCGGACTCCTTGGGAGCGTGAAGTCGGCTCTTTGCCGCTGGGCTCGGCTCAATCGAACTTGACATGCCCGCGCATCTCGCAAGGTAAAAGACCTCGGCGCCCCTAGGGAACCTTTCTCCAGACCAGGTGTTTGATTTCATTGCATGTGAGCGCCGGTCGCGGTTTCTCTTGGTGAAGCGTCAAAGAGCTTCTCCGTGAGGATTGAGAGCATTTAAGGAGAAAGGTCATGGCGACGAAACTTACCCTGATGATCGCCGGCCTGCTGGCGGGCATTCTTTTTGCGCCTCAGGCAGTAATGGCGGAACCTCATGGCGGAGGTCACGGAGGGGGTGGACATTTCGGAGGCGGCGGCCACTTCGGCGGAGGCCATTATGGAGGAGGTGGCGGTCACTTCGGCGGAGGTCATGGGTTAGGGATGGGCCACGGTGGGTTCGGCCATTTCGGCGGCCATCTTGGTCATAGCTTTGGCCATGGTTTTGGCTACGGTCACCATGGCCGAGATTATCGCGGTCATGGTTACTACGGCTTCGTGGATCCGAGCTGTTCTTATCATTCTCACCATCACGGGTTCTCTGGCTGCATGTACCCAAGCTATTCCTATCATCATCATCATCATCATCATCACGGCTTTTATGGCGGGTTTCACCCGGCCGACCTTTACGGCTACCTTTAGCCACCCTCAACGCGCCTGGACGGCGAGCCCGGGCCGAACCGCAGCACATCAGTAGACCAACGCGCAGCTGCGCCGGTGCCTACTGGAAGCTTGGTTGCCGGCGGCCGGGAAGGAGGCCGTTGCCGACGCGATGAATCGATTGAACCGTTAGTGCCTTGGGATAGTCGCCTTGATGCCGACGTCGATGCCAGCCCATTGCGTCATTCGTCATGACCGGCAAAGATCAGGCCTGCATGTCGAGGCGTTGAGCGCTCGGGCAACAGTTCAGGAGAAACGATGGCGAACTTCCGTATCCTTGTCGGCGCGGGCAACCGCCCGGCACCTCTGATCGTCCGTAGGATCGGACCGGCCGATCTCAAAAACGTGCTCGCCAAAGGTATCGAGGATTTCGTGGCGATGCCGAGCCACGTTGTATTTTTGAGTCTGATTTATCCGATCGTGGGCGTTCTTCTCGCTCGCATGACATTTGGCAATGACCTGATACACCTGCTCTTCCCGCTCACGGCCGGCTTTGCATTGATCGGGCCGTTCGCCGCGATCGGGCTTTATGAGATGAGTCGGCGACGCGAAGCCGGGCTCAACACCTCCTGGAAGCACGCTTTCGATGTGCTGGGAACTCCGTCAATCCGGGCCGTCGCCGTCCTTGCCTTCCTCCTGATCGTGATTTTCGTCTGCTGGCTCGCGGTGGCGCACTGGCTGTACCACTTTGTCGGTTTCGGCGCGCCGGAATCACCGACCATTTTCATACGCAACTTGCTCACGACTTCATCCGGTCACAAACTGCTTCTCGTGGGCAGCGCCATTGGCTTGCTGTTCGGCATTGTCGTGCTGACCACCTCTGTGGTGGCTTTCCCTTTACTGCTTGACAGGAATGTCGGTGCGGCGACGGCAGTCGCGACATCGATCCGAGCGGTTCTCGCCAATCCGGTCACGATGACCCTTTGGGGCTCTATTGTCGTCGCCGCGCTTGTCATCGGATCCCTACCGTTTTTTGTAGGACTTGCCGTCGTGATGCCAGTGCTGGGCCACGCCACCTGGCATCTCTATCGCCGGGTAGTGGGGCCATGATCATCGCCGCGCAGAACATGGACGAAACTCACCCGTTCTGGCGGACGGTTTGTGAAACCAAGATAACGTTTGCTGTCGTTGTTGAACATTCCCATCACGGGGCCACGCTCCGCTCGAGCGGTCGCGGGCCTTCATCACGCAGACGAGCCCCTCCGCTATCCCATTGTGGGCTTGGGATAGCGGTCTATCGCAGTCAGGGATGCGGGGTCTCCAGGTGACGAGATTCCAACTCCTATCTTGGTCCATGGTCTTCTCCCACCTTATGGATCTCTCCGTTGCTTACGTGCTCGCGTTACCGATTGGCTGGAGTCAAGAGCGCGAAGGCAGCAGTGCTGGTCTTCGCACCTTTCCTCTGGTGGCGATCGCGAGCTGCGGGCTTATTCTCCTGGCAAAAGAGATGCTGGGGGATGATATAGGGGCTCAGTCGCGCATTCTGGCGGGCCTGATTACCGGCATCGGTTTTATTGGCGGAGGGGCGATCCTGCGAAGCGAGCAGAGCGTCCACGGCACAGCAACCGCCGCCAGTGTGTGGAATGTCGGCGTAATCGGGGCCGCCGCGGGTTTCGGACTATACGATATTGCTGCAGTCCTCAGCGTGGTCAATTTCGCAACCCTTCGGCTGCTACACCCGCTGAAAAAACGGATCAACAGACCGGGCAAGCGGGAGAATTGAGAAGGCAAATTGGGGAATTGGTTCGGGGAGAGCCGATCTACCAAGCGACCGGCATTGAAGCCGTGATTCTTAAATTTTTTCCTGTTCGCGCAACCGCTTATAAAGTGCTGCGACCGCGTCGGAAAAATTCGCTGTGAGGTTTGTTCACAAATCTGATAGAACACCAAGCGCCGACAATCCAGACATGGCACCTCGACAGGGACACGCGCGGATGCGCGTACATTCCGCGAAAACATCGCGGCTCTCGCCCTCACGCGTCGCGCTCAAATCGATGCTTTGAGCCGCAAGCTCGCGCGGCAGGAGAGCGCGATCGCGGCATTCCGGCAGCGCTACGGGATTGATCCCTTGGCCATCGTGGCGAGTCCGGATCGCGAGCTCAGCTGCCAAATCTCCGCAGCGTGGGTCAGCCAGTCCGACTTGTTCCCCGTCAGCGCCTATGAGACAAATTGAAGGTCTTCACGAAGGGAGGATTTCTGGTTCATCGTAGCCGCAAGGAGCGAAGATGAAACAGAAGGACAACAAGATGGGCTTCGATCAATACCGCGAACCGCCGGAGGAACTCTCCCAGGACATCCGCACCTTCGCTCGCATGATCACGTCGCTCATCGAGGAGGCGGAGGCGATCAGTTGGTACGAACAGCGCATGTCCGTCGAGAAGCACAAGGACGCCAAGGCGATCATGGCGAACGCGCAGAGGGAGGAGTTCAAGCACTTCGGCATGAACCTCGAGTTTCTGCTGCGCAAGAAGGCGGACTGGCGGATCGAGCTCCATGGCATCCTGTTCACGAAGGGTGACATCGTCAAGCAGGGCGAGGCGGCCGAAAAGAAAGTCGACTAGGCATGTCCCGGTGGGAGGCCTCATGGAAGACAAGCGCAGACTGCGGCAAACACGCGTTTTAAAAGCCGGAATGATCTCGTTCGGGGGGCGGCGATATCGTGCGCGGTGCGCAACCTGACGAAGTCGGGCGCCATGCTGGACGTCGCAAGCCCTCTCGGCGTCCCCAAGGAATTCACGCTGGTGATCTCGTCCGATGATGTCCGTCACGAATGCCGGATCGTTTGGATCAAGGAAAAACGTATCGGCGTCTCGTTCAAATCGGATCGGGAATCTTGAGGGTGCGGTCGACCCCGGTTGCAGGGAGGATCTCATGTCGCGTTTCGTCATATCGTTGGTGATTTGCCTTACGACCTCTGATGCGATGGCGCGTGCTTCAGGCCAGGCCCAGGGCCGTCTCGTCCCTTTGTCTTCCGGCCAGTACAGCCGGCTGTCGCCGGCCATTCGCTCCGCACTGGAGCTGGCGAAGCGCGCGTGCGGGGATGAATACATCACCGTGCGCAACGGCTTTCTACGGTACCTGCAGGGACCGGTGGGAGAAGAATTTACAGCAGTACACTTTGACCAGATCGGCTGCGGGAACAGAGCGGAAGTCTGTACGTCCAGCGGATGTCTCCACCGCGTTTTCGTTTCCAAGGCGGGGTTGCAGCGGGAGGTCTGGCGGGGAAACGTTTTCGAAATCGACATGTCGATCGTATCCGGCGTCCCTTCCATCGAAGTGCATTGCGGCGGATACGACCATAGCTGCTGCAGACGATTGATCTGGAACGGAAGTCGGTTTCGTTGAATCCCCAATGGAAGATTGGATCGTAGAGCAATGACGTCATCGATAATCGCGCACCTGCACTTCGGGGGCGCGGACCTCAGTTTTCGCAAGAAATTCCGGTTGTTCTTCACGGTTGCCGTGGTCGTGCGGGCGCTCGGCTGCGTCAAGGTAGCCGTGCACTATTACGGCCTCGAAATCCTGGAGGTCAATAGCCTGCTGACCAGCGGTATTGGCGGTGCCATCTTCATCATTGGATTCCTGCTCTCGAGCGTGCTCGCCGACTACAAGGAGGCCGAGCGCATTCCGGCCTGTCCCCTTTGCAGCGCCTTCGGCAGCGCAGACTGCTCGGGAGCTCGTCCGGGAAGGGCTTGCTGCAAAGGAACGACGGCAATATCCGTATGCCATTCAGTTGTTCGACGAGGCCCTCCGGCGCGGAGAGTTCGCGCCGGACCAGCGAGGATTTCTACTTTACAGCCGCGGCGTCTCCTACGAAGCGCTCGGTTTGCGCGACCGTGCGCTTGGCGATCTCGATGCGGCGATCGCACTCCTCCCGCAGTTTCCGAACTTCTACGTCTATAGGGCGCTCATCTGGACGCATCGTCGCGAATTCGACCGGGCCCGCGACGACCTGATGCAGGCGCTTCGCCTCAACCCCAACAGCGCGCTGATCCATAATAATCTCGGTTCGGTCTACGAACATAAGGCGGAATTGGACCTTGCCATCAAGAATTACGGAGCCGCAATACGTCTCGATCCGGCGTACGCGGAGGCCTTCTACAATCGCGCCCATGCCTTCTTCGCGAAGCAGGATTACCAGGCCGCGATCGTCGATTACGACCGTGCGATTGCCATGCAGAAGGACTTTGCCGATGCCTACAGCAATCGCGGCGGCCTCTACCTTATGCAAGGAGGCGCCGAAAAGGCCATCGCGGATTTCAGCGAGGCGATTCGGCTGCGAGACAGCGACCCAACCTTTTGGGCCAACAGGGCAAACGGCTATTTGACGCTTGGCCGATACAAAGAAGCGATCAGCGATTTCGATCAAGCCCTTAAGATCGATCCCGGCAATGCCAGCGTCTATCTAGGACGAGGACGCGCACGCATATACTCGGGAGCGATTCCAGCAGCGGTCGAGGACCTTCAGACCGCCGTTCGTCTCAGGCCGTCAAACCCGAATTCCGCGATCTGGCTGCACATAGCGCGCGTTCATCAGCGATACGCTGACCGCGAAGAACTCGAGGCGAACACGGCCAAGGTGAAGCGCGACCGGTGGCCGGGCGCGGCCCTCGATCTCTATCTTGGAAATATGGACACCGGTCGGGTACGTCAGCTTGCCGAAGAAGGCAACGCACACCAGGCGGCCAGGCGCCTTTGCGAGGCGGATTTCTACATCGGGGAGTTCCTCACGCACAACGGCAAAACGCCGGATGGCCGCCAAATCCTGCAAGCTGCCTTCACTTTGTCGCTAGAACTGCGCGCGCAGGCGGGCGCCGAAAACCGAGACCGGGCCGCGGTCCCGATTGAAGGCGGGGTTCGTGATCAACTGATAGTTCAAGGTCGCGCGCCAGACCGATATCGGAAAGCTGTAATAGCATTCAACAATCTTCTCCGGACCTGAATTAGGGAGCCGGCCGTCGCCGACCAGAATGCCGAGCCCTCCGGCATCGAGATAGGCCCGCCGCGCACTTGAAATGCCGTTGATGACGCCTGCCAAACCGAAAGTGTCGTTCGGTCTATTCCACGATGCACCCGAGAGCGAGAGCCCGGCCGCCGCCGTCCTGTCGATGTCCGTGAACTCATACGCCTCCACGGAGCCGTCCGCGACGCCCGCGCGTGCAAAGATACCCAGATCGCGGGTTACCTCCTGTTCGAGATTGACGCTGACGCCCGCGCGACTGCGATACGACCGGACGGACGCCGTGTCGGCAGGCCCGCCGGTCGCGTGGGCCAGCGCCACGGCGTCGTCGAAGCGTCCCATGCGTCCCCGCGATAGAAAGCCGGTCACCGCGACCTTGCCGGGCTTGCCCCATATCTCATGCCGGTGTTCGACTTCCCCGACCCACTGGAATTGCTCGAAGCGCGGATCGAGTTCCGAGCTGTTGGGCACCCTGGACAGATCGAAGAGGCCGCCGCGTATCGTCCAGGAGCCCTTGTACCATTCGATCGCGGCGCCATAGGTGTAGCCCCAGGCGTCCGCCGCATAATCGAAGGTACCCGTGTCTATGAGCGACCAGTTCAAGAAGTCCTTGCGCGGGTCGTGCGCGTATTTGTTGGTGTCGAAGACGTCGGCCACGGCGAACTTTCCGACCGTCAGGACGATCCGATCGTTCGTCTGGGTGCCGGCGAACTGATTGATGTCGCCGTCGACCTTCTTCGTTTCGCCGCCGAGGTCGAACGTCTGGCGGAAGAAGGCCCGCGAAATCCGGGCGTAGGGACTGGCAGAGCCGACCTTGTAGGCTGCACCGCTCGGAAACCCCGCGACCCCGAGCGTCGAGCTCAAGCCGAACCCCTGGTCGATCTCCGGATTGATCCAGAATTCTCCGCCCTTCCAAGGCCGGATGCCGGCATAGAAGGTGACGTCCCAGGTCTCGCGGGTTTGGTTGGGGATGAGGCTGTTCGTGCCGCGGTACGGTGCGCGAAATGGCGCCGCGTACTGCTGCAGGTAGGTGGTCTGAGTCCGCAGATTGAACCAGTCGGTCTCCAGCGGCTTCAGGCCCTCGTCGAGCCCTTGCCGGTCATCCCGGCCAAACCGATAGTTGAAGCCCAAGCGTGCCGTGTGGACCGTCCAATCCGACGAGACCCGCTGCGCCGCTCCCGAAAATGTCACGCCTTGCGATCCGAAACCTGTGCCGAGGTATTCGAGCTTGGCCGACCAATTGGGCGACAATCCGAGTTCGGCCCCCGCGCCCCATGCGAGGCCGAGCCGGGTGAGATCGTGCCTCTCGCCGTCGGTTGCCGCGACCGATGCGAGCGTCGACCGGTTGTAAGTCCACGCCAGACCGCCCGTTGCGTAGAAAAGCCAGGCACCCGGCGCGTAACCAAGGCGCGCGCGAACCGATCCGGAGTTTTGCACCGCTTCCTTGAGCGTCGAGGGGCCTTGCGCACCGGGGACGGCGGTGGAGCCCGCGATCGTGTTGGGAATGGACACGTCGGCCTCGACGCCAAGAACGACACGCGACGGCAGCATGTAGTTGTACCCGGCGCTCAGTCCGATGGCGTAGCTGCCCGTTCCTTTGAAGGGATCGAAGACTTCGAACAGACCGAACGATCCCCCATCGGCGGCGTACCCTGGCCGCTTGGAGAACCCGGAACTTCCGGCCGAATAGCCGAAATGAGCGCCGATGAATGCTCCGGTCCAATCGAAAGTCTCCGCGAGGCGGGGCCGACCCGCATCCGCCGCAATGCCATCGCAGATGCACCCTGACGCAAGGAACACGCCAAAAATGACTCGCTTCATCGCCCCGAACTTTCAAGCTCCTTGGCCTGAAAAGGCGCACGACACGGCTATTTTGGCAACCAATTAAGAATCGCTCGGCGTCATAGTCCTGTCGTGAACGGTAGGCGCCGAGGAGGAGGTCCCTTCAGGATTTCATTTCTGGAAGTTTATAAAATTATATAGTAATTTCAATTACATAAGAGTTCGCAGTTTTATTCTGAATGGCGCGCCATCTCTCTTGATGGCCATAGAACCAATCGCTCGCTTCGCTCCCACTTCACGCGTGTAAACACACGGCTGCCAAGGTTGCGGCTAGTGGCAGCAGGGGCGTCGTTGCCCTTCGGGTGCTGCTTGCCGCTTGACGATCCAGCGCACGAACCATCCCCATGTTCGAAGGAGAAGGGTTGTCGCGTGCGAACAGGAGCTCGACTCAACGAGCCCGCCCATCCCGGCGGGTTCGTAAAAACCGAGATTATCGATGCCTACGGCCTGTCCGTGAGGGATGCAGCAAAAGCATTGGGCGCCAGCCAAGGCCAATTGCCAGCGAGGCGCATGGCGCAGCTCGACAAGTTGCTTGCCAAAATTCATCATGCGGCTGTCAAGTAAATCGACCGGACCGGCACTTGGGTGGTCAGGCCGAGTGCATTAGCCGCCGCCGCCCCATTGGGCACGATCACCTCACCGCGTTGGATCGCAAGCGCCTCGACCGCCTGTTCGACGGATGGCGCATGCGTGCCGAACCGGCTGGTGACCGGACGTAGATAGAGACCGCGCCCAGCCCGGATCAGCTGACCGCGCTCCGGAAGGCGCGACAAAGCTTGGTCCACTCCGGCACGACTGCCGAGGTGGAGACGGTCACGCGAGACGGCGTGCGATCGACGCCGATCAAGTGCTGATCACCACCGGGCGCGCACCCAACATCGAAGGCCTTGGGCTCCCCGAGCACGGCGTCTCTGTTTTGCCGAAAGGTGCGATCGTCGTCGACGACCGGACGCGAACGACCAAGGTTGGCATCTATGCCGCCGGCGATGTCACCAGCCGCGACCAGTTCGTGAACATGGCCGCCTATAGTGCGAAGCTCGCCGCGAAGAACGCCCTCAATGGCGATACCTTGCGCTACGACAACAGCGCCTTGCCCCATCGTGTTCGCCGACCCGCAAGTCGCAAGCGTCGGGTTGACCGAAGCGGCAGCCCGCGCCGCAGGGCATGTCGTGCGCGTCTCGACGATTAGCCTCGACCAGGTACCGCGCGCACTTGCCGCCCGCGACACCCGGGGCTCATCAAGCTCATTGCCGACGCCGGCAACAGTCGGTTGCTCGGCGCACATATCCTTGCACCAGAAGGAGCCGACAGCATCCAAACCGCGACGCTCGCCATCTGGTAAGGCCTCACTGTACACGATCTTACCGATACGATTTTTCCGTATCTTACCACGGTCGAGGGCCTAAATCTCGCGGCGCTGTCGTTCGGCAAAGACGTTGCCACGCTGTCCTGTTGCGCTGGGTAAACGCGGGCCGAGCTTAGCTCGACACCGATTTCGAGGCCCGGTTCCGACTTTCGTGGGCAGCGAGATGCTTGCTCGCGCGCCAAGCTGAAATTTGCGGTCTGAAGGTAGCCTCGCAGCCCAGAGCGGCGCTCAACACACACAGACAGTCAGGCGCGCGAGGCCGCTAAAAAACTACTTGACTCTAGAGTTAACTCCAGAGGTTAGCGTCAAGCGATCCCGGCATGACGCGGCCGCGAGCCGAAGCGTTGATCGCTTAATCTTGGTCGTCACGAATGGAGCGCAGATGAAGACCGTCATTTTCAAAATCGAAGGCATGAACTGTTCGGGTTGCGCCAACACTATCAAGACCCTGGTCGAAGGTGAACCCGGCGTACAGTTAGTGAGCGTCTCGTTCGATGACGGTCAAGCACGCATTCTCTACGACCCGAACATAGTCACAGAAGATCGCCTCGTCTCCGCCGTCCAGAAGCCCGGCTTCCGGGTGGTAGAACGTCAGTGATCGATGGGCACGATGAAGAGGAGATCGCGATGAGCCTTGCGGCAACAGCCCCGTCGTCCTTCCAGCCATGGAGCGAGGAGCCCTCGACCCGATCCGATCGCCGGAAGATCCGTGCCCGGATTGGCGGTCTCCATTGCTCGCTCTGCACCGGCACGATCGAGAAGGCGCTCGGCCGAATGCCTGGTGTCGACAAGGTAGCCGTGAGTCTCACACACGAGCAGGCGCTGGTCGAGTATGATCCGGCGGTCGCGCGCCCTGAGCAATTGCTGCAGACCTTGCGCGATATCGGCTATACCATCTCCGATCCTCGCAAGCTCCGGGCCTTCGAAGAGGAAGAGCTTGATCTTGTCCGCGAGGCGCGACGCTTCGTCGTCGCTGTGGTCCTCAGCGTTGCCTCCATCCCTATCATCGCGGATCCGACGGTCGGCTGGATCGGCTTTCTGCCGGCTCTGGTTTGCTTGAGCCTCGGCGGATTTGTGTTCTTGGTCCTGCGGTCAAGCGGGCTATGGACCGCCATCGGTGCCGCTGGCGGGCTCACCGTCATGGCGCTGAGCCTGCTCTATCTCAACCTGCAAGGATATCTGACTAATGTCGCGCCATGGCTCGCCGGCGCGCTGGCTTTGGCTCTGGTCTTCGGAGTCGGCAGGCATATTCTCTACATGGCCTTCCAGGCGCTGCGGCGCGGCATCCTCAATCAGCATGTGCTTCTCGAAATCGGCGCGTTCGCGGGCATGGCCGGCGGTGTCATCGGGCTCGTGCTCGATCGGCCTGGCTATCCGACCGCGGCATTCTTCGCCGTCTCGGTGATGGTCGGCACCTACCACATCTTCTCGGAATGGCTTTCGCTCATCGTCAAGACGCGAAGTTCCCAGGCGGTCAAGCGTCTCTTGGACCTGCAACCCGAGACCGCGCGTGTCGTGCGTGGGGCCCAGGAGGTCGAGGTACCGATCGAGGACGTCAGAGCTGACGATCTCGTGCGGATCCGTCCCGGCGATCGCATCCCCGCCGATGGTACTGTAGTCGGCGGCCATTCGGGCGTCGATCAATCGCTGGTGACCGGGGAGTCCGTCCCGGTCGAAAAGTTCGAGGGCGATTCAGTCATCGGCGGCTCGATCAACGGTACGGGCACGCTCCTGGTGAAGATCACAGCGGTCGGGGAGGGCAGCTTCCTGAACCAGGTGATCCGTCATGTCGAGGACGCACGGGCGCTGAAGCCCGGTCTCCTGCATCTCGTCGATCGAGTGTTGCGGGTCTACACGCCGGCCGTCCTTCTGATCGCCGCATTCGCGGTTGTCGGCTGGCTCGTCGGGTCCTGGCTCACCACCGGGCAGGTCGATGTGGAACGCGCCGTCTTCGCTGGCTTAAGCGTCCTCGTAATGGGCTATCCCTGTGCCGTCGGGATCTCGGCGCCCCTTTCCATCGTGCGCGGCGCCGGTCAAGCCGCCGAGCGTGGCATCCTCATGCGGACAGGCGAAGCCTTCCAGGGCTTCCGGCTGGTGAAGCAGATCGTGCTCGACAAAACGGGGACACTCACCGAGGGCCGCCCTGTCGTGCGCGAGATCGAAGCCGTCGATGTGAGTGAGGCGGAGCTTCTCGCCATAGCTGCCGCCGCCGAAGCATCTTCGGAGCACCCGCTCGCGCAGGCCGTGGTGAAGGCAGCATTCGAGCGCGGCGCAACGCCTCCGGATGTTGAATCATTCGAGGCGTTCCCTGGAAGGGGTGTCATCGCGCGCATCGGGGCCGATGATGTCCTCGTCGGAAGCCCGCAGTTTCTCACGAACCGGACCATTGACCTAACGGGTTTTCACAAGAGCATCGAAGCTTCCGAAGCCGCAGGGCGCACGGTGATCACCGTCGCGCGGGACGCGCGCGCGCTGGGGGTCATCGCGTTGGGCGATGCACTTCGACCTGACGCCATTTCGACCGTTGCGGCGTTGCGCAGTGCCGGTCTCAAAACGATTCTGGTCACAGGCGATAACGAGCGCGCGGCACAGCGGGTCGGGCGCGAGGTCGGTATCGACCAAGTGCATGCCGGCGTGCTGCCGCAGGACAAAGCCGGGATCGTGCGGGAGCTGCAGGCCAACGCCCGCGTGGCGATGGTCGGCGACGGCATCAACGATGCGCCCGCTCTGATGCAAGCCGATATCGGCATCGCCATGGGCGGCGGCACCGATATCGCGATCGAGGCGGCGGACATCATCATCCTGTCGAACCGCTTGGCTGCGCTACCCGAGGCTCGCGATATCAGCCGCCGGAGCTACGGGAAAATGGTCCAGAATGTCGCGCTGGCTTTCCTCTTCAATGGCCTAGGCATCCCGCTCGCGGCGAGCGGGATGATTCACCCGGTATGGGCGATGGTGGCAATGGCGGTGAGCGTCACAGCGATCTTCCTAAACTCGCTGTGGGGTAGCCCGCGGCTCTTTTTCGACGCGATCCGCAGCGTCGGGCGCCCGATCGTGCCCGCGTCGGTGCAGGCGGTCTGAGTAAGGAATGACATGACTGGAATTCAGCAAACGATGTCGGGGGCGATCGGCGAGCTCCAGCGCGAACGGCTCCTCAAGATGCTAGCGGCGGCGACCTTCATCATCTTCTTTCAAGCCTACATGGTGGCGCCGATCATACCAGCACTGTCGAACGCCTTCGGAACGCCGGTGGAGACGGTAGGACTCATCGTCCCGGCATATTTGATCCCGTATGGAATCGCGACCCTCGCATATGGCCTTCTGGCCGATCGGCTTGGCATCCACCGTGTCATGTTCACGTCCCTGGCGGCCTTCGTGGCGCTCACTACGCTGACCACAATGGCGCAGTCCATTGAACAGCTTGCGCTGTGGCGGATGGTGACTGGCATCGGCGCAAGCGGCGTCGTTCCGCTCGCATTGGCGCTGGTGGGCCGGCTGTATCCCTATGAGCAGCGGGGACGACCGCTTGGCTGGCTGTTCGGCGCGATGGCCGGCGGCATGGCGTTTGGTTCACCGTTGGGCGCATTGATCGTGCCCTTCGTCGGCTGGCAAGGATTGTTCGTCGTCGTCGGTGCTGCCGGCGCGGCGCTCCTCCTCGTCCTTCTGCCCTATCGAACCGTCATTGCCGCCACGGTTCAGCCGGTGACAGGCACGATCCGGGATCTCTTTCGGGGCTTCAAGGACTTGCTTGGGGCGCCGCGCGGGCAGCGCACCTACGGCTATGTCCTCGTCAATTCGATGTTCCATTCCGGCGTCTTCACCTGGCTCGGCGTGTATTTCGAGCAGCGCTATGGCATCGGGCCCGTTGGTATCGGCTTGGCACTCCTCGGTTATGGCGTGCCGGGCTTCCTGCTCGGGCCGCTGATAGGCCGAGCGGCGGATCGCTGGGGCCGCGCCAGATTGATACCCATTGGCCTCATTCTGAGCGCGGTCGCGGCGGCAGCTCTGATGCTTGGTTTCCCAGTGATCCTTGCCCCCATCATCGCGATGGTCCTGTCCTTGGGCTATGACATGACCCAGCCACTCTTCGGCGGAATCGTCACCTCGCTCGGCGGGAAGCGTGCCGGGCAAGCGATGGGCTTGAACGTTTTCACGCTCTTTGTCGGCTTCGGTTTGGGAAGCCTCATCTTTGGCGAGCTGCTGCGCTTCGGGTTTGGGATGGCGTTTGGACTGTTCGCGGCCGTTGAGCTGGCTGTCGCCTTGTTGTCCTTCGCTTTGTTCCGTTCCGAGACCACGTTCCGGCCCGTTCGATCCGCCTCTGGCGCAACACTGGACGCCGGATCCAAGCCCTAAGCGCGGCGAGTGGCCTGACATCCCTCATAAAATCCTTGACTCTGGAGTATACTCAAGGGTCGAGGGTCAGGTTTGAGAGGTTAAGAATGTTGAAAATTGGGAAGCTCGCCGCGCTGGTGGACGTCAGCATTGATACTCTGCGTTATTACGAACGAGAAGGTTTGATCGAACCGGTTGACAGGAGCGAAAGCGGCTACCGAGTCTACGACAAGGAGTCCGCACGGCGCATTCACTTCATCAAGCAGGCCCAGCACTGCGGCTTCACGCTCGCGGAGATACGCGAACTCCTTGTTTTGCGTGGTCGCGAAAAGGCTTGCTGCGGCGACGTTCGCTCGCGAGCGATCGAGAAGAAGTTGCAAATCGAGCACAAGATTCGAGTGATGAGGGCGATGTCAAAGGCGCTTGATCAATTGATCGTCGAGTGCGCGGACGAGGCGCAACCGGTGAAGGAGTGCACCATCATCGCGGCATTGGAACGAGCCACAGTCTTGATGCCGGCACCCGGTCATGAAAGTTGAACTGTTTTATTCGCCAGGCTGCAGTCAATGCGCCGTTGTGCGAGAGGATCTGAAGGCGACCGCCGAACGAACCGTCGCAGGCATCGAATGGCGCGAACTAAGTGTCCTTGAAGATCTAGACTACGCGGTCGAACTGGGCGTGCTGAGTCTGCCTGCGATCGCCGTTGACGGCGAACTCCTATTCTCGTCGTTACCCACACCCCATCAACTTCGCGACGCTCTTATCCGCCGCAGCACGACGAGGAATTGAGATGGAAGCCGATGCACTCCGACAGGCGGTTGAGCATGCGGGTATAGCCGCCGTTGGCATCGGCTTCCTCACAGGCTTGGTCTTCAGTTTTAATCCCGTGGCGCTCGCCTCTATTCCCGTTTCGCTCGCCTACGTCACAAGAGCCCGCGAGAGGAAACAAGCGATCCTCTTCGGCGCGATGTTCATCCTCGGCATGCTTATCACGCATGCCGCGCTGGGCTTCACTGCTGGACTGGGTGGCCACTGGGTGGCGTCTCTCATCGGACGAGAGTGGGGACTCGTGGTCGGCCCTCTCCTGATTGTTCTCGGACTGGTATGGGCCGGATGGATTCGGCTGCCGCTGCCGGCTTTCGCGTTAAGAGCGGAACGGCCTACAGCCTCCTGGGGTGCGTTCGTTCTTGGTGCCATATTCTCGATCGCAGTTTGCCCGTTTTGCACGCCGGCACTTATCGTGCTGCTTGGGGCGACGGCAGGGCTCGGCTCCCCGTGGATTGGGGCCGTTCTGCTGCTCGCATTCGGAATAGGGCGGGCCCTGCCAGTTGCTTTTGGCGCCGTTAGCATTGGCTGGCTCGAGAATTTACACGGCTTGGCCCCATATCGCCGCATTTTCGAGATGGCAGGTGGCGTGACGCTGATTGCGTCCGGCCTCTACATGCTGAACGCGTATTTCTTTTGGGTTCCGGCATTGGCGATGTGAAGCGTGGATCGCCGGGATGTCAGTGATCAATCAATCAGCGATTACTTACTGGAACTGCGGAGGCGTGAAGGCGGAGATTATGCCGACCAACGCTGGCCACTTCGTCGACCCGTGCAACGGCTGCGGCGAGGCCATGCGGCCGAAGCCGGGGGGTGCTGCGTCTTTTGATCGTATGGCTCTGTGTCATGGCCGCCGATCCAGGTTGAGCGTGTAGCGAGAGGTGTCGCTTGGGCACGCGCGATCTCAGGGCCATTCGTGTTCCCGTTGCTACAGGCTCGCAGGTACGATGGGGGTCTGAATATGAGGCTGTTTGATACAATCCTACTCGCAACTCCCAGATCAGAGCGGCCACGATATTGGCCGACACCGTCGATCTTGTAAGCTCGTTTCACTTTCGGTCGGAAATGAACCGCGTGTACGCGAACGAGATTATGACGGAGCTGCGTCAATCGATGCCGAACTACGAAAACGCTCCGCCGTTAGTTGGACTGCACAAACATGTTCCTCAACGGGCATGTACAGCTTATTATCTCATTTCCGAGGCGGCCTCTCAGCGCGACAATGGCCGAGCGTGGGACGGCGGAGCGTCGGGCCCTCCGACCCGGTCACGATTCGGCGATAGAAACAACTGGTTCGGCCGGTGTGACAACAACCGCCGTCGCCCGCGACGCGCGCCTTGAGCCAGACCGCGTCCTGATCACAGTCGATGCGCAGTTCCTCGACCTGCTGGATCTGCCCGCTGGTCGCGCCCTTATGCCAGAGACGCTGGCGGGACCGGCTCCAGTACCAAGCCTGGCCGGTCTCGATCGTCTTGTTCAACGCCTCCGCATTCATCCACGCCAGCATCAGCACCACTCCACTCGCAGCGTCTGTCGCGACAGCAGGAATGAGCCCGTCCTCATTGAACCTTGGCAACAGGGCCGAGCATTCTTCGATCATCTCCGCAGGGTCCGCTCTTAATGGGTCAGGTCGCTGATCTTCCAGTGGCATGTGGCATTTCTTGATTGGGACGTACCAGTTCTATGGATGATCGTCCGGCCTGAGCGATCGCCACCGTGCGCTGCGAACCGCCCGAATCGTTGCGATTAACGGGTCCGCCGTTCGCTCGCAGGCTTGACGACATCAAGCTCGACGTCCTGCCGTGCCTCAGATACATCGCATGCGCAAGTCGGGCCCGCCTCCACTCGATTGGATGAAGCCCTGCGCCAACGCATCACGGCGTAGCCGATGGCCGCGGCCAAGAATGCCAGCACGGCGGTCAATGCAAGACCCTGTCCGCTAAGCCAGCCCACGACACCACCTACTGCCGAGCCGATAAAAATCGGCCCAAGGCAGCAAAGCGCGACCAATGGCGCGACGACAATCGCGGTCATAAGCCCGGCTGCTGGCTTTTCGTTCACGAAACCTCACTTTCCGCGCTGGTGGCGCCGCCAAGCCATCTGCGCGGCGCTGCTCGTTCGTTCACACTGACGATCATCACGTTAGGACTGCTACACCCTGTACTAAATACAGGGTCAATACGGAAGTTTGATCCGATTGGCTGGCCCCCGGCTTCACCATGTCTGCGCCCGCGCTCCTGGGTTGGTGCATCGCCGACGAAGCGCGTAGCTACGTCGAAGCTCCGCGCGTGCCAGTTCGGCGTCCTGTAACGCGTAATAGAGCCAGATGAATCCGGCCTCGGTGATTCCAGAAGACCCAAAGGCATTCAGAGCATGTAGCCGATATCCGAGGCGCCGGTGGGATACGCGAACATCGTCGTCTTCAGATTGTCGGCCGTTAGGTCGTGGCGGATCGCAAGGGCAAACAGATTGATCACTTCATCGGCGTGCGGTCCGACAAGATGTGCGCCTAGGATACGCCCGGTGTCGTCCTCCACCATCACCTTGAAGCCATAGGTCTTCTCTGCGGCCTGGCGGGCAGTAAACCACTCGGACGCCTTCTGGGACTTGGTTTGGAATTTCAGGCCCTGCTGACGTGCTTCGTCCTCGCTCAGTCCGACAGCAGCGATCGGCGGGATCGTGAAGGCCACGCTCGGCACACCGCGATAGTCGGGTGTATGCCGATTGCCCTCCAGAAGGTTAGCGGCGACCACCTTGGCGTCGTGGCTAGAGACAGGAGTGAGCGGCGGCCCCTTCTGTGCCGCATCGCCGGCGGCGTACACGGCTGGGTTGGAGACGCTCTGCAGCTGCTCATTCAGCTTGAGCCGGCCGTTCTCCGTGGCGATGCCGCCGACCTCAAGATCAAGCCCGTCTAGCGAGGGTGCCCGGCCGGCCGCATGAACAACGAGGTCGGCCTCAAAGATTGCGCCTCCACCTTCTGATGAGGTGTGGACGACAAAGCCCGCTCCCTTTTTCTCAATCGCCTCTACAGTGGTCCGCAGGCGCACATCGACCCCGATCTCGGCGAATTTGTCCATGAGCCAGCCGACAAGGTCAGGATCAAAGTGCGTGAGCATCCGCTCGCCACGTTGAAGAATGGTCACTTGCGCGCCTGCACGAGCGGCGATGTGGGAGAATTCCGACGCTATATAGCCGCCGCCGACCAACACGATGCGTTGGGGCAGCCGCTCCATTGCCAGAAAGTCCTCATTGGTGACGAAATACTCTTCACCGGGAATGTGCAGCTTTATCGGCTCGGCGCCCGCAGCAATCAAAACGTGACGGGCTTCAAGGCTCTCGCCACCCACTGTCAGACTGTTCTGGCCTACGAAGCGCGCATGACCGTGATAGCTATGGATGCCCTTTTCTTCGTAACGGTGTTCGTGCTTTTCGGGGACCGGGTCGGTGAAGGTGCGCTTGAAGGCGATCAATTCGGACCAGGCGATATGGACGTCGCCGGCAACGCCATTGCCGCTCATGCGCCGGACATGGTCGACAGCCGAGGCGCCGCCGACAAGCATCTTTTTCGGGTCGCAGCCCCGCAGGGCGCAGGTGCCTCCGAAAGGCCGGTGGTCGATGACGGCCACGCTCCAGCCCGCTGCGCGCACGCGCATCGCGGCGGCCATGGCTGCCGTGCCGGTTCCTATGACTACAAGGTCGAATTGGTTCGCCATTCGTCTCTCTCCTAATTATTCGTCGTCGGCGCATTACCGAGTTGACTTTCGCAGCCGCAACCAAGCTTCAACGGCGAAACGGCCGACAATTTCCGCGGCCTCAACGGTGCCCCGCATCGCCAACGTCTGGATATGACGAAAGCGCATCGAGGATCGGGCATTCCGGAATGGCGTCACCCGAACACTGTGCAGCGGTTTGGGCTAGAATTTTTTCGATCCGCCTGAGGTCTGCGATCTTTGCGCGAACATCGCTGAGGTGATGCTCAGTACGCTCTTTGACCTCCGCGCACGTCTGTTTGCCGCCGTCGACCAACTCTAAAAGGCCGCGGATTTCCTCGATGCTGAAACCGAGTTCGCGTCCACGCATGACGAAGCGGAGGCGCCGGACATGGGCTTCGCTATAAACGCGGTAGTCGTTAGCGCTGCGCGGCGGCTCGGGAAGAAGCCCAATTTTTTCGTAGTAGCGGACTGTCTCTAAATTAGAGCCCGTCTGACGCGCCAACTCACTACGTTTGAAACCCCGTCCGATAGCGCGATCCGTCATGGCCAAAAAACCTCTTGAGCCTGTAGTCACTACAGACATTATCGTGTGCCCGACTCGAATTGAAGGGCTTTTTTTCATGAGCGATATCAGTACCAAACTGGTCGACTCGCCGGATGCGGGAAAGGTTAAGACGCAGGGGTGGCTTGCAGCTGGTGGGATCATCGGCGCGATCCTTGCGTCTAGTTGCTGCGTTGTACCTTTCGCCTTGTTCACGTTGGGAATCAGCGGCGCCTGGATTAGTAACCTGACGGCCCTCGAGCCCTATCAGCCCATCTTTGCCGCCGTGACGATTGGTTTCCTAGGCTACGGATTCTATCTCGTTTACCGGAAGCCCAAAGTAGCGTGCGCCGAAGGCTCCTACTGCGCCAAACCCAGCTCGGGTCGCATCGCAAAGATCGGGCTTTGGACGGCTACTGTGCTCGTTATCGTCGCACTCGGCTTCCCGAAACTGGCGCCCTTGTTCCTCTGATCGGCCGCTTAATCTGAAGGAGAAAATCTATGTTCCGACGTATCCTCGCAGCGACTGCGCTTATTGCCATGCTTTCGCCTTTTGCGGCCCAAGCCGCCGAAAGAACCGTTGTCCTAAACGTCGATAACGCGACGTGCGAACTCTGCGCCCCGATTGTCAAGAAAACGCTCTCCCGCGTCTCGGGCGTAAAGGCAGTAGTGGTCCAGGAGGCGAACGGAACGTCGGCCGCAGTGGCAACGGTCACTTTCGACGATGCGGTCACCAATGTCGCGACCCTCATTGCGGCGTCGACCAATGCCGGATATCCGGCGCGCGCGACAAAAGGCTGATGACGTGAATAGTCGCACCCTTTTTCGAACCGGCAGCATTGGGGCGGTCGTGGCGGCGCTCTGCTGCGCGACTCCAATCCTTGGGGTTGTGCTGGGAGCGATCGGGCTCTCGGCGCTCGCGGGCAAGGCCGACTATGTCCTGATTCCGGTTCTTGTCGTCTCGCTCGGGCTGGTGGGGATCGGGCTCTATCGACGCAACACATCTGCCTCAGCTGGCACTGACTGCTGCGAGACGGATAAGAAGACAGGAAAGTTCAAGTCATGAGTGATTGCTGCGCTCCGAGCGCAAAGAACGGGAACGGCCGCTACGATCTCATCGTCGTCGGCGCCGGCTCGGCCGGGTTCTCGGCCGCGATTACGGCGGCCGAACAAGGGGCGCAAGTTGCGTTGATCGGCCACGGCACGATCGGAGGGACGTGCGTCAACGTCGGCTGCGTCCCGTCGAAGGCCCTTATCCGGGCCGCAGAAGCGGTGCACCACGCCAACGCCGCACCCAGGTTTGCCGGGATCGCCGCGCAGGCGCGGGTGGCAGACTGGGGTGCGCAGGTCGCTCAAAAGGATGAGCTGGTCGCGGGTCTGCGCCAGGCAAAGTACGGCGATCTCCTGCCATCCTACAACAGCGTGGCATATCATGAAGGCCGCGCTCGCCTCGTCGATGGCGGCGTCGAAGCGGCCGGCAAGCGTTTCTCGGCGGATCGCATCATCATCGCCACCGGGACCCGGCCGGCGTTGCCGGCGATCCCTGGCATCACGGACATCTCTCTCCTCGATAGCACCACGGCGGTGGAGCTGACCGAGCTTCCACGCTCGATGATCGTGCTTGGCGGCGGTTACATCGGCGCTGAGCTCGCGCAAACCTTCGCTCGAGTGGGAGTCGAGGTGACGCTTGTCTTACGCAGCCGCCTCCTGCCGGAAGCAGAGCCCGAGATCGGGGCGGCGCTCGCCGGTTATCTAGTCGACGAGGGTATCAAGGTCGTCGGCGGTCTGACCTATGAGTCGATCCGTCGGACGGAGGATGGCGTCGCACTCACGGTGGTTCGGGATGGGCGTCCGGACACGCTTGCGGCCGAGCGAATTCTCGTCGCGACCGGTCGTGCCCCGAACACCGAAAGCCTTGGCCTTGCAGAAGCCGGGATCGCCCGGACGCCCGCTGGCGCCATCATGGTCGACGATCGGATGCGTACCTCCAAAGTCGGCGTCTACGCGGCCGGCGATGTGACGGGCAAGGACCAGTTTGTCTACATGGCGGCCTATGGCGCGAAGCTTGCCGCGAAGAACGCGCTTAACGGCGACAGCCTTCGCTACGACAACTCGGCGATGCCCGCAGTGGTCTTCACCGATCCGCAGGTGGGAAGCGTCGGTCTCACGGAAGCGCAGGCGCGTGCCGCCGGGCACAACGTCCGCACTTCCGTGCTTTCGCTCGACAACGTGCCCCGCGCGCTCGCGGCCCGGGATACACGCGGACTGATCAAGCTTGTGGCGGACGGCGACACCCGCAAGCTGCTTGGGGCACACATCCTTGCGCCTGAAGGCGCGGACAGTATCCAGACGGCGACGATGGCGATTCGTGGCGGTCTGACAATCGATGACCTCGCGGAGACGATCTTCCCGTATTTGACCACAGTCGAAGGGCTCAAGCTTGCGGCGCAGACATTCGACCGGGATGTCAAGAAGCTGTCCTGCTGCGCGGGCTGACGATTGGCCAAACGATCAGTCGAGGAAGTAGTAATGGCGATCGACGCGACAACATCGGAAGAGTTCAGTGTCGAGATCAGGCCGGGCGTATGCCGCCCGGACTGGTCGGCCGTTACCACGCCGGCCGCGCGGCATGCGCTTAGCGGGCGCATGGCGGCGCGGGCGGGACTTCTGGACAAGTGGTCGCAGGCGCTCGAACCGAATGAGGATCTGGTGTGGCGGATGGTCCTCGACCTCTACGCCGAAACCGGTCGGCCGCCTCGCGCTAGCGAGATTGCCGCCTGCTCGGACATCCCAGAGAAGCGCATGCGCGTCATTCTGCACAAGCTGCAACTGCGCGATCTTGTGGGCCTTGAACCCGGCACGGACGCGATCCTCTATGCCTACCCTTTCACGGAGACACAGACAGGTCACCACGTCGCACTGAAGAGCCACACCTTGAACAGCCTCTGCGCCATCGACGCACTCGGGGTTGGTAGAATGTATCGCAGCGACGTCACGGTCGAGTCCCGCTGTCGGCTAACTGGTAGAAGCGTCCGGGTGACGATAGGCGATGAGGGTCGTACCTTGTGTAACGTGTCGCCGGCTGGCGCCGTAGTCTGGTACGATTTTGCCTATGAAGGAGGTGCGGCGGCAAACTCTTGTTGCCCGTCGATCGCCTTCTTTTGTTCGGAAGAGCAATTGCGGCGTTGGCTTGATCAGCAGACGCCATCCCGGCACGGCGTCATGTTGATGATGGAAGAGGCCCTGGAAGTCGGCCGCGCAATCTTTGGTCCAGTTCTGACAGTGCCTGGCGCAGTTTCGGAGGAAGAGTCGCTAGCATCTTCCAAGTCGAGGAAGGCGCTTCGCTGACAATCGAGCTGCGCCATCTTCGCTACTTTATCGCAGCGGCAGAGCGCGGTAGCTTTCGACGCGCAGCAAAGGCGCTTAAGATTCAGGAGTCCGCCATCAGCCGGCGGATTCGGGATCTGGAAGATGAACTAGGAGCGGCTCTATTCATTCGCCACCATGGTGGTGTCGATCTCACTCAAGCCGGCGAGAGATTTCTTGTCCGCGCTCGTAAGGCCATCACCCAGATCGGCCATGCCGCCATGGACGTTGGTTCAGTTGGGCGTGGTGAAGCGGGCACCGTGCGCATCGGGATATTTTCCTCGCTTGCATCTGGCTTTCTCGCCGATCTCCTCCGCGCCTATGCTGCGGCAAACCCAGCCATCCGACCCGATCTGATTGAAGGCGGGCCCTCCGGCCACATCGCCGCGATTCAACGATATCACCTGGATGTCGCCTTCCTGACCGGTGAGCCGATCGCCGACGGATGCGATCTGGTGCATCTTTGGAATGAGCGTGTCTTCGTAGCATTGCCAGACGACGACGACCTGTCTCGAAATCGCGAGATTTCTTGGACGGACCTGCGAGACCGACGCTTTATCGTCAGTGAGACCGACCCGGGTCCGGAGATCCACGACTACCTGCTGAAGCACCTCGCTGACCTTGGGCACCACCCCAACGTCGAACGTTGCCGTGTCGGTCGAGACAATTTAATGAATCTCGTCGCCATGGCTCAGGGCCTCACGCTGACCAGCGAAGCGACTATCGCGGCGCGCTTTCCCGGCGTCGTCTACCGCCCACTCAGCCAGGAGATTCTGCCGTTCTGCGCGATTTGGTCGCCGCACAATGACAATCCGGCTTTACGGCGGTTGCTGAGCCTGGCCAGAACAATGTCGCGACGATCGAACGCCGTCACAGTGCCGGGACTGATCGCTAATTCTGCGACGACGAGCCCGAGCTAGCAGGTGGGTGCCCGTGTTCGCCGTCGCGTCGCGCCTTCAAGAATCCTCGGTCGGTCGCCATGAATCGCTCGATCATCGGCGGAATCAGCTTCACCTGATCGCCCACGGATCTTCCTGTCTCGCGGGCTAGTATTTGGGCATAGGCCACGAGATCGCGGTGAACCGTGGCCGGCAGTTCGAACGAGACCTTGACCGGCTTGTCATCGGTAATCGAGCGAAGCTTCAATTTCACCATATCAGCCTCCGTAGGGTTCGAGCACGAGATCGCGCGTGACGATGACGCGGACGGGAAAGCCCGGCCGGATGGTGAGCGTCGGGACGATGTTGAGCTGACGCTGGACGATTTGCTGGCCGGTTTGGCTGACGCTGTTGGACGCACCCTGTCGTAGCGCCCGCACGATGTCGCTTTCCTGGCCAGACGAGCCGGCCTCCGCGCCGATGCTCAGGATCGTGGAGAGCGCAGCGGCCTTGAACAGTTCGCCCCAGTGATAGTCGACACCATCCTCGAGGCCGGCATAGCCCTCGGCGTCCGCACCAGGCTGGCGCTCCAGAACGATGGAGCGGCCATTGGGAAAGATCAGCCGATTCCAGACGAGGAGTATGCGCCGCTGACCGAAGCCGACGCCGCTGTCATACTGCCCGATGACGCGCGTGCCCTGAGGCACGAGGAGGATCTTGCCGGTCGGGCTGTCATAGATGTTCTCCGTCACCTGCGCGGTGATCTGGCCCGGCAGGTCGGAGCGGATGCCGGTGATGAGCGCGGCAGCGATGACAGCGCCGGCCTGCAGAACGTTCTTCGACGCCGGCGCCGCAACGCGATCCGGCGAGACGGTGCGCTTGTCCGGCGCCTGGTTGAGGAATGCGAGCTGGCGATCCTGCGCCGAGGGCGTCGCCGGCTGCGGCGCGAGGCCGAGGCTGGCGAGGTCGGCCGGCGGCGTGGCGATCGCGCTGGGTTGCGTCGAGGCCCCAGCACTGGCGGGCCGAGTCTCGGTCGAGGCGAACAGCCGCGCGGTCCGTGCCGACTCCAGCTCCTGCGCCCGACGCTGTTCCTCCGGGCTCGGCCCCACGGGGCCTGATGCCGGCGCGCCGATCGGCGGCACCGTGCCACCGTTCTGCGCGTTCAGGATCGGGCGACCGAGATCGCCCGGGAGCGGCGGGCCGAGCTTCGGGACGCGGGAATAATCCTTCGGCAATCCAGCCAGTCCGTCCGGTGTCGAGCGGTTGTCTGTCGAGTACAGTTCCTGGCCCTGGCCACCGTGACGGGTCTGAAGCGCATAGATCAGCGCCCCGCCGACACCGAGGCTTGCGGCGAGACCCAGACCGGCCAGCACCTTGCGGGACAGGCGGGTCACGCGCGGCGGCTCGGCGCGCAGCCGCATCGTCGCGGCCGGCTCGCCGGTCAGCGGCCGAGCGTCATCGTCGATCGGCTGAGGCTGGGGCGTCGAACCTTGCGCCCGGCCTTCCTCCTTTTCGGGATCGCGTTCATCGCTCACGATGCCGGCCTCCCGTCGGTGCGGGAGATGCGGACGCGCTTCTGGTTCTTGCCCGCACCAAATCGCAACTCGGCGGCGGCGAACAGCCGATCGACAATCATGTAGTTGCCGCGCACGCGATAGTTCACCAGCTCGGATGTGTCGCCCTCCGGCCCGACCACGAACAGCGGCGGCATCTCGCCCTGACCGATGCCGCGCGGGAATTCGATGAACACCTGCTTCCCGTCGTCGAACGCCCGCAGCGGCCGCCAAGGCGCACGGTCGCCCGTCACCTCGTAGCGGAAATTGACACGGGCGAGATCGATGCCGCCCGACACCGGCTGCGCGGTCTCGGCTTGCTGGTTCTGGCGGCGCAGCGCAATGAGCTGGTCCTGCGGATATTGCCAGGACACCGACGCCATGTAGGTCGAGGGCGTCGCGCGCAGCTCCATGTGATAGGTGCGCCGGTCGGTGTTGATGACGAGATTGGTCATCAGCTCGGCGCGGGTCGGCTTGACGAGGATGTGGATCTGCTTGGCCCCGCCAACGCCGCTTTCCGTATCGCCGATGATCCAGCGCACGGTGTCGCCGGCGGCGACGGGACCTGAACCAACGAGTTGCTCACCGGGCTGGAGTGCGATGTCAGTAATCTGCCCCGGCGAGGCATAGACCTGATAGAGGGCACCATCGACGAAGGGATAGACCTGCATCGAGTTGATGAAGCCGTTGCGAACGGGCTGGACGCGCGCGGCGGCGTTGGCCTGGTTGACGCGCACAGCGGGGTCGGCCGCTTCCGGCTCCGGCTTGCCGTCCTTGCTGAGCGGCTTCAACTGACCGGGAAGCGGCAGCGGCTTCGGCAGTTCTACCACCCGGACCGGCGCTGGCGGATCGGACGTCTGCACGGCCGGGGCCGCATTGTCGTAGGAGATCTCCGGGGGCGGCGTGTGGGTGGCGCACCCTGCCAACGCCGAGCCGGCGAGCAGGATCGCTGGCAATGCGGATTTACGCAAAGCCGGCATTGCGTTGATGAGGAAAGCCGGACGCCCTGCACTCCAGGGGGCGGCTTTGCGGAGTGCGGGCGTCATTGTCCAAGCTCCTTCGACCAGTTGATGGCGTTGATGTAGATGCCGAGCGGGTTCTTCCGCAGCGTGTCGGCGTCGCGCGGCGGCTGTACAATGACGGTGAGGATGGCTGACCAGCGTTCGGTGGAGGCCAGCGAGCCGTCCTGATAGCGGCGCTCGATCCAGGCGATGCGGAAGCTGGATGGCGAGGCCCGGATGACCGACGACACCTCGATTGCGATTTGCTGCTTGCCGACCTTCGTGAAGGGGTCGTTGGCGCGGGCGTAGTCGTTCAGCGCGAGCGCGCCGCCTTGTGTGGTGAAGTCATAGGCGCGCAGCCAGTTCTGCCGCACGATGATGGCGTCGGCCGGGATTGAGCGAACCTGCTCGATGAAGCGCGCCAGGTAGAAGGCGATCTGCGGATCGTTTGGCTGGTAGTCGGCGGTCGCCGGCGCCACGGCCTGCGCCTGGCCGAGCCGGTCGACCTGCACCACCCAGGGCACGATCGAGCCGTTGGCGGACTGCCAGACAAGTGCGGCGGAGAGGCCAGCGGCAAGCCCCAATGAGCCGAACGCCATGTAGCGCCAGTTGCGGGCCTGCACGCGGGCTGATCCGATCCGATCGTCCCAGATCTGCGCCGCGCGCTGGTAGGGCGTCTCTGGTTGCGGGGATTTGCCGTAGTGGGTGGATGGTCGTTTGAACATGGTCAGTCGCTTTCGGAAAGGTTGACGGAGGAGCCGCCGCCATGGCTGTCGCCGCTACGAACGGCGTGAGCCGCGGCCTGAACGCCATGGGTGAGCTGCTGCGAGCGCTTCATGCGCTTCGCCCAGGCCGGCGGGTTTTCGGCGGCGGAAGAGGATGTAGCCTCGGCGGTGGCTTCGCCCGCCGCTGCGCCCGATGAGCCTGTGGCGATCTCCGTTGCGGCCTGTCCACCGGCCTGATAGCTCTGCTTCAGGCTGTCGGCTGCACGCCCGGCTGCGCGCTTCAACGGTGAGACGGCCGCCTTCGCGCCCGTGCTGGCTACATTGCCGAGACCGGATGCGACACCCGACGCGCCAGACTGTCCGGCCGCACCCAGGCTGTAGGCGGTGGATGCGCCGCCAGCGAGGGCGGCGCCACCGCGAGCGGCAGCGGCTGCACCGCCGGCAAGGGCAGCACCGCCGGAGGCGACCGCGCCCACAGTAGCTGCGCCCGCTGCAACCATGCCGCCTGCGGCGAGCCCCGTTCCGACCGCCGCGCCCGCGCCGAGCTGCGGGCCGCCGGAGACAAGACCGTTGGCGATGCCGGGACCGAAGATGCCGAGACCAAGCAGCGACAGCGCGGCGAGCACGATCGCCATGGCATCATCGATCGACGGCGTGTTGCCGCCAAAGCCGGACGTGAACTCGGAGAACAAGGTGGAGCCGATGCCGATGATGACGGCGAGCACCAACACCTTGATGCCGGAGGAGATGACGTTGCCAAGGACGCGCTCGGCCATGAAGGCGGATTTGCCGAACAGGCCGAAAGGAATGAGGACGAACCCCGCGAGCGTCGTCAGCTTGAACTCGATCAGGGTGACGAAAAGCTGGATCGCGAGAATGAAGAAGGCGAGCAGCACCAGCGCCCAGGCGAAAAACATGCAGGCGATCTGGATGAAGTTTTCGAAGAACGACCAGTAGCCCATCAGGCCGGAGATGGAGTCGAGCAGCGGGTGTCCCGCATCGAGTCCGGTCTGTGCCACCTTGCCGGGGCGCAAAAGGTCACTGACGGCAAAGCTCGTGCCCGAGGCTTTCAGGCCGAGACCCGCGAAGCTCTCGAAGATGATGCGAGCGAGATTGTTCCAGTTGGAGATGAGGTAGGCGAAGACGCCGACGAACAGCGTCTTCTTGACGAGGCGCGCCATGATGTCGTCGTCGGCGCCCCACGACCAGAAGAGCGCGGCAAGCGTCACGTCGATGACGATCAAGGTGGTGGCGATAAAGCCGACCTCGCCACCGAGCAGGCCAAAGCCGCCGTCGATGTAGCGCGTGAAGACCTCGAGGAAATGGTCGATGACGCCGGTGCCGCCCATCTCAGCGGATCTCCGGCTGGGCAGGATCGGCCTGCGTCGCAGGCGCTGCTAAATTCGTCGGCGCACTGTCTTTGTGGATGGGATCGGCCGACGCGGGCGCGCTTGGAAACAACATGGTCGGCGCAGACGGGGCCGACGTCACCGCAGGAGCCGGTTGACCGAGGAAACGGCGCCGGTTCTCGGCCCACGCTCTCAGGCAAGCGGGATCTCGCGGACCAGCCTCGCCGATCTCCGAACAGCGCAGCAATTCGGCCGCGAGAGGATCTTGCGATGCGACGGGACGCACCCGTGTCGCGAAGTCGATTGGCCGATCATCCTTGCGGTGCATCTCGATCGCGGTCGCCGTGATGGCGACCGCGACGAAGACGATGGCGCCGATGCGAGCGAGGGTCTTGCCGTCCATCGCGCCGCCCTCAGTGATTGCCGTAGAACATCTGCGCGTTGCCGTGCTGGTAGCCCGAACCTGGCGTCAGAAAGCGACGGCGCTGCTCGCGGCCCTGTTCGGCGGCGGTGGACTGTTCGGCCGATTGGAGCGCCTGCGCTCGGCCATTCGCCGCGACGACGGCGGTGAGGTCGGCGAGCTGCTGAGCCTGGAGCGCGAGGAGCTGGTTGCCGGCCTGCGTCGCTTGCAGCGCGCCGGTCGCGCCCTGGCTCTGGCCGACGAGCGCTGACATCTGAGCGCGGTTAGTGTCGATGTTGCCGACGACGCCGGCCTGCACGCGCATGGCGTCCTGCAGGCCGCCGACCGTGTTCTGCCAGCGCGAGCGCGCATCGGCCACGAGCTGCTGATCGGACGCCGACATCGAGACGTTCCCGTATTTGGTCTGGAACGCCTGATCGATCTGCCGGACGTCATAGGCAATGTTCTGGGCTTGCTGGAGGAGTTGCTGCGTTCGCTGAACCGATTGCTGAAGCTGTTGCAGCGACGAGTACGGCAGGCTCGCCAGATTGCGGGCCTGATTGATCAGCATCTGCGCTTCGTTCTGAAGCGAGGTGATCTGGTTGGTGATCTGCTGGAGCGATCGCGCCGCCGTCAGGACGTTCTGCGCATAGTTGGAGGGATCGAACACGATGATGGCGTGGGCCGGCGTCGCCAGCATGGGCGCGAGCGCCACGGGAGCGATCAGCAGCGCGGCAGCGAACCGCGCTGCGCGGGATTGGCGCAGTTTCATGAGGACTTCTCCTTGTTGGTGAGCGTGGGAATGAGGTCAGCCGCCCAACCGACTTCACGGTGGTGGAGCCAGGCGGCGAGGAATCCGTCGCGGCCATGCTCCGCGACGATGCGGGCGATTACGGCCTGGTCGGTTTTTGACGAGGCGGCGCAGAGCGCGAGCGCGACGTCGGACAGGCCCAGCTCGAACAGCCGATTGCCGCGACGGGACTGACAGTAGTAGTCGCGCTTGGGCATGGCCCGGGCGACGATCTCGATCTGGCGGTCGTTGAGGCCGAAGCGGCGATAGATGGCGGTGATCTGCGGCTCGATCGCGCGCTCGTTCGGCAGGAGAAGCCGGGTCTGGCAGCTCTCGATGATGGCGGGCGCGATCGCCGAGCCGTCGATGTCCGATAGGCTCTGCGTGGCAAAGATGACGCTGGCGTTCTTTTTGCGCAGCGTCTTCAGCCATTCGCGGAGCTGGCCGGCGAAGCCGTCGTCATCCAGCGCCAGCCAACCCTCGTCGATGATGAGGAGGGTCGGCGAACCGTCGAGCCGGTCTTCGATGCGATGGAACAGGTAGGAGAGAACCGCGGGCGCCGCGCCTGTCCCAATCAGTCCTTCGGTCTCGAACGCCTGAACGAAGGCCGATCCGAGATGCTCGCGCTCGGCGTCGAGCAACCGGCCGTAAGGTCCGCCCACGCAATAGGGCCGAAGCGCTTGCTTCAGGTCGTTCGACTGGAGCAGCACGACCAGGCCGGTGATCGTGCGCTCCTCGATCGGCGCGGACGCCAGCGAGGTCAGCGCCGTCCAGATATGCTCCTTCACCTCGGGCGTGATCGCCACACCCTCGCGGGTCAGGATCGACACGATCCAGTCACCCGCCCAGGCGCGCTCGGGCACGTCGTGAATCCGGGCGAGCGGTTGAAGGCTGACGCTGTCGATCTCCCCGTCGCTGAGATCGCCGCCAAGATCATGCCAGTCGCCACCCATGCCGAGCGCCGCCGCCCGAATCGAGCCGCCGAAGTCGAAGGCGAAGACCTGGGCGCGGGCATAGCGTCGGAACTGCAGCGCCATCAACGCCAGCAGCACGGACTTGCCCGCGCCGGTCGGGCCGACGATCAGCGTGTGGCCGACGTCGCCGACATGAAGCGAAAGCCGGAACGGGGTCGAGCCTTCGGTCTTGCCGAAGAGCAGTGGGGGCGCTGCAAAATGCTCGTCCCGTGCCGGCCCCGCCCACACCGCTGACAGCGGGATCATGTGGG